>Ga0153915_10000091_pt1 | contig 78654 bp, 93 predicted proteins | sample Opewatmetagenome_2_FD_107003 | JGI IMG/M metagenome (GOLD analysis project Ga0153915, IMG submission 107003) | Freshwater wetland microbial communities from Ohio, USA - Open water 3 Core 3 Depth 3 metaG | ecosystem: Environmental > Aquatic > Freshwater > Wetlands | place: USA: Ohio, Lake Erie...
CCCCCCACCACTGAGGGGAGGGGTAGCTACCACCCTGAGTACGGGAGGGGTGGGTACCCCCCTCTGCCCGTTTTCCCGGAAGGGCCGGAAAATCCCTGCTCCGTCGGAAGTTCAAGTGGAACTGTCACGAATGATCATGCAGGCAAGGGGGGGGTGGGTACCCCTCCGGGCCACGGAGGGGTGGGTAGGGGGACCCCCCCTCCGGATTTAAAGTGGGGTGGTGGGGGGTGCCACCTGCTGAGGGAGGGGTGACTACCCCCCCTCCGGTTTTGGTGTTGTGGTGTGCAGTGTCCGACGTGAGGGGGGTGGAAAATGGGGGTGGGTGGGTGTTGATGGATGGTGGAGGGGAGGGGGGTACCCCCCACCGATTTTTTTTGGATGGGTGAGGGACTGTTTCCCGCGCTTCGATGTCTTCGACCATCAATATTCATAATCGGTAGACAATTCAACCATGAAATATATATACTAAATTTGCAAACCTGATTTAATCACAATGCCACGCGAATTACACCACCTCGTTATGACGAACATCCGGCGGTTTGCACAAGGACCGCGGGAAGCGGAATGCATAGCAAGGTTACTGCTCATGCAGGTGATTCTCGTGTGTGTGGCGCACGCTGCACAGAAGACATGGAATGCCGGAAGAACGGCCTGCGAAGGTCCTGGTTTGGATGCGACACCTGTAAATATTTCGGCACCCCCCGGCGCAGGAATAAGGGCTTATGGACCGGATCCCGCGGACGCCTCCGGCATACCTGTTCAAGCATTGTGGGAGAGTATCTCCGGCCATGGGGGGCCATTGTTTTCTCCCCCGGCTGGAACTGTTTTCCTGGCGGACACCGGCCTGCGCCGTTGACCCCGTCCGGGAATGGACTGCCTGTGCACCCGCACGTCACCCCTGCCGAGTTATCGGTAGTATGAGAAGGGGTTTGTTCGCGTGCGAGTGTGCCGGTTGTTTCCGTCCTGAAGACGGGAGATCCGTGCAGTTTCTGCAGGACGCTGGTATGTACTCCGGCCGGACTATCGGCTGAATAACCATCAATATATCCGGTACACCGGCCCGTAGGGGGCATATCCCGGCCTGCACTACTCAAATATACTGCCCGACGAGCAACGGCTCTGGCGGTTTCGCGGGAAAACATACCGGGGAATAAACGAAGAGGAATTAACATGACTCGAAATTATGCAGACGATAAAGAGAACGAAGAACCGGGTCAGGTCCCGGCCGGTGCAGGGTGTGCCGGCCGGACAACCCGGAACGTCACGAAAGAACGCCGCTGTACCGTGAAGGCAAAGAGGAGCCACGGGGGCGGGAAGTCCTATGCGAACCGGACGAAACCGGCAAAGACCGGGAAGCCGACCGGGAGGAACGTAACCTACGGCGTGAGAGAAGCGGCCCGCATCCTCAAAGAATGGGGATACATAGTCGGATTGGTCGATGATGCTGCGGTCCCGTTGAACCTGATCGCCCACAAGGGCCGGGAGGTGCTCTCGATCCTCGTGATCCGCCCCCGGGAACCGGTAATGAATGCCGCCGGGGTACGGGCATACCACTCGCGTGAAGTGCTGGCACTCCAGCCGTACTGGAACACGGATTCCGACAACATCCAGTTCTGGCTCTTCTCGCGGGTGGCCGGGCTCCTCCGGTACCGGGTCTTCCGTGGCGGTATCTGGAACATCGAGACCATGCAGAACGGGTGGCAGGAGAAACGCAAAGAAATGGCGGATTGCAAAACCGGGAGTGCGGGGAACGCGGTACAGAAATCGCGTACCGCTCCTCTTCTGGTTCACGCAACCGGGCACGGATAAGGTGCAGATTGGTGTTCCGCGTGGAACCCGTTATATCCCCCCCTCCAATGCTGTTTGTCCGAGGAGTTCGGAGAACTCCGAAGACATAAGATGGGAGGCATCAGCCGACCTTCAACTGTCCAAGGGCGCCCGAGGACACAGCGAAGAACCCCTACAGGTTCTTCTCGTCGTCGAGGTTCAGATGAACCTCTCCGAAAAGACAGAATGGAGGAAAACAACATGGCAGACTATGTCCAGAAAACCAACATCAAGAGTGCGGTCCGCAAGCTCGCGAACCCGATCGCGGACGTCAGTGCGTTCAACACCCTCGTCCAGACGATCATCACCAGCAACCCGTTCGGGTGTGTATCGTATATGAGCTCGGGCGTCAACCACCCGCCCGTAGAAAAGACCAGGGAGACGTACACGGCAAAATTCGTGTACCAGGACGAAGATGCGAAGACTATCGGCAATGGTTCCGAGAGTTACAACACGATGGCCGGCTTCACCGCAGGGATCGCCGCGGTGGTTGCCAATACGGCCAACAACACGGCGCACGGTGGCACACCGGTCCACGATGAAGAGAATGACACGTTCTCGGTGACCCTGAAGTGCCACGATCCCAACGGGGAACTGTACTTCGTGAACCTCTCCCGGAAGCAGGTGACCATCTCCTCGTACGAGGCCGATGCCATCCGCACCGTCATCGAGACCTGGTCAGACGGGGTAACCGCGTTAGCCTGATCCCGCAGATGATGGCAGGGGGTCATCTCCCCTTGCCATTTTCTCGGAGGAGAATGGTAATGTCACCAATCCTCACCAATCCGCTCCGCACCTTCTGCTGGGGCGTGCTCCACGCGATCGGCATGTTCGACCCCGCGGGGCAGCTGACCGACGAAGACATGCAAGCCGACCCTGCCGAGTACCGGACCTGGTTCGGCTTCGGCGAGGTTGTCATGGCCTGCCTCCTTGCAGGGACCATCGCGGTTCCGGCGGGAGTCTGGTTTGCCGGGCGGACGGAACTGCCGCTTGCCTTCATCGGCGCGAGCGTCCTGTTCCTGCCGCTCTTCGTCTTTGTGCCCCGGCTCATCCGGTACGCCATGAAGGCGGACACGGATGCCGTGCTGGACGCATTCGGCAAAAACGAGCAGACAAAGAAGGTCTTCTGGGCCCTGTTCATCGCCACCGCCGGCCTCGTGCTGGCGCAGGTGGTTGATCCGGCAACGGCGCAGAAGATGGCAGAGATCCTTGCGGGACTGATCCCGTAAGCAGGCAGGCAGGGGGGGTGATCTCCCTGCCACATTTTTCTCAATCACGATCACTTGGTTGACAGGAAATGCTCTAACGGGGGAGCATGACAATCCGTCGATCAATCCCGCAATTCCCGCACCACCCGGCAGTCCTCGCACTCGCGGCACTCGAACTCCAGCGTCGAGTGCCGGATGCGGTACTTTTCCAGCCTGTGTTTTATCTCCTTTTTAATCTCTTCAAGCCGGTGCGTATCGGTCTCGCAGGAGTACACATGCGCATCGAGCACGTTGATGTTCGAGCAGAGACTCCAGAGATGGACATTGTGGATCCCGTCAACCCCCTCAACGGATTCAATCTCGTGTATCACGTCCTCCGTATTGACATCGCGGGGTGCGAACTGGAGGAGGATAGCGAAGGAATCCCGCAGCAGCGAGAACGAAGAGACCAGGATCAGGAGGGCAATTGCAATACTGAGGAGCGGGTCGACAATGGTCTGGCCGGTGAATGCGATCCAGAGTGCTGCGACAATCACCGCTACTGACGACAGGGTATCGCCCAGCACGTGCAGGAAGGCACTCTTCACGTTCAGGTCGTGGCTGCCGTGGAGGACATACATCGCGGCAAGGTTGGCGACAAGCCCCACAACGGCAACACCAAACATCACGGTACTGTTGATGGGGGCAGGATGGGAGAAGCGTGCAATCGCTTCATAGATGATCACCCCACTGACTCCGATGAGGAAGATACCGTTCACGACCGCCGCACCGATCTCCACGCGGTGGTAGCCGAATGTCCTTGATGTGGTTGGCAGCCGCTCGGCAATGATGATCGCCCCAAGGGAGAGGAGCAGTGCGACAACGTCCTGGAGCATGTGGGCTGCATCGCCGAGCAGCGAAAGGGACCCCGACACCAGCCCCCCGGCAACTTCGGCAACGAAGATGACCGCTGTGAGCACAATAGCGATCTTCAGCGACTTCTTCGGCAGGTGCTCTTCACACGCTTCCTCATCGGCATGGGTGTGGTCGTGCATTAACCGGTAGTATTATTTTACCAGCTGAAAAACTGGAGCGTTACGCAGAAGAAAGGTAATTTCCCCAAAGATACTGACACCCGCAGGTGACGGTCTCTGGTCTTTCCCTTGCACCGTCCCGTGGACCGGTACAACCGGGTTACCCCGGCACCACGCTTTCCAATCCTTTTTCATCCCCCCGGTACGAACACTATCCATGGACCTCATCGTCGCGTTCATCATCACCCTTGCCCTCATCACCGCGGTCAGCCTCTGGTACAGGATCTCCCCGTTCTTCACGCTGATCGGAGGAGCAGTCCTCTTCGGTCTCCTTGCGGGCATGACCCTTGACGCGACAATCGTGGGGATCGCATCCGGTGTCGGGAAGGTCTTCTCCGCGTTCGGCATCATCATCCTCTGCGGGGCCGTGATCGCAATCCTCCTGCGGGAGCAGCACCAGACGGAGGAGATCGTATCCGATATCCGGCGTTTCGTCAGGAACCCTCCCGCACTCGCCGGGATTTCGGGTTACCTTCTCGCCGTGCCAATCACCTGCTGCGTTACTGCATTTATCATGCTAACACCGATCCTTGACTGCCTGGAAAACGACAGACCGAGGCGCAATATCCTCCTCTACCTTGCGGCTGTTGGCAGTATTATCTCCTACGCCCTCATCTATCCTACACCGGTAGTCATCCCGCTCTTTGCTGCTTTCTCCGGGGGGATAAGCCCGCTGGTGTTCGATGCGGTCACCATCCCCCTCTCCCTTGCAGTACTGGGCGGAGTCCTGCTGTTCTACCGGTGGGCCCGCCCGGATGCAGTCCTGCAGGGTAACGCCCCATCGCAACCAGAAGAACCACACTGCACGGTTCAACCGGACCTGCCTGACGGGATCCACTGGCGTGCCTGGGCCCCGTTTATCGCGATCATTGTTGCCCTTCCCGTTGCCTTTCTGGCCCTGGGCCTCTCGCAGGCAGGCACGATCAATTTCATCATGCTCGTCGGGGCAGTAACCGCTATCGCACTTGCAGCCCCGGCAGTCCGTGCCTCAGGCCTGTCAAAGAGCGCAAAACATGCCGGCCTGATCATCTTCGATATCTGCGGGGCAGGAGCGCTGGGTTACGTGATCGTCAGCAGCGGGTTTGCACAGGACGCCCTGGGCCGGATGACCCTCTTTATCCCCATCCTCCTTGTGCCGTTCATCTTTGCGGCAGTGATCGAGACTGCTCAGGGCTCACGGGTGGTGACGGCGGTTATCACCGCGGAAGTCCTCGCAGGATCGGCAGTAGTAGGTGCCATCCACCCGGTCACCCTCATCCTCCTCATCAGTGCCGGGTCGTGTATCGTATCTTACGTGACCGACCCCTTCTTCTGGCTGGTCCAGCGGACGACCGGGGACGATGTCGGGACCGTGGTGAAGAATTATACCCTGCCCATCGCACTTGCCGGGGTCGCGATCTTTATCGTCGCGATTGCGCTGGAGTACCTGGTATTCCGGTAATTTCCCTGGGGATATCAAGAAAAATGGTGCAGGGGACTATGGTCTCCAAATTTTGAAATGCCGGAAGCAACAACCTGATCAGTCAAAAATAAATATTCGTGAATGCCATGGACTCGTTTGCTTCCGGGTTTGCCGCTGTTGACGGTGCAGGAGATGCTTGAGAAAGACTCCGTCACGGCACTGCTGGAGTACATGAAACTGCTCGGCCACCCGCTCCGCCTGAAGATCATCCTGATGCTCCTGGAACGCGACCACTGCGTCTGCGAATTTTTCTATGTCTTTGAGGAACCCCGGAACCTCATCTCGTATAATCTGAAAAAACTCAAAGACGGCGGGCTCATCGAATCCTACTACCGTTCGAGCCATAAGATCTACAAGATCAGGGACGAGGTTGCTCCGGTGATCCGGAACATCACCACGGCCATATCCGGCTGATCCCTTTTTGTTCCGGCCATTTCCCGGCACCAGTATCCTTCATGCTTCTGGTATCAGGTTCGCGAGGTGCAGTTATCGTCGGTCCTGCGGTAATGCCCTCCCCGCATACTTCAGGAGCTCAAACCACAGCACGCTCAGTACGCCCCCCGCCACACATATGCCTACATCGGAAAGGGAGAGCGGGGAGAACCGGAACAGCTCCTGCAGGGCAGGGATATAAAGCACGAGCAGCAGGCAGATCACGGTCAGGGCAACAACCACCGAGAGCGCCCGGTTCGGGGAACGCAGCGATGCAAGGATGGTGTCGGACCATGAGCGGTTGGTCAGGATCAGGCAGAGGTTGGCGACAACGATCGTAGTGAAGGTCAGGGCCCGCACTTCCGGTTCGCCAAGTCCCCGGTAGAGCGCACCTGCGTATATCGCAAGCACAACTGCCAGGACGACAAATCCCTGCAGCAGGCTGAGCAGGAGCGTCCGCCGGGTGAAGAGTCCTTCGTCCCGGTGCCGGGGCGGGCGTGTCATCACGTCACGCTCCTCTTTCTCCGATTCAAAGACAACCGAGCAGGTCGGGTCGATGATCAGCTCGAGGAAAACGATATGGACCGGCAGGAGGACGAGCGGCATGCCGAACAGGACGGGGATAAGGGACATACCGGCAATGGGGGCATGGACGGAGATGACATAGGCCATCGCTTTCTTCAGGTTGTCGAAGATCCGCCGGCCCAGCCGCACCGCCGCAACAATTGAGGTAAAGTTGTCATCGAGCAGGACGAGCGATGACGCCTCCCGGGCAACATCCGTCCCCCTGCCCCCCATGGCGATCCCGATATCCGCGGATTTCAGGGCCGGGGCATCGTTCACGCCGTCACCGGTCATGGCGACAACTTCGCCGGTCGCTTTCAGCGCATTTACAATACGGAGTTTCTGCTCGGGGACAACGCGGGCAAAGACCCCGGCCGACCGGATGCGGACCTGCAGCGTGCTGTCATCCATCGCGTCCAGTTCAGGCCCGGTGATGCACACGGTTCCGTCCCCAAGGCCGATCTGGCGGGCGATATTCAGGGCAGTCTGCGGGTAGTCCCCGGTGATCATGATGACCCGGATACCGGCGGCCGAACATTCTTTGACCGCTTCGGCCACCTGCGGGCGGACCGGGTCGGCAAACCCGATGAGCCCGATGAAGGCAAAGGGGAAATCATGCTGCTTGTCCGGGAGGCCGGTGAGCGAGAACGAGGCCCGGGCAACGCCCAGCACGCGGAGGCCGGAGGCGGCCATTGTGTCGACCCGGCCGGCAAGGTCCAGCTGGGCAGCGGCATCGAGATGGCAGAGGTCGGCAATCGCTTCCGGTGCCCCCTTTGCCGCGATGACAAACCGGTCGCCGTCCGGCGAGCGCCAGACATTGGACATGGCAAGGAGCTCGGGGGAGAGGGGATATTCCTGCACCAGGTTCCAGTCCTTGTGGATGTGCTCGGTCTTCCCGAATTCCCCGTCCTGTAAGGAGATCAGGGCCTTCTCCATCGGGTCGAAGGGGTCCTTCTTGCAGGCCAGGATTGCGTACTCCGCAACCTCATGGCAGCTCTCCGTGAGCATGCTGTGGTCCCGCGGATCGTAGTCGCAGAGTTCGCCGTTGGCAGAGAACTGCGCAACCGACATCCTGTTCTCGGTCAGCGTGCCGGTCTTGTCAACGCAGAGGACCGTGGCCGAACCCAGCGTCTCGATGGCCGGGATCTGCCGGGTCAGGACGTGTCTCTGCGATATCCGCCATGCACCAAGCGCGAGGAAGATGGTCAGGACAACCGGGAACTCCTCCGGGAGGATCGCCATGGCAAGCGTGATCCCCGCGAGAAATCCTTCGATCCAGTTGTACCGGGTCAGGCCGTAGACGATGACGATGATGGCACAGAGCGATAAACCAATGAGGGCGATGACCCTGACGATCCGGTCGATCTCGCGTTTCAGTCGCGTCTCGGAGCGTTCCACGGTGCGGAGGACTGACCCGATCTTTCCCATCTCCGTCAGCGCACCCGTTGCCCGGACACGCATAAGTCCCTGTCCGGAGACAACGAGCGTGCCGGAGTAGACCGTGGGCTGGTCATCACCCCCCGGTCGTTCCGCTGCAGCCGGCATCCCATCAGCCCATGCGATCTTCCTGACCGGGACAGACTCTCCTGTCAGGAGGGACTCATCGGCCGACACGTTGTTAGCGATCAGCAGGAGGCCGTCAGCCGGCACGCGGTCTCCTTCGCACAGGATCACCACGTCACCGGTCACCACCTCGCGCCCGGCAATGCGTTTCTGCATCCCGTCGCGGATCACGAGGGCACGCGGGCTGGAGAGGTTCCGGAGCGCTTCGAGTGCCCGCTCGGTCTTCCGCTCCTGGTACACGGTGATACCGATGACGAGGACGACAAAGCTCATCAGCATCAGGCCTTCGGAGATGTCGCCAAGGAGGAAATAGATCAGCCCGCTTGCAACAAGCAGGAGGAACATCGGTTCGTGGACGACTTCGCCGATAATACAGAAAATGCTCCGTTGCCTGTCAGCGGGAAGTTCATTATACCCTTCACGCCGGAGTTTCTCGTCCGCCTCTGATGCAGAAAGACCGGTGACTGCACTGATGTCAAGAGCTGGCACGGTCCGGCCCCCGGCATATCCGGCTGTGATTTGTTGGCATGGCCTTGCACATGCCCATGAAAAAACGACCTACCGGCAATTCCGTGCTTGTCATGGTTTCACGGAGATTAGGTTATGAGCACATAGGGCTTTCGCTGGAAGTGAGAATTTTAAAAAACAAAGAATATTGCCGAGAGGCGCGTGAAGAGATTGATGATACAAAATACCTGAGTATCTGCACAAAAACCAAAAAAAAGTCCTGTTTTCCGGTATTACAATCTCGCGTGTTCAGTGCATTGCAGGAGATGACGCCCGCGATCAGTAACGGAGTAGATGATCCAGTTGCCGTCATTCTCCCCTTTGATGAGGCCACTCTCTTTCAGGATATTGAGATGATAGGAGAGTTTTGAACCGGAGAGGCGCATGAACCGGTTGATGACGCAGACACAGAGCGGCTGGTCCCTGATTACATAGAGTATGGTAAGGCGGAGCGGGTCGGAAAGTGCCTGATAGATCCTGCTCCTCTTCTCAAGTATCTCTTCAGAGGGGATACGCTTGGTGAGCGCGGGGAGTCCGCCCATTGCATCGAGATCTCTCTGGATCGGTTCCGGTAGCTCCGTTGCTGGTTCCCCATCCTCTGCCGGTGTCCCGCAGCAACATGGCGTCTTTCGTTTCATTTCAAATTAATCTGAAATGAAAAGATATATAACCTTGCCCTGTTCACATTGATTCAATAAAATTTGAAATGAAGTGAGCATCATGGAAACATACCGTTCATCCGGCAGGACCGACACGGTCGTCGTACCCGGCCAGACAATCGCGACTGAATCATTGCCATGGAACCCGCACCCGAAGTTTGCCGGGGTCTCTCTCCGGCACCTGGTGACGGGAAAGGATACCGGGGGACGCATGAGCCTCCACCATGTCCGGGTCGATCCCGGTTGCGCCATTGGCGACCACGCCCATACCGGGCAGGTGGAGATCCATGATGTGCTGGCCGGTACCGGGACCTGCACGCTTGAAGGAAGAGTACTCACGTATGCCCCCGGTGTTGTCGGTGTCATGCCTGCCGATCAGGTGCACCGCGTTGATGCAGGAAAGGACGGGATGCTCCTGCTGGCAACGTTTGTGCCCCCGCTGGTGTGAGGTGTACCATGAAAAACGACACTATTCCCTGTTGTGCTGCCGATGCGCTCCGCCGCATCCGGCAGGTCCCGATCAACGGGATCATGACGGGCATCACGATGCTTGATGAGAGCATTGCTGCTGTGATGGACCAGGGCCTGAACGGCGACAGAGAGGTCCGTGAAGCGCTGATGAAGAAAGTCCGGGTCTACAACTACGTTCCGGCGGGTGTTGATGAGGCCTATGCCACGGCGATTATGGAAGAATTCAGGAAGGCCGTAGCGAAGAAGGAACAGAGAAGAAACTGACACGAGGAGATGACATGACAAAAATCGAAATTATCGGGACCGGCTGCGCAAAATGCAACCGCCTCTTTGCCAATGCCGAACAGGCAGTAAAGGACCTGAAGATCGCTGCTGAAGTGATCAAGGTCACGGATATTGACGAGATTGTGAACCGGGGCGTCATGCTGACGCCGGCGCTCTTCATCAATGGCGAATCACGTGCGGAAGGCCGGGTGCCTGACGTGAATGAGATCAAGAACATGCTGACGGAGAAAGGACTATGACAGAGAAACCAACCTGCTCCTGTGGAGTAAACGAACCGAAACGGATCATCTTTCCCTGTGCGGGACAGGCAAATGTCGGGCAGCTGACCAACCTTGCTGCAATCCAGCTGACGGAAGAGGGCTACGGGAGCATTGCCTGTGCCTCGCTGCTTGCGATCGGTACTGAAAGTCTTATCGCCAATACCCTGAAGGCCGATGAAGTCGTTATACTCGACGGTTGCCCGATGAACTGCGCGAAAAAGATTGCCGGTGCACAGGGAATTGCAGCAGGGCAATACCTGGTCATGACGGAACTCGGCATTGCCAAAGGCCCATCGAAGTCCTACACCAACGACGATATCGAGAAGATCGTTGCAGCATGCTGGAAAGGCGAAGGCCGTAAGACGGACTCCGCAAAGTCCGGGAAAAAGACCGGTGGGAAAGACAGCGGATGCGGCGGCGGGTGCGGCGGGACCTGCTAAATACACTAAGGCTCCACTATGACCTACGCACTCGTCACCTGCTCCGGCATCTCGAATACCGGGAAACTCACCACGCAGGCAGGGATGCTCCTTATGCAGAGAAAGCCCGGGATGTTCCTGTGCATGAACTGCAAACAGTCCGCGGAATCCTTGAGACTAGATGTGGGAGGCGCAGAACGCCTCATTGTCCTTGACGGGTGCACGGACTGTTGTGCCACAAAGAAGCTCACGAAAGCCGGCCTTTCTGCGGATGTCCATATCATTGCCACCGAGCTCGGGATCGAGAAGAACGGGATGGCCGACGTGAAGTATGATGAGATCGAGAAAGTCGTCCGTGCTGTCATAGACAACGGGGAGAACCAGAATGTATGAAGACATACTCCTGACCGGGCTGCTGGGTGGTATTACCGGACTTATTGACTATCTCACGGCGCATGTGCTCACGTGTCTCATCCCCGCATTCTTCATCGCGGGTGCGATGAATGCCCTGCTTAACAAAGAATCAATTACCCGGTATCTCGGTGCAAAGGTCTCGCTCTTCAAGGCATACCCGGTTGCCGTTGTCGGCGGTCTCCTCCTTGCCGTCTGTTCCTGCACGATCCTTCCACTCTTTGCGGGGATCAAGAAGAAGGGTGCGGGACTCGGGCCGGCAATCGCCTTCCTGTATACTGCCCCGGCCACCAATATCCTCGCGGTCGCCCTCACCTGGAGCGTAATCGGGGCAGACTTTGCGATCGCCCGTATCGTGCTTTCGATCACGTTTGCGATCATGATCGGGCTCATCATCTCGACGCTCTTCAAGGAAAAACCTCCCGAAGATGTGGCTGCTCCGATAGGGTGTGCATGCGGTCCCGCAACAGCGGAAGGTGGCGGGCAGAAGCACGTCATCCTCTTCATCGGGACGCTGGTGGCGCTTCTCTTCGTTGGCACCTGGGCCCTCTTCATGGAAAAAAACCTGGCAGGAATTCCGCTGCGGTTTATCGTTCTCCCCGTGTTAATCCTCCTGATCATCATCGAAGCACGGCGCTGGTTCACCACAGATCAGCAGAAGAACTGGCTGGAAGAGACGTGGTCGTTCATGAAGACCATCTTCCCCCTCCTGTTCATCGGGATCTTTATCGCAGGGGTACTTGGCGCGCTCCTCCCGGAAGGTATTCTTGGATTATACCTCGGGTCGAACACCGTCACCGCGAACCTGATCGCGGTCCTCTTCGGGACGTTCATGTACTTCCCGACGCTTGTTGAGGTGCCGATGGCAAAGATGTTCCTTGACCTTGGCATGGCAAAAGGCCCGCTCCTGGCATATGTCCTTGCAGACCCGGTTATCTCGCTTCCCAGTATCCTTGTCGTCAGGAAATACATGGGAACGAAGCAGACGATCGTCTACGTGCTCCTGATCGTGTTCTTCTGCACGCTCGCAGGATTGATCTATGGTTCGTTTGCAGGATGAGGCAATAGTGAACGGAGTTTCTCCATGAAGATCGGTATCGTCAGTGACGGAAAATTCGGTGACCGGGCGTTTGAGATCATCCGGGAAAAGTTCCCGACCGAATGGATCAAGACCCGATATCCGGAGGGGCAGATGGTAGATGATTTTGTGCTCACGCTGCCGGAATGTGACCTCTTCATCTCCTATGTCCGCCACCCGGACGTTGCGCTCGCGATCATCGACAAGCAGAAGCCGGTCATCCTCGGGGTCAGTTTCGGCCCCGGTTTTCTTCGGCAGGCAAAGGACATCAATGAAAATGTCATTGCGCCCCCGACCATGTGCTCACTTGAAGACAACACCTGGGTGCCGGAGATCAACGAGTTCGCGAAAGTGTTCGGCCGCCCCGTGTTCGATGTGAAGGTACAGGACGATGGCACTATCGACAGCGTACGGGTCCTTCGGGGATCCCCCTGTGGTTCGACGGTGGCAGCAAGTGCTGAACTCACCGGAACACACCTGAATCCCGAACAGCTCCGGCACTATGGCTTGCGGATCTGCCATTTCTGCCGGGCCCCCCGGCTCGGGAAGACCTGCGACAAGGAAGTGGCCGGGCTGCTCCATATCCGGGAACTGGCCCGCGCAATCAGTGCTGTATCACCTGCTGCAGGAGCAAAGGTAAAATTGTTCACTGATGAGACGGAAAAAATAATTGATCAGAAACTGTGCTGCCGATGATCTGAAAGGAGGTTATACTAACATGACGGATGGTTCTGCCGGACTGGGCTGGGTTGAAAAACTCCTGGCCCTCTGGATATTTCTCTGCATCGTGATCGGGCTGGCTCTCGGGAAGTACTTCCCGGAATTCAGCCAGAATCTCGCGATTGGCATCCCGATAGGGTTATTCTTGATGATCTATCCGGCGATGACAAAGATCGAACTGGGGGATCTCAAAGAAGCTCTCAAGAGCAAGAAACAGGTTGGCATCATCGTTTTTTTCAATTACCTGGTAAATCCGTTCCTGCTCTACATCATCGGATACATCTTCTTTGAGAAGATCCTGCTCGGTCTGGGATGGATCACCCCGGAAGCTGCCACGTACCTGTGGACCGGGCTCATCCTCCTGGGTGTTGCACCCTGCATCGCGATGGTGCTCGTGTGGACCGACCTTGCCAAAGGGAACGGGCCCCTCGGGATCGTGCTCATGGCCTGGAATTCCATCATCCAGGTAATCACAACGCCCTTCTACATCGCCCTTCTTGTCGGTACCTATATCGCCATCGATATCGGTATGATCGCGCAGAGTGTCCTTCTCTATCTTGGTCTGCCACTGCTGTTTGGTGTCCTCACCCGCAGGGAAGTCATCAGACGGAAAGGTGTGGAATGGCTGAATACGAAACTGATACCGCGCTTCGGCACTCTCCAGCTTCTTGCGCTATTGTTCACCATGATCGTCATGTTCTCGCTGAAAGGCGGGGTCATCATCGACAACCCGAACCTCATCTGGCAGATGGCGATCCCGGTGGTCCTGTTCTTCTTCCTGTTATTCCACGTCGTCTACTATACAACCCGGCGCATGGGTTACAACTACGAGGATTCAGCAACCATGGGATTCCATTGTACAGGAAGAAACTTTGAGCTGGCAATAGCAATCGCACTGACCGCATTTGCATCCATGCCGATGGTCGCAGTCTCCACGGTTGTCGGGCCCCTCATCGAGATACCTGTTATGCTGGCAATCGTCTGGCTCTCCCTGAGACGGAGAGACAAGATCATGCAGCAGAGTAATGGTCATGCTCAAAGTAAAACCACACCCTGAGTATCCTCCTGAAGAGGGGCGTTACCTCCGGGGCAACGATTATTCCCCGGCAGCGGTCGTGATCATCCTGACAACCGATGCTGAAGCGATCCCTCCTGAGATTGAGAAGCTCGTGCGGACCGGCGTGGAGACGGGAGCAGCGCTCTCCGGGACCTTGCAGACGGCAAATATCGGCATCGAGAAACTCATCTGCAATATCGTGGCAAACCCGAATATCCGCTATCTCATCTTGGGAGGTCCGGAGTCCGAAGGGCATAAAACCGGCAATGCCATCAAGGCACTCTTAAAAAACGGAGTGGACGAGAAGAAACAGATCATCGACACTACCGGGCTCTCGGCGGCACTCTACAATGTCCCGGCGGAGTTCATCAAACGGTTCCGGGAGCAGCTGACCCTTGTGGACTGCCAGTTTAAGGAAGAATCCGTGATCCGCAAAGCGGTCTGGTCCTGCTTCCAGGAAAAACCAGTGGATTTTTTTGGGCAATCTCTTTTCGATCCCGGTGCGTTTCCGGAACCCCCCTTGAGCGGAAAACTGACCTGGACTGTCACGCAGCCGTGGTGGGAGCCGGGCGATGACGGGGAACGGGCGGCAAAGAAGAAAGCGCTGGAGCTGATCGAGCGCTTAAGAAAGAAACAGGGCATCAAAAACACGACGGAGTAAGATGTGATCCAGGTATGCATTCTTCCTTGAAAAGAGCTCAAGTTGGTTAAAATCAAACCATTTTGAAAATTCTGATTTTTCTGAAATGTATAAATATTTGGAATCCCCATTATTGTGATGAGGATTAATCATGCCACCAAAAAAGTCAGATGACGGGATGGGCCGTTCGAAAGCATCATCGTGTGAATGCGGCCCGGTTCACGGCTGTCGTGTCGAGGCAGTGTTGAGCGTGGACGAACGCGGGCAGATGGTGCTCCCGAAAGATGTTCGGGAGAAAGCCGGGATCAGGACCGGCGACAAGCTCGCGTTGATCAGCTGGGAGAAGGACGGCAGCATCTGCTGCCTTGCACTGATGAAAGTAGAGAACCTGAGCGGCATGGTAAAGGATGTCCTCGGGCCATTGATGCAGGAACAGGACAGCGCGTGAGGTCGTAAAATGGATACAAAAGAACACACCGGATCGCCGTGTTCATGTACTACGGGTCCACAGGTACAATCCTGCGGATGTTCAGCAGCCACTCCTTCGGCAACAGAGATCCGCACGGCAACCAGCACGATCACACTCGCCAACCGGTTCGATCACTTCCTTGCCCGCTGGGGCTGGAAGCGGGAGACTGCCCACAAGGTGACGCACGGCCTGTACCGGCTCGGGAACCCGACCGCGGACTCACCGGTCTTTGCCTCAGCGAATTACTCGCTCAGCTTCGATGCCCTCCGCTCGGCGCTCGCCGGGATCGATGCCTGGATCCTCGTACTGGATACGAAAGGGATCAATGTCTGGTGTGCCGCAGGAAAAGGGACGTTCGGGACAGAAGAACTTGTCCGGAGTATCCAGGTAACCGGCCTTGAATCGGTTGTCAGCCACCGGAAGATCATCGTACCCCAGCTGGGAGCTCCGGGAATCTCGTGGCCGGAGGTGCTGCGGAAGTCAAAGTTCCTTGTCGAGTTCGGCCCGGTACGTGCCTGTGACCTGCCGGAGTACCTGAAGACGCACACGGCGACACCGGCTATGCGGAGGGTGGAGTTCCCGGTAACGGACAGGTTCGTTCTGGCACCCGTGGAGTTTGTCCACAGTGCTCTTCCGATGGTTATTGTTGCAGTGGCTCTCTGGTTCCTCGTCGGCCCGGTGGCAGCACTTGCAGCAGTGTCCGCAGTCCTTGCCGGGACGGTACTCTTCCCGGTCCTGCTGCCATGTATCCCCACGCAGGACTTCTCCACGAAAGGACTGATCCTGGGCGGTGTTGTTGCGATTCCCTTTGCAGTCGCGTTCGGCACAAATCCCTCGCTACCGGTCTGGGCGAATGCCCTCGCAGCGTTAACGCCGCTGCTTATCATACCCGCAGTGGTCTCGTACGCTGCGCTGAACTTTACCGGCTGCACAACATTCACGTCAAGGACCGGCGTGAAAAAGGAGATCTTCCGGTATGTCACGGCGATGGTAGTGATGGCCGTGGCAGGGTCGCTTGCGGGAATTGCCCTCGGCGTGAGCCGCCTTATCGGGGTGATCTAATGTTTGACAGTTATACAGAGACGAGCCTTGTCTACCATCCCGACCGGTGCATCAACTGCAGGCGCTGCACGCAGGTCTGTCCGCATGCAGTCTTCGCTGAGGGAAAAGAGCATGTTGAACTAGCCCGCCCGGCAGCCTGCATGGAGTGCGGCGCCTGTGCGAAGAACTGCCCGGTGCAGGCGATTGAGGTCCAGAGCGGCGTTGGGTGTGCCTGGGCGATGATCGGGGCAGCACTGAGAGGAAAGGACATGGATACGGAGTGCAGCTGCGGCGGTGATACTGGCTCATGCTGTGGCCAGTCTGAGGAACCGAGCTGCGGCTGCGGGGAGAAGTGATAGCGGATATCATAAACCCGCAGACAAAGAAACTCGTGTTTCCTGACCGGATAGTTCCATACGGGTAAGGTAACCCCATGCTGCCCCGGCCCTGAGAGTCTGCGAGCGTAAAAAAGGAAAAATTATCCTGTCACTGCTGTCTCGGTTGTGCTGTCATAGATCCTGGTCCAGCACCGGGCCTGGAAGACCATGAAGAGTGGCGAGAGGATGAGGAAGAACAGCACGGATACAAGGATTACCACGCCAAAGATCGGGAAAAACCCGAGTCCCATGGCAGCTGCCAGCACGATACTCAGGATGAGAATGACCGTGAACAGTACCATAACGGGGACTGCAACGATTATCGCAACGAGAACGATCCCGATGACATAGTTGATCCACCCGATCTTCCCGATATGTTCGCTGATCTCCTTAAACCGGAAGGCATCGGATAAGCGGCCGGTCCGTGCAAACCGGATGGAGACGACCGGCAGTACCAGGGCAATGATGAACTCCACGAGATACATGAGCAGCATGAGCGCGATATTTGGTTCCCACGAGGATGCCATGGCAGATTCGACCTGGCCCGACAGGACTTCTGCCACCAGCGGCCCGTAGGTTGCCAGCCAGAGGATGATGATAGGGATCGAGTATACAAGTGCAATGACCATCAGTTTCAGGCCGTCAATGAACAACCGCCCCCACTGGTCAACCTCCGGTGCGGTCTCTGCCCCGCGATAAATCCGCATCATATACCCGTTCATCGGTATGGCGAGAAGAATGAGCGCGAGGATCATCCTTGCCCACCGGCCGCCGTTCCCAAATACGCCCTGGCGTGTATAGCCAAAGGCGTCGCGTACTATCTCTGTGTAATCCATGCGTTCACCAAAAAGGTCACCCGGCAGGTTCCTGCCCGGTTAAGCGTTTCACAGAAGTGTGGGACATTGCAAACAATAATGTTATCTGCGCCGGCAACCGGCCCCATTCCGGTTCTCCCAGGTTCTTGACTATCTTGGACGGTAGGGTAACCATTGGTTTTTCCTGAGTTCTTGGGAACGGGCCGGGGGAAATCATGTATTATTCATTCGAAGAAGTGCTGCGCACTTCTTCTCTTCCTCGATGTGTTGATATACATCCCGGATCATCACGATCGGGAATACTCCGTTGCACTTTCGCTGGGTTTATGTGATCAGCACGATATGGAGTAGTTAACGCCATCCTTGGGGGTGGACGGAGGTCATGATCATGGCATCTGGTGTGAAGATTCCCATAAACTATACAGAAGCGGCCGGGACGTTGAAGAAACTCTTAAAACTCTCCGGCTCTCCGGTTGCATTCCGGTTTGCGACAAAGAAGGAGGAGATCCCCGCGGGTATGGAGAAGCTCGACAAGACGATCCGGCACTGCACGATGGTCGGTCTTGCACGGAACGAAGGCAAAATCTTCTATTCCACGGCAGAAAACCACGAGTGCAATGGGGGTGCCTGGTCACTTGGCCTCAGGGAGATCACCGAGACGCTGAAGAACGGCGATTTCTACTTCAGGCTCGGCAAGTTCGAGAGCTCCGCTGCCTGCAAGCGGACCATCGACCGGGTTGCCCATCTCGGGACCGGCGACACGTATGCCACGATGTATGCCCCGCTCGAGAAGGCACCGTTCGACCCGCAGGTCGTCATTATCGTCGCCTCTCCATGGGCAATGCTCAAGCTCTCCCAGAGCACCATGTTCCGTGTCGGCGGGAGGATCGAAGCAGAGTTTGCCGGCATCCAGTCGGTCTGCGCCGATGCCTGTGCCCAGACCTATCTCAACGGGAAGGTCAACTTCTCGCTCGGGTGCGACGGCTCGCGGAAGTTCTCCGGTATAGGGGATGGCGAGATGGTCATGGGAATTCCTGCGGAGATCCTCCCCGAACTTGTCGAGGCACTGAACGTTGTTGCAGCAGCCCCGGGATCGAAGCCCGGTGCGAAATAATTTTTTTTACTTAAATCCTTTCGACACTTTCTTATACATGACTCGATATAAAAACGTCTATGTCAATAATCGTGTATATTTGTCCCAAATGTGGAATAACAAGAAAAAAGATTAGCACATGTTCAGGCCCACCCAATCGTAGACACGACCCGGTACACAGAGTTAAGAAAATCGTATCCGAAGAGGAATATGGTCGATTAGGTTTTGGTCCAAGTTCAATCTAATGAAGACAATCTTTTTTTTAAATTTTCAACAGTCAATAATGTGTTATTTTAAAAAAATCCCCGTTATCGGGAGAGATAATCCGGTTAAAAAAGATAAGAGAAGTTATGTTCCAGCGAGGATCTCATCAGAGTCTGGGCGGTGAAAACTCGAAGAAGATCTGACAATCTTCTTCTCGTATTCGAGGACTGATGTCCTCTCATACTCTAAATGAGTTTTGAACCAGCGAGGATCTCATCAGAGTCCGAGTGGTGAGAAACTCCTAGAGGAGTTTCGAACCCGCGGTTGGCCCGGGCTTGCACTCGAAGACTTCCGTGATCTTCACGATAATAAGCGACCGTGCGGGGAGCTCCGGCCTCTTCCTGTTGACACTCGCTTTCATCTCCTCGTATTCCGGTCCGCTGTTCTTGATGGCAGTCACGCCCTTGATCTGGAAGCACCCTTTGATCTCCGGCCCCCAGATGTAGATCGCGATCTTCGGGTTGGTCCTGAGGTTGGAGAGGGTCTTGTTCATGAAGTTGTCCGTGATCCAGATGGTCTCGTCATTGTGGAGTTCGACCATCCCGAGGGGGATCACGTTCGGGGTCCCGTCCTTGGATGCCGTGGCCACCGGGAAGATCTTCATCTTCGCAAATGCCTCTTTCATGTCTGCGTTCAGCTTCACCATGGTACTGTCACCAATTCTCCCAAAGGATTCATGACCCGATATACTTTTTGAAACATGCAGGGGAACCGCGGGACCGGGAGTGTCCTGGTCCGGCAGACAGATTCACCCTGCATCGCGCAGGTTCATAAGCGGTAAGGGAAGACTTTGGAGCTGATAACCATGCAGGCAAACCCGATGGAAGTATTCAGGAAAGAAGCACCCGAAGTTGCAGAAGCGTTCAATGGCCTGATCATGTCGCTTGTTGCATCAAAGGGACTCGACCCGAAGACAAAACAGCTCATCTACATCGCGATGAAAGCATCGATGGGCGATCCGATGGCCGTGAAGGCGCATGTGCCGATGGCAAAAGCAGCCGGAGCGACAAAGGAGGAAGTGGTGGACGCGATCCTCATGACGCTCACGGTCTCCGGGGTCCGCGGGGTTGTCACCTGCCTCCCGGATGCGGTGAAGCAGTTCGAATAACATTTTTACCATTGCAGGATGACCGCCATCGCTTCTCTTATCTCCTGCCGGGTCTCATTTGTCTAGTGTGATGCTTGATCCGCCGGTCAAGAAGGTACTGTACTGGTGCGATGAGTGCAACGTCCCGTTGATCGCAAAGAGCTGTGCATGCGGCCGGGAGGGGAGGAAGATCGAGCTCCTCCAGCCCTACGAACTCCGCCCTGCCCTCTCTGCGGACCGTGCGCTGATCCAGCGGCTCGTACGGGAACAGTACGGGGAGGTTCCGCTGGCACAGGTCCTTCTCCTGAACAAGACCGGTGGCGTCGACCGTGCCGATCTTGTGATCATGCACGGCGAACGCTTCGGCTGGCTGACATTCGACCCGGTCAAGCGGAAGTTCGCCCTCGATATTACCCCGGAAGCCCTGCAGTTCATCGTCCGCCATGCAACAAAAGGCATAGTGGACCTTGATACGCATACTGATGCCCGGAAGGAGCAGGGGCGGATCGGCGGGAAACGGCTCGCCCTGACAAAGCCTGTCCCTGACGGGACCGTGATCGTGAAATACAAGGCCCGGTACGGGACAGGCACGGTCAAGGACAATTCAATCAAGGTGAAGGAGCTCATCGCGGTGGAACCCCGCACCCGCCCCGACCCCGGCTGGGATGTTGTGATCGAGAAAAACCGGTACCATATCAAGAACCTGGAGCGGAACGCGGTCCGTGCCATAAAACACCACATGTCCGACCGGCCGACCGCAAACGTCTCGTTCTCCGGTGGCAAGGACAGCACGGCAGTGCTCCACCTTGCCCGGAAGGCAGGCGTTACAAAGGCCTTCTTCATCGATACCGGCCTCGAGTTCCCCGAGACCATTGCGTTCGTGAAGTCGCAGGGTGTCGAAATTGTCAGTGGTGCCGGGGACTTCTGGCAGGCCGTGGAGAAAGCCGGCCCTCCGGGCAAGGACAACCGCTGGTGCTGCAAGTTCCAGAAACTGCGCCCGCTCAAGCTCTACCTTGCACAGGTCGGCCCCTGTGTCACGATCCAGGGCAACCGCTGGTATGAGTCCTGGAACCGGGCCAGCCTTGACGAGACGAGCCAGAACCCTGACAACCCGCTCCAGCTCAATGTCTCGCCCATCCGGAACTGGCGTGCGCTCGAGGTCTTCCTCTACCTCTGGTGGCAGAAGGCAGCAATGAACCCGCTCTACGAGGATGGCATCGAGCGGATCGGCTGTTATCTCTGCCCGGCGATGCTGGAGAGCGAGTACGAGCAGATCCGTACAACCCACCCGGAGTATGCGAAACGCTGGGATGAGTTCGTGGAACGGTGGGCGGAGAAGAAGGGCATGCCGGAGGCCTACTGCCGGTGGGGGCTCTGGCGGTGGAAGGCGCTGCCGAAGAAGATGCGGGAGCTCTGTCGCGATCGGGGTATTGCGGTCAACGAAGACTTCACGCTCAAGGTACTACATCCGGCAAAAAAGGACCATGAGATGGTTGATATCGGGAAAGGGAGAATCATGAAGGAAGAGATGAAGGAACCGGCGAGCGACAGTCTTGACGTAAAGGGGATGAGGAAGGATTTCCCGCTCCTTGCGGAGGTTGTGTACTTCGACAATGCAGCCACCAGCCTGTCCCCCGAGCCGGTGATACAGTCGTATGTCGAGTTCGAGCGCAACTACCGGGCCAATGTCGGGCGGGGCGTCCATCGCCTCACCCAGATCGCCTCCCAGCGCTACTGGCATGCCCACGAGAAGGTGGCCGGGTTCATCGGTGCAAAAGAAGGCGTCACGGTCTTCACGAAGAGCACCACCGAGTCCGTCAATATGGTGGCGCATGGATTCCCGTGGAAGGCCGGCGACCGCGTGCTCACGACCATTCTCGAGCACCACTCCAATCTCCTGCCCTGGTATCACCTTGCACGGCAGGGCGTATCGGTGGATATCGCGAATATACGCGATGACTACTCCTTCGATCTTGTCGCATTTGAGGCAGCAATCACGGACCGGACGCGCCTGGTCGCGGTCACCCACGCTTCGAATATGCTGGGCGTCATCACGCCGGTTGCAGAGATCGCGAAGATCTGCCACAACCATGGAGTCCTCCTGCTGGTGGACATGGCCCAGACAGTACCCCATATGCCGGTCGATGTGGCAGCACTCGGCTGCGACTATGCCGCCTTCTCCGGCCACAAGATGCTCGGCCCCACGGGCACCGGCGTGCTCTGGATGAAGGAGCCGGATATTGAACCGCTCCTGCTGGGCGGCGGTGTTGTTGAGAGTGTGAATGGACTGGAGTATACCCTGTCAGAAGGGTACCAGCGGTACGAGGCCGGTACCGGCAATATCGCTGGCGGAATCGGGCTCGGTGTTGCAGTCGACTACCTCTCCCGGCTTGGCATGGACCGCGTGCGGAGACACGAGCAGTCTCTTACTACGCGGATCGTTAACGGCCTCCGTCAGAATCCCCGCATCAGGCTCTATGTTCCGGACTCTCCCGAACGGCGGGTGGGTGTAATCTCCTTTACGGTTGAAGGGCTGCACCCGCACGAGGTTGCGCAGCGCCTTGACGAGATGGCCGACATCATGGTCAGGTCCGGTCACCACTGCTGCATCCCCCTCATGGACCGGCTGGGCCTGAAGGATGGGACGGTACGGGCCAGTATCGGGCCATACAATACTGCGGAAGAAGCAGATCTCTTCCTTGCGACAATCGAAGAGATCACCCGGTAAGGCATGCCCATCTCTTCCTTTTTACACAATGAGACCCTTTTTTGCCGGATTTATTTATCACGATTTATTATGTACGAATCGCCAACTATCATCAGACAATCGGGCCACACATGCCCCTGGTAACGTGATCTTCCATGAAGAAACAACAGATAGCCGATCTCTTCTCCCTTGTCCGGGAGAAGCGCCCGCTCGTCCACCACATCACGAACTACGTGACGGTCAATGACTGCGCCAACATTACCCTCTGCGCCGGCGGCGCACCGGTCATGGCCGATGCGGCTGACGAAGTAGTGGAGATGGCCGCGATCGCGAGCGTACTGGTCCTCAACATCGGGACCCTCAACCCGGTTCAGGTAGAGTCCATGGAAATGGCCGGCAGCATGGCGAACGAGCGGAAGATACCGGTGATCCTCGATCCGGTGGGTGTCGGTGCAACTCAGTACCGGACAAAGACCGCCCGCAGGCTGCTTGACAAACTTGACATCGCGGTCCTCAAGGGCAATGCCGGGGAGATCGGCGTGCTTGCCGGCGCCGAAGCAAAAGTCCGGGGCGTTGACTCGCACGGGCTTTCCGGTGACCCTGTTACGATTGCACAGGAATACGCCCAGGCTGCCGGCCTGACCATTGCAATCAGCGGTGCAACAGATATTATTACTGACGGGAAGCACACGCTGCTTGTCGAGAACGGCCACCCGATGATGGGCAGCATCTCCGGGACCGGCTGCATGGCCGCATCCGTGACCGGTGTCTTTAGTGCCGAGTCGAAGGACCGGGTCCTTGCATCGGCAGCGGCCTTTGCCGCCTTCGGCATTGCCGGGGAACGTGCGGCAGCAGCTGCCCGGGGTCCCGGCAGTTTCAAGACTCTGCTCTTCGATGAACTTGCAGCCCTCACTCCCGATGACCTTGCTCGGGCAGCCCGGATCAGAACCGAATAACCTCACGTATGAACCTTGACCTGTACGTCATCACGGACGAGGCACTTGCCGGCGGGCTCCCGCACGCGGTGATCGCAAAGCGTGCAGTGGACGGGGGTGCAACGGCCATCCAGCTCCGGGACAAGGGCCGTTCATACAGGGACCTTGTCCTTATTGGAAGGGAGATCCACGCCATTACCCGGAAGGCCGGGGCGCTGTTCATCGTGAACGACCGGCTTGACATAGCGTTTGCCTGCGGGGCGGACGGCGTGCATCTCGGGCAGGGCGACCTCCGGTGCGACACGGTCCGCCAGCTCGCGCCTCCGGGCTTCATCATCGGTATCTCTGTGGGCTCGGTTGAGGATGCAGTTGATGCCGAACGGGCCGGTGCTGACTATGTTGCCCTCAGCCCCATTTTCTCCACGAACTCCAAGGAGGATGCAGGGCCCGGTCACGGCCTTCTGCTGTTGAAGAAAATACGGGCAGTTGTCAGCATCCCCGTCATTGCCATCGGCGGGATTGGTCCTGGCAATGCCGGCTCGGTTATCGGTGCAGGGGCAGATGGCATTGCGGTCATCTCGGCAGTCGTCTCGCAACCCGACATCACGGCTGCTGCCCGGAGGCTTGCAGGGATCGTTGCCCGGCAAAAACGTAACCCGCGGAGGAAGCGATGAAGAGCGGTCCGGCACCCCGGTTTGTACTGCACGAGCATTTTGCAAGGCACCACCATTTCGACTTCCGGCTCGAACACGAGGGTGTGCTTGTGAGCTGGGCAGTGCCCAAAGGATTACCGGAACAACCCGGTGAACGGAGGCTTGGGATTGCCGTGGAAGACCATGCCCTTGATTATATTGGTTTTTCCGGGACCATCCCGGAAGGTGAATATGGCGCGGGAGACGTGAAGATCGCCGATACCGGGACCTATACACCGGTCCTCTGGGAACCGGGCCGGATCGAGGTGATCCTCAACGGCGCCCGGTACTCCGGCAAATTTGTCCTTGTACGGTTCAGGAAGGCTGGGGAGAAGGAATGGCTCATACTCCGGGCGCGGGATTGATCCCGGGCCTCCCTGCACCTCCGGGGAGTGTCACGATGATGGATTTATGCCCAGGGTGCCGAATACCTGAAATGACAAAAGTCATAACAACATATAATAAATTCCCGGAACCATCTTCAAGCGGATACTTCAGTACAGGTCTGATTGCGGCATGAGAACCATTTCAACACACCATACGCTCTGGTTATCGATTACGGCATTACTGACCGTTGGGATCGTTCTTGTCTCTATATACTCCTTAAAAAACGGGTACTTCGATATCTTCCCGTATTTTTACATCCTGCCTATCCTTCTCATTGCCTGGTGCTGCCCGCGGTATTCGGTGTACTTCACGGTCCTCCTCGGGTGGATATTCCTCGGGCTCGTGTACCTGTACGGGGCCGGAAGCATCCAGCTGTATGTAGCGAGCATGGCCTTCTTCTACATCTTCGTCTCGCTCGGTATCGTCCTGTCGGCTTTCTCCGGCCAGGCCCTCCAGGAGCGGAAGTACCGCGACATCTTTGAGACTTCCCAGACCGGGATCATCACCTTCGAGCTCGAAACCCAGAAGATCCGGACGATCAACACGCAGTCGGCAGAAATTCTCGGGTATCCTCCTGAGGAACTTGCCCGCCAGTCGTTTACAGAACTCTGGTTTGACGGCGAACAGGAGATCCGGTTCATGAAACAGATCCGGCAGGAGGAGAAGATCACGGCGATGGAGGTTGCCCTGCGAAAGAAGGACCGCACCGTGATCTGGGTGCTGATCACTGCCGCCCTCACAAAAGAGGGGCTCATTGTCTGTTCGATGATGGACGTCACGGCAGGCAAGCGGATGAAGGACGAACTCATCGAGTCCGAACTCCGCTACCGGACGCTCTTTGACGGGGCGAGCGATGCGATCATCCTCCACGATATTGATGGCAAGATCTTCGAGACGAACGTGATCGCAAGCCGCTATCTCGGGTATACGAAGAAAGAACTGATGCACAAGACGCTCTACGACCTCGCCGTGCACCCGGAGGCCATGTTCCCTTCGGATGAGGTAAAACAGTTCCAGGCACGGGGCCACATCCTGTTCGTGTCCGAGCTGAAGAAGAAAGACGGCGGTACCCTGCCCGTGGAGATCAGCAGCAGGATCACGGAATATTTCGGCATGACTGCAGTGATGAGCACGGTGCGGGATATCTCCGGGCGGAGAAATCCGTAAGTTCCCACCGGTACCGTATGCCGGAAAAGATACCCGGGACCGGAGACCCGGTACATGAGGGATCTGGTTTAATACCTATAGTCACCTATAGGTGTTACTATGCAGGCAGCAACTTCAATTTACATCCGGGAGGATCTCAAGACCCAGTTGAACAACCTGAAGCGCAACCCGAAGGAATCGTACAACGATGTTATCGAGCGCCTTGTGAATCTTTCCATTGATGATGAACCGCTCAGTGCGGATGCCATTAAAGGCCTGGAAGAGGGTCTTAAGGATATCAAAAAAGGGAATCTGATCTCTGAAGAAGCTATCAAAAAGAAGTACGGAGTTGAATGAGTCTGTACCGGGTGAAGTACACCCATCGTGCCGACCGGGACCTGGAAAAATTACCGCTGGAGATTGCGCGGAAGGTTGTCGGTTCGATCCATACTATCAGGGAAGACCCGTACCGGTTTATCAAAAAGATGAAGGCGTCAAATCCGGACCATCCGATCTACTCTCTCCGGGTCAGGAGAGATGTTCGTGCGCTGCTCTCAATTCACGATGATGTCCTGATCATTCATGTGCTTGAAATTGATTACAGAAAACAGGCATATCGGGATTTTTAAATAAATTTTCATCCGGATCCCCTCTTACAACCTTCTGCCCCTTCTGAATAACGTGCATCCTCCGGATGACAAATTGTCCACCAGCGCACTTGTAAAAGGAGTGTGATGTAACATCAGAGAAGCGAACACCGGAAAAGTGCGAGGGATTTGTACCCTCGGTGTCTGAAAGCCGCCGGAGGGACTTGAACCCTCGACCTGCTGATTACGAATCAGCCGCTATACCGCTAAGCCACGGCGGCGTAATACCTCACAATATCGGCTTATGCACTAATAAAAGATATGGCTCGATGGGTTACGAGTACCCGCTGAGCGCAGTGACGTTCTCTTTCCCCGCGCTCTCCTTTGGGGCAATCGTCCCGAACTTGGACTCGTAGTCGGCAACCGTCTTGGTCAGGACCGCGAGGAGGTTCTTTGCGTGTGACGGGGTGATGGAGACGATTGCCTTTGCCCGTGCCTGGTTCACCTGGGGGAGCTGGTGGAGGAACATGAAGGTGAACTCATCGTCCTTGTACGCGATCTGGATCATGTTGCTGTACACGGGATCAAGCGTGGGAGGGATATTAACTGAGATTTCCTGGCTGCTCATGCTCCAAGTGTTTCTCCTGATAGATTATCCGTCTTTTCCTGTTTGAATTACGCCAAAAACTATAATCTGGTCTGTTTCCCACGTTACAGGGAGGAGTTATCCTGGCGGAACAGAAGGGACACATCACGATCTCGGACCTGGTGCGGGTGCACGCATGTCCGGTTCGGTTTTACTTTGAACAGCGCGAACCCGTCACGGAATCAGACCGGTACGCGATCTGCAAGCAGCTCTCGTACCATCTCGGGAAACCGCTGGATGCAGACCTGATCTGGAACGAGGTTGTGGCCGTCCGCCCGGCCGTTGACCCGGCACTCCGGGAATTCCTGGGTCTCTGTATCACGGCCTGCAACAAGTCGGCATGGAAACCCGCCGTCCAGACCGATGTCCGGGTCGCTTCAGACAAGCACGGTATGGCGGGCATGATCGACCGCATTGATGCCGGGGGGTCATTCTCCATTGTCCGGGCTTCCGGGGCGATGCCGTTTGGCACCTATGCAGCCGACCGGCTGCGCATTGCCGCCATTGCATTCTGCCTTGAGGAGATGACGGGAAAAGAAGTCCCCGGGGGGAACGTGGAGTATATCCCGGACGGCGTCTCCCGGCACCACGCGGTACAGCCCCGGGACAGGAGGCTTGTGATCGCAACCCTCCACAAGCTTCGGGAGATCCGGGAGGGGGCGATGCCGCAGCACCCGCTCAATGCCCCCTGCACCCGGTGCAAATACAAGGAAAAATGCGAGAGCAGCGTCGGGAAGAGGCTCAGCGAGTTGCTGTGAGCAGAGCCTTATTCCGGCTCCCTGCCACATGCTGAACAGCGGTAATGGTGGACATCGACGGTCCCCCCACATGCCGTGCAGGTCCACCGCTCCCGCTCGCTTTTAACGAACGCACGGATACCATCTTTTTTAATTGCAGCAAGGTTGTCAAGCATGCTCATGTGGTACTTTGTCCGGTACCGCGTGTCCAGCTGTTTCATCCGTTTGCAGGGAAAATCGCCGCAGTTGTGATGGTATCTCTCTTGGATATGTTCACAGGCAGAGATGGTACAGTTAATGCTGCACAACCTGTCCGGTGCGTAACAGCCTCCGCACCGGTTCTTTTCCCGCAGGAACGCGCTACAGATGGCGCAGTCCATGCCGCAGGGGGCAACCAGTGTGGTCCTGAACGGATTTTTCACTGCCATACAAGGGGATGGGTTTCCCGTCAGTTAATAATTGGCGGCCGGTGGACCGCCGTATTGCTGGTACTATCTCTAGGTCGGGTCCCCTTTTATGGACGGGGGGAGACCGGAAGTACACCGCCCGACCCCCGCATCCCCCTTTATTGGTATAATGTGCAGTTCTTCGTCGTAAAAAATAACAAATTCCGGCCCGGGATCCCAATGGGTGTGCGGGGGTCGGGCGGTGTACTTTGTATGATCGTGGCCATATGGTTCCTGTAAACTATCGATTTTTCCGACGAAATATGTTAAATCCTGCCGGTCCGGGGGGAAAAAAGTACACCGCCCGACCCCCTCTTTCCCGAAGGGGATGCACACTTTCACCACGCCCGTTCCTCTCCCTTTTATCCTGCCATCTGCAACCGTCTTGATCCCTACAGGATGGAAGTGAAGCAGATGGCAGCAACACGTATCGAGACCGGCACCCCCCAGGGGGATGCACTGGGATTTTCCGAAGACCTCTTCTCGGGCTGGCTTGAGATGGAAGCGGGCAACCGGCTCATCCTCCACTACATCATATCCCGGCACAAGAACGAGGGCAACACGCAGGCGCTGATCCGGCAGTGGCTTACCGAAGGGTACGATGTCCGGGTCGTGATGCCCCGGCCCGTTATGCAGCATATCCTCAGGAAATTCCGGTTTGTTTCCGGGCGGGAGCAGTTCCCGGACCAGTACGAAGATGCAGTGGAGGTCTGGCACCGGCCCGGTGCGTGGGGGCCGGAGAGCATGCATGAACGTCAGGGAAGGTATGCCGTGACCGGGTGAAGGCGGGACAGATATCCCTGCACGTTCCCTGAAAGACCCCTTCTTTTTCCTTCAGGCATCGAGCAGTGTCTTCGAGATGATGTATTCCCCGCATGCCTCGCGGGTCGTCCCCACGATCAGCCACCGCTCGTCACCGTGCTGTTCAGCAACCCCGCAGGCCTCGATCGTCTCACCGGTGAGCGCCTGTCCGCTGTAGGTATGGGTAAAGGATAGTACCCTGCTGAAGGATTCGTGCTCCACCTCATAGATCGCGGGGTTGTCGAACGCGAGCGACGCATCGGTCACCTTCGCTTCGATGGTCTGTTTCCCCAGTACCTGGCCACGGCCGGCCGGGGCGCTGCTGATCGTGTCATAGGACCGCGTGTACAGAATATCGAAGTACGTGCCCTCGATCTGGCCCCGGTTCCATTTCCGCTGCTCGTGGAGCACGAAGACATCGTACGGGATCTCGGGTTTACGTTTTTCGTACACCTTTCTCCACATCTCTTCTGAGAGGCCCTCAATCCTGCCATCCCGGACGCCCTGCCGGACCAGTGCCTGTGCAGCAAACCAGTGCCTCCCGTACACCACCATGTCGATATCGGAGCCCTCGTTTTCGAGCCCGCAGAGGAGCGAGCCGGTACACCCGACCGTTCCTTCCGGCAGGGAGAAGAGGCTGACGAGTTTTTTCACCCGGGGGTGGGCGGCAGCAATACGACCGATCTCGAGGTCCGGCTTCAGTACCTGTTTCACATCGGCTTTCGGTACCCGGTGGAGGAGGCCGGCATAGGCCGGCTTGTAACGGGCAACGTGGGCATACGCCTCCTCAAAATCATACTTGGTGTAGCGGCGGCCTGACGGGTGGACCCGTGTCCCGTTCCCGTCCGGGACATACCGAAGTACACACCCGATCCGGTCGTCGTTGTCATAGCTCGAGACCGCATAGAGCCAGCCGTCGTTGTCTTCAATAAAATCGCGCAGGCGGAGTGGCAGCATCAGGAGACCTCAGAGGGTGAGCAGGAATTTTGCGACCTGGTCGACCCCGGCGCCGGCCCGGAGGACCTGCTTTGCCGGCAGGTCAACCACCGTGCTCGGGATACCCGGCAGCATCCCCCCGTCAATGAGCAGCTCGCGCGGGATGGTGCACTCTTCCGGGGTCCGGGGTTCCTTTGCCCCGTGGAGGTTGGCACTTGTGGCCGTGATCGGGGCATCGAACTTTGTGATCAGTTCCGTCGCTAGAGGGTGCGAAGGCATACGGATCCCGATCATCCCGGTACCCCCGGTCAGGATCTCCGGGATACAGGAGCGGGCGGGGAGAATTACGGTCACGGGGCCGGGAAGGAATGCCTCAAGGAACCCCTGCATCCACGGCTCGGTCCGGGCAACCGCACCCAGCATATCGAAGTCGGAGACGGCGATCGAGATCGGCATCCCCAGCGGGCGTTTCTTCGCCTCGTAGACCTTCAGGATCGCCTCGTCGGAAAACGCATCCGCCCCAAGGCCGTAGACCGTCTCGGTAGGATAGATGATGATGCCGTCGTGCATGAGGACCGATACGGCCTTCCCGATGATATCCATGTTCAGAATTCCCGTCCGCGGACGCGGTTGATATCGAAAACGGCCTTGCTGCTGACGTGCATCACGGCAAAGACCCCGGCCTGGATTGGGTCGGTGACCACGAGGTCGGCATGTTCCGGCACGGTGCCCGCCATCTTGAGGGCGATGACCGGGATCCCTGCGTCCCGCACCCTGTCCACGGCCTTAGAGATCTCTCCTCCCATGATCGAGCCGGCGAGGACGAGAATCGCGGCGCGGGGCAGGCGGGAGACCGCATCCACGGCAAGGGCCAGGGTACGCTCCCCGACCAGCGGAATGGTATCCACCGAGATCCGCTCGCCGCGGATGTTATGCCTGTCCGCCTCGTTCACGGCACCGAGGGCGACCTGCGCGACCTGTGCACCGCCCCCGATGATGATCACGCGTGTCCCGAAGATGTGCCCGAACGGCCGGTAGGCCTTGACGTCCCTTACGGAGGGGATATCGTTTAAGTCCTTTAAGAGAAGGTCGTATTCGTCCGCATTGCCGCAGTCATATTCAAAATAGAGTTCGGCAAGACCGCAGTAAGGGCCGGAGTCGAATACCTCCTGGTTGATCATGACCACATTTGCGTCATGATTGGCAAGTACCGTAGCAATGTCCCGGAGGACACCCCTGCGGTTCTCCGCGATGATCCTCATTGCCAGACGTTCAGGTTCAGACTCCATAGGATGGATGCGATAACCGGGGATCGAACCCGGGTTAGAAGCTTGGGAAGCTCCTGTCCTACCGCTAGACTATTATCGCACGCTGATGTTTGCGTCTCTCTAATAGTACGCGATTTTAGCATAAATATATCCCGTTTATCCCTCCCGTTTCGATATTTTTAAGCCATGAGGACAAAGTACGTATACGATAAGCCGCCTTACTATCCGGCATACCTCCGCACATACGTTGCCTGCGGCAATCACAATAACCAAAACAGGAAGAAACCCCATGAGATTCCGAACCCTGATCTTCTCTCTCCTTATTGCGACCTGCCTGCTGGTACTGGTATCCCCGTTCCCGGTCCAGGCGGCAACCGGCGATTCGGTTAAGGTGCTGTACCAGAACTCATTCTCCTCCAATCCCAAATGGGTGACGAACAATCCCACGTCGGATTACTGGGACCCCGGTCTCCAGATGTACCATTTTGCGATCGAACCAAGCACAGGTGCCTATGCATATGTCCCCGTCCCCAATTATGACGGGGAACCGTTCATTTTTGAGTACGATGTCATCCTCAACGAAGTTGATGAAGGGGCAACCTTCCGTCTTGGCTTTTCAGGAACGGAGATGGATCCCAATACCGGCCCGAATGTCCTGACGCAGTTCACGAATGCAAAATACGGCCAGATCATGTGGCTTCACCTGGTGACGACGGGGAACAAGATGATCGAGGTCAACAGCGAGTCCGGCGACACCCAGGCAAGCGGTGATGCCGCCTACAACGGCCCGACGGTACTGTACGGTCTCAACAAGACCTACCATGTGACGGTGGACTACAATAAGGCCCAGCGGACCCTCAGTATGAAGGTCAACGAGAAGACAAGCGGCAAGTCCGTCTGGGGCTACTACGTGAACGTAGCAGATGAGCTTCGCGGGATGAACCGTATTTACCTCGGTTCGATCGGCGATTACGGGATGATGAATATCTACGCAAAGGGCTATATCGATAATGTCCGGCTCACGATCCCCGCGGAAGATGCCGTAACCCCCACAACCGCCGCTACGGTTACCAGTACGACAGCACCTGTTGTGACGACCAAGAAAACAACGACCCGGCCGACAATGGCCGTGATGACACCATCTCCCGAGACAACGCCCGAATCCCCGCTCTCCGGGATAACGGCTATCACCGCGCTCTGTATCACCGGCCTCTGTTGCGGTCTGTTCCTGAAGAGAAGGAACTGATACCTTCCTTTTTTTGATCCTCCGGTCCTGTGAGAACCCGGGAATATTTGTGAAAAGAACTCTGTTTTTCGAGCCCCGCGATCAGTGACACCGACTACCCGGATCATACATAAGGGGAAATTTCCTTTGGAAAACGTCGTGCTCCAGGCACAAGGGGCCGGAGAATATCACGGGAAAAAGAAGGTATTTGCAGTATGTATGATTCCCGGAGGTGTGGCAACCTCCGGATCTCTGGAGAGAGAGTTGAATATATACCGGCACGGTACGCCGGTTGCATGGGGCTTCTTCCTGCGGTGAGCAGTATCCCGGTTCCGTGTGCATGAGAGACCGGGGACGTGCTGGATGTTCATGGTACAGGTGCTTGGCTTTTAGGGAATGGCGCCTATGTTCTGACGTGTACTGTCATTGTACTGGTAACCGATCGGTTGCGAAGGTTACGGGAGTTGTGGACTTCTCAACGATCCCTTCAGTTCCGGAGATGATCTGAACGCTGCAGTCGTCTCCTGTGAAGACACCGCTCCCGCAGCAGGGGCTGCAGTACGTGTCCGGCCGTGCTGCGTCTGACGGGGATACCATCAGCGCTACCGAGAGCATGACGAACGCAAGACCGATCATGATAATGCCAGTGTTCATAGAACGGTTCCCTCTTGTTGTTGATGGGTCGGTGACACGCCGAATCAGGTCCGTGTATCACCTGATCATATTCTCTTGCAGGCCGGTTAATAAATACCCAGAATTCCCTTGGTTGGTGGCTGTAACTCCGGGGTTATACGGACGAACCTGTCGGATGAACCAATGGGGAGGAAATATAAACCGCCATGCCCTTATCTTCCGGTACCAAATGGGTAAGATATAAAAAGCCCTGGTTGAGCGCTATGGATCCCGCAGATAAGTCTCCCACTATTATTGTTCATGATGAGTCCGATTCACTGGAGGAACTGTCGGATTACCTGGACGTGCTATCGAGCAGCGCACGGCTCCGGATACTGAAATTTCTCGAGAAGAAACCCCGTGACGCACGGGCGATCTCAAAGGAGATCGAGACGAGTTATGAAAATACGAAAAAACATCTCGACAAACTCCTGAGCATCGGCGTCATCAAGAAAGAAGCGGGCCTCGGTGCCCCCACCTCTAAGGGGATCCATCCCGTATGGGAATATTCCCTTGTGCCGGGCGGCCTCGAAGTCATTATACGGAACCTCGGGCTCTTCTCCAATACGCGGGTGCAGGTTGTCGGGAGCGAGATCTCGAAGCGTCTGGACGAAGTAAAAGGCACCCTCTCAAGGGAGGTGCTGGGGAATGTTCCCGCTGCGATCGTGCTGGGCGGCCCGGATGACGGCAAGGTATTCCTGCTCAAACATGACACGATCTCGATTGGCCGGAACGATCCGGAGCACCCCGGATCGTTCCGGCCGGAAGCTGATATCGTGCTTTCGGATGGATACACTGCGGTGACCCGCGTCTCGCGGCCACATGGGAAATTTGTCCGGGAGAAAGAGACCTGGTATATTGAGGATGACGGGAGTACCGGTGGCACACAGCTGAACAACCACAAACTTGAGAAGAATATCCGGACCCCGTTGCATGACGGCGACTTAATCGAACTTGCAAAAGGCATATCCGGTGTGAAATTCCTGATGATCCTCCCCGGGAGCACCTGAAACGTACCGGCCCGCGCCAATAAATATGGAACATATGCATATTAATATCCGGATTCATTACCGGATAGTATAAGACCGGATACACAAATGTTACAACGATATCCCCTGATCCCATCCCCCCGCAGTGCATGCATGCTTGCCATGGTCATGCTTGCATGTGCTGTCCTCTGCATGCCGGTAGCCGCGGCGGACCACGTCGTCGGACCTGCCGGTGCCGAGTTCACCACCCTCAAGGATGCGGTCGACTGGTCTATCGGGGGCGACACGATACGGGTGGAGAGCGGGACCTACGCAGAGAGTATCAAACTCGACAAGAAACTGTACCTGATCGGTGTCGATACCGGCGGCGGGGCACCGGTGATTACCCCCTCAAAGGCCGGCAATGTCGTGGAGATCCTCGCGGATGGCTGTACGATCCAGGGGTTCACTATCCAGAACAGCGCAACGGGGAGCGGCATCCGGGTCACCTCCAGCAGCAATTCCCTGCGGCATAACACCATCAGGAACAATGCGGAAGGGATCACCCTTGTGTCTGCGGACAGGAACACTATCCTTGACAACGTGATCGAGGGGAACAACCACGCAGGTATCGCACTTGAATCGGCAAGCGGTAACCAGATCGATGAGAACACCATCCGGGAAAATGCCATCGGGATCAGGCTGGATGAAAACTCGCGTTCCAACACCATCTCCCGCAACATGTTTTCCAACACGCAGAACGTGAATTCCCGGAGTCCGAGTTCCACGTGGAGCACCGCGTTTACCTACCAATATACCTATCTTGGAAAGGCCGGACAGAGCCGCATGGGCAACTACTGGAACGATTACCGGGGCCAGGACCAGAATGGCGACGGGATCGGGGACACAGCATACACCACCAGCGTCAATGACGGGAAGGGCAGTGGTGAGACTGATCCCTACCATGTCGATGCCTATCCCCTGATGGACCCGCTGGAGTACTTCACCGGTATGAGCATGGTTACCTCCCCTGGTACCGGAGAACCGGCAGGTGTGAAGACGCCTCCCCCGACGGTTCCGGTAAAACCGTCCGTTACGGCAAGCCTTGTCCCGACCCGGACCCCGCAGCTCGTGACCACGGCGCCCCCCCTCCCTGCGTCCGGAGGCCTGCAGGGGATTCCCATCATGGCCATCGTCCTTATTATCATAGGGCTGGTGCTCGCAGGTATCGGAGGGTATTTTTTCGTCTCGCGAAAAGATGAGGGGCCGGCCCTCTCATCCCCGGTGCCAGCGGTCGCTCATGCGGCAACCGTCCTCAGGACCGCGGTCGAGCGGACCTGGGCGCTCGTCACGACACCGGCGAGCAAGACGGTACTGGGGACGGCAGAAGAGACGGTAGCCTATCCTCCCCCGACCGCCACCGACCAGAAGAATTACTTCCCCCGTGAACTTGAGAACAAGTATACCGAGATCATGTTTGTCGGGCGGGGTGGTATCGCGTGGGTCTTCTCCGCCATCCGCAAAACGGACAGCGTGAAGGTCGCAGTCAAGATCCCGATCAGTTTCGATGAAATCACCGGCAAATGCTTCCTCAACGAGATCGCTGCGTGGGAGACCCTGCGCCATCCCAATATTGTCGAAGTGTCAGCGGTCAACATCCTGCCGGTCCCCTACGTTGAGATGGAGTTTGTCCCGAACTCGCTCGAAGCGCTGAAAAAACCCATGCCGGTCTGGAAGGCGGTCCACCTGATCACCGGCGTTGCGGATGGTCTCCGGTATGCCCATGAACACGGGTTCATCCACCGGGACATCAAGCCCCACAACATCCTCCTGACCGAAGATGTGGTGCCGAAGATCACCGACTGGGGAATGAGCAAGGTGCTTGCCGCTGACGTGAAAAAGTCGAGCGTTGCCGGGTTCTCCCTCTCCTATGCTGCGCCGGAGCAGGTCTCCCCCTCCGAGTTCGGGAGGACGGACGAGCGGACCGACATCTATCAGCTCGGCGTGGTCTTTTACGAACTGCTCACCGGTTCTATCCCGTTCGGTGGCGAGAGCATCGTTGAGGTGGGCAACGCGATCCTCCGGGAACAGCCCATTCTCCCGTCGGAGTATAACCCGGATGCAGAAGCGGTGGAGAAGATCATCATGAAATGCCTGGAGAAAAACCCGGCACACCGTTACCAGTCAGCAGCCGAACTTCTCGACGCGCTGCATGGATACCTTGATGAGGACGATGAATGATCGCATCCGGGAGACCGTGAAGAGATGACCCCTGTGGAGAAGACCTTCGAACCCGCGACCTGCCGGCACTGTGACGGCGAGGGCTGCATGTACTGCAACAAGACCGGCACCGTGCTCGTCACGGCCCCAAAAACCCTCTGCCACCATTGCGAGGGCGTTGGCTGTATCTATTGCGGCTTCACCGGCTGGACGGGTCCGAAATCAAAATGCGATTAGCCGGCCCCGGTACCCGTCACCGGAACTTCCCCTCGATCCGCCGGGGGATTACACACTCTTCATAGCGTTTGGCAAAGTAGCGGTCGGTCATCCCGGCAATGAAGTCCCGTACCAGCTCTGCCGGGGTGGCGGTCTCAAGATAACGCGGGCTCGTCCATCCCGTCGCGATGAAGTCCGTGAAGATCTTCGCAGAGGTATCCTTCCTTTCGAGTGCTTCGAGACAGGTGGAAAAGAGGGTTGCATACATCCGCTCGATCTTTGCGCGTTCCGAGGTCAGGATAGGGTTGTTGTAAATGTGCTGGCGCGAGAACGAGCGTAACGAGATCAGTGCCTTCTCAACATCCCGGCTGTAGGCAATATACCCCTCGTCTTCCGTCCTGCTGTTCTCCAGCAGGTCGTAAATCAGGGTGTTGATGATCTCGCGGTTCGTGCTCCCGAGCACCTCCCGTGACCGTTCCGGGATGTGCGTACTATCGCTGATGAGGCCGACGTCCCGGGCATCCTGCAGGTCCCTGCCGATATAGGCAATCGTATCGGCGAACTTGACCACGCAGCCTTCGAGCGTCATCGGTGACGTGGAGCGGTGGCCGTCGGCATTGTCCTGCACCTTCTTGTCAAACGCCGCCCAGCTTTTAAGCGGTTCAGCCGTAATCCTGACATCGTCCCCCTCGCCATTATGACAGAGGATACCGTCCGGCACCTGCATGGTCAGGTCGCAGTCCTCGATCTGGTCGAGGAAGCGGACGCTCTGGACATTGTGGGAGAACACCCCGATCCCGTACTGCTGGCAGAGCGCCGAGAGGCAGGTCTCGCCGAAATGACCATAGGGGATGTGGCCGATGTCGTGCCCGAGCGCGATCGCCTCGATCAGGTACTCGTTGAGCCGGAGGCAGCGCCCGATCGTCCGTGCGATCTTCGAGACGAGCTGGACATGGATGACGCGGTGGGTGATATGGTCGTTCTCCACGAGGTAAAAGACCTGCGTCTTGTCAATATACCGCGTAAACGCCCGCGTGTGGATGATCCGGTCGGCATCACGGGAGTAGGGGGTCCGGATATCTTCCGGTACCCGCTGGTACCTCCGCACGGCATCGGCACTGGTCGTTGCCAGGGGGGAGAGGAGCGCCTCGCGTTTTCCGGTCAGGGCGCTGACAGCGGATGCGAGACGCGAGTCAGGCACCCGTTTCCGTACCGGCTTCTTCATGGCAGGTCATTTTGTACCACAAGGTGTTAAGGGTGACGAAAGGAGAAAAAGAACGGAGCATCCCAGATAAAAAGGTGGGCAGGGAAGATTTCGGTTATCCCTGCAGGTAACAGGTATCCTGCATGAATGGACGCCCGTTCCCTGTACTGCGGTAACCCTAGCGTGTGCAGATCGCTACCGTCTCTCCATACTGGAGGACATGCCCCTTCATTGCGGTAACGAGGGCATGCTTGTCAGAACCGGGCGGGAGGTCGAGCATGGCGTCCAGCCCGTATACTTTGAACTGGTACCGTATCATCTCGCCCGGTTGGGGGCAGGGACCGGTGTACCCGATTGTGCCGTAGTCCGTAATTCCCTGGACCGCAGTGACCGGTTCAGTCACCGTTCCTTCGCGGGGGATGCCGGCCGGGATTACCGGGAGGGGCGGGAGGTTCCAGCAGGTCCATGGCGTGAACGAGCAGCAGGACTTCTCGAACGGGTTTGTGACCATCACCACAACTGCTGCTGATATGAGGCCCCTGAGCCGGATACGGGGCGAGATATTCTCTCCATCGCAGGTATGGGTGGGCGGAAACTCAAGGAAGTCCAGCGAGACGATAAGGGGCTCCATACCAGTGACTTGGTGCAGGAGGTTTTGAAGGTTTTCAAACAGGCATTCCGGTACCCTTTTAATACAGGAAACAAGATGCATCATTGCATGGGCACGATACACGAAGATGGAGATAAAGCCTGTATAAGGCCGATTGGCAGTATTCGCTCCCCGTATTTACAACGCGGGGATGCACCCCGGCAGGGCCGGCTCTCGGATAAGGAATCGACGATCGAGGTACTGCCTGCCTACGCGGAGGGGCTGCAGGACGTGGAGTCCCATTCCCACCTGATCGTCCTCTACTGGCTCGACCGCTCCGACCGGACCACATTAAGGGCAACGCCTCCCGGCACCCACACGGAGCACGGGGTTTTTGCCACCCGTTCTCCTGACCGGCCCAACCCGATCGGGTTTGCTGTTGTCGATCTTGTCCACAGGGATGGCACCCGTCTCGTGGTACGGGGACTGGATGCGCTGGACGGCACACCGCTTATCGATATCAAGCCGTATTCTCCGGGCATCGACTGCGTCAGGGAATGATACGGCGGTTGTCCGGCCTGCACTGATCTCCCACCTTTATTGTCTTTCGCGAACAACTGGTACGATTGCTTACTGATCACAGGAGTCAATACATGGCAAAGAAAACTCTCCCCAAGGCCCCGACAAAATCCGCAGACGAGGAGTGCAAGCAGGAGTGCTCCAGCTGCGCAACTGCTTCCACCTGCTCCTCTGCAAAGAAGGGACAGGCCGGTCTCCCCCCGAAGGCGGACATGGATGTCAAGCACGTCATCATGGTCCTCTCCGGCAAGGGCGGTGTCGGGAAATCGACCGTCTCGGTCAACCTCGCCTACGCCCTCGCGAACCATGGCAGGAAGGTCGGGCTCCTCGACCTCGACATGCATGGTCCCAACATCCCCAAGATGCTCGGGATCGAGCAGCACAAGCTCGCGATGATGGACAACAAGATCGAGCCCGTCCACGTCACCGGCAAACTCTCGGTGATCTCGATGGCATTCCTCATTCAGGACCCGAGCACGCCGATCATCTGGCGCGGCCCGATGAAGATGGCAGCGATCCAGCAGTTCCTCACCGAGGTCAACTGGGGTCCGCTCGATTATCTCGTGGTCGACCTTCCGCCGGGCACCGGTGACGAAGCCCTCACGATCGCCCAGCTCGCCCCCAATGTCCGCGGAGCCGTCATCGTTACGACCCCCCAGGATGTTGCGACCCTCGATGCACGAAAGTCTGCGAAGTTCATCGAAAAACTCGGCCTGCCGGTCATCGGCGTGATCGAGAACATGAGCGGCATGCTCTGCCCCCACTGCGGGGAGGAGATCGACCTCTTCGGCAAGGGTGGCGGCAGGAAGGTTGCCGAGGAAATGAGCGTCCCGCTCCTCGGTGCCATCCCGATCGATATCGAGATGCGCAAGGCCGGTGACGAGGGCCGCCCGTTCATCATCCGCCGCGGCGACAGCCCCACGTGGAAGAGCGTGGATGCCGTCATGGAAGCGCTCATCAAGGTCGTCGAGGAATAAGCAATGGACTACCAGCGGATTCTTACCGGCAGGGAGCAGCCCATCCCGATTTACAAGGGAATCGTCGCAGCCCTCGAGAATCCGCTCGTGTTCCCCGACCTGCTGGAGCCGATCTACCGCGAGGCAATGACCCTCGATGACCAGACCCTCGACCAGTTCCGGTTCTCCTTAATGCGCCTCCAGCTCTATGCGGACATCCACCGCAACGAGAACCTCGAGCAGATGATGCACATCAAGTACGTGGCGCAGGTGCTCGAGAAAGTGGTCTTCGGCTCGCTGATCATGGAGCCGGCCGAACCCTCTGCAGAGTAACTTTTTCATCTCCTTTTACCCTGACCACTACGTTTTTATCGGAGTAAATGTGCAGTGGTGATACCCTTATGTGCAGACCCGGCAAATACTTAGTAATACAATATCTGCACCGGCCCCTCAGGGTCCGGCAGGAATACCCCGATATTTACACACTATATACGGAGAAATAATGACGTCACGCATGCAGTCCCCGCACACGACCTGTCCGGGGTGCCAGGAAGAGGTTTTTCTCGATGAGCTCGTGGGCGGCAAATGTCCCTTATGCGGCTGCACCCTCGAGGACTTCGAGGAGTCGTTCGGGGAGTACGAGGGCATCCTCGACCGCACCGACCTCTCGTGGCTTATCTTCAACTACTTCGTCTTCAAGAAGTTTGTTGACCTGGGTGTTCCCCCCCACCAGATCATGGAGTTTGTCGCCACCTACGAGCAGAACGTGGAGAAGCCCCCCGAGGAATGGGACCGGACGGGTTTTGTCCTCGAGATCCCGATGAAGATCTGGGACCATGTCCGGCCGAAGTACTGTGTAACGTGCCACCGGTGGTTCTTCCGCGGCGGCAGGAAGCAGATCCGGGGCGACATGAGGAAGACCTCGCTTGCCGTGGAATATACCTGCGACCGGTGCTGAATCCCTTTTTTTAGTGCCGGTACTCCAGCGTCGTCACGTTCCCGGTCTGGATATCGACCCAGCCGATCCCGCTCGGGATTGAGTTGTCCGCCCGGATCGTGGCATCGTCAAATACTACCTTCCATGCCAGCGGGACACTGCCGGGCCGCGGGCTTGTACCGGGATCGTGACCGTTGTTCCAGCGCATCTCTGCTGAAAGGATGCGGACGCTTCCGACGGATTCCGGGAATACCTTCTTGGCTTCCTGCATGACGGTAAAGGTGGCATCCCGCTGTACAATTGCCTGCTCCAGCGTCTGTGAGAACGCGTAGTCCGGGGTAGTCCACCGTTTGTCATACCCGATTACATCGCCTGTTACCGAGTCCACGGCAACTTCGATCCCATCTGTGTCAACGGGATAATCGAGGAACCGGCGCTCCCATGCAAAGACATACTGTCCGGCACCAGAGGCTGATGGTGTCCCCCAGACCTCGTATCGTGCAATGGTCCGGTTGAGCGGGAGCGTCCCGCCGTTTTTATCGCTGATATAGTGGCTGGCAATGCTCTCTGCCCTCTCCTGCTGGACACCCGTTTCCGACGGCCTCCCGGATTGCGGGATGGTGCGGGTGAATGCAACGATCTCTCCGGATGTTGCGTCAACGCTCCCGGTGACGAGCGTCATGTTCCCGGAGGCGAGGATGAACCTCCATACGTTACCCTTGTCGGGGCTGTCGGAATACCAGAGCCTGACGGTATTTGCGCTTACATCCGGGAAAGCACCGGTTGCGATCCGTTTTGCCGTGTCCATCGGTACTGCCGCAGTCTCCTGCCCGGTGGCATAGGGTATTCCGGTAGTGGCGTCAATGAAGACTACTGAGTCGCGGGTCCCGGCAGTGCTGCTGACCGGTCTTATCGTGAACCCGAAGAGGTTGCGGGTTGGACCTGCCGAATAGTTCACGCTTTTGATCGAATAGTCGTCTGCAGGATAATACTCCCTGAGTGCGGCAGCTGCACCATCGAGTGATAGTGCTCCCCCATAGGACGTGACCGGGACGCCGGGATCAATCGTATATCCGGTCGATGGGGCATGAGTTGTCTCGGTACCCTGAACAGAGCTGGTGGTGTCAGGGAGGGACGTTGTGGCAACCGCTACTGGTGGGGTGGTGGTGACGGCAGGTATCGCAGGCACGGTCCGGGAAAGTGAAGCTTCCGATGTGCCGGGGCTCAGGAACCCGGCAAGGAAATACACGAGCACTGCAATGATCGTAATAATAATTACAGCAGCGAGGATCTTCTTTGCCCTGCGACGCTGCTGCTTCTCCCGCACTTTCTCCCTGTACCGTGCGGGCAGGTATGGCTCGTTGAATTCGTTATCCCGGCCCATTGCCGTTTCACCTGATATAGTATCGTTGTCCTGCATCAGGTAATAAAGCCGGGGTAACCATGTCCCCGGAGAAACCAGGAAAATTGTGAATTGCCCCTTTGGGGCCGGTTTAACGGTCTGCTATGACCGTGATGGCGGGATGCTATTCCTTCTTGTCCTCTTCAGATCCTTCCGCGGTCTCTCCGGTGTTTCCCCCGCGTCTCCTCAGGACAACGAACCCTGCCACGATGCCGGCGATGATAATAGCAACGCATACTGCGAGCAGTCGCGGGTCGATGGAAAGGCCGACCGTGCTGGGGCCGAAGGCCATGTACCGTGGGCCGGGGAGTGTCTCCGCGGGCAGTTCTGCCTTAAAAATCGTAACCGGCGTGGGTGTCATCGCGATGTCGTCTGTCAGCGCTGTATCCGCGAACGAGTAATTGGTGACATTGATGTCCGGCCCCGGGACGATTGCCATCGATATGTTACCCGGGCCGGCAGCGGCAACTGCCGTAACGGCACCTGAACAGACCAGCAGGAAGAAAAGAAAAGCCCTGGCGGCAGGGCGTGCACACCCGGTGTTTGTAGTCATACAACTCCAGCAGAAGTTTTTGGGGAGGAGGGTGAACAGGTTTGTGGTCGAGGGGGTCACCATTCGACCCGGAAGCCCCGGTACTCGCCCGTGGCCTGGCCCTGCGTGACTGCGATCTCCTCTACGCGGATCACCGGGTTGTCCCGTGCGTGGGCGAAACGGATGAAGTCCGCAAGCGAGGCCTGGGAACTCTCGGCCACCATCTCCACGCTGCCGTCCGGCAGGTTCTTCACGTACCCGTGCACCCCGGTGGCCTGGGCGCATTCCTCGACGAAGTGCCGGTATCCCACACCTTGCACCCGCCCCCGGGCAACGGCCGTGATCCGCTCCATACACTATTTTTGTGGAAACCTGCCGTCTTAAACCTTGGCAAATTACCCTGTGATTGCCCGGGTTCCACAGCCGCCCATAGCCGGACACGTACTCTGATCAAGATCTCCCGCACGATCCGGATCCTATCCCCTTTTAAATCCCGGCGCCGGAATAGCAGTACGCGTTGACCGGAGATGTGCTGATGGAAGGAGAGACGAGTGCCAACCCCGGGATGCAGGATATGAAGGATCCCGGCTACGAGATCTTCATCATCCTCGTCTCCGTCCTGTCGGTCATTAACCTCCTTGTCACGTGGATCCCGGGTATCGATGGGGATGCCATCCATGTCATCGAAGTGATCAACTTCTTCCTCACGATCATCTTCCTGGCGGATTTCATATTCCGGCTGTTCACGGCCGAATCAAAGAAACACTATTTTTTCAGGGACTGGGGATGGGCCGATCTTCTCGCCAGCATTCCGGCCCTGCGCATCCTGCGGCTCTTCCGGATCTTCAAGGCCTACCGGCTTCTCGACCGGTATGGCGGCCGGAATATCTTCCGCCAGCTCAAAAAGCACCGGGCCGAGAGCGTGCTCTACATCGTCATCTTCTGCGTGATGCTCGTCATCGAGAGCGGGGCGTTTCTCGTGCTCATGGCTGAGCGTTCAGCGCCCGATGCCAACATCCAGTCTGCGTCCGATGCCATGTGGTGGGTCTATGTCACCATCACGACCGTGGGGTATGGTGACCGGTACCCGGTAACCACGGCGGGACGGCTGGTGGGGATCCTCGTGATGACCATGGGTGTCGGCCTCTTCGGCACCCTTGCCGGTTTTATCGCAAACAAGCTCCTTGCACCCGATGTGGACGGTGAACCCGGACCCGGTGAGGTAACCGGGACGGGAAGCAGCGATCTTACGGCGATCCGGGAAGCCCTCCGGGAACAGAACCGGCAGAACGAGCAGCTGCAGGTCCGGCTCGACCGGATCGAACAGCAGATGGGTGGTCAGCCGCCAAAAGGAAGATGATCCCGTTTCACAGGGATTATGGGCTGTTCCCGGTTTTGTCGTGCAAGAAATACTTTCCGGCCCCTTCACGGGTGTAGCGGAACTGCCGAATCTTCGCCGGTGCAAGTGTTTTTATAAGAGCCAGTCCTCACATTACCCGCAATACTTAGAATGGTGGTCCTGGTAGTGAAGTTGCAGTCCCTTCTTATGATCGGTATCGTGGTGGTTCTCGTCCTGAGCGCCGGATGCACGGATGAAGAGCCGACGGATCTGGCACTGCCTCCAAAGGATAATATCCAGCCGGGCCAGGTGCTGGTCACCATTGGTGACGTGACCGGGGATGGCCTTGCCGGGGGGACGATTGATACCATCACATTTACTCTCGGCCTTGCCCCGGGAGCAACAGGGCCGGTGGATATGGAGAAGATCTCCATCGTCTATGCCGATACGATTAAGACTGAAACCCTTGTCCCGGTTGAAGGTTACCGGGGTGATCCCGCCCGGGGAGAATGGGGGATACTGGGTATAACAAATGAGATTGGCAGTCCCAATAACCGGCTTGACGATAAGGAGCAGTATATCATCCGCATCAATCCCTGGGCGTACCTCCCCGCCAACCGGATGGTCACCATTGTTGTCAGAACGGCGACAGGTACACCCCTGACATTCCGGCGGGTAGCCCCTCCGACCATCATTCAGACGAATAACATCCTCGCCCCGCTGTAATACGGCCCTTTCAGGCCCTTTTTTAGCACCCTCTTATGCCAGGGCGCGGTATCGTAGCAAAGCCAGACCTGCATTACGATAGTGAATTGGGATTTTCCTCAAAGGGATGCTAAAAAAGAAGTTGCGTTTCTGGATTTTTATCGTTGGAATTGTTCAGGGGAGTAAAGGTCAGTATGTTCTCCCGACCAGCGTTGCCTTGCCGGGTTTCCCGCAGACAATGCACTTCCCGTCCGTTGACGCAACGTAGGGAGAACGGACCTCGGTGCCGAGGATGCTCGAGTTCGCCTTCTCCTCGATGGCATCCCCGCATCCCCGTTCCCGGCACCAGTGGACGACGGCAACTTTTCCTTCGTTGAGCGCGGCGTTGAGGGCATCCATCGACTCCACGGAGCAGAGGTGCGTCTTTGTGTGCTCATTGGCTTTCTCACGGACCTCGGCCGTGATCTCTCCGAGTACCCGGGTCACGCCCTCGCAGACGGTTGCGAGCTCGAGGGAACTCTTCTCCCCCGTCCGCTTCACGGCCATGACTTTCCCTCCATCGAGGTCTCTGGGGCCCAGTTCAAGCCGGAGCGGAACGCCCCGGAGCTCCCACCAGTAGTATTTGGCGCCGGGCCGCATGTCGCGGGTATCCATCTTCACCCGGAAGCCGGCTGCCTTGAGATCTGCCTCCAGCTTCGTGGCCGCTGCCAGCACGTCCTCGTGCCTCTTCCCGATTGTGATCGGGACAATGACCGCCTGGACCGGTGCTACCGCCGGCGGGAGGATCAGTCCCTTGTCATCGCCGTGTATGCTGATGAGGGCTGCGATACACCGTTCCGAGATCCCGTAACAGGTCTGGTTCGCCAGCTGCTGCTCGCCGTTTTTATCCTCGTAATTGATGGAGAATGTCTTCGAGAAGTGCGTACCGAGGTGGTGCACCGTCCCGATCTGGAGTGTCTTCCCGCCCGGCATGATCGCGTCCACGGCAATCGTATAGTCGGCACCTGGGAACTTGTCCCAGTCCGGGCGCTTCGATATGGTGATGGGGATGCAGAGCCCGTCATAGAACTCTTGTGTGAGGGCCAGCTCGTACTCCACCTGTGACTCTGCCTCGTCCCATGTGGCATGCACCGTGTGGGACTCCATGAACGAAGTGATCTCGCGGAGCCGGATCAGCGGGCGGGTCTGCTTGGTCTCGTACCGGAACGTGTTCACGATCTGGTAATACTTCATCGGCAGGTCTGCATGGGAACGGAGCCAGAGCGCGTACATCGGGTAGATCGCGGTCTCGCTCGTGGGCCGGAGGGCGAGCTTGACGTCAAGGGGGGTCGTCCACCCGTGGGTCACCCAGTAGACCTCGTCCTCGAAACCCTTGATGTGCTCGGCCTCCTTCATGAACTCCTGTTCGGGGATCAGGAGCGGGAAGAGTGTTTCCTGGTGGTCACGGTCGAGGAGGTCCCGGAGCTGGTTGTACACGAATTTGCGGATCGCAAACCCGTACGGGTACCAGACATAGAGTCCCTTGACGGGGTAGCGGACATCCATGATTTCTGCCCGCCAGAGAATATCATTATACCAACCGGAAAAGTCCTGCTTTGGCGGCAGGGTGCCTGTATCATCGTCCATTTAAGAGTCCTCTTAAGCTACTAGAGTTATGACCACCGGCGTAATAAAAGCCTCGACACACGCGGCAATGGCAACCAGCGGGAGGACATACAGGATGAAAAGCCGGGCGAACCGTGTTACCTCCGTCCCGGTATCCGACTCGCCATACCATTCCGCGATCAGGGACTGGGCGAGCAGGACGCCGAGCGCCCCTGCGATGATGAACGCAGGGATCTCGAAGATCCCGTGCGGGACGAGTGCGGCAGCAACGAAGAGGGCAGAGTGGGTCTCGTGGACGATCTCCATGATCGCCCCGATCACGATCCCGTTCAGGCTCATGATGAAGATCGTCAGGATCCCAAACGAAGCACCGCCAAGGAAGAGGAGGATGCAGGCCTCAAGGTTGTTCATGAAGAGTTTTCCGCACATGTCAAGGGGGTTATCCGTGGAGAACTGTCCTGCTACTTCCTTCTCGAAGAGCTTCATGAGCTGCTCTCCCACCGCCGGGTTCTGCGCCGACCCGATCCAGCCGACGCACATGGTCGTCATGAAAAGGAGGAGGATGATGATCAGCGCATTTGCCAGCGGTGAATTAGACATAGAGGACCATCCGCACCATGTCCCGGATGCCCGGAGCGAACCCGACCACGATCATGGCGAGGAGCACAAGGTGCCAGAATGCCGTGTTCGCTTCCTTTCTGTATAATTCCATGATATAGATGGCCGGGAAGAGGACCACGAGTTTCAAGGGATACATCACGAATGCCGTGCCCGTGAGGTTGATCAGGCCCGATCCGACGACATGCTGTTCCAGGTACTGGAGGGCCGGGTGGAGTTCGATGCCAAAACTCGTAGCGCTGGCATCAAGGAGCTGGCCGAAGAGGAGGGTGATGTAGAGCGGGTCGCGGACATATTCCCACCGGCAGACATACTTCATGAATGACCAGACAAGGCCGGTGGCGACAACTGCCATGCTGAGGATGGCGAAGAGGACGAAGAGATCGATGCCGTGGTGGGTCGTGCTCCATGCAACAAGGACAAGGGAGGCGACAAGGACGGTCAGGACGCCGGCCCAGAAATAGAAGGTGAGGAAGCTCTTTGTCAGCCCCTTCAGCGTCAGGTACCGGGACAGGAAAAGAATCCCGATCGTATAGAAGAAGAGGACGAAGTAGATGAGCGGTGTGATGAGGAGATACTTGAAATCGCCGGTGATCATGCCGGTGTCCTCGATTACCCGCATGACGCCGCCCAGGACCACGTAGGGTAGCGTGGAGAGGATGAAGGTCGCGTCGATCTTGAAGCCGATATCGGAGAGCCATGTCGATGTCGTGAGCCATCGGTAGAGCAGGTAGACGCCGGCAACAAGGATGATGGCGTAGGTAAGCGTATCAACTACGTTATAGGGCTGCCCGAGCCGTATGGGATCGATGTAATATTTGTATATGAAATCACTAATCATCCATGATCACAATGAGCGCAGATGCAATAAAATTACTCAAAGAGAAGGTCTTTGACAAGTCCCGATGGATGCAGATGCCCCGCGACGTGGTGATCGGCCATGATGTGTTCGGCCAGCTGCCTGCGGTCTGCGAAGACTTGAAACTCGGGAAGACTGCGCTCATGATCTCCGGGAAGAGCACGATGAACCTGGCCGGTAACCGGGTGAAGGAGATCCTTAAAACGACCTGTGACGTGACACCGTTCTTTGCCGAGGAGATCAGCCTGCCGGTGATCAAGGCAGCCGAGAAGGCAGCGGCGGACGCCGACTTCCTGATGGGCGTTGGCGGCGGCCGGGTCATCGATACCGCGAAGATCGTCTCCTACAACCTCGACCGCCCGTTCATCTCTATCCCCACCGCAGCATCCCACGATGGCATTGCCTCGGCACGCGCCTCGGTTGCCCTCGAAGGGGGGCACTCCTCGCTCGAGGCCCAGCCCCCGATCGCAATTGTTGCGGACACCGGTATCATTGCTGCGGCACCTCACCGGCTCCTTGCCGCGGGATGTGCGGACGTAATCTCGAATTATACTGCGATCCTTGACTGGGAGCTTGCAGGCCGGGTGAAAGGCGAGACCGTCAGCGAGTATGCAATTGCCCTCTCGAAGATGACGGCGGAGATCCTCATGAAGAACGCCCACCTCATCAAACCCCACCAGGAGCAGTCGGCGTGGTTTGTAACAAAAGCGCTGGTCTCCAGCGGGGTCGCGATGAGTATTGCGGGGTCATCACGACCGGCGAGTGGCGGGGAGCACAAGTTCTCCCATGCCCTTGACCGGCTCGCTCCCGGTAAGGCACTCCACGGGGAGAGTTGCGGGATCGGCACCATCATCTCCATGTACCTGCACGGGGGGGACTGGAAGGGGATCCGTGCGTCCTTAAAGAGCATCGGTGCACCGGTGACCCCGGCAGAAGTCGGGATCGATGACGCGGTCGCAGTTGAGGCGCTCCTGATGGCAAAGGATATCCGTCCCGAACGCTTTACCATATTCGACATGGGGCTGACACGGGAATCGGCAGAGAACCTCGTGCAGATGCTCTATTCGGAGTGAGGCGGTCGCATATGGCAGATACAAAGACGAAAGTGACGCTGGTGGGGACGGTGCTTGCAAAGCAGGGCACGGAGTTCATCTACGAAGGTGAAATTGCGGACTGCGGGACCTGCAAGGTGAAGAAGGCCTGCCATAACCTCCAGAAGGGCCGGAAGTACCGGATCGTCTCTGTCCGGACAACGCACCACGAATGTGCTGTCCACCTCAACGGTGCAACCGCAGTCGAGGTGACAGAAGCCCCGATCACCCTCCTGATCAGCCCGGAGATGGCGATCGTCAACTCGAAGATCAAGCCGGAATTCTCGTGCAACAAGCACGACTGCCGGAGTTTTGACCTCTGCCGGCCCGAAGGGGTAACTGACGGGGAGAAGTATATCGTGGTGGACGTGCTGGGCAATGCGCCGGACATCTGCGAGAAGGGCCGGGCCCTGAAACTGGTGGAGATCAAGCCGGCATAATTTCCCGCGAATTTTTTGGTAAATGGTTAGGGAAGGGAACTTCCCCTCTTCCACACCCGTTCTGCCAGCTGCACGAGCGATTCATATCCCTCGACCTCGCGGCTCCACCGCTCCGGTACAGCCCCGGACCCCCAGTACGCTCCGGCGAGTGCACCGCAACAGGCGCCGACCGTGTCCGCATCTCCGCCAAGGTTGACCCCGGAGAGGACCGCGTGTTCGAATGTTCGCGACTCCATGAAACATGAGAGGGCTGCATGCGAACACTGCACCGTATCGAGTCCTGGTATTATAGTATAATTCCGGTAACCTCCGAGAACCGCATGCACCTCAGGATGAGTACAGAGTGACCGTGCATGCCGGAACGCTGCACTGCGTGAAGACCCCCGCACCATATCGCTTACCATCACGTTCAGGAAGGCGGAACAGTGGCCACCAACCGGGTCGTAGTGCGTGAGCTGCGAGCAGGTTAAGCTGAGTTCATAAACCTGCGGTGCAGGACAGAAGATCCCCAAGGGAAAGCCCCGCATCACGCTCCCGTTGGACCGGCTGCCATGCCTGCGCTGGTGCACTATATAAGCGGCATGGTGCGGCAGGGTGCCGGATCCGACCAGATCGAAAAACGCAGAGGATGTCGGACCGTACCATTCCGGGCGCTGAATATATCCCCGGAATAACCGCGTAACAAGGTCATCCGGGTCAAAACGCCCGCAAGAAGCGAGCGATTCCGCGACTGCGATTGCCTGCAGCGTGTCGTCCGTGACTTCACCTTTCTTCCGGAAATGGCGCCCACCGGGCCGCATTTGAGCCAGCCAGACTTCAGGTTTTCGAGATCCTTCAAGTGGCGCACCCAACGCGTCCCCAATTGCGAGCCCAACCAGCGATCCCACGTGCCGCATTGTTCCTGATATAAACCTCACCAATAAGATATATCTGTCCCACAAAAAAAGGATCATTTTGGAAAAGGTGATAGTGTGCAAAAGGAAGAGTTGCTGCATTTACACATGTTGATGATCCACATCAAGAAGTACTATGAGGGCGTCACCAGTGAAGAGATCGGAACCGAACGCTACAATTCCATGGCAATTTCCCCTGTCCATATCCACAAGGACAAGAAAGCCCACAAAGATGCCCTCCTCACGCTTGGAGATGAGATTGTAACCCATATCCACCACCGCCCCGTGCATGTGGTGAACTATTCTTCTGAGACTGCATCCCAGAAAGTTGCAGCCGAACATTAACCTTTATGGATGAGGCACAGGTGTTCCGGGAGATGATCTCCCGCATCCTCACCCTGCCCCCCGGTGACGAATCCGTCGTTGCGGCCAAGCTCGAGATCTGCCGGAAATATGCCTTGCATGAGGTACCGAAGAACTCGGCGATCCTTGCCGTGGCACGACCGGAGGAACGGGAGAGCCTGCGGAAGATCCTGCTCGTCAAGCCGAGCCGGACACTGTCCGGTGTAGCTCCGGTTGCCGTGATGACCTCCCCCGCCCCCTGCCCCCACGGGAAGTGCCTGCCATGCCCGGGCGGGCCGGACCACCCGTTCCACTCCCCGCAGAGCTACACGGGAGAGGAGCCTGCCGCAAAACGTGCCCGGGAGCATGATTACGACCCGTTCCGGCAGGTGCATGCCCGTCTCGAACAGTTCGAGATCCTCGGCCACCGCGTGGACAAGGTGGAGCTGATCGTCATGGGCGGGACGATGACCGCCCGGCCGGTTGAATACCAAGAGGAGTTCGTCTCCCGGTGCATCGAGGCGATGAACACGTACCCGGGGGGTGCACACGCCCCGCAGCCGGTACCGTTCCCCGATGTCGAAGCAGCGAACGAGACCTCGAATGTCCGCTGCGTGGCAATAACGTTCGAGACCCGTCCCGACTGGTGCAGGCGGGAACATATCGACCGGATGCTCTCCCTTGGCGTCACGAAAGTGGAACTTGGTGTCCAGCACACGGACGATGCGGTCCTCACCTACAACCGGCGCGGGTGCACGGTCGCGGATACCGTGGAGGCCAACACCCTTCTCCGCGATGCGGGCCTGAAGGTCGGGTTTCACATGATGCCGAACCTCCCCTCCTCCTCGATCGAGGCTGACAAGGCGATGTTTGAGACGATCTTCTCCGACCCACGGTTCAAGCCGGACTTCCTGAAGATCTACCAGACCCTCGTCACCCCGGGCTCGGAGATCGAGGACCTCTGGCAGCGTGGCGGCTACTCCCCCTATGGCGAGGCCGATCTCGTGGACCTGATCGCGTACGGGAAGTTGCTCATACCGGAGTTCACCCGGCTCCAGCGGATCCAGCGCGACATCCCGGCAAACCTGATTGTAGCCGGCTCAAAACATTCCAACTTCCGCCAGCTTGCCCAGAACCGGCTGAAGGCCCTCGGGAAGCGCTGCCGGTGCATCCGCTGCCGGGAGATCGGCCGCCTCCCTTCGCTTGAGGAAGTGGAGATACAGGTCCTGCAGTACGAGGCGTGCGGTGGGCAGGAGTACTTCATATCGGCAGTATCGGGGGACTCCCTGATCGGGTTTGCCCGGCTCCGGTTCCCCTCGCAGGTTTACCGGCCCGGGCTTGAGGGTGCAGCGCTCCTGCGGGAACTGCACGTGTACGGCTGCCTGGTCCCGGTCGGGATGGACGCCGATATGGAAGAATGGCAGCACCGGAACTATGGCAGAGTGCTCCTGTCAAAGGCCGAAGAGATTGCGGCAGGAGCGGGGTACGACAACCTCGCCATCATGAGCGGCATCGGTGTCCGGCCCTATTATCGCAGGCAGGGCTATGAACGTAAAGGTCCCTATATGATTAAGGGGTTATCATGAACCCGGCCACGACAGAGTTCCTCCGCCAGCGTTTTACCGAGTATTACAAGAAGACGGTCCTCGTATCGCCCTCCTCCATCGTGCAGCGCGAGTGGGGTTTTGTCCTGTTCAACCCGGGCGGGGCCGAGATGCGCATGCGGCGCCATCTTGGCTTTTCCAGCAGGGATGAGATGGCTGACTACATCCAGAACCTCATCCCCCAGCATGCCTACTACTCGACTGCCTATTACGAGAAACCCGATGCCGGGACCATGGCAGACAAGGGCTGGTGCGGGGCCGACCTGATCTTCGACCTCGATGCCGACCATATCGTGCGGGGCCCGTACGACCAGATGCTCGCCCGGGTCAAGGAGGAGACGGAGAAGCTCATCGCGATGCTGACTGGTGAGTTCGGTATGGACCAAAAGACAATCGAGCTCGTCTTCTCCGGAGGCCGCGGGTACCATGTCCACGTAAAGGACATCGCGTTCCGGGGCTGGGGAAGTGCCGAGCGCCGGGAACTGATCGATTATGTCTGCGGGATCGGGATCGATCCTCCGTCAATGCTCTCGGGCAAGCTGACTGCGGCTCCCGGGTGGCCAAAGCGGTACCGCGAGGCCCTCATTGAATACCTCGGGTGGATCGGGACCCTGCCCGAAGCCGATGCAATGGCACACCTTACGGCAATTGAGGGGATCGGGAAGGACTCGGCCGCCACGTTCCTGAAGAAACGGGAAGAGATCATCGCGGAGATCGGCCACCGCCCGTCCGGCATGATCCTGAAGAACCGGGTGCTCGGCATCGTTGTTGCGCAGCAGGAAGGGGAGTTTAAGAAACGGCTCCTGTCCAGAGCCGCCCTTGCCGATGAACCGGTCACGACCGATACGAAACGGCTGATCCGGATGCCGACTTCTCTCCATGGCGGGAGCGGGATGCGGGTCCAGCCACTCGAGCTCAGGGAGCTCCACGACTTCGACCCGCTCACCGATGCGGTCGTGTTCGGGATGAGGGACGTGAAGGTGGACGCAAAGTTCCCGCTTAAGATGCCGATGCTCGGAAGCACTTATGAGATCCAAAAGGGCATCACTACAGTACCGGAAGCGGCAGCCGTGTTCCTCTGCTGCCGCGGCATAGCAGAGATTGCCTGAGGTGAATACCATGAATCTTGACGACCTGCGCAGCATCCTCCTGTCCGAGCGGGAGACAGGGAGGCTCACGTCTCTTGCCCCCGATATCTTTGACAAGGGGCACGCGGAGCTCGCGGCCATCACGAAGAAGGTCTACGCCTTCGAAGATCCCTTCTCGGACGAGGCCCGCTCCCTGATCGATGAGACCCTCTCGATCCGGGAGACCCTCCACGACCTCTTCTCCATCCGCACCCGCAAGATCCTCGCCCTCGCCGTGATGCATGCAGAGGGGAACTATTACGACCGCGAGGAAGTGAAGCGGATGATCCCGGCCGAGCGGGAGATGTTCGAGCAGATTGCGGCGGGTATCGAGCAGTCCAAGGGCATCCTCCTCCAGAACCTGCCGCACACCCAGCTCCAGACCCGCACCCTGCCGGCAGCCGTTGCTGCGTCCACTGCCGCGTCAGACATGGACGAGGATGAAGAGTCCGGGCCGCTGCCGGATGCAGATGAGCCGGCCGCGCCGGGCCTGCAACCTCTCCCTCTTGCGGGGGGGAACGTTGCAGCACCGATCATCCATCCCTGCGCCCTTGTACGGGTGCTCGAGGACATGGACGCGTTCATGGGTGTGGATGGGAGAATTTATACCCTCTCAAAAGGAGATATAGTGACGCTTCCCGAGCGGAATGCTGCGGTCCTGAGCGAACGCAACATAGTCTTAAATATCAATCTCTGTAAATAATATAGGTATTCTACATCAGGATTATCGGTGAAAATTTTATGAAAATGCCAGCAAAATTTACAACTTACTGCCCCTTCTGCAGGAATCACCAGGTGCACGAGGTTGAGAAGGTAAAGAAGGGCAAAACGACCGGCCTCCACTGGATCGACCGCCAGAAAGCGCGGAGAGGCAGAGTAGGCAACATGGGCAAGTTCTCGAAAGTGCCCGGTGGCGACAAGCCCACAAAGAAGATCAATGTCCGGTACCGCTGTGTCACCTGCGGAAAGGCGCACCTGCGCAAGGGTTACCGTGTCGCAAAATTCGAACTGACGGAGTGAGCGTAATGGTAAGCCAGATTCGGGAAAACCGATCAAAATTTTTCAAGGTAAAGTGCCCAGACTGCGAGAACGAGCAGGTCCTCTTTGAGAAGGCCAGCACCGTTGTCAAGTGCGTTGTCTGCGGCAGCGAGCTCTCCACCCCGGCCGGCGGGCGTGCGAACATCAAGGCTGAGATCGTCTCAGAGCTCAAGTGACACCACCTATGGCGGACAGGGAGTGGCCACAGGAAGCAGAACTGGTTGTCTGCACGGTCGAGAACGTCAAGGATTTCGTCGCCTTCGTCTCGCTCGACGAATACAGTGGCCGCCAGGGGCTCATCCCCATCTCTGAAATCGCCACGGGCTGGATCAAGTACATCCGTGACCACATCCGCGAGGGCCAGAAGATCGTCTGCAAGGTCCTCAACGTGGACCGGAGCCGTGGCCACATCGACCTTTCCTTAAAGGACGTCAACGAGCACCAGCGCCGCGAGAAGATCCGCGAGTGGAAGAACGAGTCCAAGGCCCAGAAGTGGCTCGGGTTTGTTGCGGAACAGACCGGCGAGCCCTTGGCCGCGATCGAGGATGTCATCTACAAAAAGTACGGGGCATTTTACCCGGTCTTCGAAGATATCGTCATCGACCCCGAGACAACGCTCAAGAAACTCGGGTACTCAAAGAAGGTGACCGAGGTCCTCCTCCACGTGGCGCAGGAGAGCGTGAAGGTGCCCCACGTCGAAGTGACCGGGGTCCTGACCCTCGAGTCGACCCGGCCCGATGGCGTTGAAGTGATCCGGAAGGCACTTGAGAAGGCAAGTACCTCGAAGAGTGCCGGCGCGGAGGTCGAACTGTTATATCTCGGTGCACCCACGTACCGGATCAAGGTGAAGGCACCGGATTACAAGGCCGCAGAGAAGGCGATCGAGAAGTCCGCCAATGCCGCGATCGCTGTTGTGGAAAAGGCTGGTGGCGAGGGCAAACTCGTCAAGAAACCGAAATCCGGGAAGTAACTGATGAGCGGTCGTATCCGGCACTGTCCGGCAGATCATATCTATACCCTTTCTTTAACCTGTCCCGAATGCGGCAGGCCGACTGCTGTCGCACACCCGGCAAAGTTCTCTCCTGAAGACAAGTACGGCACCTACCGCAGGCTGGCCCACCATGATTGAGGACATCACCGTCCGGTACCTCGACAGTTTCAAGGATAAAAAACTGGACAACCCGATCCTTATCGAGGGCCTGCCCGGCATCGGCCAGGTAGGCAAACTGGTTGCCGAGTATATGATCCATATTCTCGAGGCAGAGAAGATCGGCGAGATCCACTCGCTCTACTTCCCTCCCCAGGTGATCCTTGAGGAAAACGGGCTGGTCCGGCTCGCGAGAAACGAGCTCTTCCTCTACCAGTCCGGAGGAAAGGACGTTATCTTCCTTGTCGGCGACCACCAGAGTACCTCCAACGAGGGGCACTATCTCCTCGCCGATTGTTACTGCGATATTGCCGAAGAGCTCAAGGTGAAGCGGATCTACACGCTTGGCGGCTTTGGCGTGGGGCACCTTGTCAACGGGCCCCGGGTGCTTGGGGCGGTCAACCGTATCGATCTCCGCGAGGAAGTCATGGCGGCCGGTGTCACCTTCGACCGGGACGAACCGGGCGGCGGCATCATCGGTGCCGCAGGTCTCATCCTCGGCCTCTCCGCACAGCGGGGCATTGATGCGGTCTGCCTGATGGGCGAGACGAGCGGGTACCTCGTGGACCCGATGAGTGCGGCAAATGTACTTGCGATCTTATCGAAGCTGATCGATGTCCCGGTTGATCCCACGAAGCTGAACGACCGTGCTGCCGAGATGGAGAAGGCGATCGAGAGCATGGTCGAGAGCGAGAAGGGGAAGGACGAGGAACTGAACTATATCGGGTGATGCCGGTCCTGTAGGACCGGAATGATATTCTTCTTTTGATCTCTACCCGGTATTCCTGAGATTATTTGTTATGGCAGGGATTGGGATATGGCCGATATAACCGATGCCGGGAAATCCTGCATAAGGCTTGCTTCCGAAGAGGACATCCCCCGGCTGGCAATCCATCACCGGCAGATGTTCGAAGAGATCCAGGAACGGAACGGTACTTCCCCGGACCCGTCCGGAATGGCAGTACTGGAGAAGGAGTATGCAGGGAAACTGGTCTGTGAGTTCAATACCGGGACCTGTATTTCATGGGTCGCAGAGACCGGAAACCGGATTGTTGCAAGCGGTGCGATCAGTATCCTGCCGTATGTGCCGGTCCCCTATGACCTTTCGTGCCGGGTCGCATTTCTTCACAGTACCTATACGGAAAAAGAGTACCGGCACCAGCATCATGCCAGTCATATTACGCAGGCAGCGGCAGACTATTGCCGAAGTCAGGGGATCAAACGTTTATACCTTTTTGCCAGCGATGCCGGGCGCCCCTTGTATGAACAGACCGGTTTCGTACCTGTCCCGAATATGATGCTGCTTCTCCAGTAATCAGGAAAGAAGAACGAAGAAATCCATTCTATCTGCTCCGGATTTTCCGCCCGGACTATCCCTTCTGCAGGAATGCGATGATCTCCTCAATATCCGGCACCGAGTGCACCGGGTAGATCTTCACGAACACGACCCGCTGCTTCTCGTCAACAATGATATTTGCCCGCTCGGAGAACCCGTTCGCGTCCCGGAATATCCCGTACTTCTCCGCAACCGCCCCGTGGGGCCAGAAGTCGCAGAGGAGCGGGGTCTTTGTGATCCCAAGACTCCCTGCCCATGCCTTCTTGCAGGGAACGGAATCAACACTGATACCGACCGGCACACAGTTGAGTGAAATGAGCTTTTCCCGGTTGTGTTCGAGTGATCTCATCTGTGCAGCGCAGAACTCGGTCCAGGCAAGCGGGTGGAAGGATAGGAGCACGCGTTTCCCTGCCTGTTCATAGAGATCGAAGGTCACATCATTCTGGTCTTTTATCGAGAAGTTCCGTGCACTATCCCCGGCTTGTGCCATCGCGTTCTGTGTCATATGGTCACCTGTACTGGTGTTCTGGTGGCGGGAGGGGATGAGGTTTTGCATCGTGGCCGGGCCGGTCCGTGTACCCGTACGCACGCGTGATCCCGCCCGCGACAAAACCTGCCCCTGCCCGACCCCCTCATCCATAAGATTGTTCCCGGGATCTCTGTTTTCCTCGTAAAAATACCTAAAAAAGCCGAATATTCCGGAAACGGTGAGGGGGGGTCGGGCAGGGGCAATCTGGTTTTGCCCGTAAAAATTTTACCACCCGCGACCGATCCGGCCGGAAATGCCGGCCCCCCATCTCCCCGAAAGCCAGTCCCCGCATACCGGTATTACCCGGCTGGTCCGGCCGATGCGTGCGGACATTTGTACCCGCCCGACCCCCTGTCAGGGTGTTACCGGGCCGTTACCTGCCGCGGTCCGCAGGCATCCCGGCGCACACCGATACCCTCATATCGGACGCTTTACAACATCCCAATAGTAAAATGACCGAAGAATTTTCCGATATACCGCTCTTCATGGAGCAGATGGCAGAGTCCATAAAGAAGACCGCCGCCATGCTCGAAAAGGCCGAGACATCCTTGTTCTTCCAGCGGATGCTGACCGCAAAACGGGTCTACGTGGCTGGAGCCGGCCGGTCCGGGCTCATTGCCCGGGCATTTGCCATGAGGATGCTGCACCTGGGCTTTGACGTGTACGTTGTCGGGGAGACAATAACCCCTGCATTGCAGCCCGGCGATGTCCTCGTGGTCTTCTCGGGATCGGGAGAGACGCACTCGATTGTCACGTTTGCGAATACGGTCAGGGATCTCGGGGGGAGCGTCTGCCTCATCACCGCATCGCCGGACTCGACGATGAGCCGGGTCGCAGACTGCGTCGTGAACCTCGGGGACCTCACCGGCTATTACCGGGGCGACACATCCACGTTCGAGGAGCGCCAGGTGACCGGGCAGTACCGGTCGATATCGGCAGCCTTTGCCCCGCTGGGCACCCTCTTTGAGACAATGGCCCTGGTCTTCTCCGATGCCGTTATCTCGGCGTTGATGGAAGCAAAGAAAGAAGGAGCCGGGGCACTGAAAGGGCGGCTCCTGAATGTGGACTGAAACGGGACCTTATCCCCGGATATACCTTACTTATACCCCGTAAAACCCACCAGTGAAGTAACCATGCACGCCACTGCCGACCTCCATATCCATTCCCCGTACTCGATTGCGGTCTCCCGCTTCATGCAGCCTGAGCAGCTCCTCAAGGGCTGCGTGACAAAGGGTATCCAGGTACTTGGCACGGGCGACGCCCTCCAGCCGGACTGGCTGAAAGGATGGGAGCCCTTCTACGAGAACGATGCCGGCATTGTCATTGTCCCGCAGGGTGAGATTGAAGATAAGAAACGTGTTCACCACGTGGTACTTGGCGGGGACCCTGCCCAGTTCGACCAGCTCCGCGATCTGCTGGCTGGCACGTGCAAGAGCTTCACGACCAGCGGACGGCCCCACGTCTACCTGAGCGGGGAGGAGATCGCGAATGCCGCCCACGATGTCGGGGCCCTTGTCGGCCCGGCACATGCATTCACCCCATGGACTGCCATGTACGCGTACTTCGATAGCGTCCCTGCCTGCTACGGGAATGCGAAGATTGACTTCCTCGAACTCGGTCTATCGGCTGACAGTTCCTATGGTGCGGCGATCCCTGACCTCTATGATGTCCCGTTCCTCACCAATTCGGATGCCCACAGCCCGTACCCGGACAAGCTCGGCCGTGAGTTCAACCGGATCCGGCTTGACCATCCCACCGCAAAGGACGTGCTCGCCAGCATAAAGAGGGGGTCGATCGAGATGAATGCCGGGTTCTTCCCGGAAGAAGGGAAATACAACCGCACGGCCTGCACCCGGTGCTACACGCAGTATTCGCTTGAGGATGCAATACAGCACCAGTGGAAGTGTCCCCTCGACGGCGGGATCATCAAGAAGGGGGTGTCCGACCGGGCAAAGGAGCTGGCCCGTGGTGGCGAGGTACGGCCCCGTCCGCCCTACCTCCGCGTCATCCCGCTTGCCCAGATCATCCAGACGATGGAAGGGGCATCGTCACCAAATACCAAGAAGTGCAAGGCGATCTATGCCTCGTTCATCAGCACATTCGGGAATGAGATTGCAATCCTGATTGATGTCCCTGTTGCAGAGATCCGGGCTGTCCACCCGAAGGTGGCAGATGCGATCGAGGCGCTCCGGAACGGGACCGTCACCCTGCACCCGGGTGGCGGCGGAAAGTATGGTACGTTCTCGCTGTAAGTGAACCACCACGCGGCCAGGACCTCCGCAGCCGGGGAATATCCTTTTTCTTGGTGTGAAGCACTAGTAGTATCTGGAGGAGATACCCGTGGAGCTTGGACTCATTGCCAATATCCTGATCGTCTTTGCCGTTGCGCTCTTTGTCGGTATGGTCTTCAACCGGATCAAAGTGCCCCCCCTTGTCGCATTCATTCTTACGGGCGCAATCGTGGGACCGTACGGCTTCTCCATCATCAAGGGACAGGACCAGGTCGCAAGCCTCGCGGAGCTCGGCATCATCCTGCTGCTCTTCACCATCGGCCTCGAGTTCTCGTTCAAGGACCTATGGAAGATCCGGTCCATTGCGATCGTGGGGGGAGCACTCCAGGTTGCCCTCTCGTTTGTATTCTTCTTCGGCCTTGCGTTCATGATGGGACTTCCGGTGAACCAGGCAATCCTGATGGGGTTTTTGTTCTCCCTGTCCAGTACTGCCATCGTCCTCAAGCTCCTTCACGAAAGAGGGGAGATGGACTCCCCGCATGGCAGCATTACACTGGGCATCCTGATCTTCCAGGACCTCATGGCCATCCCGATGATCATGGCCATCCCGTTCCTTGCAAGTCTCCCCCAGCTGGATGCAACCCCCCTGATGCCGGTTGACGCGCTCATCATGCTCATCATCGAGGACCTCATCATTGTCCTTATCCTCGTTGCCCTGGCAAAATGGGTCATCCCCCGTGTCATGCATGAGATCGCACGCACCCGTAACCAGGAACTCTTTCTCCTTGTCGTCATCCTGACCTGCTTCGGAGTTGCGTGGATGGTCTCGCTCACCGGGATGTCCCTTGCAATCGGAGCCCTCCTTGCGGGGCTGATCATCTCCGGGTCGGAATACAGCCACCAGGCAACCAGCATTGTCCTGCCATTCCGCGACATCTTCACGAGCTTCTTCTTTATTTCCGTCGGGATGCTCGTCGATATCAGGTTCCTTGCGGCAAATCTCTGGATCGTCGTATTCCTGATTGTCATTGCTATCGTGGCAAAAGCCCTGATCGCCACCGCTGCCCCCCTCGCCCTCGGCTATCCCCTGCGGACTGCTGTTATGGCGGGGCTTGCCCTGGCACAGGTAGGAGAGTTCTCGTTTATCATCGCCCAGAGTGGCTTTTCTACCGGCATCCTGTCGGCAGGGATCTACCAGATCTTCCTCATTGTTGCCCTGATGACCATGGCCGCGACCCCCTTTGTGATCGGTATCGGTCAACCGGTCTCGGGGAGACTCTGCAACGTGCCCTCCTTATCCCATCTGGCGCGGGGTACATGCGGCGATGATGACGAGAAAACGCCGTCAGAGACCGATCACCTTATCATTATCGGGTACGGGGTGACCGGCAGGAACCTGGCACGGACGGCGTCCCGTTCCGGTATTGCATATACCATCATCGAGCTCAACCCCGATCTCGTCAAGGCCGCCCGGAACGATGGCGAGTCCGTTGTTTTCGGCGACGCAACAGCCGAAGGTGTGCTGGCCCATGCCGGTATCCTGTCTGCCCGGATTGCTGTCGTTGCGATCAACGACCCGGTGGCGACCCGGAAGATCGTGGGCCTCTGCCGGCGGCTCAACCCGGCCCTCTCCATTGTCGTACGGACGCGGTATGTCAGCGAGGCAAAGGACCTGCAGTCACTCGGTGCCGATGAAGTGATCGCTGAGGAGTTCGAGACCTCGGTCGAGATCTTCACGGTCGTGCTGAACAAGTATTTCGTGCCCCGCGACCAGATCGAGAGTTTCATTTCCGACGTCCGTGCAGACGGTTACCAGATGCTCCGGAGCAGGAGCGGGGGGCACGGGACGCTGTCCGATCTCGTCCGGCACATCCCCCACGTCACGATCATGTCGCTCACCGTTGAACCGGGGTCAGCGCTCGACGGTATTACGCTTGGCGGGTTCAACCTCCGGAAACGGACAAACCTCCTCATCCTTGCCATCCGGCGGGGGACAGAGACGATCACCGGCATCTCAGGGGAGACCGAGCTACGTGCGGGGGATATCGCCATCATCTATGCGTCCCCGGAAGATATTGCGAAAGGCGCGGCCCTCTTCTCGCGCCCCGGATGATCCTTTTTATATGCACCCCGTCATTCCCCTTTTAACGACCCCCTCTCTTTCAATCGTAAATATTAATGGAAGAAGACGCCAACATGATCAGTCAATGCTCAAAGTACATCGCGATATCTGTGGATACTGCGGATGTTGCGTATCGGTCTGCCCGGAAGGCGCCCTTGAACTGATCGATGCGTACCTTTCCGTTGAAGAGAACTGCACCAGCTGTGGTGTCTGCGCAAAGGTCTGCCCGCTCGGCGCACTGGAGGTCGTCCATGAAAAGCAAGTATGACGTCCTTGTCATCGGCGGCGGACCTGCAGGGGCACTCGCGGCAAAGACTGCTGTTGAGAAAGGCCTCTCGGCATGCATTGTCGAGAAACGCCCGGCAATCGGCGCCCCGGTCCGCTGTGCTGAAGGGATCGGCAAGGAAGCTCTCCAGGAGTTTATTGAGCCCGACACCCGCTGGATCTCGGCGGAGATGACCGGTGCGACCATCGTTGCCCCGGACGGCTTTGTGATGCAACTCTCATCGCAGATGGCCGGCAGCAAGGTCGGGTATGTGCTCGACCGGAAGTTCTTCGACCGTGAGCTGGTCTGGAAGGCGGCCGAGGCGGGTGCGGATGTTGCGGTGAAGTCCCGTGCAGCGGCGCCTATCATCGAGAACGGCGTTGTCAGAGGTGCGAAGGTTGACTTCTGCGGTAAGGTCACGAACGTCCGCGCCGAGGTCGTTATCGCAGCCGACGGCGTGGAATCGAAGTTCTCGAAATGGTGCGGGATCGATACAACGGTCCCGGTCCGCGAGATCATGAGCTCGGTCCAGTACGTGATGACCGGTATCGAGATCGATCAGCATTCCACGGTATTCTATCTCGGGAACGAGGTGGCACCGGAAGGCTATCTCTGGGTCTTCCCCAAGGGCAAGAACACGGCAAATGTCGGGATCGGCATCTCCGGCAAGAAGAGTGGCGCAGGCCACCGGGCAAAGGACTATCTCGACGCGTTCGTGAAGAAGACCTTCCCCCACGGCAGGACAATCGAGTACATCCCAGGCGGTGTCTCGGTCTGCCGGCCGCTTGAGTGTACTGTTGCGGACGGCCTTATCATCACCGGCGATGCAGCCCGTGTCGTCGACCCCCTTACAGGCGGCGGTATCTACAATGCCATGTATACCGGCAAACTTGCAGCCGAGACCGCGGCCGACTGTATCGGCAGGGGCGATGTCTCGAAGAAGGCACTCATGGCCTATGACAAGACGTGGCGAGCCTCCAAGATGGGTAAGGCGATCGAGCGCAACTACCACATCAAGGAATACTTAATCAAACAGCCCGATACCAAACTCAATGAGATCATCCATTCGGTCTCGAAGATCAATATGACGGAGTTCACCACCCTCAACCTGGTAAAAGAGATTATCCGGGTGAACCCGAAACTGGTGCTGGAGCTGGGGGCCCTTGCGGCCTCACTCCGCTGATTTTTTGAGCTGCTTGTTGAGGAGCCGCAGGCAGTCGTCCTCTGCCTCTTTTTTCGTGAATACCGTGAAGATGTCGCCGGGCTGGATCCTGACGTTGCCGCTCGGGATGATCAGTTCGCCGCCGACCCTGCGGATCGCGATGAAGACGAAGTCTTTCACCTTGAGCTCGCGGATCTCGTGGCTGACGATCGGGGCACCGGCTTCTGCCACGATCTCGAAGATCGTGCCGCCGGGGATGGATGCGAGCTGCTGGAGCTGCGGGTTCTGGGTCCAGTAATAGAGGCGGGCGGCCACGAGCTCGTCGGGGTTCTCGCTGATGCGGACGCCCACTTCCTTGAAAAAGTCGGAGTGGGAGGACTGGTTGACGATCGCAACGACGTTGGGGACACGGAACTTCTTTGCCAGCCAGCAGGTCATCAGGTTGACCGAGTCGTCGCTCGTGGTCGCGATCAGGGCATCGGCCCGGTCAATGCCGGCCTCTTCGAGCACGGTCTTGTCCGTGGCATTGCCGGTCACGGCCATGACATCGTAGTGCTCCAGCAGCTCGCTGCACCGGGCCTCGTCCTGGTCGATGACGACGACCGTATGTGCATGTTCAACTGCCATTTTGGCGAGGTTTCTCCCGATCCCGCCAAGCCCCACGATGATGATATACATGAATACCGGTTCCATCATCGCCATTGAAATATCTTGCGCATCAACCGGTTCATGTGATCTGCGGGGTTGACGAGGCGGGCAAGGGTTCGGTCCTGGGCCCGATGGTGATAGCGGCCGTTGCCGTATCATCGGAGGACGCGCTGGACGACCTCGGCGTGAAGGACTCGAAGCTCCTCTCGCCAAAAGAGCGGGAACGGCTCTATACCCTGATCAAGAAACGCTGCAAAGTTGCAACCGTCCGTCTCGATGCGCTGGATGTTGATGCGGTACGGCTGGATATGACCCTGAATGCCGCCGTGGCCCGTGCGCATGCGCAGGCAATCAATAAACTCTCCCCCTCCTGCGCCTATGTGGATGCGTGCGATGTCAACTGCTTCCGTTATGCCGAGATGGTGAAGGGCCACCTCGACCGCGACTGCGAGATTGTCTCGGAACACCATGCAGATGAGAAATTCCCCGTAGTCTCCGCTGCAAGCATCATCGCCAAGGTGACCCGCGACCGTGCGATCGTCACCCTCTCGAAAAAGTACGGGGATATCGGCAGCGGGTATCCCTCGGACCCGGTCACGATCCGGTTCCTCAACCTCTGGATCGATGAGCACCGGACCCCGCCCCCCATTGCCCGGAAGAGCTGGAAGACCGTTAGTGCGATCCTTGCCCGGAAATCGCAGAAGAGTTTGATGGATTTTAGGTAAAAAATAAAATGGTCTCATGGATATGCGGCTCTAAAACCGTGCTTCGGGATTGGTGAGGTCGCAGGCCTCGGCAACCTGAAGGGAGGCAAAAGCCGACCTTCAGGCCTTGCGGCCTTCAGCAGGTCGAAGAGCCTTCGGCTCTTCTCCTCCTCCAGGTCTGATGACCTGTCGGAAGTCGAAGAACGCTGATGCGTTCTTCTCCGGTCTCACCTCTGATGAGGTTCGACCTCCAGAAGCCCTTTATCCTTCCGGAAACGCCATATATGATGATGGACTGGCTTTTGGTCGTTGGTGTAATCATTGCGATTTACGCGATGCTCGCCTACCTTATCAAGACGTGGAACCTGTGGGAGGACCATATCGTCTTTTATGGCCCGATCCTGGCGATCAAGACGGACCGTGTCGGTTTTTTTGACTGGTTCGCCCGGTACCGGCGTTTCTTCCGTTTCTATGGTACAATCGGCGTTGTGATGGTCATACTCGTCTCGGTGCTGATTACCGCGATGCTCGTCCTTTCCTTCCAGACCACGATTGTGACGACGCCCGAGCCGACCGCGGTCAACGAGCTGAGGAATGTCCTCGCCATCCCCGGTGTGAATGATTTCATCCCCCTTACTCTTGCCGTCCTCATCGGCCTGATCATTACCATGGTGGTCCATGAATTCGGGCATGCGATCCTCTGCCGTATCGAAGGCATCCGTGTCAGGTCGATGGGGATACTCATCCCCGTTATCCCTATCGGTGCATTTGTCGAACCCGATGAGGAGGACCAGGAGAAGACAAAAGGCCTGGCGAAGATGCGGATGTTCGGAGCCGGCATCACCAACAATATCGTTCTCGGTGTTCTCTGTTTCGGGCTGTTGATCTTCCTGCTCGGGTATGCAGTCCCGCTCACTACCCCGGTGATCAGCGGTGTGTATGAGGGCTCACCGGCCTTTGCAGCGGGTATCCCGGCGAACTCCCTGATCACGGAGGTGAACGGTGTCAGCATCACGACAAGGGATGATGTGGCAAAGGTCCTGGATGCGACCCGGCCTGGCGATACCGCAACCGTGGTCGTCGCTAACAACGGCGTTGCGGAATCTTACCGTCTGACACTCGCTACCTGGCCGGCAGGATCGGCCGGCAAGACGAGCGGGTTCATGGGAGTGTCGTACTACGATGCCAGCCAGCTGAAACAGATCTTCGATAACATGTGGAGCCCGGTGGGATTCCTTGTCCTCCTTGCCATCCCCATCTGGGTGATCCTCGATCCCTCCCAGTTCGGGGCATTCATGATCCTGATGAACGATACGGCCGGATCCGTTATGTGGAACGTGCCGTTCCCCTATTTCTGGTTCGTCATCCAGCTCCTCTTCTGGTGCGGCTGGTGGAACCTTGTGGTCGGGACGTTCAACGCCCTCCCGCTGGTCCCCCTTGATGGCGGGTACATCATGAAAGAAGGTGTGGACCGGCTCCTCGATAAAAAAGGACTGATCCGGTACTCGGGACACGTGGTCGCAGCGGTCAGTTACGCGATACTGATCATCATCCTTGCGATCTTCCTCCTTCCCCATCTGGCCCATTAGTAATGGATACCATACTTTTTCTAAAATAATTTCAAATATTTTTTATAGGCCCATGGAATACGTTCTCATCTATGCAAAAGAAACGGGGAGTTTTTTCGTATAACTGGGTTTTCCTGATCGCACTGGCTGCTCTTGCCTGTATGATTGCCGGGTGCACCCAGCCGGCGGGAAGCGGTCCAACGGCACCGGCAAAGGGCCCGGGCGGCTGTGATTCTGCGGCAACCTGCAGTGCCTACTGCCAGCAACACGGGACAGAATGCGACCAGTTCTGCAGCGCCAATCCTGCCGCCTGCGACGGGGCAATGGGAGGACCTGCGGCCTCTGCCTCCGGGGCCGGTGAGATGGGCGCAGGCACTTCCTGCAGCGATACGGTGATCAAGCAGAAGATGGGCGATATCATGGGTACCGCTCTCGTGGCACCCCCTGCACAGGCCCGGGGGATCAACTGGATGACCAAGACGCTGCCTGCCGGAAATCCCTTTGCCGGCACCTATTATGTCATCGGGACTGCATTCGGGCCCGGTGTTGATGAGACCGGGTGGCAGGGAGAAGGTGCTCCCCAGTACTCGGCTGGGAAGATGTACTGCACATTCGGGTACTGGGACAGTACCGCGAAAGGGAAGGGTGCAACGCTCGGGCTGGAGACACCGTCAACGTTCAGCACCGACAAGTATGACCTGACGATCTTCTGCGCAAACTTCTCCGCCCCGTCGCAGGCTGCGATGACCGCAGCACTTCCGACCCTGACGATGAGCGAGGACCAGGCACGGCAGTACTTCTATTCGGTGGTTAAGAAGTCGTTCCTGAACATTGACGGGAAGCAGATGGTCAAAGCAGGGAACATGTACCAGCTGATGTGGAAGGATTCTGATGCATCCCATGACCACTGGGAGGTCCAGATCGGGCACGGGTATATCAACATCGGCCAGGGCGAAGTCAACTACAAGGAGACCGAGTACGTGGCATCGTTGAGGGGTCAGGACCCCGGCACGCGCTGGACCTACCATGCGTGCAGGCCCTGCATGAACTGCGGGAAATGGACCGAGGATACGGAGCTGAACAAGGACTGTACGCAGAGCTCCGACTGTACCGGGGGTCTTTCCTGCAACGGAGGGTACTGTGTTGACCCGAAATCCGCTGTAACTTCATCGTCTTCAACTTCTGCAGCCGCAGTGCCGGCATCAGCGCAGGGGACCAGCGGGCCGGGTAATACCGGGGCGCCGGGTTCAGCATGCAGTACAGGCACAGACTGTGCGTCCGGCCTGACCTGCAAAGGCGGGACATGTGCGGTGCCGGCAGGGCCCGCATAAACTCTTCGGGAATTCAATCATTTTTTTATTTATATTTACGATACTCTCGGCCACAGACCGGCCGGTTAAAAAAAATTAAAAAAGGGTACGGGTCCCGGTTTTCGGGAATTATTCTTCAGGGCCTTTTTCCAGCGGTGCGACTTTCCGCTTGCTGGTATCCTTGAGTTCGTCTTCGGTGACTTTCGGGACCGCATCCTGTATATCCTTGAGGATCGCATCGATGGTATCCTGCTTTGGAATGACCCCGAGAATACTGTCATCCATGACCGGCCGCCCTGCCACTTCTTCAACGGACTCATCCTTTGCACCAAGGAATTTCGCACCCTGGCGGATCAGCTCGGAGATCTCGAACGGGAAGATGATCTTGGTTGCCTGCCCGTTTGACATGGACTTGAGTGCGTCCAGCGAGAGCACGGTGATTGCCTTGCGGTCAAGCGGTGCGGCCCCAACGGAGAGAATGCGTAATCCCTGCGCTTCTCCCTGCGCCTGGAGGATCCTGGAGAGCCGCTCCCCTTCTGCACGGAGCACCTTGCTCTGCCGTTCGCCTTCGGCTTCGAGGATCATGCTCTGCCGGAGACCTTCCGCCTTGAGGATCGCAGAACGCTTCTCCCCGTCAGCCCGCAGGATTGCAGCACGGCGGGCACGTTCGGCCGCGGTCTGCTCGGTCATTGCGCTCTTGACTGCCTCGACCGGGTCCACTTCCTTGATCTCCACGCGTTCGACCTTGACACCCCACTGGTCGGTCTCGCTGTCGAGGATGTCGCGGAGCTTGGTGTTGATAACGTCCCGGTTGTACAGCACCTCATCGAGCTCCATGTCGCCGATGATGCCACGCAGGCTCGTCTGGGCGAGCGCAACGGTGGCGAGCCGGTAATTGGAGACCTCGAAGTACGCCTTCTCGGGGTCGATCACCCGGATATAGATGATTGCATCCACGTTGGTCGGCGAGTTGTCCTTCGTGATCACTTCCTGGCTTGGTACGTCGATAACCTGTGTCCGCAGGTCGAGCTTGATAACGTCGGAGACGAATGGCACGATCCAGCGGAAACCAGGGTTCATCCTTCCCACGTACTGCCCGAGGCGTACCTGGAGGCCCTGCTCGTACGGCTGGACGATCACGACACCTTTGGCAAATATTGCTACGATGACGAGTATCAGGAATATGACGATGAGTGTTTCTATGAATGCCATGTTATGCTACCTCTTCTACAACGATATGGACCCCTTCGGAGTCCACGACTTTTACCTTCTTTCCTTTGAGTATTGTCGTACCTGTTGAATGGGCACTCCATTCTGTTGTCCCGATCACGACCTTGCCTGAAAGGGTATGCGGATCAACGTTTTTTATCACGCGGCCCTCCTTTCCCACCAGCGAATCACGGCTGATGGTCGTGGGGCTCTCATTCGTGGTGATCCGGCTATACATCCAGACCGTGAACCCGGCGGCAGCGATCGCAACGACGACACCGATCACGATCCCCCATCCATTGTTGAAGATGTCCATGCCAAGAAGGAGCAGGATCCCAAAGATGATCAAAACCGTTGCCGGCACGGTGGCAAAGAACCCCGGGCTGTGGACCTCCACGAGGAGGAGGACAGCGCCAATGACGATCAGCAGCCAGCCGAGGGCAATTCCTTCCAGAAGTACCATGATTACTGATCGGTTGCCGGCGGATAAAAAGTATGGGAAATCATCTATAATCATTTATTAAAAATTGTGGTTGAAAGAGGCCGGTCAGGCCCGGGCACCGCGGTTTTGCAGGCTTTTTTTTTATCCCGGATATCAGCAGGTATCCTGGCCTATCAATACGGATTTCCGAGGCCGGTGATACGCGGGAAAATATTCTATTCCATGCGGAGCTTTGCCACCTTGACCCCGACAGGGACGCCGAGTTCGTTGGCAACCGGGCGGCATTTCGCTGCAAGCAGGTAGGCGATGGGAGGCATGTCGCTCATCTCCGAGAGCGACTCGAAGTTTGCCATGCCCTTTGCAATGATGATCGTGCATTCCTCAAGGGCCTGCCGGAGGTCCTCCGGGATCAGGTCCAGGTTTATGCCGATCTCTGCCTCCGCTCCTCCTCCGGTGGATGTCAGGTGATCGACAATCCTGTCCAGCCCGAGTCCGAGTGCGTCCTCCATCGTGGCATCGTTCAGGATCGGGGACTCCTTGACGGCAAGGGTGACGTGAGAGCCGTGTGATTTGAGGTACTGTATCAGCAGTTTGTCGAAGACGATCTCGCCGCAGTTGTCGCTTAAGTACACGACACGGGAGCAGAGCGGCAGGATCCTTTCCGTGTCGTCAATATAGAGGTCTTTTTCAATTTCCTCCAGGAAAAATGAGAGAAAATCGCTGGTTACGGAATGACCCTTGACACCGTAGTCGAAGATATTGGCGATTACGGCTGCATGGACATACTCGCGAAAGGTATGGAGCCGGCCCCTGACCTGCCTGCAGACATCTTCGGCCTGCCGGTTACCCGAACGTTTGAGCGCATCGAACGGGTCGGGGTTCCCGAGCACGGTATATGCCCGACGGTGGATCCGGCTTGCGACCTGGGGGTGGCTGAGCGGCTCGTTGCGGAGCTCATCAATCACCTGCCGGCATGCACGGCCTGTCACACCGGTAAGTCTGGCATCTGCCCCACAGAGTGAACATTCGAGGCTGACACGGGAGAGAAGACAGTCAACGCAGGTATCAGAAATTTTCATACGGGGAGCACCAGAAAAACAACGCGAAATGGGGCCACTGAGATTTGAACTCAGGTCAGAAGACCCCCAGTCTCCTAGGATGGCCAGGCTACCCTATGGCCCCGCTCTCTTACTATAAGTCGATATTACTTATGTATCTTACCTTATCCGGGCCAGCAGAAAATCCGGACAAAACTACAGTTGTCAGATCTTCCCGCGCTTGAACTCTTCGACCCTTGCTATGAGGTTCTCGAGCTCTGTATCGTTGACCCGGATCCTGCCGGCGATCGAGTCAACTTCACTCAGCAACTGGCGGATACGCACATACATGAGGTAGATGATGAGCTGCTGGACAACAATGACGCAGCCGAACAATACCAGCATGTAGCCTTCGTATGCCATAGTCACTCCTGCACAATGGTCAACGGAACACCGCCCGTGCGAGGCGGTCCACGAACCCTTCCTCTTTGGTGTCCTTGTCATTATCCTCGTACTCGACACCCGACATCTGTGCCGCGATCCGTTTGAATGCCTTGGTGGCCGGGGCAGTGGGATACTTCAGGACACAGGGACTCTTGTAGGCGGCCGCCCTCCGCACGCTTGCGTCTTCCGGCACCACGTCGATCACGCGGACACCCAGTACATCCTCGACACTCTGAGAACGAATCTCGGTGTGTTCGAGGCCGGCCCGGTTGAGGATCGCACCGTATACCTGCCCACCCATGACCTCGCAGAGGATCTTGGTCTTCAGGGCATCGGCCATCGATGCGAGTTCCGGGTTGACCACGAGAATCACCTGGTCCGCAACCGAAAGCGGCACAACGCCTTCCTTGGAGATCCCGCTCGGTGCATCGATCAGGAGGAACTCGCAGCGGTCCACCAGCTTGTGCATGACATCCCGCAGCTTGTCCGGATCGGCCTGCTGGAATCCTTGGAGCGAGATCCCGCTTGGCACGACTTTTACCCCGGCAGGGCCTTCATAGATCGCGTCCTCGATATCTGCTTTTCCCGCAAGCACTTCGTGGAGGGTGACCGGCACATCATCCATGCCGAGGATGAGGGCCATGTTCGCCATGCCGATATCCGCATCGAGGATATAAGTCTCACGCTCGAGCTGGGCAAGGGAGATACCAAGATTGACCGTAAGCGTAGTCTTCCCGACGCCACCTTTCCCCGAAGTGATGGTATAGGCCCGGATCATCTGAACTCTTATTTCGTCCGGTCAGACAAAAAGGTATTTATCTGTATTTGAGCCCTTCCCATCCGATGAATAGCATCCGGGTCCCTTGCAGGGACGGGAGGGACAGATACCCAGTAAAAAATGGCAGGGGAACTTGTTTCTTCCGTGGTCTGCCATCCGCCATGGGGCCTGGCCGCCGGAGGCCCGCCGAATATGACACGGAATCCCGCGATCAACCCGAATCCCTGTGATTTTTACCAATACTGCGATATCGCAGGAACCCAAAAAAGAATATGTATTTAAGTTCTTATCAGGTATTATCAATTACACAGGGTAGTGCAGCAGGAGCAGCAGCATGTTAAAAGAGAAGATCTCTGCATTTATTGAAACGATTCGATCCATTGACGGGGTTGCAGCATGTGCCCTTGTATCCCGGGATGGGATCATTGCCGGGAAAAGTTTTGACCGCGACCTCAACGAACCCTGGTTCGGGGCACTCTCTGCAACAATACTTGCATCTGCAGAATCGGTGGGCAGCATCATCAAGATGAAGTCCATGATGTCTGTCACCATTCGTGCCCAGGACACTTCTATCATTGTCATGGGTGCCGGGGAAAACTTTCTCATTGCTGCCATTATAGCCGATAAGACGGATCTGGGAACCGTTCATGCTGCGCTGCTCCCGATTGCCCGGAAGATAGGGGAGGCCATGTAATGTATACGATCCTAGTTGTTGACGACAGCCCATTCATTGTCGATGTTTTTGTGACCATGCTGGAGCGTGGCGGGTACCGTACCGTTGCCGCGTACGGTGGAGAAGAGTGCATTGAGATCTTAAAGACGGTCACCCCGGATCTCATCCTGCTCGATATCATGATGGAACCCGTTGACGGGTGGCAGACCCTTGAACGGATCAAGGAGAACCCGGCAACAAACGAGATCCCTGTCCTGATGCTTACGGCAAAACAGCTGACCCCCATCGAGGCCCAGGAGTACGGGATCTATATCGAAGACTATGTCCTAAAACCCATTACCCACCGCGAACTCTACGATGCAATCGAACATGTGCTCAGCCGCCGCCAGGCGATCAAGTCCGATATGGATATGGCCAAACAGTCGGGATTTGATTCCGAGATCATCACCGAATACGCCCGCCTCAGCAAGAGCATCGATGTCAACCGCCGTCTCATGAAGATCCTTGAGACAACGTACAACTTCAATGACTCAAAAGTACGGGTCAGTGACGAGATCTCCCGTGCAATCAAGAGCATGGAGATGAATATCAAGTTCCAGGAGACCCGCCTCCAGCAGATCAAGGGGGAGATGTCCGGGTCCCCGTCCTCCGGTGCGCCAACCTGAACTTCGGTTTACCTTTGAAATACTATGCGGGTGCATGTTATCCGGCACCCGGGACGCTGTCAGGAGATGCCTGTCGCCGATCCGGCCAGCCGCACACCGGAGATATGTGCGGGAGAGAGAGACCGTGGATGATACGATCCTGATTGTTGATGACAGCCCCTATATCGTAGACGGGCTTGTCGCACTGCTGAAACGGCGTGGGTTCAATCCTGTCGCAACTCATGGCGGGGACGAGGCCCTCGCCCTTCTTGCAACAACAAAACCCGATCTGATCCTCCTCGATATTATGATGGAGCCCATGGACGGGTGGGAGACCCTCGACCGCCTCAAGGCAAATCCTGATACCAGCGGGATCCCGGTCCTCATGTTCTCAGCCAAGAAGATTACCCCTGAGGAAGCCGAGCAGCATTCCCTCAACATCGAGGATTTTGTCTCAAAGCCGGTCAACCCCGCGCAGCTTCTCGATGCGATCAAGGGGATCTTCACGCGGAGGAGCAATGTCAGGACGGAAGCGCTGGAGGCAAAGGATGCCGGACATGACGCAGTACTCATCGATGAATATTCCGCGCTCCGGAAAAGCATCGAAGTGGACACGAACCTTCTCTGCGTCCTCAAAAAAGCCTGTGACCTGAATAACCCCGGGCGCGAGGTTCCGCCTGAGGATCTTGCCGCGATCCAGAAACTTGAAGCGAAGATCCAGGTTGACGAACAGCGCCTCAAAGCGATTAATGAAAAATTTGCCAGGACGACATAACTGCGGGCAGAATTTCCCGGTTATGATTGCAGAGCTTGTACAGGTACCTCAAGAATATTTAAATAGTTTTTTAGCATTGTTATAATGCTGTACATCTTAGTCTGTAGAGTATACCTTGGGTTCGTAGCTCAGTTCGGTAGAGCGCCTGGCTTTTAACCAGGTGGTCGGGGGTTCAAATCCCTCCGGGCCCGTTGCCACGAGCAATCGTGGGTTTTTTGCGGTGATGCATCTGAGAGGAAATCTGTTTATCTGTGAGGGGGTTTTTCATTGAGCACCAAACTGAATGTGCTGGAACACGTGATGGTGCCGGATCATCAAATCATGAGCGAGGAGGAGGTATCCGAACTTCTCTCCCGCTATAACATTACTACGGAGCAATTACCGAAAATCTATCATGACGATCCTGCAGTCAAAACGATCAGCGCGGAAGCTGATGATGTGATACGGATTATACGGGCGAGCCATACGGCGGGCAGGGCCGAGGCATACCGTCTCGTGGTCAAGAGACCAAAGAAGTAAATTCCGGGGTTGGTCAGTCTGATTGACAGAAGTATTTTATCGAGGGCATATTTTTCACGGGAGCATGTTGCGCGCCACCAGCTTGACTCTTTCAACTATTTCCTAAAACACAATCTTCAGAAAGTGGTCAACGAGCAGCGGGTCATCGAGACCGATATCGAGAACCGGGGCAAGAACAATGACCCGGTCTGGGTCGAGCTCGGGACGATCGAAGTGAAAAGGCCGCTCGTGCGGGAAGCGGACGGATCGCAGGGAGAACTCTATCCCAGCGAGGCCAGGCTCCGCAACCTGACGTACGCGGCCCCCATCCAGCTCGGGCTTACGCTCGTACACGGTGACGACCGGCAGGATCCTATCATCACGACGATCGGGCAGCTCCCGATCATGGTCGGGTCCCTTGCGTGCAACCTCTATGGCATGGACGACGCCCAGCGCGTCTCCCATGGCGAGGACGCATTCGATGCCGGCGGTTATTTCATTGTCAATGGCACGGAGCGCGTGCTCATGACCTTAGAGGACCTCGCGTCCAACAAGATCATGACCGAGTTCACCGAGCGCTACAATGAGCGCATCTACGTGGCCAAGGTATTCTCCCAGTTCCGCGGGTACCGCGCGCTGGTGGTTGTCGAACGGAACAAGAAGAACCTGTTAGAGGTCTCCTTCCCGTCCGTTGCCGGCCACTTAAAGTTCGTGGACCTGATGCGGGCACTGGGCATGACGAACGACCAGGAAGTCGTGAACGCCGTCTCGAGCGACGAGGACATCCTGACGTTCATGATGCAGAACCTGGAAGAGAGCGAGTGCGACTCGGTCGAGGGCGGTGTCATGTATGTTGGTAAGAAACTGGCGCCGAACCAGACCAAGGACTACCAGCGCAAGCGCGCCGAGTTCGTCCTGGACAACTACCTCCTGCCGCACCTCAACTACTCGATGCCGGCGAACCTCAAGGAAGGCGACGAGGGCTACCAGGAAGCAGTCCTCTCGGTCCGGCTTGCAAAGGCCCACTTCCTCGGGCGCATGGCAGAGGCCTGTTTCGACCTTGTGCTGAACAAGCGCAGGATCGATGACAAGGACCACTACTCGAACAAGCGGCTGAAACTCGCGGGAGACTTAATGGAAGATCTCTTCCGTATCTCACTCAACCGTCTCACCCGTGATATCAAGTACCAGCTCGAACGCGCCAGCATGCGTCACCGCGACCTCTCGATTGCGACCGCTGTCCGCGCCGACGTGCTGACCGAACGCCTCCTCCACCCGCTCGCCACCGGTAACTGGGTGGGCGGCCGGACCGGTGTCTCCCAGCTCCTTGACCGCGTCGACCACATGGCCGTGCTCTCGCACCTCCGCCGTGTGATCTCCCCGCTCTCCCGGTCACAGCCTCACTTCGAGGCCCGTGACCTGCACCCGACCCAGTGGGGCCGGATCTGCCCAAGCGAGACCCCCGAAGGGCCGAATTGTGGTCTCGTCAAGAACTTCGCCCAGATGGTGGAGATCAGCAAGGGTGTTGAAGACGAGGATGAGATCAACCGCATCCTGCATAACCTTGGTGTCGAGCACATCCGGGGTGAATCATGAGCAAGAAATCACGTGTATTTGTTGACGGGGCATTGATCGGCCTCGTTGACGACCCGAAGGGCCTTGTCGCCAATATCCGGAGCATGCGCCGGCAGGGCGCGATCTCGCCGGAAGTGAACGTCTCCCACAAGGAGTACAACGGCGATGTCGTGATCCTGACCGACCGCGGCCGTGCACGCCGCCCGCTGATCGTCCTGAAGAACGGCGAACCCCTCATCACTGAAGAGGACCTCGCCCGGCTCGAAAAGAAAGAAGTGGACATGAACTCGTTTGTCCAGCGCGGCTTAATCGAGTTCATCGATGCCGAAGAGGAAGAAGACCTGCTCATTGCCATGGACTTTACGAAACTGACGCCCGAGCACACCCACCTTGAGATCGACCCCTCCCTGATCCTCGGTATCGGTGCCGCCCACGTCCCGTTCCCCGAGCACAATGCAAGTCCCCGTGTCACGATGGGCGCAGGGATGGTCAAGCAGGCGCTCGGTTTCGGTGCGGCGAACATGAAGCTCCGCCCGGACACCCGCGGCCACCTGCTCCATTATTGCCAGAAACCGCTCACCCACACCCAGACCTCTGAACTGATCGGCTCCGATGACCGGCCTGCAGGCCAGAACTTTGTTGTCGCGATCCTCAGTTACGAAGGGTACAATATTGAAGATGCGCTCATCTTCAACAAAGCCTCGATCGAGCGCGGCCTTGGCCGGTCCCATTTCTTCAGGACCTACGAAGGCGAAGAGCGCCGGTATCCCGGTGGCCAGATCGACCGCATCGAAGTTCCCGAAGAGGACGTTGCCGGTGCCCACGGTGCCGACTCCTACAAGAACCTTGACGAGGATGGCGTGATCAACCCTGAGACCGTTGTTGCGGAAAAAGATGTGCTGATCGGCAAGACCTCCCCGCCGCGTTTCCTTGAGGAACCGTCCGGGGAGCTGATTGCGGTGGAGAAGCGCCGCGACACCTCTGTCACGATGCGCAGCAACGAGCACGGTATTGTCGACACCGTCATCATCACCGAAGGCGAGAACAGTTCCCGGCTCGTGAAAGTCAGGACCCGCGACCTCCGTGTCCCGGAAGTCGGCGACAAGTTTGCATCCCGGCACGGGCAGAAGGGTGTCGTAGGCCTCATCACCCCCCAGGAGAACATGCCCTTCACCGAGAGCGGCCTCTCCCCCGACCTTGTCATTAACCCCCACGCAATCCCGAGCCGTATGACGGTCGGGCACATGCTCGAGATGATCGGTGGCAAGGTTGGCTCTCTTGAAGGCCGCCGCATCAACGCCACTGCATTTGGTGGCGAGAGCGAGGCTGACATCCGTGCTTCATTAAAGAATCTCGGCTTCTCGCACACTGGTCGGGAAGTCATGTACGATGGCATCACCGGCAAGGTCTTCAAAGCCGATGTCTACATCGGTGTCATCTATTACCAGAAGCTCTACCACATGGTGTCGTCCAAGATGCACGCACGGTCCCGCGGACCGGTGCAGGTCCTGACCCGCCAGCCTACCGAAGGACGTGCCCGTGAAGGCGGTCTCCGGTTCGGTGAGATGGAGCGGGATGTCATGATCGGCCACGGCGCTGCCATGGCACTCAAGGAACGTCTGCTCGATGAGTCGGACAAGGTGAATGAATATGTCTGTGCGCACTGTGGTATGGTCGCGATGCTCGACCGCAAGCGCAACATGACCCGCTGCCTTGCCTGCGGCAACGAGACCGATATCTACTCGGTTGAGATGAGTTACGCGTTCAAGCTCCTGCTTGATGAGATGAAGAGCATGGGTATAGCACCCAGGCTGAAATTACAGGACGTGGTGTAACATGCCATCCCCAAAACGAATCGGACAGATCGAGTTCGGCCTGTTATCCCCCAAGGAGATCCGCGAGATGAGTGTCCGGAAGATCATCTGGGCGGACACTTACGATGACGACGGGTTCCCCTATCCCCAGGGCCTCATGGACTTGAACCTCGGTGTCATCGACCCCGGTCTCCGGTGCAAGACCTGCGACCAGAAGGCAAGCGAGTGCCCCGGCCACTTCGGCCACATCGAGCTTGCGAAGCCCGTCATCCATGTCGGGTACACCCGGCTCATCAGGAAACTCCTGCGTGTCACCTGCCGCTCCTGCGGCCGGGTGCTCTTAAGCCCCGAGGAAGTCGAGAAAGTGGTCGGTACCGAAGATGACCAGACCGGCGACATCCTTTCAGAGAAAGATGTAAAGAAGGAGCGCGTCTGCCCCCACTGTGGAGAACAGCAGCTCAAGATCAATTTCGAGAAGCCGACAACCTTCTCGGAAGTTGTTGTCGAGGACGGCAAGAAGGTGGAGCACAAGCTCACGCCCGCCGACATCCGCGCCCGGATGGAGAAGATCCCAAATGAAGATCTCATCCCGCTCGGTATCAACCCCGACGTTGCCCGTCCCGAGTGGACCATTCTCACCGTGCTACCGGTCCCGCCGGTCACGATGCGCCCCTCGATCATCCTTGAGAACGGGCAGCGGTCGGAAGACGACCTCACCCACAAGCTCGTGGATATTATCCGTATCAACCAGCGGTTCAAGGAGAACCAGGACGCAGGTGCCCCCCAGCTGATCATCGAGGACCTCTGGGAACTCCTGCAGTACCACGTCACCACCTACCTCGACAATGAAGTCGCCGGCTGTCCCCCGGCCCGCCACCGCAGCGGCCGGCCCTTGAAGACGCTCTCGCAGCGTCTCAAGGGCAAGGACGGACGGTTCCGTGGCTCCCTTTCGGGCAAGCGTGTGAACTTCTCCTCCCGTACCGTCATCTCCCCGGACCCGAACCTCTCTGTAACGCAGGTCGGTGTCCCGCGGGCTGTGGCCAACGAGATGACAATCCCCGTCCGGGTCACTGCCTACAACATTGAGGAACTCCGGCAGATCGTTCGGAACGGCCCGGAGCGCCCGGACGTCAACGCCCCGTGCGGCGCAAACTATGTAATCCGTCCCGACAACCGGCGGCTCCGCCTCGGTGCCGACAACCTCGACACCGTGGCCGATATGATCGAACCCGGTTATACGGTCGAACGCCATCTCCGCGACAGCGATGTCGTGCTCTTCAACCGTCAGCCCTCGCTGCACCGGATGAGCATCATGGCACACCGCGTCAAGGTGATGGAAGGCAGGACCTTCCGGCTCAACCCCGCGGTCTGCCCGCCGTACAACGCCGACTTCGATGGCGATGAAATGAACATGCACGTCCCGCAGACCGAGGAGGCGCGGGCCGAGGCCACCATCCTCATTGCCGTAGAGGAGAACATCCTGTCGCCCCGTTTCGGCGGCCCGATCATCGG
>Ga0153915_10000092_pt1 | contig 78597 bp, 57 predicted proteins | sample Opewatmetagenome_2_FD_107003 | JGI IMG/M metagenome (GOLD analysis project Ga0153915, IMG submission 107003) | Freshwater wetland microbial communities from Ohio, USA - Open water 3 Core 3 Depth 3 metaG | ecosystem: Environmental > Aquatic > Freshwater > Wetlands | place: USA: Ohio, Lake Erie...
CGGCTACCGCCGCGGCCCCAGGCGCGGCTACCGCCGCGGCCCCAGGCGCGGCTATCGCCGCGGCCCCAGGCGCGGCTACCGCCGCGGCCCCAGGCGCGGCTACCGCCGCGGCCCCAGGCGCGGCTACCGCCGCGGCCCCAGGTGCGGCTACCGCCGCGGCCCCGGCACGCAGTGTAAAAAACACTGCCAGCAGGAGCGCCACGGCCAATCCGGCACCGCAAACCATGAGGCGCGGAAAACCACGGGGCCTGCTCGGGATTTCGACATCCTCCAGGTCCAGTCCCCGATACGCAATGCGGGCTCCGTCAAACCGGATCAGGTCGCCTTCCTTGAGCTTCTTGTCATGACGAACAACGCCATTGATAAGAACGCCGGTCTCACAACGCAACGTGGCCATTCCATCCTCGAAGCCGACTGTCAAGCTCCCAGTCACCGCTCTCCCCATGCCGGCTGTCGATGCCTTTTCCACCCGGCCATGAGCTTTCATGGCGGCCGGCATGTCGCCGCCGCCGATGCACAGATCGCAATCCGGTTCGGAGCCGATGCGGACGGACTCGTTCTTCAGGCTGACAAGCCGCCTTTCCTTGGGTGGGGAGAGGACCTCGAAATGGAATACTCCGATCCTCGCCGGTTCCGCCTGGGGAGAAGGGAACAGAACGGCGCGCAGAAGCAGCGCCATCAGGATGACTCCGGCCGCCACCAGGCCCCAGAGGACGGTCAGGGGAAGCGCAGAGGATGCGTACGTTGGAGTTGCCGGTGCCGCCGGTCTCGCCCGGGCCGCCTCCACTGCGCCCTCGGCCGGCTCCGCGGGAATCGAGGACGGCACCGTACGCGGGAACATCACGTGAAGACGCAGGGAAAGGGCGTCCACGTCCTCGGGGAAGTAGAAGCCGCCCTGTGAGGCATTGGCGAGCTCCGCTGGCTGCGCCAGGAGATCGGGATTGTCCTCGATCGGGAACCCGACGATGAACAGGCGGGTACCGGCATCATGGAACAGGCCCGCGATGGACTGCGCGGAGAAATCCCCTTCCGTCGACATGCAATCGGAGAGAAGCACGACGGCTCCCACGGGGGCACGGGTCGCCGTTTTCAGGTAGGAAAGCGACGTGCGGAGGGCCTCCGATAAAGGGGTCGTTCCCCAGGGCTTCCGTCGCTGCAGGGCGGACCGTATTTCCCTGGCCGACCTCGTGACGGGTACGAGCACCTCGATCTTCGACTTGTCGGATACCGCGATGAGGGCCCATTCCTCGTCGCCAAGCGCGTCATCCAGGATCCGTCCGACAGCATTCCGGGCCGATTCGATGCGGGTGAGTCCGGAGGACGGATCCGTGAGGCCCATGCTATATGAACAATCCAGGAGGAACACGACGGCACGCCCGGGTTGTGCCGTCACGGCCGCGGTCGGTATGGCCGATATTGTGAGAAGCAGTAGGACGGTCAACAGGGAAGCTGGTTTTCCGGTCATCCCAAGAGAACCGACACTACCATGAAGGAGATGCAGATGGCAACAAGCCGATCCTGTGAAAGGCGTATCACGGCGGTCCTGGGCAGGTTCTTTCCGTTCTGGACATCCGTTTTCCTGGCCGTTCTTCTGGCTGCGCCCGCATTCGGAGATTCCTATCTTCTGGCACTCGAGGAGAACTTGAACGGAGGGAAGTCGCCCCTCCCTCTGCCGACCAAAGAAGGAGTCTATGACTCCCTGTTCGAATCCGGGCATGTGGTTTTCGATACGAAGGATGGTTCTGCCCTCCCCCCCATCGGGGAGCTTCTCGAGCTGGCACAGGATGGCGGAGCCCGCCTCCTCCTTAGGGTCCGTGCGACATCCCTGGATTCCACGACTCCGGAAAAAACGCGCACCGTGACTACGACGGCATCCTATGAGCTCTATGAATCCAGGACGGGGCGCATCCTTGGCCAGGGAGAGATCACTGACAGCAATTCAGGCCGGGAGGCGCAATGCGATGGCAGGCAGCTGGGAATGGAAATAGGCAGAAAGATCGTGAAGGATGCCAATGCCCTCGTGGTCTCAGGCAGATCCCGTTGAGCTTCAGAATCCGTCATAGTGCTTCCAAGAGGTCTTTCGACGCGGTATAATATGGTAGAATAAGGAAAAGCGGTATGGAGGGGATACTTCTCGGGCATTTACATCGAAAAAAACCCTTCGTTGTGCCGATGATGGAATGAGGAGACAGAAATGACGATGCGAAAACGCGGCATCCTCGCGTTAGCCCTCATTGGCTTCGGCCTGCCGTCCTGGTGCGCTGATTTTTGGGACGGCAACGCAGCCATTCTGCGAGGCGATACCCGGTTTGAAAGCGGCATTTACGCCGCATCCAACTCCTTCAACATGGAGACGGAAATCCAGATCGAAAACCTGGAAAACCAGAAAATCGTGACCGCGATCGTCACCCAGAGGATCTCCGGACAATCGGATATACTCGTCTTTCTCTCGCCCAAGGCGGGAGAATCCCTTGGCATGACTCAGGGGCGTATGAACAGGGTCCGTGTGAAGGTCCCCGTCAAGACGATTTCCACCTCCTCCGTCCTCGCGTCCGACAGGGTCGAGAACCCGGATCCCGACATCAATCCGAGCGCCGGCATGACACAGCCCGCCCTTTCGACAGCACCCCAGTCCAGCCAGGCCTCCAGCGAAGCACCGGCCGCCTCTTCCATCGTGACACTGCCGTCTCATGCGGCTGCGGCCAATGACGCGTCTGCGCTTCCGGCTCCGTCAAGCAACGCGACGCCAGAGGTCGGCGCAGAATTGCCGCAGGCCAGACAGGCCGTGAATTCCACCACCGGCGGTTCGACGCCGGCACCCTCCGTACCGGCCGAATCGATCGCTGAAACCACGCTTCAGAAATCCACGGAGGGCAGCAAGGCGCCTGAGATTGCCGCTACGGCCACTCCTGAGGCTCCGGCATCGACCGAATCCCCCAAGCCCGCGGCGGAAACCACGACGGCGGCTTCTGCCGCAGCGCCTGAGGCCGCAGCGCCTGAGGCCGCAGCTGCCGCAGCGCCTGAGGCCGCTCCGGTTTCCCGCCCCGCCGCTCTGGACGAGGTACTGAGCCGTGTTCCGCAAAAACGGCTCTTCCTACCACCCCGCCAGGACGAGTTGTTCGCCCAAAGAAAGCCCGTCTCGACTCCCGCTCAGCCCGAAACCGCGGTTGCACAAAAGCCTGTCACGGAACCTCCCAAGGAGACGGTGAAGGAACCTGCCAAGGAACCGGACAAGGCTGTTCCGCAGGCAACGGTCCAGACCGCGGAAACCCCCATGGTGACAGGGCTTCCTTCGTCTTCCGCTTCAAGCGGCGCATCCATAGCCTCGAAGATCTCCGCCACCCCCACGGTCCCCATGGAAAGCATCGAGGTGGGCGATGGTGAGGAGATTCCGCGTTCCGCCGCGGTTTTCCAGACACCCGGACACGAACCCATCGCCACCGAGGAGAAGGCTTCCGTGAAGGATGAAGGGACTTCGGAGATCAGTGACTCCGCTCCGGAGAATCCGGTCTGGGCGCCTTCCATCGCCGAGTTCCAGCCCACGACACCCAACCTTCCCGCCGAGGAAGTGAAACCCGCCGTCGTAGAAAAGCCCGCGGAAACGGGGCCGGAGGAAGCGGGCATCGGATCGGACAAGAATCCGGCATCCGAATCCGGGCTGCCGACAAGCATCTCTGAAACACCCAAGATTGCGCCCGAAGCAACCGTTGAAACGGCGTCCGATCTATCCCCCATGGGCATCGACAAGACCGCTATCGTCACCGCGAAGCCCAAGGATCAGCCCAAGGAGCCCATGATAGAGGTTGCTCCCGAGACCGCGGTCAAGCCCGCGACCGAGACCGCGGTCAAACCCGCGACCGAGACCAAGCCTGAAACAGGGACAGTGGTCGTGCTGGAGCAGACCAAGGAAAAGCCGCCCGAAACGAAGCAGAAACCCGTGGAGACCGCGATTCCTGAAACCGTTCAGAAGCCCGTCGTGGCTTCCAATCCGACAACCTCCCTGCCCGTGAAGGCCGGCACGCTGAAAGCCGGGGAGTTCTACCTGCAGCTCGCGGCCTATGCCACGGAATCGATAGCCCAGGAAACCATCAAGTCCCTATCCGCGACCTATCCCGTCGGAGTCCTTCCTCCCGCGGAAAAGGGGAAGCCCTTGTACCGCGTCGTGGTCGGGCCGCTCAACAAGTCGGAGAGCGGAACGCTGTTGAATTGGTTCAAGTACCGCGGATTCCCGGACGCATTCCTCAAGGCCGGCGAATAGGGGAATGGACCGCAGGGAAGCCTCCCGGAGGATCGGGGAATTATCCCGGATCCTCCGGGAATATCAACATGCCTACTATATTACGAACGCGCCCCTTGTTCCCGACAGGGAATACGACAGGCTCTTCGATTCCCTTCTCGCCTTGGAGAAGGAGTTCCCCGACCTGGCGCAGGAGGATTCCCCCACGGCGCGCGTGGGCTCAGACCTCACTCAGGAATTGCCGGAAGCCGCCCATACCATTCCCGTCCTCAGCCTCGACAAGGCCTACACGATCCCGGAAATCGAGTCGTGGATAGGGAAGACCCTGAAGAACGCGGAGGCTCCCCTGTCATTCTCCATCGAGGAGAAGATCGACGGCGCTTCCATCGTGCTGTACTACGAGGAGGGCATCCTCAGGCGCGCGCTCACGCGGGGCAATGGCGCCGTGGGCAATGACGTCACGGCGAACGTGAAGACCATCGGCGCCGTACCCCTTCGGCTGGCGAAACCCGTCACCATGGCCGCCCGGGGTGAAATCTACCTGGCCCGCAGCCTCTTTTCCACTATCAACGAGACGATGGATGTTCCCTACGCCAATCCGCGCAACCTGGCTTCCGGGACACTGCGCAGGGTCAAGAGCAGCGAGGTCGCGGAAGTTCCCTTGTCCATCTTCATCTACGAGGGATTCTTCCCCTCCCCTCCTCCCAGCCACAAGGACGTTCTTGAGGAACTGGAAGACCTCGGTTTCCGCCTGAATCCCCGCATCGGCTTTTTTCACGAAGACCCGGAGGTACGCGGCGGCGCTGCGGGACGGCATCCCACATGGTTCGTGGCGCCCATTGCGGACGCCCACCGGTTCATCGAGGAGGAACGGGACCGCAGGGACAGCCTGGACCATGAGATCGACGGCCTTGTGATCAAGGTGAACGAGCTTCCGGTCCGCGAGGTCCTGGGCTACACGGGACATCACCCGCGCTGGGAGATCGCCTTCAAGTTCGAATCCCCGGAGGCGGTCACCACGGTCCGCGCCGTGGAGGTCCAGGTTGGCCGCACGGGCCGCATCACGCCCGTGGCACGCGTGGAGCCCGTTCGCATCTCCGGAGCCACCATCTCCAACGTGACCCTGCACAACCAGGAATACGTGGACATGCTGGAACTCGCGGTCGGGGACAAGGTGGCGGTTTCCCGCCGCGGCGACGTGATCCCCGCCGTGGAACGTGTCGTGGAAAAGAACGAATCCGGCAATACGACCTGGAAGCTTCCCGCGCAGTGCCCGTCATGCGGCGCGGTCCTCGTGCGCCAGGGAGCGCACCACTTCTGCACCGATCCGGACTGCCCCGACCAGGTACGCGGCCGCCTCGCGTTCTTCGTCGGCCGGGGCCAGATGGACATCGCGGCCATAGGTCCCGAAACCATCGAGGTCCTCCTCCGCAAGGGTCTCGTGAAGGACGCTGCGGACCTTTTTACCTTCGACCCGGATGTCCTGCTGGAAGAGGCGGGCTTCGGTGAGAAAAAGGTGGCCGCCATCCGTAAAGGACTCGAGGAAAGCCGTGGCAGGCCCTTCCGCTGCGTCTTCCCCTCCCTGGGCATCCCGGACGTCGGGACCAAGGTCACGGAGATCCTGTTGGAAGCCGGGTTCACCGACATCGACTCCCTTCTCGCGTTTTCCGACTCGGGAGACCCGGCTCCGCTCCTGGCCATCCATGGCATCGGGGAGAGGACCGCGGAAACCCTGCTTCGCGAATTGAGGGATCCAGGCATGCGGGAACGCATCCGCAGGCTGCGGGAAGCGGGCCTCTCATTCCGCGAGGAGATGACACGGCCGCCCCTGGATGTTCCGCAGGCTTTCACGGGACAGACCTGGTGCGTGACTGGCAGCTTCGGGCGCTTCAAACCCCGGGAGCTGGCCCTCGAGGAAGTGGTGCGGCGCGGCGGGAAAAAGGCAAAGGACGTCACGTCGAAAACGACGCACCTGCTTGTCGGGGAAAACCCGGGCAGCAAGCTCTCCAAGGCGGAGAAATTGGGCACCGTCATCGTCACGGAGGAGGAATTCCTCCGCCTGATCGGAATATGATCCGGTCCGTATCCAGACGGCAAACTTGACTTGTGCCCCATGAGCCGCTACAGTACGGAAAAGAAGGAGACAAGAGATGAAAAAACTTTTCGTTCTGCCCCTCGCTTTCACCCTACTCGCTTCCATGGCCTTTGCAGGCGGCTCCACGGAAGCGCCGAAGACGGCCGTCAAGGCGAAAATCGGGCTCGTGTTCGACCTTGCAGGAAGGGGCGACAACTCTTTTAACGACTCCGCATACAACGGCTTCGTGATGCTCGCCAAGGAGTACAAAGGCTGGATCGAGGGCGCCAACAATCCCAATTTCGGCAAGTCCGTGCAGCTCAAGTACGCGGAACCCAAGGCCGGAGGACAGGACCGCGAGACCCTGATGCGGGCCCTTGCAGAGGAAGGCTACAATCCCATCTACGGGATCGGATTCGCCTTCGCCGACTCGATCGCCAAGGTGGCCAAGGACTTCCCCAAGACCCAGTTCGTCGGCATCGACGTGTTCGTGGACGGCCTGAAGGACACGAGCAACATCACCTGCGTGGCCTTCAAGGAGAACGAGGGCTCCTTCCTGGTGGGCGCCATCGCGGCGCTCAAGAGCGGCGGCAAGAAGGTGGGATTCCTCGGCGGCGTGGATATCGGACTCATCCACAGGTTCGACAACGGCTTCCAGGCGGGCGTCATGTACGTCAGCCCCGCCCACCGCGCCCCCGGCATGATCCTGAGCCAGTACATCAGCAAGGAGTTCACGGGATTCAACGATCCCAAGGGCGGCTATGACATCTCCATGAACCTGTACAAGCAGGGCTGCAGCATCATCTACCATGCGGCCGGCGGATCCGGAGACGGCCTGTTCAAGGCCGCCATGGAGACCGGAAACCTCGGCATCGGGGTCGATTCCGACCAGGGATTGGTGTACGCCGCCTCCAGCGATGCGGCCGTGAAGGACCGCGCCAAGTTCGTGATGACCTCCATGATGAAGCGCGTCGACATGGGGGTTTTCTCCACGGCGAAGGAGTTCATCGACAAGGGCAAGCTGGCCGGAGGATACCGGACCCTCAGCCTGGCCGACGACGGCGTCGGCTATACGGTGAACGACCTCAACAAGGCGCAGTTGGCCGACATCCAGCCCAAGATCGAAGAACTGAAAAAAAAGATCATCAGCGGTGAGATCAAGGTCCCGGACGAGAGTTCGGACATGGCCGCCTGGGCCAAGACCCTGAAATAGCTGACCGGAATCGGGCGGGAATCCCAAGGGGTTCCCGCCTTTTTTTTATCCGGACCGGAGGAGAGAACCATGCCGGAAGCCCTTCTCGCAATGCGCGGGATCACGAAACGGTTCCCGGGCGTGACCGCCAACGACGGGGTTTCCTTCGATCTGCGCCCCGGCGAGATCCACGCCCTCGTGGGGGAGAACGGGGCGGGCAAGACCACCCTGATGAAGATCCTCTACGGCCTCCACCACCCCGACTCCGGCAGCATCGAGATCCGCGGCAGGCCCGCGTCCATCCGTGGTCCCAGGGAGGCGATCCGACTTGGCATCGGCATGGTCCATCAGCATTTCATGCTCTTCCCGCCGTTCAGCGTTTTGGAGAACGTCACCATCGGGGAGGAAAGCTCCGTAGCCGGAATCCTGAAACCGGCCGTCCCCCGCCGGAGGATCCGGGCCCTCGTCGAGGAAAACCGATTGGCCGTGGATCCCGACGCGAAGGTGGAGGAGCTGTCCGTCGGACAGCAGCAGCGCGTGGAGATCCTGAAGATCCTCTACCGCGGCGCGGAAATTCTGGTCTTCGACGAGCCCACCGCGGTCCTCACGCCCCAGGAGGCCGAGGATCTCTTCCGGACCTTCCGGGAGATGGTCAGGCAGGGCAAGGGGATCATCTTCATCAGCCACAAGCTGGACGAGGTGCTCGCCATCGCGGACCGGATCACAGTGATCCGCCAGGGCCGCGTTGTGGAAACCATGGACCGGGCCTCCGCCACAAAGCCGCGCATCGCGGAGCTGATGGTCGGAAAGCCCGTCCTCCTGGATGTGGAACGCCCCCCGTTCCAGCCCGGAGCGGTGGTGCTCGAGATCCTCGAGCTCAAGATCCGCAGCTCGCGCGGGTACCTTGTCGTGGACGGCCTGACGCTCTCGGTGCGGGGCGGGGAGATCTACGGAGTGGCGGGCGTGGAGGGTAATGGGCAGACCGAGCTCGTCAAAGCCGTCGCGGAAGGCCTGGAAGCCGAATCGGGCCGCGTCCTCCTGGAAGGCAGGGACCTGGGACGTTGCGGCGTGCGGGAAAGGCGGGCACGGGGCATCGCGCACATCCCGGAGGACCGCCAGAAGGAAGGCCTGCTCCTCCCCTTCTCCCTCGCCTGGAACATCGCGCTGGGCCGGCACGACAAGCCGCCCTACGTCTCCCGCCTGCGGATCCTGAACGAGAAGGCGGTCCGGGAGCGCGCCCGCGCGACGATCGAACGTTTCGACATCCGCACGCCTTCGGAGGACACGCCGGCCAATGCGCTGTCCGGTGGCAACCAGCAGAAGGCGGTGGTGGCCCGGGAGATCGAGACGGGGGCACGCCTCCTGGTGGCGGCGCAGCCCACCCGCGGCGTCGACATTGGGGCCACCGAGTTCATCCACAGGCAGCTCCTGCAGGCGCGCGCCGACGGCAGGGCCGTGCTCCTGGTTTCCGCCGACCTGGACGAGCTCCTCGCGCTCTCCGACAGGATCGGGGTCATCTACAAGGGACGCATCGTACGCGAGTTCGACCATGACCGGGCGGCCCGGGAAGAGGTGGGCCTTGCCATGACGGGGGGGAGCATCCATGCGTAGCCGCGGATCCGTGCGGAACACGGTTCTGGAACGGGCGGCGCCCTTCATCGGTTTCCTGGCTTCGGCGGTCGTCCTGGTCGCGATCGTGATCGTGCTGGGGGAGAACCCGGGCCGTGCCTTCGAAGCCATCTACAAGTTCACCTTCTCCAATGCCGCCAAGGCGGCCCAGGTGCTCTCCGTCTCCATCCCCTACTACATTTCCGGACTCGCGGTGGCGCTGGCGTTCAAGGCCGGCGTGTTCAACATGGGGGTAGAGGGGCAGTATTTCGTCGGCGGGTTCACGGCGGCCCTGGCGGGCATCTACCTCAAGCTCCCGCCCTTGATCCATATACCCATCGTGGTTCTGGCCGCCATGCTGGGCGGGGCGCTCTGGGCCCTGATCCCGGCGCTGCTCAAGGTCCGCCGCGGCATCCACGAGGTCATCACGACCATCCTGTTCAACAACATCGCCGTAGCGCTCGTCACCTACTTCGTGAACAACCCGTTTTCCGGAATCCAGAAGGGCGTGAGCCTGGAGCCGCAGACAAAAAAGATAGCGGCCAGCGCGGTGTTCCAGAAGCTGAACGGCCTGTTCCGGGCCGTCGGCTGGAACGTGCCCGATTACGTCTACCTGGACTACAGCCTGATCGTGGCCGTCGTGATGGGCCTCGTCATCTGGTTCCTCCTGTCCCGCACGAGGAGCGGTTTCGAGATCCGCGCCGTGGGCACGTCCATCGACGTGTCCCGCTACGCGGGCATCAAGGTGAAGAAGGTGCAGATCGGGGCGTTCCTGGCCAGCGGCGCGCTGGCCGGCCTGATCGGCCTGCAGGAAATCTTCGCCATCCGGGAGTTCTACACCTACAGCCTCGCTTCCGGATTGGGCTTCGATGGGGTCGCCATCTCCCTGATAGGCAGGAACTCCCCCATCGGGGTGATCTTCTCCGCGGGGCTCTTCGGGTTCCTCCGTCAGGCCGGCTACGGCCTGCAGCTGTTCACCAAGGTACCCAACTCCGTGACCTACGCCATCCAGGGCCTCATGATCCTGTTCATCGTCGTGATCAACGAGGTCCTGATCCGCGTGGTGCGCGCCCTGCGAAAGAAGGAGGCGCTCTGATGGACCTCTCCTTCCTCGCCTTCTTCCTGGTGAAGGGCCTGGAAATCTCGGCCCCCATCGCCTACGCATCCCTGGGCGCCGTGTTCTCGGAACGCGGCGGGGTTGTCAACATCGCCATGGAAGGCATCATGACGGTCACGTCCCTGGCCCTCGTCTGGGGCGCCATCACGTTCCACAGCATCTGGATGGGACTGCTGGTCGCGGTGGTCTCCGGCATGCTCATGGGACTCCTCCACGCCGTGGTGACGGTCAGCTTCAAGGTGGACCACGTGGTGAGCGGCGTGGCCATCAACGTGTTCGCCGTCGGCCTTTCCCGCTTCCTCTGCCAGAGCTCCTTCGGCCAGGAGACCCAGTCGGCCATCAACTCCCGCATGTTCCCCTCGTGGCTGGGCATCAACTCCCTCGCCTTCTGGCTGGTGCCCATCGTCGCCCTCTCCTGGTTCGTCATCAACAGGACCGTCTTCGGCCTGCGCCTGCGCAGCGTCGGGGAGAATCCCGAGGCGGCCGACACCCTCGGGGTGAACGTGTATCTCATGCGCTACACGGGGGTCGTCATCAGCGGGGCGCTCTGCGGCCTGGGATCCTGCACGCTGTTCGCGGACAAGTGGATCAGCGGCATGGTGGCCGGCCGCGGCTACATGGCCCTGGCGGCCACCATCTTCGGCCGCTGGGACCCGGTCGGCGCGGTACTGGCCTCGCTCCTGTTCGGCTACGCGGATACGGTGCGGATCGTCTTCGAGACCATGATCCCCATCCCCGTGCAGTTCGTCCAGATGTTCCCCTACGTACTGGCCCTGGTGGTCCTGGCGGGCGTCGCCGGCAAGTCCCGCGCGCCGGCCGCGGACGGGCGGAACTTCGAGAAGGGGGAGGGATAGGCAACGATCCGGCTTCTTGATTCGTTGACCCTGCGGAGGACCTTCGATAGAATACCGCATGGAAGCGGTACTTGAAGTAAAAGGCCTCACCAAGACATTCCGCGTGCGCGAGAAGGCGGAGGGATTCGCAGCTTCCGTGAGGGGACTCCTGCGGCCGACCTGGAAATCCGTCCACGCCGTGGACGGCATCGAGCTCACCGTGGAACGCGGCGAGATGCTCGCCTTCATCGGCCCCAACGGCGCCGGAAAATCAACGACGATCAAGCTCATCACGGGGATCCTGTATCCGGACTCGGGATCCATCCGGGTCCTGGGCATGGATCCGCACAGGCTGCGCCGAAAGCTCGCCTACAGGATCGGGACCGTCTTTGGCCAGAAGTCGCAGCTCTGGTTCCATCTGCCTCCCATGGATTCCTTCCTGCTCCTGGCGGACATCTACGACATGGACCCGGCCGAGGCGAAGAAACGCATCGGCTTTCTCACCGAGGTATTCGGCATCGAGGAGTATTTGAAGACGCCCGTGCGCAAACTGTCCCTCGGGGAACGCGTACGCTGCGAGGTGGCGGCCTCCCTGCTTCACAAGCCGGAAATCCTTTTCCTCGACGAACCCACAATCGGCCTCGACGTCTTGGTGAAGCAGTCCATCCGGGACCTGATCCAGCGCGTCAATCAGGAGGACCGGGTCACGGTTTTCCTCACGTCCCACGACGCAGGGGACATCGAGAAGATCTGCCGCCGTGCCGTGGTCATCAACCATGGCCATGTGGTCTGGGACGATACGATCAAGGCCATGAAGTACTCGTTCCTCCGGCGGAAGGTCATCGACCTGCGCCTGGAGGCGCCTTTGAACCTGGCGCTTGACGGCGTCGAAGTCCTCAAGACGAAGAACTACTCCGCCAAGCTCGAAGTGGACCTGTCGAAGATCCCCCTGGACGACGTGGTGGGCCGGATCATGAGGGACAACAAGGTCCAGGACATCACGATCTCAAACCCGCCCATGGAGGAGATCATCTCTCAAATATACCGCCAGGGTCCGGGCAATGCCCGCCAGGGGGCCCCTCAATGAGGAAATACTTCCGCATCCTCCGCTACGCGGCACGGGACCAGGTCGCCTACCTACCCGCCTTCCTCGCACGGAACCTGTTCTTCGTAATCATCCTCTTCATCTTCTCCTCGCTCTGGAAGGTGATCTACGCGGGCCAATCCCTGATCGCGGGCTTCAGCGTCGTGCAGGCCCTCTGGTACCTTACCTTCACGGAGACTGTGGAGCTGTCCAAGAGCCGCCTTCTCACGCGCATCCAGGGGGAGGTGAAGGACGGATCGCTCGCGGTCACCATGACGCGGCCGTACTCCTATCCGCTCTCCCATTTCTTCCACGCCATGGGGGAAAGCATGGTGCGCCTGCTCCCCATCCTGGCCGTGGGGTTCCTCTTCGCCACCCTGTTCGTGGGGCCCCTGCCGGGCTACTTCAAGGCCCTTCCCTTCGGCCTGATCCTCCTGCTCTGCGGAATGGCGCTGGACACCCTGTGGCTCCTCTGCATCGGCCTGCTCGCATTCTGGTCGGAGGAGGTCTCCCCGTACTATTGGATCATCCAGAAGCTCATCTTCATCCTGGGGGGGCTGTTCATCCCCATCGACATGTTCCCGGACTGGTTGTCCGGGATCGCCAGGACGCTGCCGTTCGCCTTCAGCGCATACTGGCCCGCCTACACCATGGTGAGCTTCTCGTGGCGCGCCTTTTTCACGGGCCTCGCCGGCGCGGCCTGCTACATCGGCGCCTTATCGGCGGTCGCGGCGCTCCTGTTCGGACTGGGAAAAAGGAGGGTCCATGCGCAGGGCGGATGAGGGCATGGGATGCCGGCGCGGCCGCGGATCCGGCCTGCGCCTCTTCAGGCGCCAGGTGGGTTTCAACCTCTCGGCGGGCATGGAGTACCGCGCTTCCTTCATCACCCAGGTCTTGGGGATGATGATCAACAATTCCGCCTTCATCTTCTTCTGGCTGATCCTCTACGGGCGCCTCGGTACGACCATCAAGGGTTACGCCTTCGACGACGTCATGTTCCTGTGGTCCCTTTCGGCCGCGGGCTTCGGCATGGCGGCCGTGTTCCTGGGAAACGCGCCGTCCCTTTCGAAGAGCATCTACACGGGCGAGCTGGACGTGTACCTCCTGCAGCCCAAACCGGTGTTGCCCTCCTTCCTGGCCTCCCGCATGAGCATCTCGGGTTGGGGGGATCTCGCCTACGGGGCCGTGCTTTTCGCCTTCACGCAGCGCATCACGCCCGGAAGCATCGCGCTGTTCCTGGCCTTCTCGATCCTCATGGCGGCCGTCCTCACTGCGCTGCGCGTCCTCTACCACAGCCTGACGTTCTTCTTCGGCAATGCGGAGGACTTTGCCGGCACGGCATCGGAGATCGTACTTTCCTTCATGCTGTATCCGGGAAGCATCTTCGAAGGCCCCGTGAACCTGCTGCTGCACAGCCTGATCCCGGCCGCGCTGATCGCCTACATCCCCGCGGAGCTGTTCCGTGCCTTCGATGGAGGCCGCATGGCGGTCCTCGTGGCCGCGGACCTCCTCATCGTCCTGGCCGCCTGGGGCCTGTTCACGCTGGGGCTGAGGAGGTACGAGTCGGGCAACCGGATGGGCACGCGGCTGTAGTCGGCCGCTGCGTGGCCGTAGTCGGCCGCTGCGTGGCCGTAGTCGGCCGCTGCGCGGACGCATCCGCGGCCGCCTCACTCCCCCATCAGGGGCTCGAGGATCGTTTCCGCCGGGAACGTCCTGGCGATGAGGCCCATGGCGGACAATTCCCCGATGGAGCGGGCGTAGCGGTCAACGTCCAGGGTGCCATACCCCCCGGGATGGACGAACAGGGCGCAGGTGGCATCCAGCTTCCTGCTGACGAACTCGCGGTTCTCTGAGGCGCCCCTGACATTGCGCAGGACCGCCTCCAGGGCCTCCCCGCGGTTCTCCATCGTGTAGGCCATGGCTTTCCGCAAGGCGCGCGCGAAGCGCGTGAGCGTGTCCCGCCTCTCCGCGATCCCCCCGACCGACGCGATGAAGGAGGCTCCCACCATGTCGGAGAAGTCCTTCACGTCCCACTCCGTCACATCGACTCCCTGGCGTTTCAGCAGAATGGGTTCGTTGTTGAAAAAGCACACGGCGGCGTCCACCTTGCCCGTCTCCAATGCCGGGATCTGCGCGTAGCCGATCTTTTCGATCCTCGAGAGGCCCGTGAGGCCGTATTTTTTCAGGAACAGCTGCATTCCGATGTAGGAGGTCCCGTAGAGTTCCGGGGTTCCGATGAGCCTGCCCTTGAGATCCGAGGGCTCCCGGATCCTGTCCGCCTTGGCCACGATGGCCACGGGATATTTCTGGTAGTACTGGTAGACCGCCTTCAAGCCCATGCCCTTGGCGCCCGCCATGATGAGCTGGTCGGAATCCGAAAGGCCCAGGTCGATCTTCCCCGCGGCGAGCAGGGAGAAGACGTCGACGCTGAATCCGTATTCGACGGAAAGCTCGATCCCCTCCTCCCGGAAGAACCCCCTCTCCATGCCCACGTACAATGGGGCGAACTGCGCGTCGGGGATGTAGCCGATGGCCAGACGCACCTTGTCGGGCTGGGCGGACAGGCCGGCCGCGCCGCAGAGCAGCACGACGGAGAGAAACGGCAGGACTCGCTTCATGGAATTCCTCCTAACGCAGCCTCGTGGCCGCGGCGCGGTATGCAAGCTGGGCCGCCGCGTAGTAGGCGAGGCCCATCAGGATCAGCCACAGAAGGCCGACGAACATAAGCTCGAAATCGAAGGACGCCTTCGCGATGCCCACCAGGGCGCCCAGGCCCTGGTGGCCGGAGACGAACTCGCCCACGACGGCGCCGATCACCGAGAGGGTCCCGGACACCTTCACCCCGCTCACGATCTGGGGCAGGGCCGCGGGAAGCTCGAAGAGGCGGAACGTGCGCATCCGTCCCGGCTTGAAAAAGCCCACGAGCTGGCCCGTGCTCCGCTCCGCCATGCCGATGGCGGAGATGTTGGAGATCAGCATGGGGAAGAAGATCAGGATGACCGCCGAGGCGATCCGGGGGGCGGCGCCGAAGCCGAACCAGAGCACCAGGAAAGGCGCGAGGGCCACGGACGGGATGGCATTGGCGCCGATGAGATACGGCATGAACAGCCTGGCCAGCAGGCGCGATTTCGCGATCGCGTAGCCGAGAACCGCGGTGAGGGCGAAGGCGATGAGGAACCCCACGAGGGATTCCATCACGGTCATGGCCAGATCGGGCAGGATGGTGCCGTCGAGCAGCGTGGAGACGAAGCGTCCGGCCACCGCCGCCGGGGCCGGGAAGACGGCATCGGGGACCGAGAACGCCGTCTTGATCCAGGAGAGAAGCAGGAACAGCGCGGCCAGCTCCACGGGGATGAGGAAACTGCTCCAATGACGGTGCAGAAACTCCGGGAGATCAGCCCCATGGCCGGACCCGGCCCGCGCGGCGCTTCCGCCCGCCGTTTTTTTGCCCCCGGCTCCCTGGACCGGCTCCTCCTCGGGCGCCTTCGTCCACAGCACCTTCGCGTCCCGGCGGATCGCCCGTTCGGCCTCGGTCTCCTCGACGGAAAGGAGGAACTGTTCCGGAACGGCGTGGCCGTTCTTGGGCAGGTTCTTCGCGTCAATGATCCGGGCGGGCAGGGCCGACAGCACGTACACCCTGTCGGAAAGGAAACATGCCTCGTCCACGGAATGGGTCACCATGACGGCCGAAACGCCCTTGGAGGCGCAAAGGCCGCGGATCTGCGTGTTCAGCCGCTCCCGCGTGATGAGGTCCAGCGACGCGAAGGGTTCGTCGAGGATCAGGAGATCCGGTTGCATGATCAGGGCGCGGCAGAGCTCCACCCGCTTCTTCATGCCGCCGGAAAGCTCCGCGGGAGGCAGCGCCCCGCAATCCTCCAGGCCCATCTCGGAGAGCAGGAGACGGCCGCGCCGCGTCGCTTCCCCGTCCACGGGCAGCCCGGCGGCCTCAAGGGGCAGGAGCACATTGGAAAACGCGGTGCGCCAGGGCAGCAGCGTGTCGTTCTGGAACACGAAGGAAAGCCTGTCCGCGCGGACGGAAAGGGTTCCCGTCTGCGGTTTCAGGACGCCGGCCGCGAGGTTGAGCAGCGTGGTCTTCCCGCATCCCGACGGACCGATGAATGAGACGAATTCCCCCCGCCCGACCGCGAAGGAGATGTCCTCAAGTACGCGTTTGTCGCCGAATGAAAAACAGAGGTCGGACGCCTCGATGATGCCTGGATTCCCCATCGCCCCTTCTTCTCCCATCCAGACTGTACTGTCGGCGACGGAATTCCACCGTCTCCCCCTCATCGGTTTGCGGGCTGTCACCGCCGGTCGGGAAATGCTCCCTGCCTTGAAGTAAGGTACCGGACAAATATGCCGACGGATGCCCGGAGAGTCAAGTTTCATGCGCCCAACTGTCAACCTCAGGGAATTTCGGCATGACAAGATACGGTCCGCGGCGGTATAATCCCTCCGTCATGGACGGCCTGTTTTCACTGGACCACGGGTTCCCGGGAGGCTTCCCTTGATCCTGGTCTTCGACATCGGCACCACCTTCGTGAAGGGCGGGATCGTGGATCCGGACGGGAAGGTGCTGGCCAAGGCCCGGGCGCCCATCCGCTCCGCGGAGAGCGCGGACGGGGAAGGACATGAGAGCGACCCCGCCTCCTGGCTTTCCGCGATCGGCATGGTTACCGCGCTTCTGGGCCTGCGGGACCGCGCCGGGATCAGCTGCGTCGTGGTGAGTTCCAACGGTCCGACCCTCCTTCCCGTCGGCCCGGACGGGGAGCCGCTGGACCTGGCCATGACGTGGATGGACCGCAGGCCCGCGGAAGAGGCTCGGGTCATCACGGAGGTTTCCGGGTCCCCCGCGGACGCCTCGTTCTTCCTTCCGAAAGCGCTCTGGATGGCCCGGCACAAGGCGGAGATCTACGAAAGGGCGCGGTGGCTTCTCCCCTGCGCGGAGTACGTCACGTTCCGCCTGACTGGGGAAGCCTATCGGGTTGCCGCCAACCGGCCGTTCCGGGAGATCTTCTGGAACGAGGGCGCCACGGAGAAGGCCGGCGTGGATCCCGACAAGCTGCCCCCTTTCGTCGAGACGGGGGATCCTGTGGGTATCGTGTGCGCCGCGGCCTCGGAGACCACGGGAATCCCGTCAGGCCTGCCCGTGTATGCGGCCGGTGCGGATTTTCTCATGGCCATCATCGGCACCGCGGCGACGACAGTCGGGCGGGCCTGCGATCGGGCTGGCACGTCGGAGGGCATCAATCTCTGTTGGGGCATGCCCGCAGGGGACCGCCGCCTGCAGAGCGCCCCCCACATCGTGCCGGGAAGGTTCAATGTCGTAGGCACTTTCTCGACTTCCGGGTTGGGTCTGGATTGGCTCGCTTCCCTGACAGGAAATCCCGGCAACTACGAGGCGCTGTTCTCCTCCATGGATGGGATTCCGGCAGGTTCCCGCGGGCTCCTGTTCCTCCCTTTCCTACGGCCAGAGCGGTTTCCATTATGGGACCCGGATGCCAAGGGTGCTTTCCTGGGACTCTCCACCCGACATGGCAGGGCGGAGATGGCAAGGGCCATTGTCGAATCGGGCGGATTCGCGGCGCGCCGCATCCTCGAACTCATGGAAGAGGCCGGATGCACAGCAGGGGAACTGCGCGTGACGGGAGGACTGGCCCGTCATCCCGCCTGGTGCCAGATCCGTGCCGACATTACGGGCAAGCGCATCCTTCTTCCCGAAGAGGAGGAGGCGGAACTTGTCGGCGATGCCTGCGTGGGACTCACCTCCCAGGGCCGCTTCCAAAGCCTCGCCGAGGCCGCGGAGTGCTGCGTACGCATCCGGCGTCATTTCCACCCACGCAGCGCGAATCGCGAGGTCTATGAGCGAATGTATGCCGCTTTCCGTTCGGCCCTCACGTCCCTGGACAATGTGCTTCCGCTTCTTGATTATAAATAGGACTCTATGGCCCGGCATTTGCCGGTTGCATGTCCTGCGTTTTTAGTAATCAGGTCTGAAGGCTGAGAAAAATGGCCGGGAGGAAAAGAGAATCAGGAAATGAGTGGCGTGTCCTCCACTACCACATATCCAACTTTTTTCCTCTCTCTTCCTTCCGGCGCCCTTCCTACACCACTTTTTCCATGCCCATTTTAAATAAACTATTTTAATGTGGTAGCATAACCCCCATTGGCATGCTTCTCAAATAGTTCAGTTGGCTCATTCTATCCAAATGTGATAGTCAATTACGACTATTAACCGCCAATAATGTCTTTTTCTCAATTCTGTTTCATTGGTTATATTTTCCAATTATATTTATTAACTGTACTTTACTTTTTGCTCCCGTCTTCTGATAAATGTTATGAACATGGTTCCTCACAGTGTTCACTGAAATGAATAATTGACCCGCAATCTCCTTGGATTCCCGCCCATGAACCAGCAATTCCAGGATCTCGCATTCCCTGCGGGAGATACCGAACCGGCGGATCATCTCATCATAGGCATTGATTCCAGGATCCACGTTCGGCGAGAAAAGATTCCGTACCGCGTAGATGAGGCTGATGGATGCAAGGCCCACGAAGAACAGCAGGATGGGCAGGGACAGATCCCTGTACCCCGCGGGAATCACGGGGGCAAGCCGCAGGAACGGCTGTGCAAGCAGGATCGGGGCGATAGGGATGGCGAACCACCGTACGGCGTCCAGAAAGGAAAGGAGCGTCGGATGGCCGATCCTTCCGCGTCCGCCGATCAGGACGATGACGCCATGCATGTGGTATCCGATGAAAACCAGATCCCACACCACGGACAGGATCGTGAGATTCCATAGGCGGGCCGCGGCCGCGATGCAGCCGAACGGCAGGAGGAGGAGGGTGTCCAGGATGCGCAGCAGCTTCTGGGACGGCCTGTGTACCAGGGCCAGGCTCAACCGGGGCAGGCAGAAGGCGACAAGAATGCTTCCCAGGAAGGAACAGGCAGCGGAAACCCAGACGAGAACGAAGGACAGGTCGTCGGTGACGGCCCTGTCATACGCGTTCACGGCGTCGGCTGCCAGGATCAGGATGGCCGCGCCCAGGTACAGGGCGAAGAAACGGAAGCTGCCGGTCCGGTATTTGGAGTAGAGCAGCAGCGAAAGGACCGAGGCGAGGAGCAGCACGGCCAAGGCCAGAAGGTATCCGCTGAAAATGAGGTGATACACCCGGTTTTCCCCGCAAGATTATAGCCGACGGCGGCCAGGGATGCAATGTCGGGACTCGGGCTGGGCTTCTCCTGAACGAAAAAGGACCCGCCGTTTCCGTCACGGCGGGTCCTTCCAATCGACTCGGACCCTATGTGCGATCCGCCAGGTACTTGTAGTAGGAGTAGCGCTCCTTGGCGTCCCTGCGGGCGATCTCCAGCAGCGCGGCAGCCCTTTCGGGGCTCTCCGCCTTCAGGGAACGGAACCGGTTCTCATTGTACATGTAGTCTCCGATATCCGACGTGGGCTCCTTGGAATCCAACTGCAGCGGGTTCTTTCCTTCCGTCTTCAGGGACGGATTGTAGCGGAACAGGGTGCAGGCGCCGGATTCCACCGCCAGTTTCTGCTGGCTGAGGCCCTTGCGCAGGTCGAAGCCCTGGTTGATGCAGTGGCTGTAGGCGATGATGATCGACGGACCCGGATACTCGTCCGCCTCGTTGAAGGCCTTGACAGTCTGCAGGCGGTTGGCCCCGAGGGCGACGCGCGCCACGTAGACGCTGCCGTACGCCATGGCCATGAGTCCCAGGTCCTTCTTGCCCAGGGGTTTGCCGCTGGCCGCGAACTTGGCGATGGCCCCCACGGGCGTGGATTTGGACATCTGGCCGCCGGTGTTGGAATATACCTCGGTGTCCAGGACCAGGATGTTCACCTTGCGTCCCGATGCGATGACGTGGTCCAGGCCGCCGTAGCCGATGTCGTAGGCCCATCCGTCCCCGCCGACGATCCAGACCGACTTCTTGATCAGGTAATCGGCCGCCGCGAGCAGGCGGCCCTCCTCCTCGCTTCCCGGCTTGGCGATGGCCTTCTTGAGTTCGGCCACGCGCTGCCTCTGCGCCTCGATTCCTTCCTGCGTGGACTGGTCCGCCTCGCGGATCTCCTTCAGGAGCGCCGCGGGGGCCTTGGACTTGCCGCCCGCCATCAGGGAATCGACGATCTCTCCCGCGAACTGGAACATTTTATCCGCCGTGAGGCGCATGCCGAATCCGAACTCCGCCGCGTCCTCGAACAGGGAGTTGGACCACGAGGGGCCCCGTCCGTCCTTGCGTGTCGTGTACGGGGTGGTGGGCAGGTTGCCGCCGTAGATCGAGGTGCAGCCAGTGGCGTTTCCGATGAGGGCACGGTCCCCATAGAGCTGGCTCATGAGCTTGAGGTACGGGGTCTCGCCGCATCCTGCGCAGGCGCCGGAGAACTCGAAAAGGGGCGTGAGCAGCTGGGTGCCCTTGATCGTGTTCCGTTTGATGAGCTTCGGATCCACGTCCGGCAGGGAGAGGAAGAACTCGAAGTTCTTCGCTTCCTGGTCCCTGAGGGGAAGCTGCGGAGCCATGTTGATGGCCTTCTTGTCCGTCTTCTCCCCGTTCACCTTCTTGAAGGCGGGGCAGGCGGTGACGCACACGCCGCAGCCCGTGCAGTCCATCGAGGAGACCTGGACGGTGCACTTCAGGCCCTTGAACTCCGTACCCTTGGCTTCGGCGGACTTGAACGCCTGCGGCGCCTTGTCCAGGAGCTTCGGGTCGTAGACCTTCATGCGGATGACGGCGTGGGGGCAGACCATGGAGCATTCGCCGCACTGGATGCAGGTCTCGGGGTCCCAGACGGGGATCTCCTCGGCGATGCTGCGCTTCTCCCACTTCGTGGTGCCCGTGGGCCAGGCGCCGTCGACGGGGTGCTTGGAGACGGGAATCAGCTCGCCCCGTCCCGCGATGATCTCCGCGGTCACCTCCTGCACGAACCGGGGGGCGTCGGCGGGGACCGGAGGAAGCATGTGGAGGCTGCCTGTGGTGTGGCCGGGATAGTCCACCTTCTCGATGCGGGTGCGGGTGACCTCCACGGCCTTCATGTTCATCTCGACGACGTTCTTGCCCTTGCTGCCGTAGGTGTCCTCGATGGAGGCCTTGATCAGCTCCAGGGCCTTGGCCTCCGGCACGACGCCGGAGATGAGGAAGAAGGCGGTCTGCATGGTCACGTTGATGCGGCCGCGGAGGCCCACCTCGTCGGCGATCTTGGTGCCGTTGATCACGTAGAAGCGGAGCTTCTTGTCGATGATCTGTTTCTGCACCTCCACGGGAATCCTCTCCCACACCTCGTCCTTGCCGAAGGGGGAGTTGAGCAGGAACACGGCCCCGTCGTCCGCCTGGCTCAGCATGTCGAAGCGCTCCACGAAGCTGAACTTGTGGCAGGCCAGGAAATTGGCCTTGTTGATGAGGTACGCGCTCTTGATGGGCTTCTTGCCGAAGCGCAGGTGGGAGACGGTCATGGAGCCGGACTTCTTGGAGTCCAGCACGAAGTAGCCCTGGACGTAGTTGTCCGTGGCCTTCCCGATGATCTTGATGGAGTTCTTGTTGGCCCCGATGGTGCCGTCGGAACCCAGGCCGTAGAACAGCGCGCGGTGCACGCCCTCGGGCTCCGTGGAGAACTTTGGATCGAAGGACAGGCTGGTGTGGGTCACGTCGTCATTGATGCCGACGGTGAAGTGCTTCTTGGGGCTCTTCTCCTTCAGGTTGTCCAGGACTGCCTTGGCCATGGCTCCGGTGAAGTCCGAGGAGCCCAGGCCGTAGCGGCCGCCCACGATCACGGGGCAGTCCTTGAAGGAGACCAGCTTGTCTGCCATGGCCTCGCCGATGGCGGTGCGTACGTCCTCATACAGGGGCTCGCCGAGGGCGCCGGATTCCTTGGTCTTGTCCAGGACGGCGATCGCCTTCACGCTCTTGGGCAGCGCCTTGGCGAAGTGCTCCAGGCTGAAGGGGCGGAAGAGGTGCACCTTCAGGACGCCGACCTTCTCCCCCTTGGCGGTGAGGCAGTCCACCACCTCCTCCATGGCCTCCGCGCTGTTGCCCATCATGACCACGACGCGTTCCGCGTCGGGCGCGCCATGGTAGTCGAAGAGGTGGTACTGCCTGCCCGTGAGCTTCGCGAACTTGTCCATCGTGGCCTGCACGATGCCGGGCACGGCCTGGTAGAACTTGTTCACCGTCTCGCGCGCGGCGAAGAACACGTCGGGGTTCTGCGAGGTGCCGCGGATGGTGGGTTTTTCGGGGTTGAGGGCGCGCGCGCGGTGGGCGGCCACCAGCTCGTCCGGGATCATGGCGCGCATGTCGTCGAAGGTGAGCTCCTCGATTTTCTGGATCTCCATGTAGGAGCGGAAGCCGTCGAAGAAGTGCAGGAAGGGAATGCGCGCCTGCAGCGTGGCCGCCTGGGCGATGAGGGCGTTGTCCATGATCTCCTGGTTGTTGTTGGAGCACAGCATGGCCCAGCCGGTGGTGCGGGCGGCCATCACGTCCTCATGGTCGCCGAAGATGGACAGCGCATGCGCCGCGAGGGCGCGGGCGGCGATGTGGAAGACAGTGGGAGTCAATTCCCCGGCGATCTTGTACATGTTGGGGATCATGAGAAGCAGGCCCTGGGAGGCCGTGAACGTCGTGGTGAGGGCGCCCGAAGTCAGGGCGCCGTGCACGGCGCCCGCGGCGCCGGCCTCGGACTGCATCTCGACCACGGAAGGAACCGTGCCCCAGATGTTCTTCTTGCCCTCGGCGGAAAGCTCATCCGCAACCTCGCCCATGGAGGAAGAAGGGGTGATGGGGTAGATCGCGATCACCTCGTTGGTCGCGTGCGCTACGGTACCGGCGGCCGTGTTGCCGTCGATGGTTATCATTTTACGTGCCATGAGATCCCTTTCTTTGGCGAAACGTCTTCGCGAATCATACAGTAGTAAAAAAGACCCGCTTGTTCAAGGATGGCCGTGGACCGGCCTAAGCCTTGGGGCGCTGCGGAAAGATGGCGTCCAGGTCCCGCGCCTTCCGTGCCAGGGCCTCCTCCTCCGCCTCCGACAGCGGTTTCCACCGCTGCGCGGCGTCGCAACCCCACCAGAGCAGGTCGGCATGGCTGGGCATCACCGCGGCGGTGACGGACTTGCCCAGCGTGAAGCGCAACGCGAGGGCCGCCTCCTGGCTGGATCCCACAGGCTTGTACCAGCACTTGGGCCATTTCTTCTCCTCCCCGTCGGCCCAGCGGCGTTCCGCCAGGGCCTTGAGGGCCAGGCGCGCCACGCCCTTCTCCTCGGCCTTCTCCAGCACCTTCCTGCCGAACCCCGACTTCAACCAGCATGCCCAATTGACGGGGAAGAGGACGCTCGTGAAATCGAAACGGTCCATGAGCGCCAGGGCGGCCTCTTCGGTGTGCGCGGAGAAACCGATGAAGCGGATCAGCCCCTCCTCCCTGGCCTTCACTAACGTTTCCAGGGCGCCGCCGGGTCCCAGGATGGTCTCGACGTCCTCCATGGTGGTCACCCCATGGAGTTGGTAAAGATCGAAATGATCCGTGCGCAAGGTACGGAGGGAGTTCTCCAGCTCCTTCCGCGCTTCCACGGCGGTCCTCTGGCCCGTCTTGCAGGCGAGGAACACGCGTGACCTGTAGGGTTCCAGGGCGGGCCCCAGTTTCTCCTGGGCGTTCCCATAGCTGGGCGCCACGTCGAAGTAGTCGATGCCCCGATCCACGGCCTCCGCCACGATCCTTCCGGCTTCGTCCGGTTCCGTGTCCTTCACCGCGATCCCTCCGAACCCGATGACGGAAAGACGGACCCCGGTGGAGCCTAAAGCGCGTTTCTCCATGGAACCTCCTTGCGGTGCATTCAATGTCGTCCCGTGGGGCCGCCGGAGTCAATCGGGGCGCGCAGGGCGGAAAGCAGGGACAGGAAGAAGTCCCTGTTGTCCGCGCTCAGGTAGCGCATCGTCCCACCCATGCGCGCGAAGGTCTTGCAGTAGCGCAGATAATAGGCCGGATCGTCCACGGGAGGCTCCCCGTCCCGCGACCAGTCCCAGAGGGACCTGGCCAGGTCGACGACGAGGATGTAGTGGTCCCGGATCCGCCTCCCGTCCCGCACGGCCAGATTCTGCGCCATGGACAGGGATTTCTCGAAGATCATGGGCGACATCACGGCGGATCCCACGGAAAGGTAGACGCCTCCGTCCAGGCGCGCGATGGCCGAGGCGAAACGCAGGAAATCCCGCTCCGCCGTCCGTCCCACGGCGGCGCCCTGGTTCATCGGATGCACGTAGATGATGTCATGGCCGATCATCGGATGCCCGGTGAACGGGACGCCCGCCGCGCGGGCGCGGGCCTGCAGGCTGAAGGCGCGGAAGGGATGCGCCACCTCCATGCGGCCCGCCGGGAGGCGGAACCTCCGGCAGGCCTCCAGGAGGTCGAGCGCCGCGGCGCCCCGCTCCATCGTTTCCCGGTCCGCGCCTTCCGCCGCGCCCGCACGGGCCGACTCCCGCAGTTCGGCGGCCTCGGGGACGACGAGCCCCTGGTCCCCGATGAGGGCGCCGACGGATTCCCCGTAGCCGAGGCCCCGGTAGGCGCCCACCCGCAATGCCAGGTTGATGTAGAGCCCCGTCTCCTCCCAGGTGCCGAACCTCCCCTCCCCCACGTTGGCCCGAACGTCCTCGCTCGTGGCGCCGAGGAACGAGAGTTCCCAGTCGTGGATGATGCCGGCTCCATTGGTGGCCAGGTGCGTGATCCACCCGTCCTCCACGAGGGTGGAAAGCACGGGGCCCAGGCCGTTCTTGATGGCATGGGCGCCGAAGGCGCACACCACGGGCTTTCCGGCCCGCCGGGCGCCTCGGATGCGCGCCGCAGCCTCTTCCAGGACGGACCGGGCATCGGGACCGAGGGGCCTCGGCGCGGCGTCCGGGCGGATCAGGTCCCGGCTGACGGAAACCTTGTTCTTCCGCTCCCCGAGGGGGAGGAACTCCAGCGCGTCACGGTCGAGGAGCTCATCGTCCATGGGAGGCCCCCCCCGCTTCCCGGGGCAGGAGGAAGAAGGAAAGCAGCGCGTCGGCCTGCGAGAAATCGGGCACCACCAGGTCGGCTCCCGCCCGGATCAGCCGCGTACGCTTGCGCGGATTGAGGCCCCAGCGGCGGACCTCGTCGCTCGCCACCCCGACGGCGCGTCCACCGCGCGCGGCCGCCTCCCGGATCTCCACCGGTCCGTCGCCGAACACCGCCACCGAGACGGGATCCGCCCCGTCCCGGCCGATGCCTTCCAGGATCCGCTCCAGGACCACCTTCTTGGCCTCCACGTCGAGCTTGCCGACGGAACCGTGGATCCGGCCTTCAAAGAGGCCCGCGTAACCCAGGGCTTCCGCCTCGGCCTTCACGTCCCCCTCGTCGGTCCCGCTGGCCAGGTGCAGGACCACGCCCGACGCATGAAGCCTCTTCAGGAACGCCACGGCGCCCTTCAGCGTGAAATCGTCCACCAGAAGCTCCCCGCGGGAAAGCTTTTCCGTCCGGGACCGGACGTGCGCGAGGATTTCCCTGTTGAAGAGGGCCTTGTAGTGATGCTCGTCACGCACCTCCTCCGGCGGGACCACGGCGAACTCCTTCACCATCTCCACGAGGCCCTTCATCTGCACCAGGGTCTGCACGCCGGTGGTCTTGTCGATGAGGTCGCGCACCCGGGCCGTCACCTCGCGGTAGAGGCCCTCATCGGCCGTCTTCCAGCCGGGCCCCAGGATGGCGCAGACCATCACGGGTTCCATGACCTTCTCCCAGCCCTCGCGCAGCGTGGAGATGGTCCCGTCGTGGTCGAAGACGGCGTGGGTCAGGGGCCGCGGGGAAAGGCCTTCCGCGACGACCTCCACTTCCGTGCCCTGGTGGTGGACCGCCCGGCGCGGGTCCTGCGCCAGGTCGGGCCTGCGGACGTATTGCGCCGAGGCAAGGGCCGTTCGGAGCTCCGGAGGCGTGGCCGTGCCCGTGGTGAACAGTTTCCGAACGGTGACGGACGCCGCCAGGTTCCCGAACTCCGCGCACACGATGGGCGGGAAACCGGCCGCCAGGGCGGAGCCGATGGCGGCCAGTGCGCTGTCCCCGGCGCCCACGGCGTCGATGCGGCCCAGGATCTCGAGTCCCGGCGCCTCCAGGAGCGCGCCCCCGTCGCGGACCGCCATGCCCCGGCCGCCCCGGGTCACGAACAGGGGCTCCCCCCAACGGGAGGAAAGGACCCGCGCCGAAGCGGCCACCTCATGAAAAGGCACCGGATCGTCGCCTTCCCACTTCCCGCCGCAGAGGCGCAGCGCTTCGCGGTCGTTCAGTTTCCGCACGGCACCGGGGAACGAATCGCAGAAATCCCTGCTGTCGACGAGGAACGGGATCCTGCGCCCCGCGGCGTTCCCTGCGCAGAGGCGCGCCAGGGCTCCGCGGAAGCCTTCCGTATGCAGTCCGGGTGCAAGCTGCTGGTTGACGATCACCGCGTCCAGGCGGGGCAGCTCTTCCCGCAGGAGGTCAAGCAGGCGCCCCATCGTCGCGTCGGAGAGCGCGTTCCATCCGCCGAAGTCGATGCGGTTGCGCTCCGTGCCGCCCTCCACCGGCTTGATGTAGGCCGGAGTGTCCCAATCCCCGTCCTGGACCAGAAGCCCTCCGACATCCACGGCGATCGCCCCCAATCGGCGTTCCATTTCCCGTCCATAGGGGTCGTCGCCCACCACGCCGAAGGCCGCGACGCGGCCGACGCCCAGCGCCGCGAGGTTGGCCGCCACGTTGCCGGCGCCGCCGAGGGAAAACCGCTGTTCCCGAACGGCGCGCGTGGGAAGGCCCGTTTCCACGGAAGCGCGGGACCCGGCAGGATCCAGGGCCCAATAGACGTCCATGCAGAAATCGCCGACCACCCCGATGCGGGCGTTTGAAATCCCGGACAGGACGGCTTCCAGATGTTCGGATTTCATCGGGAACGGATTGTATACGGACTGGGGCTCATATTCTATACTGGCCCGCCTGGGAGGCTTCATGGTCACAGTCCACATGATAGGAAACGCGCATCTGGATCCCGTCTGGCTCTGGCGGGGGACCGCCGGCATGGCGGAAACGCTGGCCACCTGCCGGACCGCCTGCGATCTGCTGGACGAGCATCCGGATTTCCTCTTCACGAAAAGCGATTCGTGGGCCTACGAACTGATCGCGCAGACGGATCCCGCGCTCTGGCGGCGCGTCGTCTCCCACGTCCGTTCGGGCCGTTGGGCCGTGGTAGGGGGATGGTACGTGCAGCCGGACTGCAACTTCCCCCTGGAGGAATCCTTCCGGCAGCACATGCGTCTGGGAAGGGAGCAGGCGCGCCGGGACTTCGGCCTCGAGGTCACGGTGGGCTTCAATGTGGACAGTTTCGGCCACTCCGCGTTCCTGCCCCGCATCCTGCGGGAAGGCGGCTATGACAGCTACGTGATGATGCGCCCCATGGAAAACGAGAAACGGCTTCCGGCTCCCCTGTTCCGCTGGAGGTCCCCGGACGGCGCCGAGGTGGTCACCTGGCGGATCCCGAAGGCCTACGGCACGTCGGACGAGGACCTTACGGTGCAGGTCCGCGCGGCCCTGGACGCCGCGGACGCTTCGACGGGACACGTCATGTGCTTCTACGGGGTGGGCGACCACGGGGGCGGACCGACGAGGGGGCAGATCCGCTGGATCCGCGAGCACGCGGATTCCTTCCAGGGCGCCCGCCTGGTCTTCTCCCATCCGCGCGCCTTCTTCGACGCCGTGAAGCCCCTGGCCTCCCGACTGCCCATGGTGGAGGGGGAGCTGCAGTTCCATTCCATAGGCTGCTACAGCGTCGTGCGGAGCATCAAGGAGGACACGCGGCGCGCGGAACACGGCCTGATCGGCGCCGAATCCGCCCTGGCCGCCCACCCGGAGCACGCCGACCCGTCCGACAGGGCCGTGCTGGACGGCGCCTGGCGCCGGCTCCTGTTCAACCAGTTCCACGACGTCTACGGAGGCACCTGCATCCCGGAGGCGTATCGGGATGCGCGGGACCAGTTGGGCGCGGCGCGGGATGCGGCCGATTCCGTGCTGCGCCGCACGCTCCTGCGCCTTGCCTCCGCGCTGCCGGGGGATCCGCGCCAGAGGATCCTGGTGTTCCACCCCTCGGACGCTCCTTTCCGCGGCCTGGTCCGCTTCGAGCCGTGGATCCGCAAAGCCGCCTTTCGCGGTTCCCTGGCCGACGAGGAGGGCCGTGCGGTGCCGTTCCAGGTCACGGATCCGGAATCGGTGGCCGGCCGTCCCGGCGCCCTTCTGTGGCGCATGGAAGCCCCACCGTGCGGCCTGCGCGTCTTCCGGCTCATTCCGGACGCCCCCCCGCGCCCTTCCACCGACCTGGCCGCCGGGCAGTCTTCCATATCGAACAGCCGTTGGGTGCTTGAGGCGGGCGCGGAGGACGGCCTTCTGCGCGTCCGGGCGCGGAAAGCGGGAGACGGGGTCCTTTCGGCGGCGGGCCTCGCCGTGCGGATCCGGGAGGACCTGAGCGACACGTGGTCCCACGGCCTGGACCGCTACGCGGGCCGCATCCTGGGGTGTTTCCGCCTCCGGGATGCCGTCGTGGAGGAGTCGGGGCCGCTGCGGGCGACGCTTCGCCTGCGGGCGTCCTACGGCGCGAGCACTCTGGTCCTGAGGGCGCGCCTGAGCGCGCACGAACCGGGCATCGAACTGTCCCTGCGCTTCCATTGGATGGAGAGGCATGCGGTGGCCCACCTCATCCTCCCCTTCGACGGCAAGGTCGTCGGGCGCCGGGACGCCGTGCCTGGAGGCTTTGTTTCCAGGAGGCACGACGGGGCGGAACTGCCTTTCGTGGACGTGAGCCGCATGGAACTGTCCGACGGCCGTTTCTTCGCCGTCGCCGCGCCCGAATGCGGGGCGGTCTGCGGGGAGGGGGCGGAGGCGGGGTTTACCCTGTTGCGCTCTCCGGTCCATGCATGGCACGATCCCGCGAAACTGTCGGCGGGGGGCGCGTACCGATATACGGACCAGGGGGAGCAGGAATTCCGTTTCCTCCTTTCTCCCGATTCGGGCGAGGAGGAGGCTTTACGGGACGCGCTGGGATTCCACAGGCCGCCCCTGTGCCTCGACTGGACCCTCGGGATGCGGTAAGGACCGCATCGGGATACGTTAGGAGAAATTCATGGCGAGAGGCAAGGTTCTGGTCACGGGCGTTTCGCGCGGCATCGGCAAGGCCATCGCGGAGGCCCTGGTCGCCAAGGGATACGAGGTGTACGGAACGGCCCGCAATCCGCTCACGATCCCCAAGAAGGACATGATTCCCGGGGTCCGTTACATGGCCCTGGACCTGACGAGCGACCGGAGCGTGACGGAACTGGCGCGCAGGGTCCGGGACTCGGACATCGTGATCCACAATGCGGGTTCGAGCATGCTCGGTCCCGCGGAGGAATCCAGGGCGGACAGGGTACGGCTCCTGTTCGAGACCAATTTCCTCGGTCCCATGCGCCTCACCCAGGCGCTCCTGCCGTCCCTCAGGCGGCGGGGCAAGTCCCTCATCCTCTTCGTCGGCTCCATGCACACGGAAGCGGCGGTGCCCTTCTCCTCGGCCTACGCATCCTCCAAGGCGGCGCTGAAGGCCTTCGCCAGGGCGCTGCGCGTGGAGACGGCCCGCTATGGAGTCCGCGTGGCCGTGGTCTCCCCGTTCCACGTGGCCACGGGCCTTGCCCACGAGAGGCAATACGCGGACAACTCGCCCTACCGTAGTGACATCGATGCCGTGATGGAGGCCAGGGAGCGGATCCTCTCTCGCGCGGTCTCCCCCAAGGTCGTGGCCGGAAAGGTACTGCAGATCCTTTCGAATCCGCGGCCGCGCTTCTTCTATCCTGTGGGACGGAGGGCCGACGCCATCGCGTTCCTCATGCGCCACATGCCGTACGGCATCGTGGACGCGGTCATGAAGAGCCGCTTCGGCATGGGCTGAGCGGTCCTACTCCACCTCGGAAAGCCCGTACTCCCGGCTGCCCCATCCCAGCTTCGCGAGGAACTCCACCACCGCGTGGGGATCCTTCCTGTGGATCCTCTGGAACAGATGGCCCTCGCTTCCCAGTTCCCAGCCCGGAGGCAGGGAGCGCGGGATCAGGTTCTCCGTGCGGACGAGGTCCAGGGAGGCCTGCTCGATGGCCACGATGTCCCGCCCCGCGAGGATCCCGATGTCGGGCACCAGGGCGGGCGTGCTCATGCCCCAGCAGTCGCAGAACACCGTGATGTCCATCAGCATGTTCACGAACACCACGTTTTCCCTGGGAAACGTCGAGAGGACCTCCGCCGTGGTACGGGCCATCCCCTCCTGGAAGTCCCTGTAGGCGCCGCCGATCATGCGGATGGCCTTCTTCGGGCAGATCAGCACGCAGTGCTGACAGAACTTGCAGTTGTGGTAGAAGACCTCGAAACGGTCCTCCTTGGTGAAGCTGATGGCATGGTTGGGGCAGTTCTCCGCGCAGGACCTGCACAGCGTGCACTTGTCCGCATCCCATTCCAGGCCGCCTTCCAGGGCGTGGAGGTTTCCCCGGGTCGCCTGGTCCACGCAGCCCATGGACAGGTTCTTGGAAGCCCCTCCATAGCCGCAGGCGCCGTGTCCCTTCACGTGGGAAAAATCGATCAGCGCCTCCGCGTTCGCGATCTCTCCGGCCACGCAGATCTCCTTCAGGGTCTTCACCGGAGGTTCCAGCTTCCGCCTGACCACGTGACGGTCGTCGGAGCCGGAAACGGGCAACAGAGGGCATCCCACGGTCTCGGCCGTGTAGCCGCGTTCCGCCGCGTGACGGACGGCGTCCCAGGAATCGGTGAGGAAGACGTCCCGGGCGCCGGCGGCCTTCACGGCGTCCACCATCTTGCGCATGAAATACGGCCGGATGGAAGTGAAGCCGTACCCGCCGCCAAGGTGGACCTTGATGGCAGTCCTTTTGCCTTTCACGGCGGCCGCGAGATCCAGCCTTTCCAACAGGCGGATCCACTTGGCGCCGATGGTGTTCTTCGGCTCCAGCGTGGCCGATTGATAAGAGGCGAAAAGAAGATCGGATTTCATCAATTGCCCCCCAATTCCCTTGTCAGAAGCGCCTCGATTCTCGCCAGGGCATCCAGGATCCCCGTCTCCCCCACCCCCTTCACCGCGATCCTGCCGGAGGCGTCCAGGAGGAACAGCATGGGAAGGTTTTCCACGCCGAAGCGTTCCGCGGTCACCTGGTAGCGGTCCAGGACCACGGAAAGGGGCGTGGGACGGGACTGGAAGAATGGACCGACGAGGGACGGGTCCGTGTCGGTGTCGAAGAGGATCGCCTGCAGCTTGCCGGACTTCTCGAACTTGCGGTACAGCTTCTCCAGCTCGGGAAGCTCCTTCTTGCACGGTTCGCACCAGGTGGCGAAAAAGTCGACGAGCACCCAGCCCGTTCCGTAGACCTTCGTGGACATCAGATACTTGCCGGCCATGTCGGGATTGGTGAACTTGGGGGCGGCGTCCCCCTCCTGGAGCGTCACCTTCCTGGCCTGGGCACCCGCCATGGCGGCCGCGGCGAGCAGAAGCACCGCGAGCGACAAACCTTTTCGTGCCTTCATGGCGGCCAGGATACGGCTTGCCCGGCCGGCATGCAAGAGGGCACCTGGACCGCAGTGCGCATGGCCGACGAGCTGCTCGTCGAAGGCCTCTACGGGATCGGCTTCTCCGCGCAAGGCCCCGTCGCCCTGGGCCTCCCTGTCCGATCAACAACCTCGCAAAAAGCGGCAGGGCATGAATCCCGTGTGCGGATCATACCGGGTCGTCTTTCGATCGGCACATGCCCCTATTGTTGACTTTTTAACTCGTATTTGTTTAAGATATATATTGATATATCCTTACGACCGAGTAGGAGATGACATGATGGACGCCGAAGAGACAGTGGTAAAAAACCTCCGAGCCGTAGCGGAAAAACTCCCGACGGAAGACGCCCTGATGAGCAAGGATGGAACCGGCGCATACCGGACGCTGACCTTCCGCGAGTTCTTCGAACTGGCGGCGCGCTTCGGCGCGGGCCTCATGGACTGCGGCGTGCGGCGTGGGGACCACGTGGGCATCATCTCGGACAACAGGAAGGAATGGATCATCGCCAACATCGGCATCCTGGGCATCGGGGCCGTGGACGTGCCGCGGGGCGGCGATACGATGCCCGACGAGGTGCGCTACATCCTACAGCACTCCGACTGCGCCGTAAGCCTGGCGGAAAACGGGGAGCAGCTGCGGAAAATCCTCTCGCGCAAGGCGGAACTGCCCCAGCTCGTGAAACTGATAGTCATCGACGCGGGCTTCGACAGGGAGGCCTTCCTGAGGGAGGGCGATCCCGGCGTTGAGATCCTCACGTTTCCCCAGGTCATGAGCCGTGGAGAGACGGTGCTCTCCCGCGATCCACAGGCCTTCCGCAGGGAAACGGACCTCGGCAAGGCATCCGACCTGGCCACCGTGATCTACACCTCGGGCACGACCGGGGAGCCCAAGGGCGTGATGCTGACCCACGCCAATTTCCTGCACAACCTGCGCACCATCCCCCGGGCCGTCCACATCGGACCCGAGGACATTTTCCTGTCCGTGCTCCCGGTCTGGCATTCCTTCGAGCGGACGGTGGAGTACTTCGTGCTTTCCCGTGGCACCGCCCTGGCCTACTCCAAACCCATCGGCAAGATCCTGCTTGCGGACATGGAGAAGGTGCGGCCCACGGCCATGGCCTCCGTACCGCGCATCTGGGAGGGGGTCAAGGCGGCCGTGATCCGCAATGCCACGGAGCATGGAGGGATCAAGGCCGTGCTCTTCCGGTTCTTCGTTTCCGTGGGCCAGTCCCGCGCCGTGCTCAAGGCCCTCGTACTAGGCCGCTACCCGCGTTTCAAGCGCCGTGTCCTCGCCCTCGATTTCCTGATGGCCATCGTCCCCTTTCTCCTGCTCACCCCGTTCCATGCCCTGGGTAACCTCCTGGTCTTCGGCAAGGTCAAGGCCAAGCTGGGCGGCCGGTTCCGATTCACCGTTTCCGGCGGCGGCGCGCTCCCGCAGCACGTGGACAAGTTCTTCCAGGCGGTCGGCGTCCTCCTCCTGGAGGGCTACGGCATCACGGAGGCCGCGCCCGTGGTCTCCGTGCGCCTTCAGTCCAGGCCCGTATTCGGGACCATCGGACCCCTGCTGGACGAGATGGAGATGAAGATCCTCGACGAGAACGGCCGCCCCGTCCCGCCGGGGCACAAGGGCGTCATCCACCTCAAGGGGCCCAACGTGATGAAGGGCTATTACAAGCGGCCGGAAAAGACCGCGGAGGTCCTCACGGCGGACGGCTGGTTCAACACGGGGGACCTGGGAATGGTGACCCACAAGGGGGAGCTCAAGATCATCGGCCGGCTGAAGGAGACCATCGTCCTCCTGGGCGGGGAGAACGTGGAGCCCGTGCCCATCGAGGACGCCATCCAGGAGAGCCCCTTCATCGACCAAGTCATCGTCCTGGGCCAGGACCAGAAGTTCCTGGCGGCCCTGGTGGTGCCCAACCAGGAGGAGATGGAGCGGTACGCGGCGCACCAGGACATCTCCTACGTGGCGCGCGAGGACCTGATAGAGAATCCCCAGATCATCGAACACGTGGCGGACGAGATCAACTCCCGGGTCTGCGCGGCCCGCGGATTCCGCGAGTTCGAAAGGGTGTTCCGCTTCAAGCTCATCAGCCGGCACTTCGAGCAGGGAAAGGAGCTGTCCGCCAAGCAGTCCATGAAACGGGACGTGATCAACCAAGTCTACAGGAAGGACATCGATCCGCTGTTCCTCCGGTAGCCGCGCGCCGTAGGCGGCAGCCGCGCGCGGCAGGCGTCACCGCTTCCCGCTCCCCGCGAGTCTTCCGGCCTCCGCGGGGCGCAGGATGCCGCGCTCCGTGATGATCCCCGTCACCAGGTCCGCCGGGGTCACGTCGAAGGCGGGATTGCGGGCGTGGGCGCCGGGAGAGGCGACGCGCACCGTACGCATCACGCCCTGCGCGTCCGGACCGGAGGCCTCCAGGACCTCCTCCTCGCCCCGCTCCTCGATGGGGATCGCCTCCCCCGTGGGACAGTTCGGGTCGATGGTGGAGAAAGGGGCGGCCACGTAGAACGGCACGCCGTTCTCCCTTGCCAGGACCGCCTTCTCGTAGGTGCCGATCTTGTTGGCCACGTCCCCATTGAAAGCGATCCTGTCGGAACCGACGATCGCCAGATCCACCTCGCCGCGCCGCATGTACCAGCCCGCGGCATTGTCGGGGATCAGGCGGAAATCGATTCCTTCATGGGACAGCTCCCACGCCGTCAGGCGCGCTCCCTGCAGCCTTGGACGGGTCTCGTCGGCCCATACGGAGAACCTGCGGCCTTCCCGGCGGGCCTTGTACATCGGAGCGAGTGCGGTCCCCCAGTCGCTGAACGCGAGCCAGCCGGCGTTGCAGTGCGTAAGCACCCGTGCCCCGTCCCGGATCAGGGCCGCCCCGTGTTCCCCGATGGTCCGGCAGGCCTCCGTGTCCTCCCGGGCGATCCGTTCCGCCTCTTCGCAGGCGGCCTGCCTCAATGCCTGAGGCGCCGCGGCATGCGCGCACGCGGCCGACCGGATACTGGCCCAGACGCGGTCCACGGCGTAGAACAGGTTCTGCGCGGTGGGCCGCGTGGACTTCAACGACAGCGCCGCGGCGGCGACGTAGTCCAGGAGGTCCGCCTCGGGGGCCTCCAGGGCCGCCTGCGCCATGCCGTAGGCGCCCGTCACGCCGATCGCCCCGGCTCCCCGCACGACCATGTCCTTGATGGCCCGCGCGGTGCATCGATGATCCGGCGAGTCGAAGATGGCGAAGCGGAAGGGCAGCTGCAGCTGATCGATCATGCGCACGGTGCCCCCCTCGAGCCAAACGGTACGATAATGGGTCCCATCCACCAGCATGGGTCCACACTACACCGTCCCCGGCGCCGACGGCAAGCGACGGCCGCGGTTTCACCGAACAACGCGGCGGACCCAATCCCTTATGACATAATGCTTTGGCTGAAGTTGCGCACCCGGAAAAAAAGACTTTTCTTTTTTGCAGGATGGTGTATGATGGGCCTGATAGAATAAGGGGCTCCCAAGGGCTCCTGGAAACATCAAGAAATGGGAGGTTTGTATGCGGAAAGCAATCCTGATCGTTGCCTTGCTCCTCTGTGCATTCGTTTTTGGAGCCCAGGCAATCGACCTCAGCCAGGTGGAGCTGTCCAAGATCAACTGGGACGCGGCACAGTTCTCCATCGCCGGTCTCGACCAGCTCTATGTGCGAAACCTGGTCTATGACGGGCAGCATTACAGCATGCTTCTCAGTCTGACCGCTGATGGCGACGCGATCCACATGGTCTTCCCGAAGAGCATGGAGCCCAGCGGTACGCTCGATAATGGCGAAGTCGCTTTCGCTACCGCATCCATCGACGGGAATGCCTTGAAGTTCTCCCCCGTGATCCTGCAGGACGGCAAGGCCTATTCCATCTGGTTTGCGCTGGAAGGCCCGACCGGCGCCAAGTACCTCAAACAGCAGGAATTGGAGTCCACGTTCCCCGCCACCGTGCAGGGCCTCATTCTCGCGCGCGTCGAACTGCAGGCTCAGCTCAAGGCCGCCACGGCCAAGGTGGCCAGCACCGCGGATCTCGACAAGGCGAAGGCCGATGCCGATGCCGCCAAGAAGTCCGCCGCCGCCGCGCAGGCGGAAGCCGACAAGGCCAAGAAGGACGCCGCGGTCGCCAAGACCACCGCGGATCAGCTCAAGGTGGAACTGACCCTCCTGAAGGGCCAGGCGAAGGGCGACAGCCCGGTTCCCGACATCGACGCCAACCTCCTGGATCTCTCCAAGGCATGCGCCTCCATCGCGGGACCCAACGCCATCTACCTGCGCAACATCATGTACGCCGGGGAGCCCGTCTCCCTGATCCTGGACATCAGCGCGGACGGGTCCGTCGTGGCCCGCGGCCCCTACTTCACGGAGCAGAAGCTCATCCAGGATTCCTACGAGGTTTCCTACTGCAGCGTCGTACCCACCGGGGCCTACACCATGGAGCTGTCCCCCGTCGTCCTGGATGACGGCGCCTACAGCGCCAGCCTGGAATGGAAACCCGGCACCAAGCAGTTCACCCTCGCCATCGGCGGGAAGGTCGCGGCGCCCGCGGCGGCCGGAGCGGCCGATGCCGCGAAGGCCAAGGCCGAGGCGGAATCCCTGAAGAAGCAGGTGGCCGACCTCCAGGCCAAGCTCGATGCGGCCTCCAAGGCCCCCGGCGCGGCCCCCGCGGCCCGCGTTGAGAAGCCTTCCATGACCTACGTATCAAGTGCCGCGAGCGACGCTCCCGAATTCCTCCAGAAGACAGTGAAGGACGGCAAGGCCCCCGATACGGCACTGCCCCTCTACGGGACCTGGGCTTATGCCAACGGGAAGCTGTCCCAGTCGGATACGGGCCTGAAGTTCGCGAAGCTGCCCGTGGCCCTGCCTCAGGAGCAGACCGAGATCCTCTATCAGTTCACCGCCAAGGCCGCCGTGGGCGACTGGACCGGTTACGGGATGCACTTCCTGGGCTCCGGAGTGAAGAACGCGAACGGATACGGCTTCGGCAATTCGTACCTGGTCTGGATCACCCGCGACGTGAACTACTACAAGGTGCCCACCACTTTCGTGCAGTTCTACCGCTCCTATGACGACGCGACCATGGTCCAGCTGGCCAGCGTGAACATCTCCGAAAGCATCGGCGACGAACTGGCCACCGAAGTCATCTACAACTCCGACACGAAGAAGGTGACCGTCTCCGTCAACGGCGTCAGCCGCCTCGTCTACGCCCTGGATTCCGCCATCACGGTGGGCGACATGGTCGCCCTCAGGACCCTGGGCGGACCCGTACAGTTCTCCGACATCGCGATCAAGGTGAAGTAGACGAAGACCTATCTCGAGCATAAAAAAACCCGCTGCCTTCGGACAGCGGGTTTTTTTTTGATCAGGGAGCGATCGATTCCTTGACAGTAAGGTCTTCCTTGTTCAGCACCAGGATGTTGCCGTTCTCGCCGTTGATGTACACCAGGTCCGCGTAGAAGCTGATGAAGGATTCCCTGCTCACGGGTTCCTGGGAGATGGCGATGCGCTTCAGATCGGAGGCGAACTTGCCCAGATAGTACTTCCCGCCGTTTTCCAGCACGACGTAGATCTGATCCTCGCGGACCTCCACGAAGCTGCGCCAGAACACCACGTCCTCCCCGATCGACTTGGTCTCCAGCGTCTTCAGGTCCAGGAGCGTCAGGAAATGCCCCTCCGTGTGGGCGCCCTTGTGGGAGATGACCACGACGCCGTCCTTGAACGCGTAATAGAACTTGCCGCAGATTCCCGTCACGGGCGACACGCTCAGCTTCTTGCCCGTCAGCGCGTTGATGGCGATCAGGTCGTTGTTGTAATGGCCGTCGGTCAGGTACTCCTTCACCTTGAGGTAATACAGGACGTTGGCGAAGATGTTCGCGTCCGTGGTGGTCTTCTTGGCCTCCGCCTCGCGCTTGGCCAGTTCCTCCTCGCGGGCCGCCAGCTCCTCGCTCTTCTTCGCCAGTTCCTGCTTCACCTCATCCGGCTTGGTCTCGATCTTCGCGGCGGTCTCGTCCCTGGCGATCTCCTTCCTGTCGCTCGCGACCTCCTTCTCCTTGGCCGCGACGGCAGCCTCCTTCTCCTTCGCGCCCTTCTCCGCGTCGGCCGTCTCCTGCTGCTTCTTCGCCAGTCCGCTTTCCTTCTCCTTGACGGCGGCTTCCTCGGCCGCCACGCGCGCCTTCTCGCGGGCAAGGGCCTCCGCCTTGGCCGCGGTCTCGTTCTCCTTCTTCGCCTTGGCCGCCGCTTCCTCGGGCGTGGTCGCCGGAGCCTTGGACGCCTGCGCGGCCTCCTTCTTCACTTCCTCGGTTTTCTTGGCGATGTCGCTCTTCTTCTCCGCGATGGCCGCCTTGTCCTTCTCGATGGCCGCCTTGTCCACGGCCACTTCTTTCTTCTTCTCCTCGACCTTGGCCTTCTCCTCGGCCACCTTCTCCTTGCCCGTGGCCACCTCTTTTTCCTTCACCTCGACGATGGCCTTCCGCTCGTCGACGCCCTTGTCGGGCTGCTCCTTCAACTTATCCACGACGGGCTTCCCGGTGAGCTCCGTGGTGCTGAGGCTGCCCAGAACGTCGCGGATCTCGTTCTCGTTCAGGGGGATGACGATCTGCGTCGCCCCGGGCCATTCGGAGTACCGCACGGCGAGTCCGACCCTGGCCTGGTCGAGTTCCTTCATGACCCAGGTCTTGTACTTCGTGTTCAGGAACTCGAGGTTGCCGCGATAGACAGCATTGTAGTAGGTGAGGAATACGGCCAGTACGTCCGCGTCCTTGCGCGGATAGCCATACAGGGTTTCAAGGTACCCGGAGAGGATTCGCCGGATGTTGTCCACGTGATCCACCCGCGCGTCCTTCTCCACGATGATCACGTCCGCATTCAGCTTTCCCGGTTCCCCGCCGTCCACGAGGTGCAGGGCCGAGTACCGGTTCTGGTAACGCGCGGTCGACTCGCCGCTTTTCACGCGGCCCGCCAGGTCCACGCCGATGCCGCGAATGTCCAGGTCCGTGTTGTAGAACAGGGATATGCCCGTGAAGCTCTCGAATTCGATCTTCTTGCCGACTCCGGCCAGTTCCTCCACGTCGACGCCGAGGCCGAAACCGAGGGTCCCGACGAACAAGAGGAGAAACGAAATGATCGTTGCCTTTTTCATGGCGACCTCCCAACCACCTATGAATACCCTTACTATATCGGCAAATGGAAAGAAAGCCCATAAGTATGGTACAAACAGGGCATGTCGGAACGGATTCCCCTCGAAGTCGTGGCACCGGGGAAGCGGCTGCTTCTGGACTACGCAGCCCGCTCTCCCGCGCTGGCGCGGATCCATGCGCGGCATTACGCCAACCCTACCGACCTGCGCGCCGTGGCCGGAGAAATCGACGGACGTGAATATCCACGGTCCACCCTCGCGGAAATCCTGGAGGAACAGAACCGCGGGTTTGCCGGGGACGGGGAGGCGCTCCGCGGCGCGCGACGACTGTCCGACGTCCGCGCCCTGGCCGTGGTCGGGGGCCAGCAGGCCGGACTCTTCGGCGGTCCACTCTACACGATCCACAAGGCGCTCACCATCGCCAAGCTGGCCGCGGAGCTGGAACGGGACCTGGAGCGGCCGGTCGTGCCGGTCTTCTGGATCGCCTCGGACGACCACGACCTGGCGGAAGTGGACCACTGCGACCTTCCCGACTCCAGCCGGACGCTCCGCGTCCGGCTAGAATCGCCGTCAACGGCTTCGCGTCTTCCCGTCTGCGAAGTCGCGCTTGGGGACGGGATCCTCGCGGCAATCGATCGGACCCGGGAGATCCTGGGACAGGCCCCGTTCGCCCGGGAAGCCCTGGATGCGCTGCGCGACGCATATCGCCCCGGGGCGAGCTACTCCGGGGCGTTCGGCCGTTGGATGCAGCACGTCCTGAGGGGTCAGGGCGTGGTCCTCGTCGATCCATCCGACATACGCATCAAACGGCTCCTCACGCCCCTGTTCCGCGCCGAGATCCGGGATGGAAGTCCCGTATCCCGTGCCGTCCTGCGCCGGACATCGCTGCTGGAAGGGGCGGGCTACCGCGCCCAGGTGGAGGTCCACGAAGGCATCCTGGCGCTGTTCCTGCACGATCCGGGCCGGGAGTCCATCGCGACGTCCGGCGACGGTTTCCTCCTGAAGGCCACGGGACGGAAGATCCCCAAGGCCGAGCTCCTGGACCTTGCCGAAGAGGCGCCGGAGCGCTTCAGCCCCAACGCTCTGCTCCGCCCCGTCTGTCAGGACAGCCTCTTCCCGACTGTCGCCACGGTCCTGGGCCCTTCGGAGATCGCCTATCATTTCCAGATCGCGGAAGCCTATGCGGCCTTCGCCGTACCCCAGCCCATCCTGATCCCGCGCGCCTCCCTGACCCTCGTGGAACCGCGGACGGCATCCCTGCTGCGCCGCACGGGCGCGAGCCTGGCCGACGTCCTTTCCTGGGGCGGAAGGACGGAGGTGGAGCTGGCCCGCCGTCGGATCCCCGCGGACCTCGCGGAAGCCCTGGAGCGCGGCCGCGGCGAGGAAGTCGGCCGTTGGGCGTCCCTCCGGCGGGAGGCGGGGGAACTGGATCCTACGCTGCGCAGGACCGCGGAACTGGCCTCCGGCCGCATCGACCGGCAGTACCGTTTCCTCGCCGGCAAGGTCGCGAAGGCCGTCCTCCGCAGGGACGGGGAGCTGCGCAGCCAGGCCGCGAGGCTCACCGCATCCCTCTGCCCCCGCTCCTCCCTGCAGGAACGGGTCCATCCGCTGCTTCCCTACCTTGCCGCTTGCGGGCCCGAGGTCATGCGGCGCATCCGGGAGGCCATCGACACCGCCGATCCGTCCCACGTCGGCGTGGAGGTTTGAACATGGAACTCGATCTGCTCGCCTTCGGCGCCCACCCGGACGACGTGGAACTCGGCTGCGGCGGCACCCTGATCGCCTCGGCGCGGCGCGGCCGTTCGGTGGGCGTGGTCACGCTGACGCGCGGGGAATCCGGCACGCGCGGCAGCGCGGAGGAACGCGCCGTCGAGTTCGACGCCTCCTGCGCCGTCATCGGCTGCTCCCATCGCCAGATGCTGGACCTGCCCGACGGGGGCCTCACTGTCGACGATCCGTCGCGCCGTGCCGTGATCCGCGTCCTGCGCGCCCTGCGGCCCCGCATCGTGCTCCTCCCCTATTGGGAGGACCGTCACCCAGACCACGGGAACGCCTCCCGCATCGTGGAGGAGGCCTGCTTCCTGGCGGGCCTGCGGCGCCTCGATACCGGCCAGGAGCCGCACCGGCCCGCGGAGCTCCTCTATTACATGGCCAGCTGGGAGTTCGAGCCCGGTTTCGTCGTGGACATCTCGGCCGTCATGGAGGAGAAGAAGCGGGCCATCCGCTGCTACGCGAGCCAGGTCTGGAACGGGACTGGGCAGCCCCACGGCGAACCGACCTTCATCGCGAGCCGCGGCTTCTGGGAGCTCATCCTGGCGCGCGCCGCGCACTACGGCCGCCTCATCGGCCGGGAGTTCGGGGAACCCTTCAAGACGCGCCGGCTGATCGAGATCCGGGATCCCCTGGAGGCCTTCGGCGACAGGACCTGGTGAGGGCCGTCAGGGGCGACCGGCGCGCCGGGCCTCCTCCTTCCCGGCCAGGTCCAGGTGCAGGTCGTTGCGCCGCTCGCCGCCGCACACGCCGTACCATGGCTCCCCGGGCCCGTCCCGGCCCCTGTCGGCCTCCCAGCGGATCCGCGGCCTGGCCCGCAGGATCCCCGCCTCCACGAAGGGCCGGATGTTCAGCCGCACGCCGTCCCCCCAGTCGGGTTCCCAGCCCACCGGCTGCCGCGTGAGGGGTTTCCAGCGCACGAACACGTCGTAGGGCGCTTCCCCCGCCAGGATCAGGAGGAGCTTCCTCCGCAGTTCCTTGGCCGCATCCGCGGCCCGTCCGTCCCCCGCGCCCTCCCCCCTGTCGCGGATCCATTCGGCGAGCGGACCTTCGACCAGGGCGCGAAGGCGGTCCGCGTCGAGGACATGACAGAGGAGCAGCGCGGAGAATCCGTCCCGGCGGCCGTCCCACACCTGCCAGACGAAGGGCCTGTGGCGGAAGACTGACAGATGGTGGACGAAGAAACGGTCCCGCAGCCAGGTCTCCAGGCTGCCGTCCCGTCCCCCCGCACGGCGCACCAGTTCCCCTTCCATGGCGTGCGACCAGGAAGCCCCATAGGCGTCTCGCAGAAGCGCCCGCAGCCGCTGCGCGGCGACGGGACGGCCGTCGCCCGCGGCGAGCGGCAGGATGCACGCCTGCGGATCCCCGGGGGATGGGGGTCCCTCCGCGGGCCAGCGGTATCCGAGCAGCCTCGCCACGGCGACCTGAAGGGGCTCCGCCGAACCGGCGATCCCTCCATGGAAGTCCCATTGCGTCGGATCTCCGCAGCGCGGCTCCCGCAGGCCCTGCGGGAAGGCGCGGAGAGCCTCTTCACGCCAGCGCGGCAGGTCGAACGGCGCCTTCAGGAGCACCGCGTTGGTCACATTCAGCTTCCCGTCGATGCGCCGCACCTCCTCGGCGAGCACGCCCTGCCGGCAGAAGGTCCAGAGCGCGGGAAGATCGGCAGGATCGCGGGGAAGGAGGACGGCGCACGCCTGATCGTACGGCGCCCCGTCGTACAGGGCGCAGTCGAGGTGGCGCATCAGGCGGACCGCCACGCCGCGGCGGCCCCACGCGGCCGTGCCCTGGATGCGCGCCTGGGGGCTGGCGGCCAGGCTTCCGGCGCCCTCTTCCCAGAGCAGAAAGAAGGACCGGCCGCTGACAGCAGACTTACCGTCAGGCGCGCCCTGGAAGGGCACCCAGCCCCCGCCCGGGGCGGGAAGCTCCCAGAAGCAGCGCACGTAGCGGGGCGCATCCCCGTTCTGCAGGCCCACGAGGGACTCCGCGAATCCGGAAAGCGGCGGGAACGGCGACGGATCCGTCCACACGAGGCGCGCGTCCTCCGCCTCGAGGATGGACTCCTGGTCCCTGGGCACGGCCTGCGCCCGTTCCAGGAAATCCCGCTTCGAAGAGGCGCCGCGTACGGCGCCCGCGTCGAGCATCTCCACGAGATGTCCTGTCGGGGGTTTCCCCTTGCGCAAGAGAATCAGCGCTGAGAAGGCGCCCGTGGCGGAAATGCTTCCGAAGGCCCCCTCTCCCAGACGTACGACGAGGCGCCAGGTGGTTTCCCGAAGCAGCCTCCGCCGGAGCTGCCTGTAGGCGCCCAGGAAAAGCCAGTTCTGGGGCGTCACCAGCGCCGTGACGCCGCCTGGGGCGCAGAGGGCCAGGGACCGCTCCAGGAAGACCGTGGCCAGATCCCTTCGGGCCTCGGGGTAGCGCGCCGCAGAGAAGGAGGCCAGGATCGGGTCCTGCTTCGGCCGGCTCAGGTAGGGGACGTTGGTGGCCACCATCCCATACCTGTCGGAAAGAAGCCGCGCCGATTCCAGGAGCCCCCCCGCCCCATAGGGAGGTCCCGCGGATGGGAACTCCGTGCCGATGCGGTGGGCATCCTCCCGCGCCAGGGCCGCTTCCAGCGCCTTCCAGACGGCTTCGGCTTCCCGGTCCGGCGGCTCCAGGAGGCTTCCCAGGACCGCCGCCCCGCAGAAGCGTTCCCACAGGTCGGAGCATGCCCTTTCCAGATCGGACTCTCCGCGCGCCAGGGAGATCCATTCCGCCCTCGACGCCTCCGGCGGGTGCCCCGGACAGCCTATGCGGGGACGGGGCACGGGCCTCAGGCCTCCGGCGCCCGGGAAGCGCCAGGCGGCGAGCACAAGGCTGCAGACGGTCAGTTCCGCGCAGCGCGGGTCGATGTCCAATCCGAAGAGGCCGTCCTCCAGGGCGGCGTCGCACGCCCGACGCACGTCCCCGCCCGTCAAGGGCAGCCATCGCGCGACGAGGCGCGGCAGCGCGGAGAGAAGGAAGGTCCCGCAGCCGCAGCAGGGATCGAGAACCCTGGGAGGATGGTCCGCGTCCAGGTCCCCGAAGGCGCGGGAGAGGAGGAACTCCGCCATGTATCCATCGGTGAAAAGCTGGGTGACGGGTCCGAGGCCTTCGGCTCCGATACGGACTCCCGATCTCTGCTGGGCGGCCTTCCTTCCGGCCTGCCAGGCCTGGTGCGCCCATCCCAGGCCGTCGTCGCAGAGGAAGGCTTCTTCGGGGAGGTCCCGCAGGCCGGCCGCGAGCGCTTCCTCGGTCTCCGGTGTCAATGCGGCCAGGCATTCCTCCGCCGGCCGCAGGACCCCGGGGAACAGGAGAAGGCCCTTTCGTACGGACAGGCGGCGCGCTGCGGCCCCCCCCGGGCCGGGCGCCAGTAGGTCCTCGAGGGACGCGGGAAGCCCGCCTTCGCGGCCCAAGGATCCCGCGCGCACGAGGAGGGCGGCCAGGAAGAGTCCGATCCAGGCAGGATGAAGGGCCGAGGGATCCGTGAGTTCTCCCGCGCGCCGGCAGGTCAGGGCTACCGACCTTTCCAGCGACCTCACGTTCCGAGGATCCAGGAAGCGCATGGCGCGTAGGCCGGGGCTGCCGACCTACCCTTCCCCCAGCGCATTGGAGGCGATCACGGCCTGATACCAGGCAGCGCTCCGCTTCCACGTGCGCGCCTGAGTGGCGAAGTCCACGCCGGTGATGCCGAAACGCCGCGTATATCCGAAGGCCCACTCGAAGTTGTCCATGAGCGACCAGAGGTAATAGCCCTCGAGCTTCACGCCGGCCTGGATGGCGCGGTGCGCCGCGGCCAGGTGGGAGGCGAGGTATTCGATGCGTTCCCGATCCTCCTCCATGACCCCGACCCGGGCCTCGTCGCGGCAGGCGCAGCCGTTTTCCGTGATGAGGATCCGGGGATCCCCGTAATCGGCCTTGATGCGGATCAGGAGATCGTAGAGGCCTTCGGGAAGGATCTCCCATCCCATGTCCGTGACGGGAGCCTCCGGGAGCATGCCCTCCTCAAAGGGCAGGACCGAGGCAGTACGGGCGTGGCGTACGCGGCAGGGGCTGTAGTAGTTCACTCCGAGGAAGTCCGGGGGATGATCCCTCATCAGGGCCATGTCGCGCTCCCCGATCCGGGGGGAGGATCCGTGCGCCTCATAGCGGGAAAGCATGTCCGCGGGATAGGAACCCAGGAACACGGGATCGAGGAACCACCGGTTGCGGTACCCGTCCGCGATCCGTGCCGCTTCCCCGTCCCCCTCCCCGTCGGCGAGCGGGTAGACGGGAGACAGGTTGAGGGTGATGCCGATGGCGCCGTCGCAGCCCTCCTGCCGGAACGCCTCCACGGCCTTCGCGTGGGCCAGCAGCAGCACGTGCGAAGCCTGGACCGCGAGCGCGAAATCCGTCTTCCCGGGGGCATGTTCCCCGGTATAGTGGCCCAGGAACGCGGAGACCCAGGGCTCGTTCAGGGTGATCCATGTCTTCACGCGGTCCCCCAGGGCGCGGTACATGGTGACCGCGTACTCCGCGAACCAGTCCGCCGTATCGCGGTTTCCCCATCCCCCCCCGTCCTCGAGGGCCTGCGGAAGGTCCCAATGGTAGAGTGTGAGCGCGGGCCGGATGCCCCGGCGCAGGAGCTCATCCGTCAGGGAAAGGTAGAAATCGATCCCCTTGCGGTTCGGCCTGCCCCGTCCCGCGGGGAAGATCCTGGGCCAGGCCGTGGAGAAGCGGTACCCGCCGACGCCGAGCTGTTTGAGGTTCTCCACGTCGTCGCGGTAGCGGTGGTAATGATCGCAAGCCACCTCCCCGGTGTCCCCATGGGCCACCTTCCCAGGCACCCGGCAGAAACGGTCCCAGATGGATTCCCCGCGCTCCCCCTCGCGCACCGCCCCCTCGATCTGGTAGGAGGATGTGGCGGTCCCCCAAAGGAACCCTTGCGGGAAAAACAGCCCGCTCATCCGTTATGGCTCTTCTCGGCCCATTTCTTCTTCAGGGCCGCCATCGCGGCGGTCGGCTTCACGATCCACGATGTATGGATGCTCTTGCGGTCGTGCAGCCAGTGTCCCGCGTTGTCGCGCAGCACGGGCATGCGCCGCGCCAGGGAAGGAACCTTCGCCGCCGCGTCCGGCTTTTCCGCGTACCAGTAGGCGGTGCTGGAGACCTCGTTGGCCAGGTGGTTGGCGTGGCCGCACTCGATGGTGACCCGGATCTCCTTGAGGAACCGCACGGGATTCTCCAGGTGGAAGACGTAGCTCGTCTGATACCCGCCCGTGAGCGACTCATGGAGCGAGGATCCATTGCGCAGGAAGGCATTGGGCTGCATGCCGAAGGCATGGCCGAAGTAATCCTCGCTTCCCGTCCCATGGAGCTCGGGCGGCCAGTCGTAGCCGTCCACCCAGATCATGTCGTCCCCCTCGCCCCACCATCCGCCGTTGAAATTGGTCACGCTCAGGTTGCAGCCCACGTAGTGCCCGCGCCCCGTGGCGTTGAGGATCAGGTAGTTGTGGTCCCAGGCGTCCCGTTCCGTGTTGACGGCATCCGCCTCGGGGGAGTTCACGGCGATCTCCGGGCCCCAGCCGCCGAAGGGATTCTCCCGGCGGAACTCGGCATGGAAAAAGCCCCGGTCCGCCGACGGCCCCTGTTCGTAGGTCTCGTAGTCGATGTGGTACCACTGCTTCTGTTCCTTCGGTCCCTCATTGACCAGCTCCACGAGGGCCCGTTCCCGGAACGGCATGGGAAAGTGGCAGTTGAGGGCGCAGGCCCCGCCGTAGGCGTGGTTCGCCTTCGTGGAGGCGCTGAAGTAGGCGGACTGGAAGGAGTTGATGAAGCCGTTGCCGAGGCAGAAGAAGTCCCCCAGGGGACAGAGCACGCTGGGGTGTTTGGAGCCGTCCCAGCTGATGCGCAGCAGGCATTCCCGGTAGCCGCCGCGCTGGGCCATCCAGATCCGTGTGATGCTTCCGGCGGCCTGGATATCCGCGAGCACCTTCGTCTCCCCCGGAGCGATCATGACGTAGTCGGAGTTCCTTCCGCTGCGGTCCCAGGAGGAAGCCCTGGCGGATTTCCCTTCCCGGATGCGGCTGATGTCATCGAACATGGATACCCCCTTGATCGGGCTCCGGATCCCTCCGGCCCGGCCGTGGAAGTATAGGCATCCGGCTTGGGGGATGTCAAAGGTGGGCCCGGCGCCCCGCCGACGCGTTGTCCGGCTCCATTCCCTGGTTTCATTTGACCGCGGGCCCATCCTTCCGTATGTTTCATGCAAGCGGAGTCTACGATGCGATATGACAAACTGACAGTGAAGGCGCAGGAAGCCCTGCAGCAGGCGGATACATACGCCCACTCCTACAACCATGCCGTCCTGGAGGCGGAGCACCTGCTCCTGGCCCTCCTGGAACAGAAGGACGGGGTGCTGCCCCCACTGCTGGAGAAGGTTGGGGTGGCCCCCGCGGAGCTGCAGGAGGACACGCAGAAACGCCTGGAATCCAGGCCCAAGGCCTATGGGGAAGGCACGCAGCTCTCCCTGTCCCCGCAGCTGGGCAAGGTCCTTTCCAGGGCGGAACAGGAAGCGGACAAGCTCAAGGACGAGTACATCAGCACGGAGCACCTGTTTCTCGGGATGCTGGAGGCCGGCGGGGAGCTGGCCGAGGCGCTGAAAAAGCGGGGCGTCACGAGGGACTCGGTCCTGGAGGCCCTGCGTTCCATCCGCGGGAACCAGCGCGTGACCGACCAGAATCCCGAGGCCAAGTACCAGGCCCTGGAGCGCTACTGCCGCGACCTGACCGACCTCGCGCGGCGCGAGAAGATCGATCCCGTGATCGGACGCGACGAGGAGATCCGGCGCGTGATGCAGGTCCTCTCCCGCCGCACGAAGAACAACCCGGTGCTCATCGGGGAACCGGGGGTGGGAAAGACGGCCATCGTGGAGGGACTGGCGCGCCGGATCGTCTCGGGGGACGTGCCCGATTCCCTCAAGGACAAGAAGCTCATGGCCCTGGACCTGGGAAGCCTCGTGGCGGGCACCAAGTTCCGCGGCGAGTTCGAGGAGCGCCTCAAGGCCGTGATCAAGGAGGTCACGGAAAGCGACGGCGGCGTGATCCTTTTCATAGACGAGCTGCACACGCTGGTGGGCGCCGGGGCCGCGGAGGGCTCCATGGACGCCTCCAACCTGCTGAAACCCGCCCTGGCCCGCGGGGAGCTGCGCGCCGTAGGGGCCACCACGCTCGACGAATACCGCAAGCACATCGAGAAGGACGCGGCCCTGGAGCGGCGTTTCCAGCCCGTCATGGTGGGCGAGCCATCCGTGGAGGACACCATCGCGATCCTCCGCGGCCTGAAGGAGCGCTACGAGGTGCACCACGGCGTACGCATCCGCGACGACGCCATCATCGCCGCGGCCGTGCTCTCCGACCGCTACATCACTTCGCGGTTCCTCCCGGACAAGGCCATCGACCTGGTGGACGAGGCGGCCAGCCGCCTGAAGATGGAGATCGAAAGCCAGCCCACGGAGCTGGACCGGGCGGAACGGCGGATCCTGCAGCTCACCATCGAGAAGCAGGCCCTCTCCAAGGAGACCGACCCGGCCTCCAAGGAGCGCCTGGCCGCCCTGGAGCGGGAACTGGCGGATCTTTCCGACAGGCGCAATGCCATGAAGCTCCAGTGGCAGAACGAGAAGTCCGTGATCGAGGGGATGCGCAGGCTGAAACAGGAGCTGGAGGAGCTCAACATCGAGGAGACCCGCCACGTGCGGGAGGGAAACCTCTCCAAGGCCGCGGAGATCAAGCACGGCCGGATCCCGGACATCCAGAGGAAAATCGCCGCGCGCAGCGCCGATCTGGACAATCTGCACGGCGAGACGCGCCTCCTGCGGGAGGAGGTTTCGGAGGAGGACATCGCGCGCATCGTCTCCAACTGGACCGGGATCCCCGTGTCCAAGATGCTCGCCTCCGACAAGGCCAAGCTCCTGAACCTGGAAGAGACGCTCTCCCGGCGCGTGGTGGGCCAGGAGACGGCCATCGCGGCCGTCTCCGACGCCATCCGCCGCAGCAAGGCGGGCCTGTCGGACCTCCACAAGCCCCAGGGCACGTTCCTGTTCCTCGGCCCCACGGGGGTCGGCAAGACGGAGCTGGCCAAGTCCCTGGCGGACTTCCTGTTCAGCGACGAGAAGGCCGTGACCCGCATCGACATGAGCGAGTACATGGAGAAGCACACCGTCTCCCGGCTCATCGGGGCGCCGCCCGGGTACGTGGGCTACGACGAGGGCGGCCAGCTCACGGAGGCCGTGCGGCGGAGGCCGTACTCCGTGGTCCTGTTCGACGAGATCGAGAAGGCGCACCCGGACGTGTTCAACGTGCTCCTCCAGCTCCTCGACGAGGGCCGCCTCACCGACGGCCAGGGCCGCGTCGTGGACTTCAGGAACTGCCTGATCATCATGACGAGCAACCTGGGCGGGGAGGTCATCCAGGCCGCCGAAAGGGTGGAGGACGCGCGGGAGGCCATCGGCGCGCTGCTGAAGGCCACCTTCAAGCCCGAGTTCCTCAACCGCATCGACGAGACCATCCTCTTCAACAGGCTGGGCAAGGCGGAGATCGCGAAGATCGTGGACCTCCAGCTCGCCATCCTCGCGGAGCGCCTGAAGGAGAGGAAGATCGAGGTCACCGTGACCACGAAGGCCAAGGCCTTCGTGGCGGAGGCGGGCTACGATCCGCAGTTCGGCGCCCGGCCCCTGAAACGCGCCATCCAGAACCTGGTGCAGAACCCGCTCGCCAAGGCCATCCTGGCGGGGGACTTCAAGGAGGGGGACACCGTGGTCGTGGACGCGCTCAAGGACGGCATCACCCTGAAACGGAAGCCATAGGCGGGGATTCCATGGATGAAAGGCGTATCCGGCGGCTGCAGGAGCCTCCCAAGGTCTGGGAGTACGCCCTCCCGGGAGGCTGGAAGGCCCTTGCCGGGAAGACCGATTCGGACAATGACCGCTTGAGCCTCCGCGTGGCCAGGCCCAATGACTGGTGGTTCCACGTGCACGGCATGCCCGGAAGCCACGTGGTCCTCCAGGGCCCCGAGGGGGAGGAGGCCGATCGGGAGACGCTGAAGCGGGCCGCGGCCGTCGCCGCGTATCACAGCAAGGCGCGGACCGCCGGCGTGGTGCCGGTCTCCTGCACCCGGGCCTGCAACGTGAGCAAGCCCCACGGCGCCAAGCCCGGGTCCGTCCAGATCCGCCGGGAGATCGTCCTCAAGGTCAGGCCGTCCCTCCCCGAGGGCGCGGCGGCCGACTGAAGGCGGGCCCTCAGCCCCGGGGCGCGAGGACCCTTGCGCCATGGGCCGGCACGTCCGCGATCCGGATCCTGCCCTGCCGCGCGGGGAATGCTTCCCCCGGATGCAGCAGGTCCGTCCAGGCGCCGTCGGGGAACCCGGGAAGCCCCACGTCAAGGGCGGCAGGCCGCCCCGCCGAGTTCACGGCCACCAGGGCGCCGCCCTCCGGGAGCCTCCGGAGAAAGGCGAACTGACGGGAAGCGACATGCAGCTGTTCGTAGGATCCGTGACGCAGGGCGGGCGCGGAGCGGCGGATGGCGGCGAGGCGCGCAATGGTCCCGGCAAGGGCGGGCATCGCGCCGGCGTTGCCCGCGGTGGCCAGGTCCAGCCGCGGCCTGAGGGGCCAGTCCGTGCCGTTTTTCCTTCCCTGGATCCCCCACTCGCTTCCGTAATAGACCGAAGGCGCGCCGGGCATCGTGAACAGCAGGCAATACAGCGGTTCCAGGTCCCCGATGTCCTTCAGGGTGCTCGCCACGCGGTTCACGTCGTGGTTGTCGGCGAAGTTGTAGAGGGTGAGGTCCCTGTAGATGCCCTGCGGCCCGAACAGGCGGTTCAGCGAATAGGCGATTTCGAAGTAGTTTGCGTCCACGTGACTGGAGTACAGGCCCTTGTAGCACTCGTAGTTGGTCACGGAGTCCAGGATCTCCTTGTTGATCCACTTCCTGTAATCGCCGTGTACGATCTCCCCCATGAGCCAGAAATCGGGCGAAAGAGCGCGGCAATGGGAGGAGAGGGCGCGGAGGAAATCCAGGTCAAGGCAGTCGGCCGCGTCCAGGCGAAGCCCGTCGATCCCGAACTCCTCCACCCACCGGTCCACGGCGGCGAACAGGTGGTTGCGCACGTCCCGGTTGCCCGTCTCAAGCTTCACCAGGCTGTAATGCCCGCTCCATCCCTCGTAACGGAAGGGATCCCCGCAGGGACTGCGTCCGTTGAAATCCAGCGCGTGGAACCATGAGGCGAACTGGGAGCGTCCCAGCTTCTCCTTCAGGTCCCGGAAGGCCCAGAAGTCGCGTCCCACGTGGTTGAAGACGCCGTCGAAGACCAGCCGGAGACCCTTCTCATGGACGGCCCGACTGAAGCGCGCCAGGGTCGCGTTGGTGCCCAGGCGCCGGTCTACGTTGAAGTAGTCGGCCGTGTCGTATCCGTGGGTGGAGGACTCGAACACCGGCCCCAGGTAGACGGCGTCGGCCCCCAGTCCCTTGACGTGGTCCAGCCATGGCAGGAGCGCGTCCAGCCTGTCCACCGGCGCGGACGAGAAGTCGTTCCTCTCCGGCGCACCGCATAGCCCCAGGGGAAAGATGTGATAGAAGACCGCGTCCCGTGCCCAGTCTGCCATGATGAACCTCCAATACTACCTACCGTTAGGTATAGCGATACCCCGAAAAAAAACGCCGTCAGGAATAGATCCCGTGCTCGAACTGGTGGACCACCTTCTCCACCAAACCGTCGTCAAGCGAAAGATATCCGTTCAGGCCGAGCCCGATGCAGTGGTTGATCACGCCCAGGAACGTGGTGCCATAAAGGACGTGCCGCCCCCTCATGTTGCCGTGGTCGGCCGCGGCCCGGAGGAACAGGTCCTGGAGGATCGTGGACAATCCCCTGTTGAGCGCCACCACTTCGCGGTACGCGTCGCTTTCCACGGGCGCGAAGTACATGGACAGCTGCATCCTGTAGAAGATCGGATCCTCACGCGCGAAGCGGAAGAACGCCTTCACGACATTGCGCAGCGTCAGGGGGAGGTCCCTGTGGTACTCGGCGGCCGTGCGGACCCCCGCGTTGAGTTTCTCGTAGTGCAGGGCCAGGAGCGACTGCAGCAGGCCCAGTTTGCTTCCGAAGTGGTGGTACAGGGTCGGCTTGGTCACGCCTGCCGCCTCCACGATCTCCTGAACCCCCACCCCGTCGTAGCCGCGGGAGGAGAACAGCTCCAAGGCCCGCGAAAGGATCTCCTCCTTGCTGTCCACCCACCCAATATACCGTTCGGTATAGCGAATGTCAAGGGATGCGATCGCGATACCGGTTGACAAACCCAACGATCCATGGCTTTTGGGCACATGCTCAAGGTGCTTATGGTCGGTCTGGGGGGCTTCTGCGGTTCCATCATCCGCTTTCTGCTCGGCGGGGCCGTCCAGGGCGCCTCACGCGCGGAGGCTTTTCCAGTCGGCACGACGGTGATCAACCTCAGCGGCTGCTTCCTCATCGGCTTCCTTTCCCTCTGGGCCGATTCGCGGCGGCTGCTTTCCGACGCCGGCCGGTCCTTCCTTTTCATCGGGATCCTTGGCGGGTACACCACGTTCTCCACGTTCGGCAACGAGACCGTGAACCTGTTCCACTCCGGAGACCACGGGCTGGCCATGGCCAATGTCGGCGTGCAGGTACTGGGCGGGCTGCTTTTCGTCTGGGTGGGAAGGATGGCGGCGGGATTGATCTGGAAGTGAATCCGGGGCGACGGAATACCACCCGCGCGGCCCCTTCACGTAAGCCCTCTTTCCCTTCAGGTCCTGAGATACTTGACCATCGCGACGGTGGTCTGCTCCTTGAAGCCCTGCTTCCTGTAGATGCCGGCGCCCGCGGCGGTCGCATGCAGTTCCACCTTCCGGTATCCGAGCCGCTCCGCTTCCCCCACCACCCTCCGGAACAATTCCGCCGCGATCCCCCGGCGCCGGAACTCCGGCACCGTGTACATGTTCATGACGTAGGCGACCTTCCCCGACGGATTGGTCATGCCGGGGGGGATGCTGTAGAAGGACAGCCCGCTTGTGGCCACGATCTCCCCTCCGCTCTCGGCGATCCATGAAATGAAGGCGGCGTCCGGAATGTGTTCCGCAAAATAGGAACGCAGGGGGGCCATCATGCCCCCATACGCCTCCTCCGACGTCACGTTCCTGTTGGTCTCCCGCAGGAAGGCGATGCGCAGGCGGACCAGCGCATCCAGATCGTCGACCGTCGCCCTTCTGTAGGTGATCACCACAGCACGCCGGGATTCAGCGCCCCTTCGGGGTCCAGCGTGGCCTTCACCCGCTTCATGCCCGCCAGTTCCTCCGGGGAGAACTGGATGTCCAGCAGGTACTTCTTGAGCCTTCCGATGCCGTGCTCGCCGGAAACGCTGCCGCCCAAGCGGACCGCCTCCCGGGCGAAGAGGGCGCAGGCCTCCCGGCCGGACTTCATCTCGGTCTCGTCGCGCGGAAGGACGTTCACGTGGACGTGCGCGTTGCCGATGTGGCCGAAAAGGGCCGACTCGAGGCCACGCCCTTCCAGCGTGGAACGGTAGAGGTCCAGCATGGCCGACAGCGCCCCGTCGGGCACGGCCAAGTCCGCGGCCACCTTGGTGAGGCCGGGATGCCGCAGTTTCCTCATGCCGATGATCGAGTTGATGCGTTCTGGCAGGGCATGTCGGAAGGCTTTCATGGAGGCCAATTCCCTGTCGTCCAGCGCGGCCCAGGCCGCATCGGCGGGGATCCCTTGATCGGCCAGGACCGCCTGGATCTCCTCGAGAAAGGCCTCCAGGCCCCCGTCCGTGCCGCATTCCGCCTCCAGGAACAGGGCGCCGGAACAACCGGCGGGGATCGGCGGAACGTGGCTGGACTCTCCGGCCTGTTCCCGGAACTCCGAGAGGAGCCGGATGGAACCCGCATCCATGGACTCGATGCTGAGAAGGGGCGCGCTCCGGACGGCCTTCACGTCCGCGAGCAGGGCTGAGAGCTTGCCGTCCGGAAAGCCCGCGGGAAGGAAGACGCAGAGGCTTGCCACGGAACGCGGCGTCGGGCAGAGGACCAGCTCCGCCTCCACCACGATCCCCAGGGTCCCCTCCCCTCCGATGAAGAGGTCCACGGGATCCATGCCCGGCGCGAGCCAGTAGCCGGCGGCGTGTTTGGTGGAAGGCATGCGGAGGGCGGGAAGATCGAAGCGGATGCGCCGGGAATCCCCCGATGGGGAGACTGCTTCGAAGTCAAGGGACGCTTCCCCGGTGCCGCGCGCTTCGGCGGCGGGTCCACGCCAGGCGGGCAGGGGCGCGGGCCCCCGGCGGCGCAGCCTGGCGACGGAGCCGTCCGGCAGGACCACGGTGATCCCGGCCACCCAGCTGCGCGTCGGGCCGTAGCGGAAGGTGCGCGCGCCGCTGGCATTGGTGGCGATGGACCCCCCCACGGAGGCCGTGGCTTCCGTGGGATCCACCGGGTAGACCAGGGAGCCCGGCTCGATTCCCGCAAGGCCTCCGCGCAGCAGTTCCGCCAGGGCGGCCAGCGTCAGGCCGGCGCCGACGCGGATCGTCCGCGCGCCTTCGAATCCCGCCCCCGCGGCCGCCGGAATGGCCAGCTTTTCCAGGGAAACCAGGTTGGCGGCGCCGGACGGGACGGCCCCACCCACGATTCCCGTCCGCGCGCCCGAGACGGTGAGGCCCTCCCCGCGCCCGCGGATCCCGCGCACGGCCTCCACGACCTCCGCCGTGCCCTCGGGAAACAGGATCCGCTTCGGCGCCTCGCCCGCGAGCTTGGACTCGTCCCGCAGGTAGGCGCCGTAGGAGGCGCCGATCCGTTCCGGGTCTTCGATGATTCTCATAACCCCTCCAGGTCTTTCACCCGGTCCAGCGCCGCAGCGGGAACCGAGATCACCTTGCGGGGTGCCCCGGCTCCCGTCTTCAGCCCGACGCTCGATTTCGGAACGCCGAGGGCATCGGCCAGAAGCCTTACGACGGCCTCATTGGCCCTGCCCTTCTCCGGGGCGGCGCTCACGCGTACGTGCAGCTCGTCGGCCTTCACGCCGGAGAGGGCGTTGTCGCGCGCCCCCGGTTTCACCTTGCAGCGGATGAGGATCTCCCCTCCGCGGATGGAATAGAAGGCCATGGGCGGCGCTACTCCGTGACGAAGTGCGCCACGCGGGCCTGCATCTCGTCCACGGTGCGGCCCAGGCCGACAGTCATCTCATTGTCCTTCTCCACGATGGCGGCGATCTCCTGGGAGGCCCGGAAGATGGCCCGGCTGGCCTCAAGGACCCCCTCCGCGGTCTCCTTGATGCTCCGCAGGGACTCCGCGATGACGCCGACGCCCGATTCGATTTCCCCGGAGCCGTCCCGCACGGACACGGAGGACTGGGACAGCACGGTGATGGCCTTGAGGATCTCCCCGGCCCCGATGTTCAGCTCCGCCATGCTTCCGGAGATCTCGGCGAAGGCGCGGGAGACCTCCTTCACCTGCACCTCGATGGTCTGGAAACTCTCTCGGCTGCTGGAGCTGGCCGCCAGGGCGCCGCGGATCTTGCCGACGGAACGCTCGATGATGGTGGCGATCTGGCGAGCGTTCTCCTGCGTGGAGGAGGAAAGCTTGCCGATCTCGTCGGCCACCACGGAAAAGCCCTTCCCCGCCTCCCCCGCGTGGGCCGCCTCGATGGCGGCGTTCAGCGCCAGGGTCCCCGCCGTGCGCGAGACGTCCTGGATGGTCTGGATGATGGCCAGGATCTCGTCCGTCCCGGCGGCCACCTCCTCCACCAGGGTCCCGGACTCCTCCACTTTCGCCCCTCCCTCCTCCGTGGCCTTGGCCAGGGATTCCGTGAGGCCCTTCTTCTCCTCCGACACGCGCGCGATGTTGGCGATGGAGGCGGTCATCTCCTCGATGGCCGCCGTGGACTCCTCCACGGCGCTCGCCTGGCTGGCCACCTGCTGGGCGAAACCCCGGACCGCGGCGTCGATGCCCTGGGCGGATGCCGTCGACTGGGAAATGTCCGCGGCAAGGCGCGTGGCCTTCTCCTCCACGACGCCGCTCGCCCGGGCGATGCCCCGCACGGCGTCGCCGGCGGCCTTGGCGCCCCGCGCCAGGGTATCCTTCGCCACGACGGCCTCGCCGATGGAGTTCTTCAGGGAGCGCACGATGTCCGCCAGGTTTCCGCAGAACGCGTTGAAGCGGTCCGCGAGTTCCCGCGCCTCGTCGCGAGAACCCACAGTGATGCGCCGGGTGAGGTCTCCCCCGCCCCGCGCGATCTCCCCGAGCATCCCGTTCACCTTCCCCAGGTTGGATGACACGCGGGAGACGATGACCCAGAGTACGGCGCCCAGCACCCCGATCAGTCCCACGCCGAGGAGCACAGCGAAAAGCACGGTCTGCCCGATCCCGGCGCGCTCCAGGATCCGGGCCTGCGGAACGGAAATCATGAAGGACCAGGCCGAGGCGGAGCCTCCCACGGAGAACGGCACGAAGAACAGCCTGTTTCCCCCATGGGTGACCCGGCACTCCCGGCCCTCCTTCATGGCCCGCCCCGCCTCTTCAAGCAGGGCCGGATCGGCCAGGAGGTCCCCGAGGGTCTTGCCGACCAGGGCCTTGTCCGGATGCGCGACGAAGACGCCCGCGTTGGAGAGCACCGCCCCGTAGCCCGTCTCGAACGGCTTGATGGAATCCACGAGCTTCTGATAGGGCTCGAAGGAGATGTCGGTTCCCACAACGCCGTAGAATCTCCCGTCGTGCAGGATCGGAACGACGAGGCTGGCCTCGAACACCTCCGCGGTACCGGGCTCATAGGAGTAGGAGTAGGGCTCGATGACGGCCTCCCGGAGCATCGTCTTGGGCTCATTGTAGTAGTCCGCATCGGCCATCTCCGCCTCGTCGCCCGACGGTTCCAACTTGATGCCTGAAGGGGTCCGATACCAGCAAGGCTCGAAGCGTCCTACGTTGTTGTTCGTGACCACTCCCGCGTACTTCGCGTCCATGCCGTCGATGGCATTGCGTTCCCAGATGGACCAGACCGCGAAGCAATCCGGATTCTGCAGGGCCGCGCTCTTGAGCACATTGGTGTAATTGGCGCGGCGGTCCTCGCGCTTCAGTTCCCCGAATTCGCCGAACACCTGGGCCAGGGTCCGCGCCAGGCCCATGGCTCGCTCGAACTCCGCATCAATGGCATTCGCGTAGCGGCCCGCGGTTTCCGCGCCCAGGTCCTCAGCCGCGGTGCGGGCGGACCTCACGGTACGCGTGGTCAGGAGCACGATGGTCGATGCCACCAGGAGGGTGGCCGAAACGACCACATAGAGGAAAATTTTCGCCCTGATGGTCTTCATGTTGGAAGGAAGTATAGGAAAAACCGGCAGATCCCACAAGGCGCTTCCGGCCGCCTCCTCACCGCACCAGGAAGGTCACGGTGGACCGTCCCCCCGGCCCCGAAACGACGGCCTCGTGCATCCCCGGTGCGGCAGGCATGGAGAAGGGGAACGGAAAGGAGAGATCTTCCGGGATCCCGTCCACGGCGATCGTCAGTCGATCGGCAGGCCGCGCCTGGATCAGGAAGGAAATCCTCTGGGACGCCGGCTCCACTGTCGGATCCCGGTAGAAGACCTGATTGTCCACGGGAAAGAGGATCCGCGGTGCGGCCTGACCGCCGACCACGGCCCCGAGAAGGACGCCGGCATAGAGGTCCGTGCCGACCCCTCCTCCGTGCAGGGGACAGGTGCCGGAAGGCTCATGTCCCGCCGGGAAGTACTCGAGGCGCGTCGAAGGGCATGCGCCGGAAGCGGCGGCGCCGCTTTGCGTGCAGATCCGCCGTTCCGCGATCCCGGCGGGCCGCCGGAACGGCTCGGGTTCCGTGGTCAGGCGTTCCAGGACGGCGGAGACGATCTGCGCGGGAAGGATGCTTCCCGTCTTTCCGATCACGGCCCTGCCGTCGAAGTTGCCCGCCCAGACGCCCACCGTGTAGCGCGGCGTGGCGCCCACGCACCAGAGGTTGGTGAACTCGCTGGAGGTGCCGGACTTGAACATCGCCGGGAACGCGTCGCTGAAATAGGTCCTCGTACCGAAGCCCAGGGAACGGGCCGCCGGATCGGATAGGATGTCGCAGATCAGCCATGCCGTGCGGGGATCGAAGAGGCGGACGCCGGATAGCGGGATCCCGCCGCGCGGGAAGACGCAGAAGGCGCGCACCAGTTCCAGGAGCGAGACCTCCACGTTCCCGATGGCGGCCCCCAGGCCATACCGGGACGCCGCGTCCGGAGGCAGGGCGAATCCCAGGTCGGCCAGGGTGCGCACGAAGCTTCCCGTCCCGACGCGGGAGAGGGTGAAGACGGCCGGCACGTTCAGGGAACTGGCCAGGGCCGTGCGCAGCCGCACGACGCCGTGGCTCCTCCTGTCGAAGTTCACTGGCGTCCAGGCCTCCTCGGCGCCGAAGCTCATCGGCAGATCGGGCAGCAGGGAGGACGGGTCCAGGCCGCGTTCCAGGGCCAGCGCGTAGAGGAAAGGCTTCAGGGTGGAAGCGCTCTGGCGCCGTATCAGGACGCCGTCGATCTGCCCGGATCGCCGCGCATCGCCGAAATCCCCCGATCCCACCCAGGCCAGGGTCTCCCCGGTCCGGTTGTCGATGGCCAGGGCCGCCGCATTGGTGATGCGGGAGCCGCGGTAGCGCTCCAGGCCGGTTCGGATCCTCTCCTCGAGGAACCGGTTCAGGGAAAGGTCCAGGGAGGTCGTCACCGGGGCGAACGGCCGGACGGGCACGGGAGGCGCCTCCATGATCCGGCGCGTGAAATGGGGGGCCTCGTCGGGACGCGCTCCACGTCTCACGGAGGCCAGGGCCTCCCGGATCTCCTCCTCCCCGATGCCCAGGCCGTGGCTGCGGGAGGCCGAAAGGGCCGCCGCCGCGAGGCGGTCCGGATGGTCGAAGGGATCATAGATGGCGGGAGCGCGCGGCAGGACGGCAAGGAGCAGGGTCTGGGCCGGGTCCAGGGCGGAGAGCGCCTTGTCGAAGAACAGGCGCGCGGCGGCCCCCATGCCCACGGCGTTCCGGCCCCAGGGCACGAGGTTGCAGTACAACTCCAGGATCCGCCGCTTGTCCAGGCGGGTCTCAAGGAGCGCGGCGTACGCCATCTCCGAGGCCTTGCCCGCGGGTCCCGGCCCATGGGGCCGCAGGACGCGCGAAACCTGCATGGAGAGCGTGGAGGCCCCCGAGGAGGCGCGGCCGCTCTGGATCAGGAAGGCCCAGGCGCGCCCCAGGGCGAAGGGGTCCACGCCGGCATGGGCATGGAACCGCCCGTCCTCGAGTGCCACGACCTGTTCCCTGGCGGACTCGGGGATCTCCTCCCAGGCGCAGCTTTCCCGCAGCGTCCCGTCGGCTCCCTGGACGACGGCGAGAAGGCGGCCTTCACGGTCCAGAAGGCGCATGCCCGCCCGCGAGGAAAGGCAGGCGTCCAGGCGCGGCATGGGGGCAAGCCGGAGCGCCACGGTGGTGAGCACGGCGGGGAGGCAGACGCCAAGCAGCAGGGACGCCAGGCACCGGCGGGAGCGGATGCTCCCCGTCCTATCTGGCGAGGCGTCTTCGGATTTCTTCGCCATGAAACATGGCCTTGAGGCCCAGGAGGATGACAAGGGAGTTCATGGGGACCAGGAGCCCGGCCTTTAGCATGGGCTTTTCTAACATTTTTCGATAAACTCCGTAAGAGATGGCGGACCTGTTGATCGTGGACGACGAGGCGCAGATCCTGGAGGGGATCCGCACGGGAATTCCCTGGGAAGCCCATGGCGTGGAGGTCGTCGGGACGGCGGGCAGCGCCGCCGAGGCGCTCACAGTCATCGAGAGCCGCCTTCCAGAGATCGTCATCCTGGACGTCAAGATGCCCGACATGGACGGCCTCGAGCTGCTGGAGATCGTACGGGAGCGATATCCGAGCATCAAGGTGATCCTCATCAGCGGGCACGACGATTTCTCCTACGCGCAGAAGGCGGTGGGCCTAGGGGCGTTCGACTACCTGCTCAAGCCGCTTGACGGAGCCAAGCTGCTCTCCAAGGTCCTGGAGGCCAAGGGGATCGCGGAAAGCGAGCAGGCCGCCGTGATCCAGGACCTGGAGCTGCGCCACCGCTTCCGCGAGAGCCTGCCCGTTCTGCAGGATGCATTCTTCACCCGCCTCCTGCGCGGCAGGCCGATGGACGCGGCGGCCATGTACGCGCGCGCCGAGGCGCTCGAGATCCGGCTGGACGGACCGTTTTTCGCGGCCGTGGTCCTGCAGGTGGAATCGCCCGACGAAGGCGCGGACCGCGACTTCCTGCTTTTCGCCGCGCGGGAAGCGGCGGAAAGGACGCTTCGGGAGGGGCACCCCTGCACGCACGCGTTTCTCCTGGACGACCGCATCGGCCTCGTGGTTTCGGGCCCCCTGCGCAAGGAGGCGCTCATGGCCTCGGTCCGCCGCCTGCGCGACTGGGCCAACGCATCGCTCGGGGCCATGCTGTCGGCCGGCATCGGCCGGATCCGGCGGGGCATCGAGGGCATGCCGCTTTCCCTCCAGGAAGCCCTGGAGGCGCTCGAGTTCCGCATGGTCCAGGGCCGCAACGAGCTCATCGACGCGGAGTGCCTCCAGGAGGAGGCGCGGGTTCCCGTCGCGGGCCCCGCCTTTGAAGCCGTCCTGCGCGCTTCGGAGGACGAGATGCGGTCCGCATTGCAGGCCGGGGATGCGGCGAGGATCCGTGCCCTGGCGGACGGGATCCTGGAATCGCTTCGGGCGCACGCCGAGTCGGACGTGAAACGGAGGGACGGACTCCTGTTCTCCCTCGCCTCCTTCCTCACGCGGGTGGCCGCGGTCCTCGATCTGCCGGAGGGTGCGGGATGCACGGACGGAGGAGCGGTCCACGCGTCCCTGCGCGCCTGCGCCGGGATCGAGGAGATCCGCGTCCGTCTGGACGCCTGCCTGGCCGACCTGGAAGCGGGCTGGAGGGAACGGCAACGGAAGGCCAACAGCTTCCTTGTCCGCCGGGCGCTTGAATGCGTCAGGGAATGCCCCTACGGGGAGGCGTCCCTGGCGCGCGTGGCGCAGAAACTGCGCGTGCATCCGAACTACCTCAGCCGCATCGTGCGCCAGGAGACGGGGATGCCGTTCACGGAGCACGTGATCGGACGCAAGATGGAGGAGGCCAGGCGCCTGCTGAAGACCACGACCCGGCGCGTGCACGAGATCGCGGAGCAGCTTCATTATAGGGACGTGAACCACTTCACCAAGGTCTTCAAGAAGGCCGTCGGCGTCTCACCCACCGAGTACAGGGAGCTTTAGGGGGCAGGAGACCGGCAGGACCATGGCCACCCGCGTGCCCCTGTCCGGGAGGCTTTCCACGCTGAACGAACCCGCCTCCCCGTAGAAGAGCCGTATCCTCTGGGCCACGTTGCGCAGGCCCGAATCGTCGGAGGTTCCGCGGCCTTCCAGGCTCTCCCGCAGGAGCGCGAGCTTCCCGGCCGGCATGCCGCGGCCATTGTCCTCCACCTCCAGGCGGATGCAATGCCCCTCCAGGGAGCAGCTCACGACGATAAGGCCGGGACGGCCCAGGTCCCCGATGCCGTGGATGACCGCGTTCTCCACGAGGGGCTGCAGGATGAGGTTCAGCACCAGGAAGTCGTGGGTCCGCGGGTCCACCTGGAACTGGTACTCGGAGAGATCCTTGTAGCGGAACTTCTCGATGAACAGATACCCTTCCATGCTGCGCAGCATGTCCCGCACCTCGATGTGGTCCCGCCCCCGGTTGAAAGAGGCGCGGTACAGCGTGGAAAGCGAGATGACGATGCGGGAGATGTCGGACACGCCGTTCCTCGTGGCGATCCAGTTGATTGTGTCCAGCGTATTGTAGAGGAAATGGGGATTGATCTGATTCTGGAGCACCTTCAGCTCAATCTCCCTCTTCAGCAGCTTCTCCTGGTAGAGCTCACGGATCAGCAGCTTGATCTTGCGCATCGTGGCGTTGTAGCTGCGGAACAGGAGGCCGAACTCGTCGAGCCGGTCCTCCGCGATCTCCAGGTCGAAGTTCCCCTTCTCCGCCTCCTCCATGTGGCGGACCAGCTTGGCCACGGGAGCGTCCACCTGCCGGATCAGCGCCTTCCACGACAGCAGGATCATGAGGCCAACCAGAAGCAGGATGAGGGCCATGGAGGCGGCCAGGAAGATCCTCTGCGGGGCCAGGAGCTCCGCCTCGGGAACGAGGGCCAGGATGCCGAAGCCGGACAAGGGCAGCGCCCGGAAGACCCCGAGGCGGAAATCCGGGCGCCCGTCGGCCAGGCGGACCCGGGAACTCCCACCGTCCCGGAGGCGCTGCCAGTCCCCCGCGGAAAGCCCCGTCACGGGGCTCCCGCACAGGGATTCGTCCTCCGCGCAGGCCACGATGCCGGAGGAATCCACGAGGAACACGGAGGTGCCCGGAGTGATCTTCAGGCCGCGCAGGATGGCGATGAGGGAGCGCGCCTCGTAGTTCACGCTGAGGAACGCCCTGGACTTCAGGTTCCTGTTGATCAGGTCCGCGCGGCAGAAAAACGCGACCATGTAGGTTCCGCTGCGTCCCGAGTCCCGGAATGCGGCCCACCATCCGGCGCGCCCGCGTTCCGACATGGCCTCGCTGAACCATGCGCTGCCGGAGAGCACGTCCCAGGAGGCGACGCCGCCGCCGCTGGTCAGTGCCTTTCCCCATGCCTCCAGGTATGCGGCGATATAGAGCATCTCGTCGTTCATGGCCGTCTGGTAGGTCAGGTCCTTGCCCAATCCGTCGAAGAGGTCGTACTGCCTGTAGTAGCTTTCGCGGATTTCCGGTATCGCCGTGCAAAGCTGCGCAAGATTCGTATTGGTGCAGAGTGCGAATGCCAGGTCCCGCCCCTTGCGCAATAGCAGGGAGACGTAGTCCCTGGTCCGTTCCACGCTGCCTGTCAGGGATTCCTCCGTCATCCTCCGCACCATGTAGGTGGCCACCAGACTGTTGGCCAGGGCGATCAGGCAGAAAAATGCGCATAATGCGATCACGGAGGAAAGCAGCTTGACCTTCAATCCTTGGAAACGGAACCGCGTGGGAGAAACCATAATTTATGCCATCATATCGAGGTAACAAAAACCATGTAAGATGTTTGAAACACCCGGTTGCGCCGTCCTTCCCTTGGCGTAGAATCCGTGATGAGGCGGCATACCACGCCTCCCATCTTTTTCCATATCCAACAAGGAGGGATATATGAGAAAGATCCTGGCTCTGCTGGCAGTCCTTCTCCTCCTGCCCGGCCTCGCCGTCACGGCGAAGGGGACGGGTGAGAAGACCGCCACGGCAAAGGAACCGATAGAAATCGGCATGTCCGAGTTCCAGTTCATGGGCGACGTGTCCGACTGGCCCGACCTGAAGGCGGAGTACCTGAAGGAGTTCGAGAAAAAATTCGGCGTGAGAATCAAGATGAACCTGATCCCGCGGAACAACTACATGGAAAAGCTCTACCTCATGATTTCCACGGGGGAGCTTACGGGCATGATCCGCGTGTTCGGGGCCCAGGACGTGCTGAAGTGCATCGACGACGGCACCATTCTGCCCCTGGACGAGTACGTCAAGGACAATCCCGTCTACCAGAAGGAGTTCGTGGGCTACGACAACACCATGACCAGCGACGGCAGGACCTGGGGCCTGTTCGCCGGCTACGCCCGCTCCGGGATCTTCGCCCGCATGTGGCGCAAGGACTGGCTGGACAAGCTGGGCCTGAAGGCGCCGGAGACCGTGGAGGAGCTCTACACCGCGGCCAAGCTGATGACGGAAAACGATCCGGACGGCAACGGCAAGAAGGACACCGTGGGCCTCACCTCCGCTTCCGGCACCTGGTGCATCGGCGACGTCTTCCACGCCTACGATGCGCGCCTGAACGACACGCAGAGCAACTCCATCACCTGGGATCCCGTCGAGAACGCATGGGGCGACTCGATGCTGAAGCCCGGCATGGTGGACGCGCTCAAGATGATGAACGCCCTCTACAAGAACGGCTACCTGGACAATGAGTTCTTCACGAACAAGGGCAGCAACATGAGGGACAAGATCATCTCCGGCAAATACGGAAGCACCTACTACTGGATGCACTGGGGCCTGCGCGACGCGCCCCCGATGATCCAGAAGAACGTGCCGACCGCCACCACCACGGCCGTGGCAGCCCTCAAGGGCACCCGCACCACGCTGATCAACCACATCGTGAGCAACGGCGTCCTGCACGTGCTGGTGAAGGGGACAAAGAATCCCAAGGAGGTCGTCAACTCCTTCATCAACCTGTTCTACGACAACAAGGACGCGCACTTCTGGGGCCGCTTCGGCATCGAGGGCAAGAACTGGAAATGGGACGGCAACAAGGTGGTCCAGATGAAGGACCCCAAGACCGGCAACCTCATGCCCACCTCCGGCCTCATCGACACCCACCCCAAGTTCGGCTTCGCCAAGTATCCCGTGGTGCCCGAGGGCTCCGCGGACGACCAGGCCAAGGCGATCGCCATGCAGAACCTGATGGACAAGATCATGGACGACGGCCTGGCCGATCAAAGCCTCTTCAACGTGACCAACCTCTACGACAACCCGCGCTCCCCCAAGTACAACGCCATCGTCGCGGACCTCGAGAGGATCTTCAATGAGGTCATCGTGAAGGCCACGACGGGGGAACTGTCCCCCGAGAACGCCATCAAGTACTACCGCGACAACATGAGGAAACTCGGTACGGCGGCCGCCATCGAAGAGATGAACGCGGCCCTCGGCCTGGCCACGGGCAGGAAAGCCGACACGAAGTGGAAGAACTACTAGGGGAGCGGCCCCGCGGTATCCGGGGGAGTCCCGGCCCAGGCCGGGGCTTCCCCTTTCCAGAGAGGAGCAGGAAAGAAATGTCCAGTCTCCGAGGCAGGCGCGTCTTCACGCAGACCAACATCACCCTCTATCTCATGTTCCTTCCCGCTTTCCTGTTCTTCCTGATCTTCGCCTACCTTCCCATGCCGGGCATCCTCATCGCCTTCGCCGACTACCGCGTCTCCGGTTTCAAGAAGTGGGTGGGCCTGGAGAACTTCCGCTACATCTTCCAGCTCCCCTTCTTCTGGGAAGCCTTCGGGAACACGTGGCGGTTCGTCATCCTGCGCTACCTGTTCACCTTCCCGGCGCCCATCCTCTTCGCGCTCCTGCTCAACGAGGTGCGCCTGAAGGCGTTCCAGAAGACGGTGCAGACTGTGAGCACCCTGCCACACTTCATCTCCTGGGTCGTGATCGCGGGGATCTGGTCCACGATCCTCTCGCCCAACTCCGGCTACGTGAACAACGTCATCAAGGCGCTGGGCGGAACGCCCATCTTCTTCTTCTCCAAGCCTTCCCTGTTTCCCTGGCTGTTCACGGGGATCTCCGTCTGGAAGGAGGTGGGCTACAGCACGATCATCTACCTGGCGGCCCTGGCGGGCATCAATCCGGAGCTCTACGAATCGGCGGTCATCGACGGGGCGGGCCGCTTCAAGCAGTCCCTCTACATCACGCTGCCCGGCCTGGCGCAGACCATCCTGGTGGTCTTCGTGCTCTCCTTCTCCGGGGTGCTGAACCTCTTCGAGCCCATCTACGTGCTCCAGAACCAGATGATCATCTCCACCTCGGAGGTCCTGGACACCTATACGTACAAGCTCGGGATCGTGCAGGCCAAGTATCCCCTGGCCACGGCGGTCGGGTTCTTCAAGTCCACGATCGCCCTCGTCCTGGTCCTCGCGGCCAACTTCGTGAGCAGACACGTCACCGAGGACAAGCAGTCCATTCTCTAGGGGGCACAACGCATGATCCAGCCGAGCCGATCGGAACGAATCTTCCAGGCCTTCAATTTCCTTTTCCTGGGCCTGTTCACCCTGGCGCTTCTCCTGCCCGTGCTCTACGTGCTGCGCCGATCCCTGGACGTGGGGGCCTTCGGGGAGACGTCCCTCTCCCTCATCCCCCGGGAACCTTCCCTCTTCTACTACAAGGCGGTGCTGCAGGACCGCGGCGTCTACCAGCCGTTCCTCAACTCCCTGATCCTCACCGTGGTGGGGACCCTCCTTTCCATCGCCCTGGAATCCATGGCGGCCTACAGCCTCTCCAAGAGGGACCTGCCGGGCAACCGGCTGTTCATCTACATGATGGTGGTCACCATGATGTTCTCCGGAGGCCTGGTGCCCTCCTACCTCCTGATCAAGGGCCTCGGGCTGATCGACAAGTTCCCCTGGGTCCTGATCCTGCCTTCCTGCATCGGGGCCTGGAACATCTTCCTGATCCGCAACTACTACTGGTCCATCCCGGCCAGCCTCAATGAGTCGGCCCGCATCGACGGCGCCCAGGAGTTCACCATCTTCTCCCGCATCGTCCTTCCCCTCTCGATTCCCGTCATCGCCGCCATCGCCCTGTTCACCGGGGTGGGCTACTGGAACACCTTCTTCTCGGCCATCATCTACATCAACACGCCCAGCAAGTTCACCTTCGCGGTGAAGCTGCGGGAGATCCTGGCCCTGCAGATGGAGATGCAGAACCAGTTCGAACGGCTGGCCGTGGGCCAGGAGCTGCTGCTGCAGAACCTCAACATGGAGGGCCTGTACTCGGCCATGATCGTCATCTCCATGCTCCCCATCATCCTGGTCTACCCCTATCTGCAGAAGCATTTCGCCAAGGGGATCATGGTGGGGTCCATCAAGGGATGAATAGCTGGGACGCCGCCGCGCAGCGGGCGCGGCGTGAGGAATGGTTCCGCCTCTACAGGGCGGCCCTGGGCGGCGCGGTGGGCGCGGACGGCTCCTGGCACGGCCGGGACGCCCCCATGGGCTTCCGGGAGAAGGTCTGGCACTGTTTCCCGCTTCTCTCCGGGGAGCGGGCCGACGTGCAGCTGGCCAACGGCATCCTCCGCGCCCTGAGGCCCCCGCCGTGCCATTTCACGCCGATGAGCTTCCTGCAGCTGCTCCTGTCCCACGGAGAACGCCTCGCGGAGGACGTGCAGGACTCGATGCGGGAGTACGTCCGCTCCTCCCTGGCCCCCGCGGCGGACGGCCGCATCCATTTCAGCATGTACAACGACAACTTCGCCGCCATGGCCTGTTTCACGCTCCTCATCGGAGGCAGGATGTTTGGCGACGGGGAGGCGCGGCGGGCCGGCCTCGGGAAGCTGTCCGACCTGGAGGACCTGCTGCGCCGCCGCGGCACGGTCATGGAGTACGGCAGCCCCACCTACACGCCCATCCACGCCCACGTCCTGGCGGACCTGGCCAACCGCGAGACGGATCCCTAGGTGAGGGAACGGGCCCTGCGGTGCGAGCAGCGCATGTGGGCGGAGATGGCCACGCACTGGCACGCGCCCACCTCCCGCCTGGCCGGCCCCTACTCCCGCGCCTACTGGGTGGACACGGTGGGCCACACGCACCTCATTCACGGCCTGCTCTGGGTCGTCTTCGGGGACGCCATCTTCGTCAATCCGGTGGACTCCCTGCTGCATCCGCTCCCGGACCAGGTCATCCACTGCGGCTGGGACACCCTGATGATGCCCAACATCGCATGGCTGGTCTCGGCGGACTGCCACTGTCCGGACCGCCTGGCGGAGACGCTCCTGTCCAAGCCGGACGGGTTCTCCGTGACCTGCACCAGCGAATCCATCCCCTCCCTCATGCGGGGGTACAGGACCTACGGGGATGGACGGCGCGAGTACTTCGACAATCCACTCGAATATCCGGCCTTCTCGGGCCCCAACACGGCGTACCTCACGCGGGATTTCGCCCTGGGGACGGGGTGCTCCGGCTACCACGACGGGGCGCTCACGGAGACGATGCACATCACCTACCGGCGGAAGGTCCCCGCGCGGACCCTGGGGGACACGCGTGCCGTGACCTGCCGCTACATCTACAACGGGAAACTTCCCGAACGGCGCAACTACTACAGCGTCATCGACGGCGAGCACGGTCCGGATGTCTTCCGCGACGAGGGGCGCAAGTGGGGCCTCCAGCACGGGCCCTGCTCCCTGGTGGCCTACAGGCCCAAGCCCTTCGAGGCGCACGAAGTCTCCTCGATGAAGCTGTCCGTGCTCCTGCCGACGCACTTCGCGCCGGTGGAAGAAGTGCGGATCGGGGGACCCGATCCGCTGGCCGTGGAAAGCGCGGAACCCCGTCCGGTATTCGTGAAGGACGGTCCCGTCTACCTTTGCTTCCGTCCCCTTTCCTGCACGGACCTCGGGCGGAGGTCCGCCGTGCGCCTGGAGACCGCGCCGCATTTCCTGATGGTCTCCTTCTACAACTACGAGGGACCCGCCCGGGCCTTCACCCCGCGGGAGGCTCTCCTCACCGCGAGCGGCGTCCTGGTCCATGCCGCATCGGTCCGGGAGTTCCCTTCCCTGGAGGCGTTCATGCAATGGTGCGCCCTGGGCACGCTCACGGACGCGATGGAGGAATCGGAAGGCGGCGTGACGCGTTGGATCCGCTACAAGAGGCCCGGGCTCGAATTGCGCCTGGCCCTGAGCCCCGCAAGCGAGGGGATCCTGCTGGCCACGGTCAACGGAAGGCCGCGTCCGCAACCCATCTTCTCCGCCACAGGGGTGGATGCCGACGCGCTGCCGTTCCTGTCCCCTTAGGGAGTCACCCGCCACTGCCGTGGAAGGTCAGGCTCATGAGGCAGATGTCGTCTTCGGGCACGTCTCCATCCAGGAAGACGTGCACGGCCCCGACCAGATCGTCGAGTTCCAGCCGTCCCTTCTCCCCGAGGATGCGCACGCATTCCGCTTTGGACCGCGTGAGGCCGAAAGGCTCCCCGCCGCGGGAGGCCTCCACCAGCCCGTCGCTCATCACCAGGAGCACGTCGTCCCTGGCCAGGGAGGCCTCTGAGGTCCCATAGCGGTGTTCCTCCACGTGGCCGATGGGGAAATCCGAGGTCCCGTAGAACTCCTCCGCCACACCCCCCCCGGATGAGGAGCGGCGGTACGTGGGTTCCCGCCGAAGAGTATTGCATCCGCAGCGTGCGCAGGTCGAGCAGCCCGAGGAACAGTGTGAGATAGATCTGCGGGTCGCCATGGTTGATCTCCGTCATGAAGGCGCGGTTGACCGCGGAAAGGACGGTGCCCGGGTCGCAGCTGGCAAGGCGCCCGCCGGGGGATGGCTCCTGAATCGAGGATTCGATGAGCTTCTTCACGTAGACGGTGAGCATGGCCGCGGAAATGCCGTGCCCGCACAGGTCGCCGCTGTAGATCCCGACCCGCGCCTCGTCGACCCGCAGGACTCCCGCCACGTCCCCGCCCAGCTCCTCGCAGGGCACGTATTCGACGGATACCGAGACGCCCGGAAGCTCCATGCGCCGGTCCGGGGCCATCGTCCTCTGGATGCCGCGGGCCAGGAGCAGCTCCCGGCGCACGCGCTCATGGGCCTCCTCAAGCTCCATGGTCCGTTCGCGGACCATGCGCTCAAGCTCCCCGGTCTGGCGCTGGAGCAGATCCTCGAAGCGGGCGTCCAGGTCCCAGAAGAAGCGCGTCAGGTGGGCCATGATGTTGTCCGCCACGACCGGATGCTCCCGCCGGATCCGATGCAGGTCCCGCCGGCTCAGCGTAAGCGTCGAAAGGGGGCTCAGGGCACGAAGGCTCGTTTCCGGAGCGTCGCCGTCCAAAAAGGCGGCCAGGGTTCCGTAGAATCCGCCCGCCGAAAGCTCCCGGACGGCTACCTCCCGGCGCAGGGCTACGCGGCGGTGCACCGCGGCGCGGCCTTGCAGGACCAGATGAACCCTCGTGTCCCCCCCGGGGGAGACGAGGACGCCCGCGGCATGGTCCGCGGGCGTGAAGCATGGCAGCAGCGCCTCGAGTTCCCCTTCCAGAATCCCTTGCATGAGGTCATTGTCCGCCAGGCGTCGCAGGAGCTCCATCGGTCGCAGAAGCATGATGGAGCGGACTGCCTCTGTCAACACGCGCCGGGTGTCGCGCTTCCCGAGGCCGACGGCAGTTGACTGAGGCCGCAATCTCCCCTACCATCCCAACCCATGACGGCGAACGAATTGCGGCGTAAATACCTGGATTTCTTCAAGGCCAAGGGACACGCGGAGATCTCCGGCAAGTCCCTCATCCCGGAGAACGACCCCACGGTGCTGTTCACGACGGCCGGCATGCATCCTCTGGTGCCCTACATCCTGGGGGAGCCGCATCCCGCGGGCAAGCGCCTGACGGACGTGCAGAAGTGCATGCGCACCGACGACATCGATGAGGTGGGCGATCCGTCGCATTGCACCTTCTTCGAGATGCTCGGCAACTGGTCCCTCGGCGACTATTTCAAGGAAGAGGCCATCCGCTTCAGCCACGAGTTCCTCACCTCGAGCAACTGGCTCGGGTTCCATCCCGACAGCCTTTCTGTCACGGTGTTCGCCGGCGACTCCGAGGTGCCTCCCGACCACGAGGCGGCCGAGGTCTGGAAGGGCCTTGGGATCCCCGCGCAGCGGATCCACTACCTGCCGCGCAAGGACAACTGGTGGGGACCCGCCGGGCAGACGGGACCCTGCGGTCCGGACACGGAGATGTTCATCGACACCGGCATCCCCGCCTGCGGACCCGACTGCAAGCCGGGCTGCCATTGCGGCAAGTACTTCGAGATCTGGAACGACGTGTTCATGCAGTACAACAAGACCGCGGAGGGCAAGTACCCCCCCCTGGCCCAGAAGACCGTGGACACGGGCATGGGCATCGAACGCACGGTGGCCATGATGCAGGGGAAGAAGACCATCTTCGAGACCGAGATCTTCGTCCCCGTCATCTCCCGTCTCGAGGCGCTGTGCGGCAGGGAGTACGGGAAGGACCCCGCGGCGGACGCCTCGTTCCGCATCATCGCCGACCACGTGCGCGCCTCCGCGTTCCTGATCGCCGACGACAGGGGCGTGAAACCCTCCAACCTGGGCCAGGGCTACATCCTGCGCCGGCTCATCCGCCGCGCCATCCGCCACGGCCGCAAGCTGGCCTTGGAGGGCAGCTTCCTGCCCGCCCTCGCGCACGAGGTCGTGGGAGTCTACGAGGGGTTCTACGCGGAAATGCGCCAGCGGGAGTCCCTCATCGCCGAGGAGCTGGGCAAGGAGGAGGAACGGTTCTCCGACACTCTCAAGAAGGGCGAGCACGAGTTCGAGAAGCTGGTCCCCAACCTGCTGAAAAACCCGGCGCGGACCATACCCGGCCGCGTGGCCTTCCGGCTCTACGACACCTACGGGTTCCCGGTGGAGATCACCGAGGAGCTGGCCCGTGAGAACGGCCTGACGGTGGACCGTGGGGGCTTCGACGAGGCCTTCGAGAAGCACCAGGCCACCTCCAAGGCCGGCGCGGAGAAGGTGTTCAAGGGCGGACTGGCCGACAACTCGGAGATGACCACGAAGCTGCACACCGCCACCCACCTGCTGCATCAGGCGCTCCGCACGGTCCTGGGCGACCACGTGGCGCAGAAGGGCTCCAACATCACCGTGGAGCGCCTCCGTTTCGACTTCACCCACCCCGCCCCCATGACGGAGGAGCAGGTCCGCCGCGTGGAGGCCATCGTGAACGAACAGATCGGCCGGGACCTCCCCGTGAGCATGGAGGTGACCACGCTGGAGGCGGCCAAGGCGGCCGGAGCCATCGCATTGTTCGGCGAGAAATACGGGGAAAAGGTGAAGCTCTACGCGATCGGCGACTTCTCCAAGGAGGTCTGCGGCGGGCCCCACGTGGAACGCACGGGCACCCTGGGACGCTTCGTCATCCAGAAGGAGCAGTCCTCCTCGGCCGGCGTGCGGCGCATCCGCGCCGTGCTGGAGAACGCCTAGGACCCGCCGTCGCGCCCCAGGACGGCCAGCTGCCCGCAGGCCCCGTCCAGGTCGCGGCCCCTTCGGAAGCGCTGCGCCACGGCAACCCCCGCCTCCTCCAGCCGGGCGCGGAAAAGACGGACCCGTTCCGCGGCCGGTTCCCGGAAGGGCAGGTCCGGCGTCGGATTCCAAGGGATCAGGTTCACCATCGCGGAGAGCGGTGGAAGGAAGCGGAGCAGCGCTTCCGCATCCTCCGGCCGGTCCGTCTTCCCCTCCAGAAGCACGATCTCCAGCGTGATGCGGTCCCCGGTAAGCTCCTGATAGCGCACCAGGGCCTCCTTCAGGGCCGGAAGCGGCGTGGAACGGCACACGGGCATGAGGGAGGCGCGCATGGCGGGATCCGCGCTGACCAGGGAGACGGCCAGCCGGATCGCGGGCCCCTTCTCGGCCAGTTCCAGGATGCCCGACCCCACGCCGCTCGTGGACAGGGTGAGCTTGCGCAGGCCGAGGCCCGCGCCATCCCGGTGATGCAGGATCTCCACGGCCCGGCGGACCCGGTCCAGGTTCAGCAGGGGTTCTCCCATGCCCATGAAGACGACGTTCGCAATGGGACCGGCCTCCCGGCCCAGATGGAGGAACTGTTCCACGATCTCGTGCGCCTCCAGGTTCCGCCGGAAGCCCATGAGCCCCGTGCGGCAGAACGCGCATCCCATGGGGCAGCCGACCTGGGTGGACAGGCAGGCGGTGCGGCGGTCCCGGCCATTGGAGAGCGCCATGGCCTCCACCATTCCGCCGTCAGAGAGGGCCAGACGCAGCTTGACGCTGCCGTCCGCCGACCGGCGCACCGCATCGGGAACCGAGCTGGATATCGTGGCACGGGAATCGAGCAGCCCGCGCAGGGCCGCCGGAAGGTCCGACATGGCCTGGAAGGAAGCGGCTCCGCCATGGATCCAGCGGAAGATCTGGCGTCCGCGGAACCGCTCCGGCAATTGCAGTGCTTCCGCGATGGCTTCCGGCGCCAGCGCGGCGAGTGGGATTAGAGGGGCCGCTGCAGCTTCTCCAGTTGTTCGGCGATCCCCTGGCTCCGCAGGCCCAGGCGGGCCGCGCGGGAGAGGATCTCCAGGGCCTTGTCCCTTTTATCCAGGGAGATCCAGCACTGGGCGATCTCCAGGTACAGCCGCGGATTCTTGGCGTCATTGACCAGGAGTCCCGTGAGGGCCTCGATGGATTCCAGGTAGTTGCCCTTGGACTTGTTGATCAGGGCGAGGCCCAGGACCGCGTAGCTGTCGAACTCGATGTTCAGGGCCCTGTCGTAGAATTCCTTGGCCTTGTCCAGCTGCTCCATCTGCCTGTAGGAATCCCCGATGCGCGTCAGGATCACCTTGTTCTCGGGATCCGCTTCGAGGATCTTCTGCCAGTAGTACAGGGACTCGGCGGGATCGTTCATCCCGCGGTAACAGTCCGCCAGGCCGAAGAGGGCGTAGAAGTTTTCCGGCTGGAGGTCCAGCGCCTTTTTGAAGTACGGGATGCCCTTCTCGTACTGCTTCAGCTTGCGGTAGCAGTTCCCGATGGAGGTCAGGACCCAGATGTTCTTCGGATCCTTGCGGTGCATCCGTTCCCAGAATCCCAGGGCGTCGCGGTATTCCTTGAGGTCGAAATGCAGGTAGCCCAGGCCCGTCAGGGCGTATGGGTTGTCCGCGTCGATCTGCAGGATCTTATGGTAGATCTCCTTGGAGCGCTGGAAATCCAGCACCTTCCTGTAGGCATCCGCGATCCGGGTGAGCACCGTGACGTCGCTGTCCCCCTGGGCCAGATACTTCTCCCAGATCTCGATGGCCTTGGGGTACTGCCGCAGCGCCCGGTAGCTGTCCGCCAGGCCCACAAGGGCGTATTTGTTTCCGACATGGAACTGGAGGCACTTCATGTAGTATTGGATGGCCTCATTGTAGGATCTGCGTTTACGCGCGACGTCTCCCAGGCCGACCAAAGCATAGTTGTTCTGCGGTTCCACGGCGAGGATGCCGTTGAACTTCTCCTCCGCTTCCGCCAAACGGTCTTCCTTGAGAAGCTGGTAGCCCCTCTTGGAAAGCTCCGAAACCGCCACGGGAACGGCGTCTGGTTTCGTCTCCGCGACTTTCTCTTCTTCTTCGCTCATATCAGGAAACTTCCTGTTCCTCCTTCAACCATCCACTCAATACGCGCGCCACGCGTGCGGCGATCTCATCCGCCTTCTGCGGGCACGGAGCCTTGCGATACCAGAGGAGGGCGTCCAGGGGCCTTCCCTCCTTGAAGCACCGGTCTCCCAACCGGATCATTCCGTCCGCATAACCCGTCGTAGAGAAGATCCGCCCGGCGAGGTCCAGTTCTCCGCGGTTGAAGAGCTCATTCCCTTTGCGAATCAATGCAGCCCTTTTTTCCCGGGAGAGCGGCACGCCGCTCCCTCGGGTCACCTTGGTGAACCCTTCCGAGGGCACTTTTTTGGGCTCTTCTTTCCTATCCATCCTAACGGAAAACCAGCCTTACTTCAAGATACTCGGGAAGATTTCTCGAGTCAATGATTCCCCGAATCCCTTCAGCCAAGGGATCCCTTGGTGGATAGGGTATCCTCCGCCTGTCCATAGGCGGCCGCGACGGCCTTCCCAAGGGCCTTGAAAAGGGATTCCGCCATATGGTGGCTGTTCTCCCCGTAACGGGTCTCCGCATGGAGGCTGATACGCGCCCTGGAACTGAAGGCCATGAGGAATTCCTTGAGGAGGGAAAGGTCGAAATCGCCGACCCGGGGCTGCGGGAAGACCGTCCGATATGCCAGGCAGGGGAGTCCCGAGACATCCACGCTGACTTCAGACAGGGCCTCGTCCATGGGAATGACGGCATGTGCGAAACGGCGCACCGGACCCTTGGCGAGGATCTGCGAAAAGGCATCCCCCAGCAGAAGGCCTGTATCCTCCACCACGTGGTGGGCATCCACGTCGAGATCGCCCGTCGCCTTGAGGGAGAGGGTCATGCCTCCGTGAAAGGAGAAGGCCGTCAAAAGATGGTCGAAAAAACCGACGCCCGTGCCGATTCCGCCCCCCTCCCCGCGGGAATCGGGATCCAGGGTGAGGGAAATGTCGGTTTCCTTCGTCTTGCGCGTCAAAGCGACGATCCTTCCGGCCAAGGCGGTCCCCCTTTCCTCCATGGATTGTAGCGGCCGGCCGCCAAAAGATCAACAACCTCGCAGCAAGCTGCGGGGCATGAATCCCGCCTGCGAATCAACCGCCGACGGGTCCCGAATGGCGCATGGCGTCCGCGATGAGGCGGGCCAGCTCGGAGGTGACGATCGGTTTCTCCAGGCAGGTGACGCCCGTGTAGGAGATGAATCCGCGGGACCGGGGATCGTCGAGGTCCCCCGTCAGGAAGATCATCCGCTTCAACAGCTCCGGCTTGTTGGCGAGGACCCATGCGTACAGCTCCTCCCCGTCCATGCCGGGCATGCGCAGGTCGGAAAGGATGAGATCGAACCGGCCCTGCCCGGAAAGCGCCGTCACGGTCTCCCGGCCATTGACGGTGGCCAGGACCTCGCATCCCATGCGCGTGAGGAAACGGCCGACGTATTCACGGATGGAATCCTCGTCCTCGGCCAGAATGATGCGGCATCCGCGAAGGTCCGGGGTCTCCTTCGATGCGAGGCCGGGGGAATCTCCGGCTGCGCCTGACCTCAACTGGACATTCGGGTCTTCGGGCGCGTCGGCCGCCGTGCGCGTGTGCAGAGGCAGCTCCACCTTGAAGCTGGCGCCCCAACCGTCACGGTTTTCCACATGGATCTCCCCGCCATGGGCATGCACGATGCGCATCGATACGGGCAGGCCGAGTCCGGATCCCCCGGATTTGGTCGTGTAGAAAGGGTCGAAGACCCTGGGCAGATCGGTCCTCGGGATGCCGGGACCGGAATCGGTGACGACGGCGAACACCCGCGTATCCTGGTGACCCGTCTCCACCAGGATCGTCCCCTTCCGTCCCGTGCCGCGGATCGCCTGCTCCGCATTGCGGATCAGGTTGATGAAGACGTCCCTCATCTGGGCCGCGTCCACCCGCACCTCTGGAATTCCGGGATCCAGGTTCCTGCGCGTCGCGAGGTCCGACTCTTCCATCTCGTAGGAACAGGCGTCGAGCGCGTCCTCCAGGATTCCGTTCCAGCTGCAGGGGGCGGGCACCGGCGCCACGACCCGGCCGAAGGAGAGCAGGTTCTGCAGGAGCTGCCGGGCGTGATCGGCCTCCTTGCGGATCCGTTCCAGGTCATGGACCGCCTCGTCGGTGAGATAGGGGGAGCTGCGCAGCGTCCGGGAGAAGCCGAGGATGCCGCTCATGGAATTGCGCAGCTCATGGGCCACTCCCGCCGCCAGTTCCCCGAGGAGCGACAGGCGCTCATTGCGCCGCGCCTTCTCCTCGATCCCGCGGCGTTCCGTGATGTCCCGTCCCACGCCGTGGAAAAGCATGGTCCCGTCGGGCTCCACCAGCTTCACGATTTCCGTTTCGAAGCATACCATCCCGCCGGACTTGGTCAGGAGATACGGTTGTGCGGTGACCGATTCCTGGTGATCGCGGGACAGGGACCGCAGGAAGGGACCGATCATCCGGCCCGCGTCCCCGGGAGCCAGGAGGTCCGCGAAAAAGCTTCCCAGCAGTTCCCCGGGCGGGAAGCCGGTGATGGCCTCGATGCGCGACGTGACGAAGGTGAAGCAGCCGCGGGAATCGAGGGAGAAGATCACGTCGGTCACGGATTCCGTGATCATGCGCAGGCGCGCCTCGGATTCCTCCAGTTCCTCCGTCCTGGCCTTGAGGCTCCCGGCCATGCCGTTGAAGGAACGCGCAATGGCGCCGAACTCGTCCTGCGAGGCGATCTCCGCGCGGCGCTCCATGTCTCCGGCCCCGAGGGCCTCCGTCGCGTCCAGGAGGGACTGCACGGGTCGGGAGGCGCGGCGGATGAAGTAGATGCCGGTCAGGGAGCAGAGGACGGTGAAGAAGGCCATGCCCAGGATCGACAGGACGAGCATGCTCCGGACCGGGAGGAAGGCTTCCCGTTCCGGCTGCACGACGGTCACTGTCCAGCCGGGATCGGGGATCCGGCGGGATACGCGGAATCCCGGAATCGCGGGGACCGGGGCGCCCGCGCTACGCAGGATCAGCCCCTTGTCCGGATGCGCCACGAGGCCGCCCTCCGCCGAGGACAGATAGGCGAATCCGTGTTCGCCGATCAGCACGCCGTCCACGATATCCCAGACGCGCCGCAGGTCCACCTCGGCCAGCAGGTACTCGTCCCCGGTCCCGCTCCAGTCGACGGGCTCCACGAGGGTCATCACGGGGAGCTCCCGCTGGATCAGCCGGGGTTTCCATGTCTCCGCGCGGCCCTGCAGCACGGCGTCGACCGCCTGGGAGTCGAAGTCCGACAGGGTGGTTCTCCCCAGGGCATTGTCGGCCAGGACGCCGTAGGCACGATGGACGAGGGCGAGGCGGCGGAAATGCGGCAACTCCAGGCTCAGCTTCTCCAGCAGCACCGAGACGGACTGCCTGTCCCTGCCCCCGAGGGGCAGGAGCAGGGCGATCTCGCGCAGGCCCCCGGCGGCGACCTGAAAAAAGATGCCGACCTCCGCCGCGGCCCGCTCGGCCACCTGTTCGTTGCGCTGGCCGATGGCCGCCCGCAGCCGGATGTTGGCGGACTCGAACACCAACAGTCCCGTGCCCACGGTGGAGAGGATCACGAACAGGCACATGAGGATCGTGAAGCGGGTCAGGATGCTTCGGCGGAAGGGTATGGCGTGTCTTGGGTCGCGGCGGTACTCCATGGCCGTGACCCCATTCTACCCCGGGATCAACGGCTGGATCAACGGCGCCGCGCGGCCGGCCTATTCCCGCTCGTGCAGCAGGGTCTTCAACTGCTTGATCTCCGTCACCAGCTTGTCCCGGCCCATGTCGCGGAACCGGCGCGGGACCATCTCCCGGCTGGTGCACTCCAGCACAGCCACGAGGTTCTGCAGCTCGATCTCGTGCGGATAGGCGGGCGGCATGAAGTCCTGGATGGTCTGCTCCAGGTCGGGCTTGGTGATGAAGACATGGTTGTTCATGGCCGCGAGGAATTTGGCGCGGATCAGGACGGATTCCAGGTCCGCGCCCGAGAAGTCGAACTTGTAGCGTTTGAACAGCTCCACGATGGGCACCTTGTGGATGCGGAGGGAGAGCTTCTTCACGAGCGTCTCGTACATGTCCTCCTTCTCCTCCATGGTTTCCGGGTAGAAGAGGGCCAGGTGCTCCTCCGCCCTGCCCTGCCGTTTCATGTCGATGGGAAGGAGGTCCGGGCGGCAGGTGATGAGGAACCAGATGATCTTGCCGCGGTACTCCGTGTTTCCCATGAAAGAGGCGATCTGCCCGAAGATCCGGTTGCTCGTGCCGGAGTCCCCATCCTGGTTGCGGTCCCCCAGGAACGCGTCGGCCTCGTCGATCATCACGCCCACGGGGGCCATGGCCTTGAGGATGTTCAGGATCTTCTCCAGGTTGGATTCCGTCACGCCCTGCCATTTGGAGCGGAAGTTGCGGAACTTCACGATGGGGATGCCGATCTCTCCCGTGAAGGCGGTGACCATGAAGGACTTGCCCGTCCCCACCGGTCCCGCGATCAGGTAGCCCATGGGAAGGACGTCGAAACGGCCCTCCCGGATGGCCTTGGCCGCGTTCTTGAAGCGTTTCTTCACGAAGTCGTTCCCGGACACCAGGGACAGGTCATGCTCGCTTTCCAGGAACTCCAGGAGGCCGGCCGCCTCCGCCTCGATGATCTCCTTCTTCTTCTCCTTCAGGTACTCCAGGCTGATCCGGCGGTCCTCCTGGAAGGATTCCGCGGCCAGCTGGTTGAGATTCATCAGGTTCAGGCCGCTCGTGATCTTGGCGAACTCCGGGATGGAGAGCTTGTCCTCAAGCAGGAGCTTCCCGTTCCGGTCCAGGTAGGCGAGGAAGCTTTCCCTCACCTTCTCGTCCGGGATCGGGATATTCACCTTTATCGAGCTCGGCGACCGCACGAGCTTGGGATGGAGGTCGGCGAGGTTCTCCGTCAGGAGGATGACCGACACATCCCCCTGCGTGAAGATGGGATCGTGGGCCCAGCGGTTCAGGGTGACGA
>Ga0153915_10000093_pt1 | contig 78169 bp, 80 predicted proteins | sample Opewatmetagenome_2_FD_107003 | JGI IMG/M metagenome (GOLD analysis project Ga0153915, IMG submission 107003) | Freshwater wetland microbial communities from Ohio, USA - Open water 3 Core 3 Depth 3 metaG | ecosystem: Environmental > Aquatic > Freshwater > Wetlands | place: USA: Ohio, Lake Erie...
CCCGACCCGCTTGTAGCACAGAAACGCCGTATCCCGGTTATCTGGCACGGCGACAAGGAGACCAAGGAAGGCAAGGGTATGATGACCTGCGATCCGAATGGTCCCGTATGCATGATGGTCACCGATATCTCCTTTGACCCCCATGCCGGCGAAGTCGCCACCGGGCGTCTCTTCTCAGGCGCCCTCAAGCGGGGCGACACGCTCTATGTCATGGGTTCGGCAAAAAGGGAGAACCGTCTCCAGCAGGTCGGTATCTTCATGGGACCCAAGCGTGTGGAAGTCGAAGAGATCGTTGCGGGAAACATCCCCGCCGTCACCGGTCTCAAGGATGCCTTTGTCGGATCAACCGTCACCTCGCTCCTGGAGATGGAAGGGTTCGAGTCACTCAAGCACTACTCTGAACCGGTCATGACCGTTGCGGTCGAAGCAAAGAGCATGAAAGACCTGCCCAAGCTCGTTGAAGTGCTCCGCCAAGTGGCAAAGGAAGACCCGACGCTGGTCATCACCATCAACGAAGAGACCGGCGAGCACCTCATCTCCGGTATGGGAGAACTGCACCTCGAGATCATCACCGGCCGTATCAAGCGCGACAAGGGTGTCGAGATCGTTACCTCCGAACCGATCGTGGTGTACCGCGAGACCGTTACCGGCAAGGTTGAGAATGTGGAAGGAAAGTCCCCCAACCGGCACAACCGCTTCTACTTTACCCTCGAGCCCCTGCCCGATGCCATCGTCGACCTGATCAAGAAGGGCGATGTCTCGATGAACCAGCAGCAGATCGAGCGCCGTGATGTCCTGGTCGCAGCAGGCATGGACAAGGACGATGCGAAGAGCATCAAGGACATCAAGGGCACCTGCATGCTCATCGACCGGACGAAAGGTATCCAGTACCTCAACGAGACCATGGAACTGGTCATCGAGGGTATCCACGAGGCACTCGCCGGTGGCCCGCTCGCCGATGAGCCGGTCCAGAACCTCAAGATGACCCTCACCGATGTGAAGCTCCACGAGGATGCAATCCACCGTGGCCCCGCACAGGTCATCCCCGCAGTCCGTGGCGCCATCAAGGGCGGCATGCTGATTGCCGGGGACTCGCTCCTCGAGCCGGTCCAGAAGATCCAGATCACCGTCCCGATGGACCAGATGGGTGCCGCAACCTCCCAGATCCAGGGCCGGCGCGGCCAGGTCTTTGACATGGCAAGCGAGGGCGACACGATCACGGTTGTCGGAAAGGCCCCGGTCGCCGAGCTCTTCGGGTTTGCCGGTGACATCCGGTCTGCAACCGAAGGCCGTGCGATGTGGAACACCGAGTTCGCCGGGTTCGAACTCGTCCCCAACAACATGGTCAAGGAAGTCGTTGTTGCCATCCGCAAGCGCAAGGGCTTAAAAGAAGTCATGCCCACCCCGAACGACTATCTCGCGGTATAAGACCGTCCCAATCCCAATAACCCTGTCCCTTTTTTCTCCGACAGGTCATCAGACCTGGAGGATGAGAAGAATCCGCCAGGATTCTTCGTAGAACGCTGATGCGTTCTTCTTGTGGCTCGGGTCTGATGCCCCTCACCATTTCGTAGGACGCTGATGCGTTCTTCTCGTCTTCAGGGTTCGAGGGGTTATCAAACCCCGAGAAGGAGAAGGGAGGCATCAGCCGACCTTCGATATCCTGACGGACCCTTCAGAGACCGAAACGGTGAACCATGAATCCCCCCCATTTACAACCAATGACCGGGGAGACAAAACTGAAGATTGTCATTTTTGGCGCATTCGGGGCCGGCAAGACCACGATGATCCGGACGCTTGATCCGGGTGCAACGCATATCGAGGCGAACTGCGCCGGGGGGACCACCACCGTTGCGCTGGACTTCGGACGTATCCAAAAGGACGGGCTCACCGTCCACCTGTATGGCACGCCCGGGCAGGAGCGGTTCGGGTTCGCCCGGGAGATCGTTGCCCGGGGTATGGACGGGGCCGTCCTTCTCATCGATGTTTCTTCCCCGGTTGATGAGTTTACCCGGCACCTGTCCGATTACCTGCACGGGGCACAGGTGCCGTTCGTCGTCTTCCTGAACCGGTGTGAAAATACCGGGGTACATCCGGATGCATTTTCCGGGCAGTTCGGATCCTCCGGAATCCGGGCGGTCTCTGCGGTGGACCGGCAGCAGTGCATGGATGCCCTCCTGGAATTTGCTGCAACGCTCACGTCACGGTCACGTGGGCATCACTAAAAAAGGAAATTATGCGGAGGTGCGGCCAGAGGACCTGACGCACTCTGCGGAAGGTTACTCGATCGTCGCCTTGACGATAGTGACATCCTTGAGCGGCCGGTCACCATGGCCGGTCTTTGTCTTCCCGATCTTGTCGACAACGTCCATTCCCCCGACAACCTTCCCGAACGCGGGGTGCTTGCCGTCAAGGAAGTTGTTGTCCACGAGGTTGATGAAGAACTGCGACCCGCCGGTGTTAGGCCCGGAGTTTGCCATGGAGATGGTGCCGCGGTCGTTCCGGTTGCCGGGCGGGAACTCGTCCTTGATCGCATAGCCCGGACCCCCCATGCCGGTCCCCTTGGGATCTCCTCCCTGGATCATGAAACCGCTGATGATGCGGTGGAAGATCACGCCGTTGTAGAAGCCCTCGCGAACGAGCTTTTCGAAGTTGCCGGCCGTGATTGGCATATCGGATGCAAGGTCGATCCGGATCGTACCCATATTTGTCTCAAGCCGGGCGATCTTCCCGGACGGTGCTGGAGATGTCATGATATACGGTACCTATGGGGGTTCCGGTTATATGAAAATACGCGGGAAAAAAGGGCGATCAGACCATTACGGCATGGATGATCGTCACGTTCTGGAGCGGGCGGCTCTTCGGTAACCCGGAGGTCTCCACTTTTCCTATCGCATCGACAACGTCCATCCCTTCGATCACGGTGCCGAAGACCGGGTGCTTGGCATCAAGGTAATTGTTGTCAACAAGGTTGATGAAGAACTGCGATCCGCCGGTATCAGGCCCGGCGTTTGCCATTGAGATCGTACCCCGGTTGTTCTTGTTGTTACTGGTGAACTCGTCCGGGATCGTGTAGCCCGGGCCGCCTCGGCCGGTGCCCGTGGGATCCCCGCCCTGGATCATGAACCCGTCCATGACGCGGTGGAACGTGACGCCGTCATAGAAGCCCTTCTGTACGAGCGCCTCGAAATTGCCCGCAGTGATCGGCATGGCCGGATCGAGTGCGATGACGATGCTGCCCATCGAGGTCTCGAGCCGCACGTTCTTCCCGGAGAGCGCCGGGACTGTCGTGGACGCAGGTGAAGCTGGCGACACGGCCGCAGCGGTCGTGGCTACCGGCACCGGTGTGACGGCCCCGGTGGCAGATTCGGTCTTCACTGCGGGAGCGGACTGGGTACACCCCGCACAGAACACAAGTGCGGCAACAAGGAGTCCCGCTATCAACAACAATCTGACTGGTGACATTCCCATGATCGTGGGTGTTGCGGGAAAAAAGAAGTTACGGGGGAATGACTCCCCGCGGCCGTGAAATTATTCCTTCTTCTCTTCGTCCCTGCGGGTGCCGAAGAAGAAGATGGCGCCGACCGCAAGGATCATCGATACGAGCCCCGTCAGGATGATGAACCCACCCTGCGACGTGTAATTGTTGTAGTCCTCTGCCGACACATCGATGCCGAGGACGGCAACCGTATTGCCGGAAGAGTCGGTCGCCGCGTCATCGATGGGAGCGTACGCGCTCATGAACGAGCCGTATTTATCGGTATACGGCTGCTTCGAGACTGTCGGGCCGGAGAGGGCAGCAAAGATCTCCATCTCGTTTGGAGCAGTTGATACCTCGCCGATCTTTGCCGAGCCCTGCGGGTCCAGCGGGAAGAGGTCGTCCACGAGGAAGATGGCGGTCTTGTTGGGATAGACCTTCAGGATGTAGGCGTTGAGGATGTTGTCATCCATGCTCCGCATGTTCCGGAGGGTCTTTGCGAGGGCCAGGTACTTCTCCGAGGTCTCGTCTCCCGGCTGGAGACCGGCGAGCTCGCCCACGGGGACCTGGGTTGCCATGGCACCGACCGTGGCTTTCATTCCCATGTCGGTGGCGCCCTTCAGCGCATTCTGTTCACTGGTGTAGGCAAATGCGGTGAGCGCACCGATGATGATAACGATGAGGACCGCAGCGGTCCAGAGTTTTGTTGATTTCGAACACGAACATGTCATTTCAGGATCGCCTCCTGAGCGCGGCACCGATACCGGCCGCCATCACGATCCCTCCGATGACGATCGCAAGGGAGGGGGCGGATGCCGGTGTCGGCGTTGGTGCGGTCTGCATACTGATTGCAAGCGGGGTTGTCTGGCCGGAGTTCACGGTTACGGCCTGCGTGTAATCGATATACCCGGTATACTTGAGCAGGACCTGGTGCTCCCCGACCGCAATCCCGGTGAGCGTGGATGGGGTGTACCCCTTGAACAGGTTGTCGACATAGATTTCAGCGCCGGTGGGCGTGGATGCGATCTCGATTGCGCCCGTGGCCGGGACCGGTGTCGGGTTTGTCCCGACCGGGATGAGGACGGCATTGATCGGAGTGACGACATTCGGCTGGATGTAGATCGTGTTGAGCCAGTCGTTGTATCCCGGGGCCGTCACCTTGAAGAGCCGGTTGCCGTTTGCCACGTTGTGGATCGTAAGGGTCCCGGATGACGGGATCTTCCCCTGCGAAGTGCTGTCGATGAAGACACTTGCCCCGGACATGGACGTGACCTGGGCGGTGCCGTACACTGCCGGTGTCATGTCGGCCTTCAGGTTCTGGTTGCTGTTTGCATTCACGTACAGTGTCGTGGTATAATCAGCATACCCTGCAAGGGAGAGCCTGAACGTGTGGCTCCCCGGGTAGAGGGTAACGGTCATCGGGCTCTTTCCCTGGTATGACCCGTCTACGTAGAGGAGTGCTCCCGAGGGATTCGAGCTCACGCTGACCGTGCCGGTGCTGCGCGGTGCCGGCGGGGACTGCTGGAGCACCGGGTAATAGGTGGCGGTCTGGCCGGCATAGACCGAGATCACCTGCGTGTCGGGTGTGTACCCGTTCAGGGAGGCCTTCATGGAGTACGACCCGGGTGCCAGGTTCGGGATGGTGACCGGCGAATAGCCGTAGAAGTTACCGTTCAGGTAGATTGCGGCACCGGCCGGGTTGGACTGGGCGTAGATCGTGCCTGTCTGTACTGGGGGTACGGTTGTCGGGGGTGTCGATACCGGGTTGATGGTCGCGTAGACTGCTACGTGTTCCCCGTCTGCAGGCATTTTGGTGAGGGATCCGGACCAGGTGGTATACCCGGTCTTTTTAACCGAGACCGTCTGGATATGGCCCGTGGGACTTACACCCACCGTGCAGATCCCCTGCGCAATCATGCACTGGTAACTGTCGTCGAAATAGACAGAGGCGCCGTCCACGTTGCAGTAGGTATCGATGTAGCCCTTGCCTCCGCCGACCGATGTGGGTTCGATCGTTATGGTAATTGTCGGTTCAGTAGTCGGCTGGGTAACAACGGTCGGAACCGTGACTGTTGGTTCGGTTGTCGGGGCCGTGGTTGGTTCAGTGGTAACAACCGTTGGCAGTGTGGTAGTCGGTTCAGTTGTCGGTGCCGTGACCGGCTGCAAGGTGATGGTGGGTTCGGTCGTAGCGGTAGTTGTCTCCCCGTCAGCGGCAACCGGTACAGCAATGAATGTACAGAATGCACACAGCACAAGGATGACGATGAGAACTGCACAAGGTTTTCTCACGGTATCTCTTCCTGTACAGATACATCGGTCGATATCGCTATTTATGCGATCCGGTTTAACCGGGCCTTTAACGGAGAGCTGCAATCACCCGCGCAAGCCGGTGCATCCCTTCCGTGATCTGGTCTTCTGATGCCGATGAGAAGTTCAGCCGGATCGTGTCCGTGCCTCCCCCGTCCACATAGAACGGCAGGCCCGGCAGCACCGCGACCTTCTTCTTCACGCCCTCGTCAAAGACCCTGCGGGACGAGAGGCCGGCAGGGAGCGTTGCTATGAGGAACATCCCGCCTTCGGGGCGGGTGTGCGTGAGGTCCGGCATAAGGTCATCGAACAGGTCGCACATCAGCCCGCATTTCCGGCTGTACACCTCCACGATCTTCCGGATGTTTGCGTCAAGGTCATGGGTGGAGAGGTACCGGTGCAGGATCTTCTGGCAGAGGAAGTTGGAGTGGAGGTCGGCAGCCTGCTTGACGACATTGAACTGCCTGAGGATCCCTGCCGGTGCATACATCCAGCCGATCCGCATCCCCGGCGCCACCGTCTTGGAGAACGAGCCCGAGATCACGGCCTGGTCCGGAACCCAGCATTTCACCGGCAGCCGCGGCCGGGCATCAAAGAAGAGCTCGCCGAATGCGTCGTCCTCATAAAAAACGGTACCACTGCCTTCAAGGATCTCAGCGATCGCCTTACGCTTCTCCTGTGAATAGGTCCGTCCTGAAGGGTTCTGGGAGTTGGGGATGCCGTAAAAGAATTTTACCTGCGTATCCCTGACAAGCCGTTCAAAGGCCGCGAGGTCCGGGCCGTCCTCTTCAAGCGGAACGGTATCGATAACCGGCTCGTAGAGTGAGAATGCCTCGATCGCACCAAGGTAGCCGGGCCGCTCCATGCCCACGTGGTCGCCCGTGTTGAGGAAGAGTTTGGCGAAGAGGTCGAGGCACTGCTGCGAACCGTTGACGATCTGGATCTCCTCCGCGGTTGCCGGGACGCCGAGGCGCCGGCGGTACCGGTCCGCGATAAATTCCCGGAGCGGGAGGTACCCGTCCGTAGTTGTATACTGGAGCGCGACCTGCGGCTCTTCTTCCATCACCTCGCGGGCTGCGCGTGCAATCCCCTCCGTGTCGAGGAGAGCAGATGACGGGAGCCCCCCGGCAAAGGAGATGATCGTGGGATCGGAAGAGACCCGGAACAGTTCTTCGAGAAAGGACTTCGGCGCCCGTGCGACCCGGTCGGCAAAACGGTACTGCATGGTATGACCCTGGCTTGTGGATGCTGGATTATTATCCGTAAGTGCATAGGTCGACGCGGGAAAAAAAGATATGGAACCTGCGGGCCGCCAATCCTTTATTCTGTACGGGACAACCGGTACTCATGGCAACGACCAAAGGTGAGGATGCAGAAGCACTGTTCCGGAGCGGCTGGTCCTGCTCGCAATCTGTCTGCTGTGCGTTCGCAAAAGACTTCGGCATCGATGAGAAGACGGCCCTCCGGCTCTCCTGCGGCCTTGGCGGCGGTATGGGACACACGGGGAATACGTGCGGGGCGATCTCCGGTGCCCTGATGGTGATCGGCATGAAGTACGGGCGCACATCGATCGAGGACCTCGCGTCCAAGGAGAAGACGTACGAGCTGGCGCAGAAGTTCGTAAAGGAGTTCCGGGCCCGGAACAATTCGGTGAACTGCTCGGAACTGCTCAAGTATGATCTATCGGATCCCGGGAAGCTCAAGGCTGCCCGGGAGGCGGGGGTCTTCAAGACGGTATGCCCCAGGCTGGTCCGCGATGCCGGGGATATCCTGGAGACGCTGCTCTGAGTGGGGGCCCGGGGGACACTCCTGTTTTCTGGGATATTTTTGACCTGAAAGTCCTCATGAATTTATCTCCTCAATCTGGGCTTATTTTGACTATCAGGGCCCATTTTGAAAAATCGGTTTCCGGATACTCGCATTTTTTGGTGAATTACAGAGTACGGTTTTTGAACGAGGGCTTAATTGACGTTATTTTGTGCATCTGAATGTCATTTCAGGCTCCAAAAAACGTCTAATTGTTGCCTTTCTGTTGATCCGGGAACCCGGTTTCTGGGGAAAAGGCTGGCCGGGGAAACCGACTGGACCTCAGTCCGGGAGGTCGAGAAGATTTCCGCAGATATCTTCGAGTTGGGCGGGAGGTCGGATCCGGTGAACCGGAAGAGGAATCTACGTCGTGAAACACAAAGCCCCCGCAAATTTAAATACCTCCGCCACCATATTGACTGACTAGTCAATTTACGCTGGTGTTCCCGATGTTATACCGTACCGTTCCAAAAACCGGAGATAAACTCTCGATCCTCGGCTTCGGCTGCATGCGCCTCCCGCCCGCCCGGGCCGGCGGCGTTGACGAAGAGCGTGCGATCCGCCAGATCCGCCACGCTATCGACAGCGGGGTAAATTACCTTGATACCGCCCCCATCTATCATTTCGGCAGGAGCGAGCAGGTGCTCGGTAAGGCGCTGGCCGGCGGGTACCGTGAGAAGGTCCGCATCGCAACGAAACTCCCCCACTGGGAGGTCTTCGAACGGGCGGACATGGACCGGATCCTGGACGGGCAGCTGAAAACCCTGCAGACCGATCACATCGATTACTATCTCCTCCACAGCCTTGCCGGGAAAAGTTTCCGGATCCTGCGGGACCTCGGGGTCCTTGAGTTCCTTAACACTGCGAAGAAAGACGGGCGGATAAAGAATGCTGGGTTCTCGTTCCACGGTCGGCTGGAGGAGTTCAGGGAGATCGTGGACGCGTACGACTGGGAGTTCTGCCAGATCCAGTACAACTACCTTGACGAAAAGAACCAGGCGGGAACGGAAGGGCTGCAGTACGCGGCTTCAAAGGGGATGGCGGTCATGATCATGGAGCCGCTCCGTGGCGGCAACCTTGCCGGCCGGATGCCGGATACGATCAAAAAGATGTGGGACGAGGCACCAGTCAAACGGTCGCCGGCCAAATGGGGCCTGCGCTGGGTCTGGGACCATCCCGAGGTGACGGTTGTCCTCTCGGGCATGAACGATGAGGCCCATATCGATGAGAACCTCCGGGTTGCGGGTGAGGCACTGCCCGGGTCACTCACGGAGGACGAGCGGGTGCTCATCGGCCGGGTGCGGGACGAGTACCGCCGGCTGATGAAGGTCGGGTGCACGGGCTGCGGGTACTGCATGCCCTGCCCGGCCGGCGTCGACATCCCCGGTTGCTTTGCAAATTACAATGCTCATGCCCTCTTCCCCCACGACCGGGAGGTCAAGTTCCAGTACGTGGGCCGGCATGGCGGCCTGATGGGCGAGAAGTCCTATGCCGGGCTCTGCCGGCAGTGCGGGAAGTGTGCGAAGGCCTGCCCGCAGCACCTGCCGATCCCCGATCTCATGAAAGATGTATCAAAGGAGATGGAAGGGATGATGGGCATCGTCGTCCCCATCATGAAAGGCGGGCTCTGGTGCATCAACCGGGTCAAACGGGTGAAGCGGGCGATCATGGGGGAAACTCCCCATGCGTGAACCCTCTCCGGACAAGCAGGAGGCGATCCTTGCAACGGCCCTTACCCTCTTTACCGAGCGGGGATTTGCCGGAACACCCACATCGCTGATCTCGAAAGAGGCCGGCGTTGCAACCGGGACGCTCTTCTTCTACTTCAGGACCAAGGAGGACCTGATCGACACGCTTTACCGCCGGGTAAAGAGCGAGGCGGCCCAGGCAATGTGCCAGGGACTCGATAAGGAGAAGACCGCAAAGGACAAGCTCCGCAGGCTCGGGAAGAATGCAGCAGGGTGGGGCATACAGAACCCTGCGAAACTGAAGTTCATGGAGCAGTTCGCCTACTCGCCATTTGTCTCAACGAGTGCCCACGAGGAGGGCATGTCCCACTTCCTCTTCCTTGAGGACCTTGTCCGGGACGGGATACGGAACGGCGAGATCCGGGATGTCGACCCGTCAGGTCTCTTCTGTATAATGGCTTCTGCCCTCTCGGGATTGATCGCCCATGCACTGTTGACAGATGACCCGGCTGAACGTGAGAAGATCATCGGGAACGGCCTTGATTTTATCTGGTTTGGAATGAAGGCATGAAGGAGTGATGGCATGACGATTGTTCTTGAAGCTCGGGACTTATCAAAAAATTATGGCGATGTACAGGCAGTGGAGCGCGTGACCCTTGCGGTAGAGGGAGGGGCGCTCTTCGGTCTCCTGGGCCCAAACGGCTCCGGCAAGACCACGATGATCAGGATGCTGACCGGGCAGACCCGGCCGACCGGCGGCACGGCGACCGTGCTCGGGGTCGATGTGACATCAGACCCGGTCGGGGTCCGCGGGCGTGTGGGGATCATCCCCGAGCAGGAGACCCCGCCCAGTTTCCTCACCGCCATGGAGTACCTCCGGTTTGTTGCCGCGGTCCGGAAGATCCCGGACATCGAGACAAAGGCGGACTGGTGGTTCAATTTCCTCGACTTTGCGGACAAGAAAAACGTGCTCTGCAAGGACCTCTCGCGGGGCACCCGGCAGAAGCTGATGTTCACGCAGGCGTTCATCCACGAGCCGGCGCTCGCCCTGATTGACGAGCCGCTCATCAACTTCGACCCGATCATGCAGGACGTGGTCAAGGACTACCTCGCGGGGTACGTGAAGAAGGGAAAGACGATCTTCATTTCGACCCATATCCTTGAGGTGGCCGAGGAGATCTGCTCGGAATTTGCGATCCTCCACAAGGGAAATCTGCTCCACACCGGTCCCGTTGCGGACCTGACGGGCAGGGGCGAGCACCTGCCCTCGTTCTTCCTCTCGCTCGTCCGGATGGATCGCCATGCTTGAGCTCTTCCACGCCATGATGAAGGAGGAGTGGCGGGTCCACTCCACGATGTTCGGCAGCCTCTCGTTTGCCCTCTTCCCGGTCATGATCTTCGGGATCGCGTTCATGGGTTCGTTCCTTGTCCCGCTGATGCGGACCACGCTCCCCGCCGGCAACCTGACTATCATCATCCACGCGAGTTACCTGATGCTCGGGATCATGGTCGGCGGGTTCGGGCTCCTGGGCAACGAGGTGATGAACCGGCGGTTCGGCCAGGCAAGCCTGCTCGCCTACTCTGCCCGGAGCCTCCCGCTCTCGGAGCAGTTCATCTTCGCAAACTTCGTTGTCAAGGACACGGTCTATTATTTCATCCTCTGGGTCTTCCCGTTCGGTCTCGGGTACATCGTCGCCTCTCCCTTCACCGGCGTCCCGCTCGCGAGCGCCCTCCTCCTCCTGCTCACCCTGGCGCTCGCGTTCCTCTTCGGCCTCTGTGCGGTCTTCTTCCTCTCGACCATCTATGCCCGGTCAAAACCGGCACTCTGGCTTTTCCTGCTCGTCCTTGTCGCGGGATGGGGCAGCCTTGCCCTGCTGACCGGCATGAACCCGGCGCTCTTCTTCCCGCCGCTGCTCCTCAATGCCTCGTTCACGTGGGCAAACCTGCTCGCGTCCTGCGTCATCCTTGCGGTCCTCTTCGGGGTAGCGATCGCGCTCTTCAGTCCCGAGTCCGTGGGATCGGAGAAGTCCTACCGGGACGCATTCGCCCCGCTGGTGCAGAGGCTCTCGTTCCTGCCGGACCCCCCGCTTGCGGCGAAGGACACCATCGACCTGTACCGGAGCGGGAGCCTGGTCGGCCAGACGATCTTCTCGTTCCTCCTCCCCCTTGCCGTGATCTGGTTCTTCCTCTCCCTTCTGGGCCCGTACTTCCCGCCCCACGGCCTGCTCTTCATCTTTGCCATTACCACCGGCGTGATCGCGTCCACAATGTACACATGGGTCACGATGTTCGACAACTTCGGGCCGTACGCCTGCCTGCCGGTATCCGTCAGCCGGCTGATCACCGGGAAACTCACGACCTTTGCGGTCCTCCAGGTACTGCCGGCGCTCTTCATCGCGGTTGTAGCAATCCTTGCCGGGGAAGCGGCATACCTTCTCCCCGCGATGGTGCTCGGCCTCTCAGTCTCGTTCTATGCTGTCGCGGTCATGGCCTGGCTTGCCGGGCTCTCCCCGAACGTGCTGGTGTACGATGTAAAAGTGCTCGCCGTCTACCTGGTCCTTGTCGGGATCGTGCTGACGGTTTTCACTGCGGTCGCGTTCGCGGACCCGTATTATGCCCTTGCGTCGGTACTCCTCCTGGCGCCGGCATGGTGGTTCGTGCAGAAGGCAAAGGTGCGGTGGGACGCGGTCGACCCGGCGGGGTTCTAGTTACCTTTTTTTGAGTACTTCCGCAGGTCCCAATTCGAAGTTCGAAGAAATCCATCAGGACTTCGAGAAAGAGAAAGGAGGCATCAGCCGACCTTCGAAGAACTCTGATGAGTTCTTCTCGTCCTCGTGGTCCGATGACCACTCGGAATTCGAAGTTGGAGAGGTTTATGAGAACCTCGACAACGAAAAGGGAGGCGCAGCCGACCTTCGAAGAATCCTAGCGGATTTTTCTCGACCTCGCGGTCTGGCGGTCGCTTGGAAAAAATAGAGAGTTTAGTATTCCCCGGTTCACCCGGGAAACTTATGCGGAGTCAGCGACTTCGATCTTGATGATCTCAGAATGGACGGATGCAATGGTTTTGTGCAGTTCCGCATTCTGTGCTTCCCGCACCACTTCAATCGCCTCGCGGATGCTGGCAATCGCCTCACCTTGGGTGTTGCCATACCCGCGGGCTGACGGGATCTCCACGCAACGGGCAGTAAAACCGCCCATCTCGTGGGATTCCGTGATGATGGTGTAGTGCATGATTGTACAAAAAGGACGGGGTTATTTACAAAGTTTCTGGTCAAATCAGCCTTTTGTGGGCAGGAAACGGCAAAACCGGGCCATGCATGCACACGAAACCCGGTTTGCGGGACACCGCAGTACTGGTCAGCACCCGCTCTCGATCCGCTTTTGGGCGAGCTCGCAGTAGCGGGTATCGATTTCGATCCCGACCCCCTTCCTCTGGCACCGCGATGCCGCAAGGAGGGTGCTCCCGCTCCCCATGAACGGGTCGAGCACGGTGTCGTCAACGAACGAGAAGAGTTTCATGCACCGGAAGGGCAGCTCCACGGGGAACGGTGCCGGGTGCCCGACCTTCTTCTTGCTCTCGCCGTTGAAGGTCCAGAGGCCGTTGGTCCAGGCCATGAACTCCTCCTTTGAGATGTCCGACTCGCGGGAACCGCTCGTCTTCTTCCACGAGTCCTTATACAGCACCACGATCAGCTCCACGGGCGCGATCACGTACGGCGCCGAGGCGCTCGCCCACGACCCCCACGCGGTCCTGCGTGAGATGTTCCCCTCGTTCCAGATGATTGTCGAGTGGTAGGAGAACCCGGCTTCCTTTGCGATCGTCGTGAGATCGGCCCCTACGCTCTGCTGGCCCCCCTTGTTCTTGTCAAGCGGGATGTTCAGGCAGAACCTGCCATCGCTTTTGAGCCACCCGTGGCACCGCTTCATCCAGCGGGACGAGAAGTCCAGGTACTCTGCATATGTGCCCCGGTCATCGTGGGAATTGTACTGGATGTCCACGTTGTAGGGCGGTGACGTGACCACGAGATCGATAGTGCCTTTTGCGATCTTCTTTGTGGCAAAGAGATCCTCGTTGATGATGGCGGATCGTTCGTTACGGAAAAAATAGTCCTTTGCCACGCACATTCCTCAGATAAAATTTGGTCAGCCCGTGGTAAAGCATTTCGCTCTTACATGCCGGCTGGGCGGACCGTATTGATCTAACCCCGCGGTTATACGAATAACCTGTACCATCGTAACAATATTATTAACTCACTCTCCCACTTTTGGGAAGTGAATTCTCTTTCTCATGTTTACAGGGGGTATATGCAGTGATTTTAAGAGACCGCAGGGTAGTATTCAGGGCAGTCGTATGTCTCGTGATCCTGGCGCTCGTTGTCCCGTGCGTTTCCGCCGTGATCGCGGGCACCACGGTCCCGAAGAGCACGGACCCCGACCAGAAAGACCAGCCGAAAGCAATTGCATCGCAGAAGATGCATATCGCGTATGTCGGGGAGGATACGGACGTCAGCATGCGGTGCACGATCAAGTACATCGATACGATCAGCAACGGTACCGGGACCACAACCCTCCAGCAGATCCGTGACGATTACCTGGTGATCGCGGCCTCGGTCCCGCTCATGAGTACCTCTGCCGAGATCGCAAAGGCCCGGGAGGAGCTCCGTGCCCAGACGAAGCTGTTCTCCGATGAGACCAAGGCCCAGCTGGTGATCTTCAACGGGAGCAGGGCTGACATGAGGGCGAGCACACAGGCCTACCTGAATGCGACCCGGGGCATCGGTGAGGACAACGCGACCGTCCACTGGCTAACAAATGCATCCGCCCGGCTCACCCTCTTCAACAGGTCCTCGACGGAACGGTTCAGGACCATCTATAACCTTGAGAAACAGGGCGTGAACACCACGCTCCTCCAGAATATCTCCGACCAGATCAATGCCCAGCACACCAACCTCCGTGGGGCCCTGGCAAATAAATCGGTGGAATCGCTGAAAACCACCAACGCCGCGATCAAGGACCTCACCCGTGAGTTCCGCGAGCATGTCGCCAAGTCCCGCATCACGCTTGCGATCGAGATGAAACGCGACGCAATGATGGCGATGAAATAATCTTTTTTATCAATCGGTTTTTTGGTGCCGGGGTGACAAGAACTCTTCATGCACACTACGCAGGACGCCCCTGCCACCTTCACCTATACCCCGGTTGGCACAATCCACTCGCCGTTTAAGGACATTGCCGGCATGCCCATCCAGCCGAACGGGGCCCGGGGCACCCGGGGGACGATCGGGATCCATGCCCCTTACCGCGAAGGGCTCCGCGACCTCGACGGATTCGAGCGGGTCATCCTCATCTATGCCCTCCACAAGTGCGTTGATCACTGCCTGACGGTAACGCCGTTCCTCGATACCACGCCCCGCGGGGTCTTTGCCACCCGGTCCCCGAAGCGCCCGAACGCGATCGGCCTCTCGGTGGTCCGGCTCCTTGCGGTGGACCTGGCGGGCGGGACGCTGACCATCGAAGACGTGGATGTGCTGGACGGCACGCCCCTTCTCGACCTCAAGCCCTATGTGCCGGCGTTCGATGCGTACCCCGGTTCCTGTTGCGGGTGGCTCGAGTCGGTTGCAAAAAATGCGGAGACGACCCGGTCGGATGACCGGTTCCGGTAACCCCCGTTTCACCTGCCGCAACCCTCATCATGCCGGCAGTCCAACGGAGTCCTGATTACGATGCGCTGGTACCCGCTTACGGTAAAAGAGGCCGTGTTCCTCCTGCTCGTCTTTGTGATGAGCGGCATCTTCTCGTACCTCCAGCCGTATTTCATCGCCCCCTCGCTCATCCCGTTCACGTACGTCCTGTTCCTCCTCCTCCTCCTGCTCGCGTACTTCCCCATTGCACGGCCAGCGGACCCGATGGCGCTCGCAAAATTCCTCTCGGTCCTCCTCGGCGTGATCTATGCCGCGATGATCGTGATCCGGGAGTTCGTGATCCGGCAGAACTACTCCTGGCACAGCATCGTTGTCATTGCCGGGGTCATCATCAGCCCCCTCATTGCCGGCTGGTGTTACCGCCTTGCCATGAAACGGTGACCCGTGCCCCGCTTTTAACAACACTTATCCCGCATACCGCCCGAGATCAGGTGATCAGTCATGGTAACACGGGAGATAACAAAGAGCATCCCCGGTATCCTGCGCCCCTACAAGGAGTTCGTACAGGGCCTGGGCTTGAATGACGGGGACCAGATCGCCTATTACGGCTGCGTGGGCACCTGCACACCGTTTGTCGAGCTCAATGCGGTCGCGATCCGCGGCCTTCACCTAGAGCAGGTCTTTGTTCCCCTGCTTGACGAGACAAAGGCAAAAAAGATCCAGAACGTGGAGGACGTGGGGATGCAGGTCTCCGGCGGCCCGGCAACACTCCGCCCGAAACTGCTCGTCTTTATGGGCGGGCTTGCGATGCCGATGATGCCGGTGACAAAGGAGCAGGTGCGGGATATTATCCGGAAACATGCCGGGGCAAAAGTTGCCGGTATCTGCTTCATGAGCATGTTCGAGAAGGCCGGCTGGCTGGACACGGTGGACTTCGACCTGATGATCGATGCAACGCTCGACCCGGTGGTTGTGACGAAGAAGTAACGTGGCCTGATCCCTCTTTTTTCCTACCCGCGACCTGCCCTTACGATACCTATTTTCTCCTGTGCGTCAAAATCTGTGTACATGGCTTCTTTTGTCCACCGCATAGAAGTTCACTATACCAAAGACCCCCGCCTGAAGACCCGGACGGACCGGATCAAATCGCTGGGTTTTCCGGTTGACGAGCTGCACCTGACCGATGTGTACACGGTCGCGACCAGTGCCCGGGACTTTACCCGGGACGAGCTGGTGCAGGTAGCACAGCAGCTGGTCAACCCGGTGGTGCAGGAGTTCACGGTGGACGAAGCAACCCTGCCCCTCTTCGATTACGCGATCGAGGTCGGGTTCCTCCCGGGCGTGACCGATAATGTCGGTACAACGGCCCGTCAGACGATCGAGGACTTCCTTGGAATGAAATTTGCCGAGGGGGAGGCAGTCTACTCCTCGCAGCTCTACTTTGTCCGCGGCCGGCTTGCACCCGAGGCGCTCCGGGCACTTGCCGGGACACTTGCCAACCCCCTCGTGAACCGGGTGCGCACGAAGACCCGGGAGGAGTACGGGCATACGGGCATGGACCGCGTTTTACCGCACGTGGAACTTCACGAGCTGCCGACCGCGGGACCGGTGGACCTTGAGCTCGATGATGCAGAGCTGGCGAAGATTGGGAAGGAAGGGATCCTGGATCCGCAGACCGGGGAACGCCGGGGCCCCCTCGCGCTTGACCTTGCCCAGCTCCACGCGATCCGGGACTATTTCCGGAAACTCGGGAGGAAGCCGACCGATGTGGAGCTCGAGTCGCTCGCCCAGACCTGGAGCGAGCACTGCAAGCATACGATCTTCGCGTCCGCTATGGACGATGACGTGCCAAAAGGGCTGTACAAGACCTACATCCAGGCGGCAACAAACGAGATCCGCGAAGCGGCGGGCGACCGGGACATCTGCGTCTCGGTCTTCTCCGACAACTCCGGCGCGATCGTCTTCGACGACCAGTTCCTCGTGACCCACAAGGTCGAGACCCACAACTCCCCCTCGGCCCTCGACCCGTTCGGCGGGGCCCTCACGGGCATCGTGGGCGTGAACCGGGACACGATCGGGTTCGGCCTCGGGGCAAAGCCCTGCATCAACATCTATGGCTTCTGTGTCGGCGACCCCGATGCAGCCGTCCCCCTCTTCCGCGGGAAGGACATGTCGAACCCGGTCCTCCCGCCCCGGCAGATCCTCGAAGGCGTGGTCCGGGGCGTGGGCGTGGGCGGGAACTGCTCGGGCATCCCGACCCCGCAGGGCTTCTGTTACTTCGATCCCCGCTATGCGGGAAAACCGCTCGTCTTTGCCGGCACGGTTGGCGTGATCCCCCGCGAATCGGGCGGGAGGCAGCTCTCCGAGAAGGCCGCACAGGCCGGCGACCTGGTCGTGATGGTAGGCGGACGGGTGGGCAAGGACGGGATCCACGGCGCCACCTTCTCTTCTGAGGCGCTCGACCCGAAGAGCCCGGTCACCGCGGTGCAGATCGGCGACCCGATCACCCAGAAGAAATTCTCGGACGTGATCGTGAAGGAAGCCCGCGACGCCGGGCTCTACCGGAGCATCACCGACAACGGGGCTGGGGGGCTCTCCTGCTCGGTTGCCGAAATGGCAAAGGAGTGCAATGGCTGCCACGTGCAGCTCGACGCAGTGCCGTTGAAGTACCACGGCATGGCCCCCTGGGAGGTCTGGATCTCCGAGTCGCAGGAGCGGATGACGCTTGCCGTGCCTCCGGAGAACCTGGAGGCCTTCATGGCGCTGATGGAACGCCGCGAGGTGGAAGCGACCGTGATCGGGACGTTTACGGATACCGGCCGGTGCGTGGTGGAGTGCGGCGGAGCGGTCGTGATGGACATCGAACTCTCGTTCCTGCACGATGGACTGCCAAAGAAGCAGCTGAAGACGAGTTTTAAGAAGAAGACGAATCCCGAGCCGGAAACGCCCTGTCCTGAGCGGCTCGACGAGGCTCTCCTCGCGATGATGAAGCGGAAGAACATCTGCTCCAGGGAGTACATCACCATCCAGTACGACCATACCGTTCAAGGCGGCCACGTGCTCGGGCCGGTGCAGGGGAAGGGCCGGGTGCAGTCGGTGGCGACCCTCACAAAGATCGTCCCCGGGTCAAAGAAGGCCGTCGGCCTCTCGCAGGCCCTCTTCCCCTCGTACTCCGAGATCGACCCGTACAACATGGCCGGCGCCGGCATCGACACGGCCGTGCGGGGTCTCGTTGCCATGGGCGTGCCCCCGGATACCATTGCGATCCTCGACAACTTCTGCTGGTGCTCGTCCGATGAGCCCGAACGCCTCGGGCAGCTGAAGCTTGCGGCACAGGGGTGTTACGATTTCTCGAAGATATTCGGCACCCCGTTCATCTCCGGCAAGGACTCCATGTTCAATGACTTTTCCGGATTCGACGCGGAGGGGCGGAAGGTGAAGGTCTCCGTGCCCCCGACCCTCCTCATCTCCTCCATCGGCGTCCACCCGGATGCGGGGAAGGCGGTCTCGATGGACGCGAAGATTGCGGGCGACCTCGTGTACGTGATTGGCGGGACAAAGGAGGAGCTGGGCGGATCGGAGTACTTCGCCCGGCTCGGAAGCGCCGGTAATACCGTGCCGGTGCTGGACGCGGTTGCGGCAAAGGAACGCTATGCCCGGCTCGCGAACGCGATTGCCCACGAACTCGTGGCCTCGGCCCTCCCGGTCAGCCACGGCGGTCTTGCGGTTGCGCTCGCGAAAGTCGCGGTGGCCGGGCGGCTCGGTATGGACCTCACGGTCCCCGTGCCGGATTCGATGCGGCCGGACTACTTCCTCTTCTCGGAGACGCTCTCCCGGTTCGTGGTCACGGTTGCCCCGGACCACAAGCGGGCGTTCGAGCAGGCGCTCGGGCCGGACGCGGTGCTGCTCGGCAGGACGGGGGGCAGCCGGTTCCGGCTCACGGCCCGGACCCTCATCCTGGATGTGGCGGTCGCGGACCTTGAGACGGCCTACAAGGCGCCGTTCGGGAGGTACTGAGATGGCAACGGTACGCAGGAACATCAGAAGGCCGGTGGCAGTGCCGAAGGCACCGGCAGCCCGGGAGCCGATCCCCGAGAAGGCCCTGATCATGAGCGGGTACGGGATCAACTCCGAGATGGAGACAAAAGAAGTCCTGGCCCGCGCCGGCATGGGCGCAGATATCGTCCACATCAATGACCTGATCGCGGGAGACCGGTCAATGGCGGACTACCGGCTCCTTGTCTTCCCCGGCGGCTTCTCGTATGGCGATGACACCGGCGCCGGCAATGCCTACGCGAACCGGGTCCGGAACAACCTCTGGGACGAGCTGCAGGAGTTCATGGACGGCGATAATCTCGTCCTCGGCATCTGTAACGGGTTCCAGATCCTCGCGAACCTCGGTCTTGTCCCCGCCTTTGACAAGACGTACGCCCGGGAGATCGCCCTGATGCCGAACCGCGGCGGCCGGCTGGAGTGCCGTTTCGTGACCCTGAAACCGGCAAACGAGAACCTCTGGACAAAGGGGATCGAGCGGATCTATTGCCCGGTCTCCCACGGCGAGGGCAACCTCTCCTGCTCAAAGGAGACGCTCCAGAAGATCAGGCAGAAGAAGATGGTCGCCTTCACCTACTGCCGCGAGGACATGAGCCCTGCGGACGGCGAGTACCCGTTCAACCCGAACGGTTCGGTTGAGGATATCGCCGGCATCACCTCCGCAAACGGCCGGGTGCTTGGCATGATGCCGCACCCCGAACGGGCCATGGAGTTTGTGAACCTGTATGACTGGCCGCTTCTTAAGGAACAGGCACGGCGCGAGGGTCGGGCGCTGCCAACCGAGTCGCTCAACATGCAGATCTTCAGAAATATCGTTGCGTACTTCTCGTAACGCGTTTTTCTTATTTTTTGCCGACCGTATACAGGACAACGGCGGAGACAAACACGATCCCGAGGATGAGCAGCGTGTCAAGCCCCTTCGGGAGCGGGGCCTCGGTGTTCATGGCGGGGACCGGGAGGCCGCCCGGTGTTACCGGGACCGCGTCTTCCCCGACGGCAAAATATGCCGTGCTGGATCCGGTGGTATTGTACGAGGCCCAGCGCACGGAGATGCGATACTTCCCCGGTTGAAGGCCCGGCTCGTCCAGCTGGTAGTTCCAGGAGTTCAGGCCGGTACCGGGGATGATCGTAAGGTCCTTTGTCATGATCGGCGTCTCCGCGCCGTCCTTGCGGATCTCCGCCCTGAAGATGTCGCTTGTCCGCAGGTTGGTCGTGCCGTTGAAGAAGATCCGGTTGCCCGAGACCTGGTCGGGGAGACGCGAGTCCGATGCGGGGATGATCCCGTTGAAGACCACGGCCGGGTCCTCGATGAAGAAATATTCCGTGACGAAGGTGTCGTCCACGCCCTGCAGCCTGGCAGCAGCGGTGAGGGATGCGGTCTCTTTCTGGACATTGGCACGGAGTGCCTCCGTTGTCCCGAGTCGTACGATGATCTTGCCCCGGTTCATGATGGTGAGGTTGCCGCCCGCGTCTTTGCCGGGCTCAATCTCCATGATGCCGTTCGGGCCCGGGTCCTGGAGCACGACGGCATACTGGCCGGTTGAGAACTGTGCCGTCTCGGTGGGCTTGTAGAAGAAGGAGAAGTTGCCGTGCCGGTCAGGGGCAACGGCTTTGGTCCCGAAATAGTCCCTGCCGATGATCCAGAGGACGACCGTGCCATTCGTGGCGCCGGTACCGCTGACGGCCAGCTCGTCGCCACGGGTGATGATCTGCGGGGTGCTGGTGCTGTAATAGACCGCTGCCGATGCCGGCAGCACAAGGCATGCGGCAATGAGAATCGTGACGGCAATGACCGTTAACGCGGACTTCATGGATCTCCACCCCGTTGGATAGTGATCCGTTTGCCGCCTGATGTTATACGTTTTCGGGTTCGTTGTATGGCAGCCGCTTCCCATCGTCTACCGCTTCATGAATCCGAGGACACCTTTCTTTGACGGGCGCTCTTTTTTCGGGGGCTCGGCGTACTCGTCGGGGTCCGCGTAGGATTTCTTCCCGTCCTTGAGCTCGTCGGCGATCAGGGGGAGGTGCGCATATTTCTTCGGTGGCATGCGGATCTGCGGGGGCCTCGGTGCCGGCTCGTCCTGGTACCCGTACGGGTTCACCGGCGGAGCGACCGGCCGGGCATCGGACTCATCGCTCCACGGGTCCCAGTCAGCGACCGGCGGTTCTTCACGAACCGGCAGGGGGACCCGCTGTTTCTTTGTCACGATAATGGACGGTGCGATTGACGGTGCGGTCGCAGTCCCCGCTCCTTTGAGCGATGCCCCGCACCGGTTGCAGAAGACCGCCTCGCTGTCCGGGTTGACAAAACCGCAGGCATGGCACGTGCCCGGCTTTGCAAAGGTCATGCCGCACCGGGTGCAGAACTTCGAGTCCTCATTGATCGCCGGGTTCCCGCAGGACGGGCATGCCATCGCCTTCTTTACCGGCCCGCCGCACTTGTCACAGAACTGCGCCCCGGGGTCGGCAACCCTGGCACCACACGTGCCGCAGACCGGGAACCCGGGTTCCGGCTCCTCCACGATCGCCTGTCCGCACCGGTTGCAGAATTTCGATTCCCCGTCGGGAGCTGGGAAACCGCACGTGCCGCATTTTCTGGCCATATACTTCCTTAGAGGATTCCTTTGGCATTGGCATAAAACCTGTGGTCCCGGCGGGCCATGAGGTAAATCTCCCCCCGGGTCGAAGAAACCAGACAGGTTCCTCTCCTGCCTGCTCTTCCCTTCGGGAACAGCAGGCATTCCATAAATTCTTCCCGCCGGCCGTCGTATTCTCCGGCAGCATTTCCCGGTACTGCCGGGCATTACAGGTACCTATGGCCACGACCGCTGAACTCCTCCACATGTACTGGGGCTCCTCCGCCTTCCTGCCGCACCAGGAAGAGATCATCGGCTCGGTCCTTGACGGGTGCGACACCCTCGCGATCATGGCGACCGGTGGCGGCAAGTCGCTCTGTTACCAGCTGCCGGCGCTGTACCTCGGCGGCCTCACGCTCGTCATCTCCCCTCTCATCTCGCTGATGAAAGACCAGGTCGATGATCTGCAGGCCCGGGGCATCGCGGCTGCGGCCTGGAACAGCACCCTCGATTACCGCGAGCGGGTCCGGCTCGAGGAGGACCTTGCGGACGGCAGCCTCCGGCTCCTCTTCATCTCGCCCGAGAAGTGCATGCAGCCAAACTTCCTTGCCTCCCTTTCCCGCGCCCCGGTACGGCTGATCGCAATCGACGAGGCGCACTGCATCTCGGAATGGGGGCATAACTTCCGGCCCGAATACCGCCAGCTCGCCCAGCTCCGGAAGTACTTCCCGGGGATCCCCATCATCGCCCTGACCGCGACCGCGGTCCCCGAGGTGCGCCGCGATATACGGCAGCAGCTCGGCCTTGATAACGCCCGCGAGTTTGTGGGCAGTTTCAACCGGACGAACCTCCGGTACCGGGTGATCCCGAAGAAGAACCCGCTCGTCTTCCTCGCGGACTACATCAGCCAGCACCGCGAGGACTCGGGGATCGTGTACTGCCTTTCCAAGAAGGAGACCGAGGAGGTGGCAGGAGAACTGAAGAAACGCGGTTTCTCGGCGCTCGCCTACCACGCGGGGCTCTCCAAGCAGGTGCGGGAGGAAGTGCAGGAAGCGTTCATCCATGACCGCGTGCAGGTCGTCTGCGCCACGGTCGCGTTCGGGATGGGCATCGACAAGCCCGACGTCCGGTACGTGATCCACTACGTCCTGCCAAAGACCCTCGAGGGATATTACCAGGAGACCGGCCGCGCCGGCCGCGACGGCCAGTACAGCGAGTGCATCCTCCTCTTCAGCCGGGGCGACTTTGCACGGGTGCGCTCGATGCTCGAGCATGACGATACCGGGGGCCAGCACCTCCGGATCGCCTTAAAGAAACTGCAGGATATGGCGGAGTACTGCGAGACGACCGGCTGCCGCCGGAAGTTCCTGCTCACGTACTTCGGCGAGGATTACCCGGAAGAGAACTGCGGCGGGTGCGACACCTGCGACCACCCTCCCGACATGGTGGACTGCACGGATGCGGCTAAAACAATCGCGGCCTGCGTGAAGCAGCTGCCCCAGAGTTTCGGGATCGAACTGATCGCCGACGTGCTCCGGGGCTCGAAGGGTGCGAAAATCCAGGAGTACGGCCTCGCCTCGCTCCCCGCATACGGGACCGGGAAGAAGTACAGCAAGGCCCAGTACCGCACCTGGATCAGCGAGCTGGCCCGGCAGGGTTTCCTTGCCAGGGCAGGGGACAAGTACCCCGTCATCCGGTGCACCCCCCGGACTGACGAACTGCTCCGGGGCCGGTGCCGGGTGATGCTCCCGGTGCCGGAGGCCGGCGCGGTGAAGGAGAAGGGACAGCCCGCAACCTTGCCGGACCCGGGTGCTGAGGACCTGTTCCGGCGCTTAAAGGCGCTGCGGAAGGAGATCGCGGATACGAACGGCGTACCGCCGTACATGATCTTCCCCGACCGGACCCTGCGGGAACTCGCTGCCACCCGGCCCCCCGACATGGCCGGCTTCGGCGCCGTGTTTGGCGTGGGCGGGTTCAAGAAGGAGAAGTACGGGCAGGTATTCCTCGAAGAGATCAACCGTCAGGGCTGAGGAGGGCCCTGCAGTGAAAGAAGGCATATGAGGATCCAGCGCTTAGGATATGAGCATGAAATATACGGCGCGGCATATCCAGCGTTTTCTCGAACAGGGCAAGATCGATCCCACGCTCTGGAAGAACCACTTCCCCTCGCTGCTGCCAACCCAGGTACCGGTGTGCGGGGACTGCTCGGAATTCAAGGACAAGATCTGCGCAGGCGGGCGCGACCCGGTCGAGTGTTTCTTAAGCAAGGTCCCGGCCACATCTCCCGATGACGGGGAGCACAAGAAGAAGAAGCGTGACCCGATGCTCGGCCTCGGCGCAAAAGGCACGGGAGTCCGCGGCACGGCGCTCCCCCGCGACCAGTCGAAGATGTAATTTTCTTATTTTCTCATCCGGTACCCTGCCCGTCCCCTCTCGTGATCTCCTGTGGGGCGATGGTGTTATTTTGCGGGTGTTGTTGCAGTATCGGTGTCTGGCGGTTCCTTGAACAGGGCCTCTGCCAGGGTCTTCAGCTGGAGGGAGAATGGCTCCTCCGCATACCCGGCAAGGAACGCGAGCGCGATATAGAACATGACGGACTTCATGACGTACATATTCTCAATGGTGGGTGCCGTAGTCCCGGACAGCATCATGAGACCGCCGGCGACCAGGAAGAAGACAAAGGTGCCATAGAGGATGCCGAGGAACGGGCGGAAGTAATACGAATATTTGTATTCCACCCTGAAATCCTCCTCGCGGCCGATATGGTACACATAGACGTACATGTTGAAGGCCAGGCCGCCGAGCCCCCCGGCACATGCGACAAAAATGAGTTCCCTGAATAAATTACTGTGAGGAATCAGGAAATTGAAATACGTTGCAACGGCGATTGCTACAAGGAGCATGATGAACGCGACCGTGTAATACCCGATCCTGCTGATGACGGCATTTACTTCGGCGTTAAAGATGGTCAGGTACACGGTGACCGTCTTATCCGCTTCAACCTTCACCTGCTTTGAATTCGAGTCACCGCCCTTGGTGACGGTCACGGTATAGGTACCTGGTTCTTTATCCCCAATCGTGTACGGCGTTTCCGGAGTGATCTGCTCTGTACTGTTGTTGTGGCTGAGTTGGATCTTTGCCCCGCCCGGAGTTGATATAATATTGATCGAGCCTTTCTGGCTTGTGACATCTGTCATATAATCCCGCTCCTATAAAATTTTAATATTCGATGATCCGGTTATGGGATGATATATTTTCCCCTTTATTTAGCCGGGACATATCCCAGCTGGTGCCGGCCCTTCCGGTGAAATGATTGCCCTATTCTTCCTCCCGGCACCCGTCATCCCATACCCTGAGGATATCAAAATCCCTCTTCCTTGTCGCCCTGCTCAGTGCCTGTGCCCGTGTCAGCATCCTCTGCTGGACAAAATCATATTCGCAGACGATTTTTGAGTTCCGGAGCAGGGTCGCCCGGATCGGGTGGTGCCGGTACACGACCGGTTCCTGCGCCCGGAAATACCATTTGATCCTCCGGAAGGTGAGCCAGTCAAGTTTCATGGCGAGCGTTGCATGGAACCTGAACCCGTTAACAGAATCCCGGTCATAATCCCGTAATGTGCAGTACGGCAGGATGGCCCGGGCGAGCTCGTACCGGAATTGCTTCAGGGTCTCGTCCGGGGTGATCGTAACAAAGACCACCCGCGTATCGTCAAAGAACCCGTACCCCCCGACCTCGTATTTCGGGACCCCTGTCTGGTCCATACAGACCCGGGAAAAATCTTCAACAAGTTTTTCTTCATTATCGGTGGAAAACGGCCCGGCGAGGGTGATATGGGGGACCACCAGCTTGTTACCGAGATGGAATGTCTCGTCCAGATGATGGCTTAATGCGCTGATCTGCTGCTTCACGGAGCCCATCATGCGGATATCGATCAGGTAGCGGGTCATGGGTCACACCAGAACCGGTCCATACCACTCACAGCCGGTGACTGCTGCTCCTGAACTGGAGTTCCGGCGCTTTCCGGAACTGCTCATAGAAGTTCCCGATCAGGTCCGTCTCCAGTTCCCGGAGCTGGTGGGGAAGGACCGGGGTGTCCAGGATGTGATACGAAAACTGCGGCACCATCCCCTCCCACGACCTTCCGGCCTGCCCGCCCAGCCGGGCGGCACCGTCACCGGCCCCGCTGATGAGGATGACCTGTCCGTCATCGAGCAGGATGTACAGGCACGGGCGGTGGGGGACGTTTCGGAGGTTCTCTTCCGAGAGCGGCTCATGGGCACTCCAAGTAAGCCCCATCCAGTCCCGTTCCCCGGGTGTTCCCAAAGGCCGGGGCGGCGGGTGACTTGGCCCCCCGGCCGGGTTGTCCTTCTGCCCCTCCGCGAGCCGGGTGCCCCGCACACCTTCTTTTCTCGTGGTGGACCTGCGGTACCGCGGGTGGAACCGGCTGAAATTACAGAGCGGCGACTCCCCGTTCTCCTGCCGGTACCGGTACAGGAGGAAACTCTCCATGGCCCGGCGCCCGCTGTCGGAGGCGTCGAGCGGTGCGGCCGAGCATTCAAAGCCACAGGGATCTACCGGCAGCAGGGCCTCTTCGGTGAGTGACGAACTTATCACATCTGATGAAATCTCTTTGGCTCCGGTGTCTGCCAGCAACCCGGAATCCGCCGAACCATTTGGATTCTTCTCGTCCACGATACCCGATGACATCTCGGAATCCGCCGAATCCTCCGGTGTATCCCCGGCCTCATGGTTTGCTAACCACTCGCCACTCGCCGAATCCTCCGGTGTATCCCCGGCCTCGTGGTTTGATAACCACTCGGTTCTCCAGGCCCAGAGCCCCGGGGCTTCCGTGTGGGGATCGCTCCAGGGCATCCCCTCTGCCTTGGCGAGCTCTATGCGCAGGTTGTGCAGGCGCTCGCGGAGTGACCGCTTTGTCTCGCCGATATACACGAGACACTCTTTTCCCACCGGGCGGATGCGGTAGAGGCCGGGCTCCTGAGGGATCCTGTTGAACACCTGTTTCGTAGCGTTGAAGGGGACCCATCCGGTCCAGGGGAGGTTGCACCAGTTATCGAAGAAGTGGTCGATGGTCTCAAGGTCGCGGGCAGCGGGCTTTTCAGAGTCGGGGGACATTGCTGTTCATGGATTGGGCGGGTGTGTGCATAAGGATGAGGGTGGAATACGGGGTATATCTTTATAGAAATCCCGGCAATCACTCCCCATGGAAAAACTCCCCCAGGCCAAGTCGAAGGTGAAGAAGGACCGACCGATCTGCGACCAGTGCCATGACCCCAATATCGTCCTGAAACCCGACGGCTCCTACCGCTGCAAGCGGTGCGGGTACGACAGCTCGAAGTGATGCGGAACCCCGCACAGCTCTTTTCATGACCGGCTTTTTTACGGTTCACGGTGCAATCCCGTACCATGGATGATGGACCGGATGCCTGTCTTGCCGGGGTGCTCGCCCTTCCCGGCGATGACCGGTGGGCGATAGATACGGCGGCGGTGGTGCCGGGTGTCACGGCTTACGCGGTCCGGTCGTTTGACGGCGACGCCCTCCGGTTTTCGGTACCGGTGATCATACGCCGCCCGCTCCTCTCCGAGGTCCCGCTGGATGTGCGGGGTGCAGCAGGTGCCGTTGCCCTCATCATCGAGCGGGTGAAGCAGCAGGCGCCGAACGTGCCGGTGCTCGGCCCGCTCAGCGGGAAGGGCACCGGGTTCCCGCAGCACTACGCGTCCACGATTGAGCCCTACACCCTTGTCCGGTCACCGGCTGCGCTCGCATCCGATCTCTGGCACGCGGACTCCCGGAACTTTGCCGACGGGTCGGGCGTCCATCTCCTCCTCAACGGGGCGGTCCCCTGCTCGTCCCGGTTCTCTCCCGTGGATATCTTCCGCGTCACGGAGACCGTTGCGTTGCTCTGCGATGCGGTTGCGGACTGCGTCCTTTCCCTGCCGGTGCGGGTGCTTGAAACCGCGTGGATCAATGCGCTCGACCAGCAGCTGCTCCGGGAGCGGCTCCCCTCGCTCGGCCTCGTCTCTTTTGTCGGTGACGGAGCCCGGCTCGCCCGGCACTGCACCCGGTACCGCTGCTTCTTCCGGACTGCCGGCCCCAAGGAAGGCGTGAACGTGCCGTTCGCCTGCCCGCAGGAGCTTGCGCCGGTGGAGCTGGAGCTCGGGGCGAGCAACCGGACGGTGACGGGCCTTGGCATAAAGAAACGCGAGGTGTTCGCGGTTGCCGGTTCGAATGCACAGGGCAAGACCACGTTCCTCGAAGGGATCATCGCCGGCATGGACGACCACGCGGTTGGCGACGGGCGGGAACTGGTCGTGACCGTGGACGGCCTCTGCACCGCGGAAGCAGTGAACTGCGAGCTGGCCGGGGCGGACGTGAGTATGTTCTTCTCCGCTCTCCCGCCCGGGATGGCCGGCACCGCACGGGCTGCCTGCGGCATGGGCAGCGGGTCGATGACGATGGCGTTCCAGGTACAGGGTGCGATTGCCCGCAGGGCCCCGCTCCTCCTGATCGACGAGGACCGGGCAGCGCCCAACCTGCTCGTGAAGAGCTGCCTCCAGACCGGGGAGGTGACGCCCCTCTCGGAGATCCTTGCCCATGACCGCGGGAAACTCGAAGAGACGTCGCTCGTCTTTGCCGCGTGTGCGATGGACGCCCTGATCGCACAGGCCGACCGGATCATGGTGCTCGACCGGCATGCGGCCTCCGCGATCGACCGCGATGTGTTCCGGCGCCGGGTGGCGGCATCGCTTATGAAAATGGCACAGGACCTGTCGTAACCGGCGGAAAAAAAGAGGGGACGGAGAGATCAGGTGGTGGCCTGCGGTACGCCGTGGTCATACACCTGGCAGAGGTACCGTGCTGAAAAGACCGAGTAGAACGGGATGAAGACGAGCTGGATCACCCATCCCACGTAGGGGATGAGGGCGACGATTGAAAGGATGATAAAGAAGGCAAACCCGATGACCATGAGGAGCAGCAGGGCGATGAGGTAATTCAGCCAGCCGATCGCCCGGATCGTCTCCGTGATTGCACCAAACCGGAGGCCTTCCCGGATACTGCCGGTGCGGGCACACCGGACAATGCCCAGCATGCTGTAGAGGACGGTGATGATGACCACCACGATCTCGATGAGGAGGATGAGGAATACGATTCCCATCATCGCGATCTGGGATCCGTCGTCGCCCGAGCCCATGCCGAAGATGACGGCGAACAGGGCTGCGATCACGACAATCATCGGGATGAACCAGATGAACCCGGTGACGGCCAGTTTTATCCCGTCAATATACAGGGACCCCAGGTTGTCAAACTCCGGTGGTGGCGTTACCCCCCGGTAGATCCGGGCCAGGTACCCCGAGAGGAGGAACGAGAGGAGGAAGGCAACGATGCAGACGATGGCGATCTCGGTCCAGGGGATGAGGTCCCAGCGAAAGGTCGTGCCATCTACCAGCTTCTTTGTGTCAAACACGAACGGGAGGAGGGCCATGGGCAGGCCGCAGATGATAAAGATGAGCCAGCGGGTCCATTTCCCCACGAGCGCTTCCTTTGCGTACCCAACCGCGTCGGTGATGATCAGAGTGTTATCCATGCAGAATAGTTACGCATCCCGGCGTAATAAAAATACTGGAATAAAAATGGAGCGAGGCCTTCACGCAATTCCTTATCCCCCCGCGGGATGATACGAATGTATCATGAACCCCGCTCCGCACAAGAAAAGGACGGTACTGACCTGGAACGGCGGTCCCCGTATCCTCCCCGCCCTTCTCATTCTCCTCGCCTGCACGGTTGTTCCGGTGGCCGCTGCCGGTGCTGCCAGTTGCCCGGGCTGCGGGATGATCTGGAAAGACACGTGCGTCCCGTTCGAGCGGAACAACGAGACCGCGTACAACGAGGAACTGACCGCCGCCTTTGCGCCGGTTGCTGCGAACAAGACCCCGCCTGCGGATTACAGCAACCTGTCATGGAGTGAGGCGTTCCGCTCTCTCCATATCCTCATTAAGGAACGGTATGCCTTTACGCAGTGGAGGGCCGTGGACTTTGATGCCCTCTACACGACCTGGGCGCCCGCGATCGCCGCAGCGGAGAAGGAGCAGGACGAGGCCGCGTATTACCGTGCCCTCCGGGGGTACCTGGTCGCGGTTCCTGACGGGCACGTGGAAGTGCTGGATACAAACGGTGACTTCGGGGCAAAGTATGCCGACATCGGCGGGGGCTACGGGATTGCCGTTGTCCGCCTCGATTCCGGAAAGGTGATCGTGAGTTACGTGGCAAACGGCAGCGCTGCGGAGGCGGCGGGGGTCCGGCCCGGCGATGAAGTGACCGGGTGGAACGGGATGGAGGTCCACGAGGCAATCAACGCCACGTCCTCCCTCTGGGCAGTGAAGAAGCCCTCCACGGCAGAAGGGCTCCTGCTCCAGAAGTCCCGGCTCCTGACCCGGGCCCCGGTGGGGACGCCGGCGTCGGTCAAGATCACGTACGGTGCCATCCAGCACCCGCGGATTATGAACCTCACGGCATATGATGACGGGTACGACAGCCTGAAGAAGAGCAGTTTTTTCCTCGGGAAAGAGGTGAACGATATCGGTGCGGTAAACCGCCTGACCGATATCCAGCCGCAGGTCAGCAACGATACGCTCACGTACCGGACACTGCCGGGCGGGTACGCGTACATCGCGATCTACAATGAGGCGTACGACGTGTACGGGCCGTTCAGAGCCGCGATGCTGGACGCGGATACAAAGAACGCCCCCGGTGTCGTAGTCGACCTCCGGTACAACAGCGGCGGGGACGACAACCTCGCGTCCTGCTTTGCCGGCTGGTTCGTTGATGAGCCGGTCTTCTATGAGTACGCGACGACGTTTGACCCCGGCTCCCGGCAGTTCACCGCCGTCTCGGAGGCGTGGACGCAGCCGCAGCCTGCCCGGTATACCGGCCCGGTCGCGGTGCTCGTCTCCCCGGATACGATCAGTTCCGGCGAGGGACTCCCGATGGTGTTTGCGAAGACCGGCACGGGAAAGGTCATCTCCTGGTACGGGAGCAACGGGGCGTTTGGCATGAATGGCCCGCAGGCGGTCCTGCCGCTCGGCATGTACGTCTTCTTCCCGGACGGTGCATCGCTCGGCCAGGACGGCGTGGTCCAGGTGGACAGCAATGCGTCGCTCACCGGCGGGGTTGCACCGCAGGTCCGGGTGCCGCTTACTGAGGAGACGGTGACCCGGGCCATGGCCGGCGAGGACGTCCAGTTGACGTACGCACGGGAGTGGCTGGATGGGCAGCAGGTGCCGGCAGCAACGGCGACGACCCCGAAGGCTTCGCCTTCGGTCGCGGTAGTTGTGGTCGCGGTCGGGACTTTTGTTCTGGCGAGGGCGAGGAAATAATTTTTTATACGGCCGGCCCGCAGCGGATCCGGATGCAGGCAGTATTAAGGAAACCGCTACAACCTATTTTCCGGAGTGTTCCATGCAACCACGCCAGGTAGTCCTTGCCTTTGTTGAGGCATTCAACCGTGCCGATGCCGGTGCCCTTGCCGGCCTGTACGCGGAAGATGCAGTTAACCACCAGGTGGCCGAGTCGCCGGTCGAGGGGCGGGAGGCCATCCGCCGGATGTTTGCAGCGTCGTTTGCGCTGGCCCCCATGACCTGCATTGTCGAGAACCTGTTTGAAGACGGTGAATGGGCGATCATGGAATGGCGCGACCCTCTCGGGCTCCGTGGCTGTGGCTTCTTCCATATCGTTGATGGTAAAATCGTGTTCCAGCGTGGCTACTGGGACAAGCTCTCATTTCTCCGCTGCCAGGGCCTGCCCCTGCCGGAGGACCCGTGACTGTCAATAGCGAAATGTAAAAAATACCTGTGCGGGCCTGGTGAGGTTTACCATTTCGGATTCTGATAAAGATCTCGGAATTCGAAGAACTCTGGCGAGTTCTTCTCGTCCTCGCAGTCTGATGACTGCTCGGAAAAATAAAAAAATAATTAACCGTTAAGACACTTAGAAGCGGGGCTTCCGGTGTTTCGGCAGGCAGTCCCGGCAATAGACGGGCCTTCCCTCGGTTGGCTTGAACGGTACTTCGCACTCTTTTCCGCAGTCTGAACAGACTACTTTTGTCATTTCACGGGGGCCGAAGTCACGGGGACCGCGGTTGCCACCAAAATTACTTGATCCGAACATAATGATTTCTCGTACTGCCTAGATTATAGAACAGTGTGCTAAAGTATTAGCGTCCCGAGTATAAGAGGTAGTGCCTCGTACTAATCGTGCTGAAGGTCGGCCCCGCCTCCCTTCAGTTTGTTAAGGTATCAGAGCTATCCAATCCTGAAGGACGGCTAACGCCTCCCTTCAGCTCATCGAGGTTTTGAGAAACCTCTCTGATACTGTAGGTCGGCTCCACCATCGTTCAGTTCTTCGACCGGATGCCAAAAGCGTTCTTTGACTTACCAAATACTGCACGGGTCCGGTGTATTCATCATCATTGAAGCGTCCTGCAACTAATTTTTATACAATTTCATCCTTTTTTTATTATTATGGCCCGTGGACGACCCAGGAATTTGTCGAACTATGAAAAACAGAAAGCAAAAAAAATCCGGGAATTTCTTTCCGGGACCAGTATTTCACGTTTTGATTCCCTGAACGATGCGGCACTTCTCGATACCATCCGCATTTCCGACAACCGGGTGTTCATCAGCCTTGACCGGCACAATGAAATCATACACCGGATTTCAGACATGGTGGATGAATTCCGGGATAATTAACGGGTGCCTGGTGGGCGGGCCCGGCCTATCGCATCCACCACCTGTCCGACAACCGTCTCAAAATCCTCAGCCGGGCAATCGATGGTGATATCGGCATACTTCCCGTACAGCGGGACCCTCTCGTTGTACATATCCCGGAGGCTTTCGCCCGCGACAAGGACAATGCCCCGGGTTGTGATGTTCCTGAGCCGTTTCTCCATCACCTCAAAGGAGATCGTGAGGTAGATGACAATGCCGTCTTTCCTGAGGTACTCCATCGCCTTTTCGCTGAAGACCACGCTGCCCCCCGTGGCAATGACCGCGTTCCTGAACCTGAGAGAGAGGACCGTCTCCTCCTCGATCTTCTTGAACGCTTCGGCCCCCTCCGTATCAATGATCTCTTGGAGGAGCCTCCCGGTCTTTTCCTGTATCGCGAGATCCGTATCGATGAACGTTCGCCCAAGGGCCTTTGCAAGGATCACCCCCATGGTGCTCTTGCCGGCGCCGGGCATGCCGATAAGGATGATGTTTTTCATAAGATTCTCTCAGCAGTGAATCTGACCCGGAAGGCAAAAAGGTTGGTTCCCGCCGGCTTTTTTGGGCCGCACCCCCGCTGCCGGGCCCGGGGGGATTAATATCCTCCAAACCTCATTTTACTCATGGACGATGTTAGTGTTGCCCGTAACGCTGACCCGCGGAGAGGACCCGGGCGCAGAGAAGGCCGGTTACCTGGACAGACATACGGTATCCTCCGGTACATGCTCGCCATCACGCTCGCCCTCCTCCTGGTCGCAGTCCCCGTCTCTGCCGGGCCCTTCTCCAACCTGTCAGTGCAGCCTGCCGGAACAACCCCGGCGATCGTTAACATCGGCGCCTATGTCGTGGACTTCAACCGTGTCGATGTGGAAGCCGGGACCGTGGGCGTTGATTTTTACCTGAACCTGAAGTCCGATACCCCGGTATCGATCAGCGATATCGAGCTCATGAACGGGGCTGTCACGTCGATCAGTACGGTCAGGGATACGCCGAATGAAAAGGAGTACCGGATCGTTGCAGTCCTGACTGCCGAACCCGACCTCAGCCGCTACCCGTTTGACCGGCACACGCTCAATATCAGGCTGGAGCCCAAGCAGAAGAACGAACGGGAGATGCTCCTTGTTATCGACCCGGCAGAGAGCGGTCTCTATGATGATGCACACCTCCCGGGATGGGAATTTTCCGGCTCCCGCTATGCGGTCACCAACGAGTCATATCTTGCAGACGATGTCCCCTATTCCCGGGCAGTCTTTGGTTTTGGCATCGAGCGGGATATCACCTCAACGCTCCTGAAATTCTTCCTGCCGATCATGCTCATCGTCATTGTCTCCCTGTCGTCGCTCCTGATGAAAGTCTCGTCCCGGCTGGGGCTGAACGCCTCGATGTTCCTTGCCGTGGTACTCATCCACTGGCGGGTTGCCGATGCACTCCCGGTCGTTGCCTATGCCACGTTCCTTGACCTGTTCATGATGATCACGTATGCGACACTCGTCCTGGTGCTCCTCTCAGGTATCCTCATCCTGAAATTCACGGAGGATACGGATACCGCCCGGGTCCAGAAGGTCAACTACTGGTCGCTCCGGCTGATCCCCCCGGTCTCCATTGCCCTGTATTTCCTGCTCTTCCTTACGCTTGTGATTTAGCGGGATACCCCCCGGCCCGCCCCCGGGCCGGGTCCCCCTGCTCTCTATAAAAAGGAGAAACGGCTTACCGCGTACCGGCCTTACGCCCTCACCGTCACGTTCTCGACCAGGACCGCAAGGTTCTGTTCGCTGTACGCTGATGGCAGTGTGCAGGTGACCTCGATGTCCCGGGTCACGTGACCGCTCACCGCGATCGCCCCGAGGTCAATGGGGTTTTCGCAGGTGAGCAGCCCCTCATTGTAAACATTTGCCGATGCCGTCACCTGCCGGGCAACGGCAGTCCCGCCATTCGAAAACTCGGTGTGCAGGAACAGCGGTACCCGGAATGTCGTGCTGTTCCATCTCGCCGGGTCCGCGGTGCTGTTAAACCCGTACTGGTACTCCCAGGACCCTTGCGCGTCAATATACGGAAGATCGGTTGCTGTCATATTGGCCGGGATGATCGTCTGTATGCTCCTGAGCTGGGGCGAGACCCCGTCCATCCCGCCTGCCACGACCGTGACGGGGGACTCCACGGACTCGTAGCCGCTCTTATTGAACTTCAGCGTATGGCGGCCGGCCGGGACCGGGCCGAGGGAAGCGGGCGTGAGGCCCCGGTATTCACCGTCGAGATATACCGCCGCTCCTGCCGGTACTGAGGAGACATGGATGGTGCCGTTCCCCGACGACGCCTGCGGCTGGGCGGCGGGGGTGCCGGTGCATCCTGCGGATACGATGGCGAGTGCTGCGATAATGAGGGTCACTATGAGCGTGCGGGATGTCATGTATGTATTTCTCTGGAAATGTCCGTATAAATGTCTTTATATTTTTGTTTTGGATGGGACTGCCTGCTCTTGTTTGTACTGTTTTCCCGGCGTCCCGGTCCCGGTGGGTGCGTGGGGGTGGTTGTGCATGGTAATTTAAATATAAAAATCACAATTTTGTACCATGTCTCCAGCTCTCGTTCCGCCACAGGGGCCGGTAACGCGGGAATCGATCCTTGCCGCGACCCGGCCCAACTCGTTTATGCGAAAAATCCGGCTGGCGTTATTCGACCTGGGGATCGGCAGTACCGGTACTGGTTTTCCCTATGTCTTCTGGATAAAAAAATGATACCGGCAGCCCACGAAAAACGGTGCTCCTGCCGTACGTTTTTTCCGGATGGAGTGACGCCTGCCCGCGGTGCCGGGTACAATACCTGTCGCCTGCATTGAATCACAATCCCTCAGGATGGCCCGTGCCGGAAGAGGAATTGAACAGGGGATTTTTTTTTAAATCCCCCTGAAAAATTTGTGAAGGTGATAGTGGATTTGTTTCCACTTCCTGATTGCTGGCGGTCTGTGCAAAACCGCTGAATTCCTGTGAAACTACGCTGGCAAATAACGTTGTCTTACTTTCTAATTTTTGCAAATAAAATACGAGGCTATAAAAAAAGGAATATTACAGGCTTGCACGCTCAACGATCACGTCAGCAACAGCCTTCGCACTGGCGAACGGGAAATCTGTATCTTTGAGGAGTTTTCCTGCTTCGCCGGCAGTCATCCAGAGGTCTCCGATATGGTATGTGTTGACTTTTCCGTCGGGAAACGCTGAAAGGAGGTCCGCGTGATTTTTGACCGGGAACGTTGCTCCTGCAAGTGCCGCGGAGATCTGGGTATAGACCCGGTTCCTGACATCGGCAGTTACCTGTGCATCATGAGGTACATCCTTGTGGACCCCGGTCATTTCATGGCCGGTCTTCATTTCTTCATTCTTGTGCATGTGATGGTCCTTGGACTTAGGGTCCGCTGACACGTCCTTGTGGATGCCGGTCTTTTCCGGGACGGTTGTCATTTCTTCATTCTTATATGAGGTGTGGTCTTTAGACTTCAGATCGGCAGATACGTCCTTGTGGATGCCGGTCTTTTCCGGGACGTTTGTCATTTCTGCATCCTTGTGCATGTTGTGGTCCTTAAACTTCGGATCCGCTGATACACCCTTGTGGAGGAGGGGTTTTTCATGGACGGATGCAGTCGGGACGGTCTTACCTGAATCCTTGTTCTTGTTCCAGGGATTGACCTTTCCGGCCGTTGTTGCCGTGTGACCGCTATCGACGGTTTTGCCGGTATTTTCTTTGAGATTTTCTGTCATGGAGGTTTCAACTCGGTTCCCTGATACGATGATATTCATATTCTACCAGAGCCAGTCCTCATGTCGCGGGTGAGTATATACATACGACCTGCAGTTGCAATCTTTGATGCAATCCTGCATGCCCGGGATGTTAAAACCAAAAAAGAAAAACGATTATTCCTGTTCCACGATGAAGGCAATCTTCACATCGACACGGTATTCGACAATTTTGTTGTCCCTTACTTTTGCCGTCTGCCGCTGTACATCAACACCCCGGATATCCCTGATGGAATGGGATGCTGCTTCCACGGCGTTTGCGGTTGCCTCTTCCCAGCTGTCGGGTGAGCTGCCGATTAATTCAACGACCTTTGCAATAGCGTTATGATCTTTTTTATGCGTATCTTTCACGTGTGTTATCTCCTGAACGCCCGGTCCGGGGCGCAGTTTCAGGTGGCAGTCTGGCGTTATAGGGTTATTGCTGAATTGCAATTTTCGCGGCCGGTCTTACTGCGTCACGACCACGTTATCGAACCGGACTTCCAGGTTCTGGTCCGACATGGATGATGGCAGCGTGCAGGAGAACTGGTTGTCCCGGCTCACGTGGCCGCCGGCTGCAAGCGTCCCGAGGTACACGGTGTTCCAGCAGATCATCCGCCCGTCATAATAGAAATTTGCCGATACCGTCACTTCCCGGGCATCCCCCGGCCCGACATTGAAGGCCTCGGTGTGCACGAGCAGCGGCACCGGGTTTTCCGTGCTGCGGCCCGCCGCCGGCCAGGTCCAGTACCCGTCCACGTGGACCTGCGGGAGATCGTATGAGGGCGTGGTCGTTGTCGCGACGGTGACCGGCAGGGTGTAATTGGTGCTGGCGAGCGTCACCCTGATATCTTCCATGCCGCCCGTGACCGTGACGGGATACGTGACGGACTCGTACCCACCCTTGCGGAACTCCAGCGTGTGGTGGCCGGCCGGGATGTCCGCGATGATGACAGGCGAGGTGCCCCGGTATTCGCCATCGAGATACACTTCCGATCCCGTGGGGACCGAGGAGGCGCGGACGGTGCCGCTTGCCTGCGGCTCAGCGACCGGGGCGCCCGTGCACCCTGCCGATACGATGGCGAGTGCGATAAGGATGAGGACCAGCGTGAACGGGCTCGCTGAGATTGCCATAGTAACCCTGAGGTGGCGCTGCCCGGGTATTTGTATTATACAGATGGTGCTGGTTCAACCGCTCAGGATGAGGAGCCGGAATACCATTGAGTACCCTGGGATCCGGGAGCAGCCCAACAACCCGGATTTTAAACCCGTGGAACTCGAAGAGTCTGTCGACTCTTCTCGTCCTCCAAGTCTGAGGACCTGTCGGAATTCAAAGAGCCTGTGGACTCTTCTCAGCATTCGAAGTCTGATGACTCTTCATGATTCGACGGGTTTAGAAAAAGTTGCAGAACTTCATAGTTTCACCCTGACGCCAAAGCAATGGATTGATAAAACACATGCAGTCGGCCTTGTCTCAAAACCGGGACGGTACGGGTAAATGTTCTCTCGTGCAAATGGTAATCTGTTAAAGAAAACCTTTATAGGATCAGATATTTTATATTTGTCATAAGTATTTCTCCAATCCGAATGTGAAACCCTATGACCAGTGCCAGTAAATCCGGTTCTTCCGAGCCGATCGACTATTTTGACGGAATTGGCTATATCTACCGGGTCCCGCGGGTCGGGTCAGATGGAAACCATCTCACCTTGATTTTACGTCAGGCATTCATAGAGGAAGCAGCGAAAACAAAAAAGATCCAGATCTATGGAATCTACGGGGAACTGTCAAGTATTGATGTTATCAGTTCTGCATTGGATGAAAAGTATGCTGACTGCCAGGTAAATATCCAGTTAATCTTCGGCCCAAAGATCAAAAATGACAATAACAATAAAAAGGATCTGAAATCTCTTTTCCTGAATAACCGGGGTAAATTGTTCCTCTTCCAGGCAGAACGGAGGCCGCAGTCCCATGCGTTGGTCGTGAATGACAACTTAATTTATGAGGATTTTCATCCCGAAGGGGTCTCATACGACGAAGCAACGGTGATAGAGGGGGGATCTGAGGCACTGGTTTCCCGGTTTATCCGGGATTTCAACCAGTTACTCAATGATCCCACTACTCATCCCCTGGATGATGAAGAGCAGATTGATAAAATAAAAACCTATTCCTGATTTTATTATGAGTAGTTTCGTCACGCTAATTCCTCCATTAATCGTCGGAGGCATTGCCGGATTTACCTTCTCAAGTAATTTTTTCAACTGGTTATATTCGCTTGCTGAAACAAAAGAAATAACCATCACCTCCCCCGTTCTTGATAAAATCCGTGATAATGAATTGCTGGAAAAGGCGATCATCGCCCTACGGTTTAAAGGGACAAATAAATTACACGTATGGGAAGGACGTATTATCAAATGTTATTTTTTTTCAGAACTGTTCCTGATTCTCCCCTTCTTAGGATTCGGCTTTTTCGAAACTGCACCGGTAATGCAGGATAATCTCTCGGTTTTTTTGCCCTGTCTGCTGTCTCTTCTTGTTGCGTACGGGTTTTTTTTACTGGCCCTTTTCCTGACATTTTTCCTGTATACGAAAGCGATATCGGAACCGAAGGGGAAATCCCCGGTGGTCCCGGAGATTTCTGATCGGAAACACCTTGAAGAACAGCGGCAGGCACTGAAGGCTGCGAGAAATCCAGCGGATGCCCCTGCCGGCACACCTGAATAATACCCGAGGAGTCAGACCTTTTCACTCCTTCGCCGGTGAACTCTCCGCATCGTTCGTGCCGTGGCCTGTCGGATTTTATTGATTATTCCGGAACTCATAGAATCCTTCGGAGTCTCCACCTTCAGGTCTGTTGACCTGTCGGAACCCGGACTCCGGCTTTTTTATTCCTGTATAACCTTCGCAGCCCGGCAGTTTTTTCCGGCCGTTTCGTATCCGTCACCGCACCCCCGCGTATCAACCGTCTCCGTGCCTAAAAATATCCGGGAAATAGTACCGGATCTTCTGGCGTTCCGCGTCCATGGCTCCCGCAAGATCCCGGCCTGCTTTTCCTATGATGAATGCGGCCGCATCGTACCGGTCCCGGAACAGGTGAACGGTTCGCCCGCGGTCACGGGCCGGGCATGAGAGGCAGGAGCAGGGGTGCTCCTTTCAATCCTCCGGTTGATCATTTTCGTACTCGATAAGCCATTTCCAGACCGGCAGCACCCTGATGGAAGTGTTACCATGGATTATCGTCTCTTCCTGGTGGTACGTGAGGATGATACCCCCGGCCAGGTTATACATGGCCATTGCACCGGCCAACCCGTCGAGCTCCCGTTCCCGGTTCTCCCGTGAGAGTTCGTAACAGACCTGGATCGCGCCGGTCACCGTTCCCCGGTCTTCCGTGATAAAATCGCACTCTTTCCGGGTCTTAAAAAAATACACGGATTTGCCCCGGCGCAGGAGCTCGATGAGTACGAGGTTCTCCAGCATCCGGCCCTTGTCGTCCGAAAACCGGAATGCGACTGCATTGCGCATGCCCGTGTCGATGCAATAGAGTTTTTTTTCGTGGACGTACTGTTTTTTCAAGGAAAAATCATACCGGAAGATCTCGAAGATGAGGTACGCCGCCTCAAGGAACCCGACATAATCCCGCACCGATACAACGCTTTTGAACCCGAGCGTGTTTCTCAGGGCGTTGTATGTCGCGGCGTTTGCGATATTCGTGAAGAGGTAGTGGGCGAGTTGCCGGAATCCTTTGACTTCCCGGATCCCGAAGCGGCTGATGATGTCCCGGAACAGGATGTCGTCATAGATCCGCGTGAGGTACTCGAAGTCCCCGTATTTCAGGTACTCCGGAAACCCGCCACCGGTGAGATAGCGGTCGAATTCCGCGAAGATTGCGGCTTTCTTCTTTCCGGTGATACGGTCGGTCCCGATCGAACGCAGGCGCAGTACTTCCCGGAACGAGAATGGGTACAGGGTGATTTTTGTATAGCGCCCGGTGAGGTGTGTCCCGAGTTCTGCCGACAGGAGATTGGCATTGGAACCGGTGAGGAAGACCTTGTATCCTTCGTCATGGATCCGGCGGATGAACCGCTCCCAGCCGGCGACATTCTGGATCTCATCGATGAAGAGGACCTTTGTGCCAGGCGTTGTCTTTTCGAAGACGAGCATGAGGTCCGGGAAGTCTTTTACCGTGAAGTCCATGAGCCGGTCGTCATCGAAGTTGATGTACAGGAAATCGCTGTACTGCTCGGACAGCTGGCGCATGAGCGTGGACTTGCCGCATCTCCGTATCCCGGTGATCACCACGATCTGGCCGGTTTTTAAGAACCGTTCTGCCGCGATCTCCCTTGGTGTGCCGGGGTTCCGGGAGAGGAATGATTCTTTCTGGCTGAGCACCAGTTCTTCGAGCTGCGATGCGGGGATCATATACATTACCAATGTATGCTTTATGCAATTTGTTTACATTACTAATGTATAAAATTGTTGGGTCGGTGTAACCCGGGGAGTTTTTCACTCGCGGGCCCGGGCCAGAGGTTGCTGGTAGATCAGGAAGCCTTTTTCCCGGCCCGGTTTTTCTGTTCGATCTGTTTTACGGCCTGCTCAAATTCCGTATCGGGTTCGGCATTTTCCTCTGCAAGCCTTCGGTCTGAAAATTTTTCATACTCATCAAGGGCGAGCTGATGTACCACTTCCATCGATACGGTTCCTTTGTCACTGAGGATCTCCTGCTCGTTGAACTTGAGAAACGCATCGATTTTCTCTCGCCATTCCCTCATGTAGACCGGCTGCTTCCGTTCGGCCTGCATCTCGGCATAATCGAGATACATCGTAATGATGCGATTGAGTTGTTTGATCTCGGTTTCATTGAGATAATTTTTGGCTACTGTGACATCGCCTTTCCGTACCTTTGTGCCCTTCCAGCTGGAAAGCCCCATGTTCGGTTGCGAGGCATCCGCACGTTCTGCAATAATCTCCGCGGCCGTGCGGCCGGTAATCGCCCAGTGCAGCTTGTTCTGCACGATCCGGAAAAACTCAAGGGTGGCTTCCGCATGCGGATCATAATCAATGGCGAGCGTATAGATGTCCCGGACCTTCTGGTAGAACCGTTTCTCGGATGCCCGGATATCGCGGATGCGTTCGAGTAATTCGTCGAAATAGTCCGCACCGATACTTTTGCCATCTTTCAGCCGCTCATCATCGAGCACGAATCCTTTGATGAGGTACTCGCGCAGCCGTTCGGTTGCCCACTTCCGGAACTGGGTACCACGATGGGAGCGGACCCGGTAGCCGATGGCGAGGATCATGTCGAGGTTGTAGTACTCGATGGAACGCTTTACCTCCCGTGATCCTTCGGTTTGAACTGTCAAGTATTGCTTGACGGTTGCGGTCTGATCAAGTTCTCCGTCTTTCAGGATATTCCTGATATGGAGGCTCACATTTTGTTTTGTTATCTGGTACAGTTCCGCGATGAGGGCCTGCGTAAGCCAGACGGTCCCCTCATCGAGCCGGACTTCGATGCGGCTACTCCCGTCTTCGGACTGGTAGAAAAGGATCTGCGACCGGGTGACCGGTTCCGGGGGAGTGGGATTATTCATCGTGTTCGTATTGTAGTTCCGGCTGTGGGCTCTCATAAAGGGTGAGGGTGTGGGGTGAAAATAACAAGGAGACACCTGATGCACTGGCCATGCTGGTATGACTCCGGGGCTGTGCCTGCTTGGTGAAAATGAATGTAATCACATCCGACCGAAAAAGAGTCATACAATTCAGATGAGATTGTCTTGAAGTGATCCCATAGATCCCGCTCGTAAAAATTTGTCAGGTAATCTCTTTTTTCATCATTGTATTGATGTCGGAAAGATAATGTATGGCACGATTCGGCCGGACCGGAAATTTTCTGATCCTGAATTCTTGTCAGCATATGAATGGGTGGAGGAGCATACCGGTTTCTTTCCGATATTTTATGCGGTCGGACCCTGTGACAAAGCACTTTGCATGACGGGGTATGAAAATAACTGGTCTGTATGGATCGGTGGCGATTTTGATGAGGGGGTGTACCGGAAAAAATTCCGGGGGGCGGGGGAATTTCCTAATCTTGCTATCTTTTCATTCGATCATATTGACGGGATCTTTATGGATTACATGAGCTGGCATATTGCCATCAATGCCTGCCTGAATGGCCGAAAGGTAACGGCTTATGAGTGTCGCATGATCTTCAAGCCTTCGTGGACACGCAGACGCTGGATGCTGGCAGCTCTCAAAGGTACTCATTCAGTGCAGCTGGTAGCTCCGGAACTGCCCCTTCATCTGGCACAACATGCTTTTGTACGTAACGCTAAAACCAAGCGTCATCTGGAGAAGATGGGATTCACTGATGTGGATATACTTCGGGTTCCGGTGGATAAACCCGCGGGGATTATTCACAGATAAGAACAACGGATTTACCGTGATTGTTATACATTATCAGGATCGCACCATGCGAACGGGTCGGTGAAGAGCGGGGACCTGATGCAGTTGTATGGCATCTCCCGCCAGGCTGCCGGCAAGGAACTTGCCCGGATGATGGAACTCGGGCTCATCAGGGTTGAGGAGAAAGGCCGGGCAACCCGGTATGTAATGGCCTGACCGTTTTTTTTGATTCACGAGGTCGAGGCCGGAAAATTCTTCTTTCCGGTTGTCGATTTGGTTGTCGTTTTACCAACAGGACTTCATTCTGTACGGAGCCGGAATTACGTTCAGCGATGCTTTTGTCATCCGGGATTCTTTGATGAGAATTCTCCCCACGAGGTTATTCGTCGCCGTAATACCATGCCCACGTGCCGAACGATCCCATGCAGAGGAAAAATACCGATGCGAATACCAACGGTGTATAACGCCACCCGTCAAATTCACGGAGCACGCCATCGAGCATGAGGCCGATGACCGGCCCGGCAATGCAGGCGCTGATCAGGCGTTTTTTATTAAATCCCGGGATGTTTAAAAGGTCTGGCAATTACCGTCACCTGCCATGATTTTTTTTAGGTAATTTGGGTTTGACGCTCATTGGAGCTTATGCCCCAGCCGCGTGGGCCAGCCCCGGAGGTTGATTAAATACAACAGCGCTTAATATTCCATCTGCCATAAATTCACTATGACATCTCCAAAGGGAGAGGCAAAAAAAGCAATAACCCACTATTTCGATTGCTCTGATTCTAAAAATATTGGCAAAGGGGGAAATGGTGGACTTACCCGCGGAAATATCCGGGCGATTTACAAATATACCGGGCAGAGTGGTGATCGCGCATCGGAGATTGTAAATCCAATTCTTCGTTATATCGCTCAATTGCCGGAAGACGAGAGAGGAAATTATCTCGATAATTTTAGGAAGAAAATCGGGGTTTCATCGATTAAATCTTTTATAAAACAGATGGACGATGCCATCAGCAAGGTGGAACTTCCGGCGCACCTGATTTTATACCGCGGAGTGGATTATGAAAAATTAATTGCTGATTTGGGGCATCCTCTTTTCGTAGGAGTAATGTACCGTGACGCTGGTTTCATGTCCACCTCTTATTCGGAGAACGTTGCCTGCCAGTTTGCGGTTCCTATTATTTTTGCGAGGGAGATATCAGGCGCAGGCCGATCTTTGTCATCACGACGAAAAGGGGACAGAAAGGGGCGGTCAGTCATAATGAGTGTGAGGTAATTTTACCCCGGGGAATTACCCTTCAGTGTGTTGATATTATCGATGTAAAAGACAGAAGATATTTCATCATGGATTGCCTATCAATAGATAACGAAATGGAGGTGTAGTTATGCAGAAAGACAAAAGCCGGTTCACCGCGGTCGGGGGTCAATATGCGGGAGAAAAACCCCCCACGACCGATCAAAAAAAGGATGCAAAGAAAACAGCTGCATACCTCCGCACATTGAAGGATGATGAAACGTCCTGCAATGTAGCAATCTCCCAGTAAACTTTTTTTGTCTGGATATTTCCCCTGGTTCGTCCGAAGATCTCGTATGATGAGCCGGTACGGGATTGGACTGCCCTCGATAGATCTGAAGGGTCTCTTCAGATAACGCATGAAGGTAATTATTTTTCTGTACCGGCAGGGAAGGGAGAAGCCGGCTGCCTTGCCGGGTTGATTTGCCATCAGCGGCAGTTGTCAAGTATTCCTTAATAACTGAACCTGCATCGAGTTCCTCTTCTTTTTAAAAAATTCCCCTGTTGATTGTGATAGTGGAGATAGTTGTTCTGAAAGTGTTTGGATTGCCGGCTCTTCCGGAGAATAAAATATATTGCCACAGGAATACAATGGTTATACAGTGCAGGTGTATTCTTCTATGACCTCTGCAAAAACTGTTCACCGGATGATTGACGATCTTCCCCCGGACCTCCGGCAGGAGGCGATTCATTATATCGAAGAGCTTGCCCGGAGAAGTAAAAAGCCGGTCAAGCGGAAGTTCAACCTTACCTGGGCCCGTGGACTTTCTCACCTGAAAGATAGTACAACTTCTGTTGAACTTCAGCATGCAGCCCGCGAGTGGCGGGACTAGCATGTATCTTCTTGATACCAATATTTTTCTTGAACTGCTTCTTGACCAGGCTGAAGCTGGGTCGGTGCAGACACTCCTTTTGGAAAAATCCCCTGCGGACCTGTACATCAGCGATCTGGCGTTCCATTCTATAGGAATAATTCTCTACCGGAAGAACGCTGCCAGCGTGTTCTCCGAGTTTGTCCGCGATCTCTTTGGCGATGACGGGATATCGGTTGTCCGCCTTGACAGCGGGGATATGGAGCGTGTCCGGCAGGTTGCCGATGAGTTCGGTTTTGATTTCGATGATGCGTACCAGTATGTTACCGCGGAAAAGTTCAACCTGGTACTCGTGAGTTTTGATGGAGATTTTGACCGGGCAGACCGGAAGCGGGTAATCCCGGCGGATATACGGTAAGTTCCTAAAACCCCTGATGCGGTATTTTGTGAGTCGTTCGGTTGCCCACCTGAGGGACCGGATCCGGGTGGGAGTGGAATGCCATGATTTTATTCGTCGCCGTAATACCATGCCCACGTGCCGAACGATCCCATGCAAAGGAAAAATACCGCTGCGAATACCACCGGTGTATAACGCCACCCGTCAAATTCACGGAGCACGCCATCGAGCAGGAGGCCGATGACCGGCCCGGCAATGCAGGCGCTGATCAGGCGTTTTTTGGTAAATCCCGGGATGTTTAAAAGGTCTGGCAATTACCGTCACCTGCCATGATTTTTTTATTTTTCCTGTTATGTAATTTCTCACGCGTTCATCTACCGTTCCCGGAGAAATGTGCCGGTGCCTGGTGATTTTCCCGGAACTTCCTTATTCAGACCTGGCTGTTGGTGCCGGGGGTGTCCGAGCGGGAGTGATTTTGTCCGGGACGTGACGAACATTTGGTCACCAGTGCACCGGAGGAATGTTGGAGGGGGAGGGGGATATAGTTATGCGCATTATTACAACTGTTACCTGTTTGTGCACTAATACCTAAATGTGCATAATCTAAAATTGGAATGATGGTTCAGAAGGAATTTATTGTTAAGTCACGACTCCACCATGGCTCAACCACACTCGATCTCACAATTCCTTCTGATGTCGTTAAGTCTAAGGGAATTAATCCCGGCGATGTTTTCCGATTAGTTACCAAAGAAGAAGAAGGCAACCTGGTTTTGCAATACGAGCGCGTCTATAAGACGAAAGTGTGAGAGGGTTTGACGCTCAATGGGGCTAGCGCCCCAGCCGCGTGGGCTAGCCCCGGAGTTTTCTAAAAATATCCTGTAACCCCCATTGATCTTACAGATTTTTCCCGATCGGTAGAGATTTGCGCGAGAAATCGTTTAATGGAGAAATTTCAACGCATGGTGTGGACAATTGAGATCCTGCCACGGGGAACAAACCGGAATCATTGGCAGGGCCGTTGTTCACAGTAATATACAACGATCAAAGGACAGCACCAATGAGTGAAATCCACTGAAAGAATCATCGGATGTAAACAGTCGTGGCCGGGCTTTTTTTTACTGCCCGGTACGTATTCGGGGGGTTGACTCGGGGAGAAGCCGCATGATCTGGGGCCTCCCCGGTTTTTCTTTTTTTGGGAGTGGATATCCGGCAGGGGTATCGGGGTTCTGACGCTCAATGGGGCTTCGCCCCAGCCGCGTGGGCTAGCCCCGGAGGAAAATTTCCAAATCCTTAATGGGATTTCTTAAGGTTGTGTAATAATAATATTGCATAATCTTATTACAAAATCTACTAGGATAATCAGAAATATGGTTGATATCTTCACACCGGAAAAACGCAGTAAGATAATGTCATCCATTAAAGGCAAGGATACAAAAATTGAAATTTTACTACGAAAGGCCCTCTGGAGTGAAGGTATCCGGGGGTATCGTCTCAACGCAAAACTACCGGGCAAACCGGATATTGTTTTTTCAAAATATAAAATTGCAATTTTTTGTGATGGGGATTTTTGGCATGGGAAGGATTTTGATCAATGGAAGGAACGGTTGACTCCATATTGGAAAGAGAAAATCCAGAAGAATATCGAGAGAGATAAAAAAAACGATGCTCGATTATTAAATGAGAAGTGGCTTGTCCTTCATTTCTGGGAAAGTGAAATTCTTAAAAATGTAAATTCATGTGTACTAAAAATTACAAAAGAACTTAGAAAGTGATGAAAAAAAACTAGTTTTTCAAAATGTTTTTTGTTTTTGAATTAAGGAAGTCAATTCATCTATCTGGGAAGATACAATATCAATTTTATTTAGCAAATCCCGCAAATCTGTCCTCTTTAGGTTACAAGGTTCACCAGAGGATATGAGGGTGGTTGGGTCTTTGGGATCAATTTTACAGTGGGCTAATTTATTCCGATATTTAGCTATCTCTTCTAATTTTGTTGTCATCCCGATGAATTTTTCATTTTTCCGAATTTTGTATTTATCTAAAATTTTTGAAAGGACTTTCTTTTTTCCTTCTAATGGAAGGTATGAACCCTCCAAAACAAAATCATGAAAATCTTCCCTCAAAAAAACTTCAATTTTGAAATATTCTGCAAAAAATTCATTCAATTTCAATTCAAGGTCAATGACCTTGGAAATGACAAAGCCTCGTAAGAAAATAATATTTTGGCTGCGTCGGATATTTTTTTCAATAATTAATTTTAATCGTTCAGCAACATCTTTTCCTTGCATGAATTCAATGAAGCCATACCGACCCATTTTTTTTAAGAGTTCAATATCGTCATAAACGTCAGGAACAACCGAATAGAGAAGGATATCGATCAATTTCTCCTCTTTACGGACAAGTTTTATGATATCAATTCCTGTGTAATCCTCTGAAATATTATAATCGGTAACAATAATTTCGATATTTGGGTTTTGACGAATGAAATTTTCAACCTCACTCCCTTCTTCATCATAAAGAAGGACTAGTTTAAAGCCTAATTCTTTGAGATATTGTCCAATTTCATCAATTTGCTCATCAACTACCGATTTCTTGTCTTCCACCCAAACAATTGTAAAATCGTCACTCATCTAAAAGTTACCTCAAAACATGCTCCTTTTTCCATTTCCGGGAGATTATTTCCGACAAATTTTATTTCCCCGTTATTCTGGCCCATAAGCTTATTCACATAAAATAATCCAAGGCCCGATCCGTTTGTTGTCGTATAGCCACGATCAAAAATATGCTTCACCTTCGTTTCAGGGATACCATTACCATTATCCGAGATGAATATGTGTAATCCGTCTTCTTGTGTTTCGTATTTGATTCGTATCCATGAAGCCCCAGCTTTTCTTGAATTGTCTACCAAATTTTCGAAAATTATCGAAATTTCTAATGGTTTAAACTTACAGGGAAAGATCAAACTATCGTTATCATATTTTATTTTTAAATCCTGTTTATTGCCGAGCAAAATCCTATCAAGGTATTCTTTTGTGAATTGGACTAAATCTCGTTTGATAGATTCAACCTTTGTATCAAATGATGCCAAACTGACATAGCTTGATAATACCCGTATTTTGTCATTTTCAATCTTGATATCATCCAATAAAGGTATCATTTCACTAGTGTCCTTTCCTTCTTTGATGAGGTGATTGAGTCTTTTTAGGATCCTCTCAATAGTGAATGTGGTTATTTTTATTGAATGGTTTAAACTCATGAGGATATCTTTGTCGGCGGATACAGCTTGATCGAGGAAAAGGGCTGTTTTTTTGGTTGCTTCAAGATCTTCTGCAACTTCTTTTTTCTCCGTTTCAAGGATTTTTATGCCGCTACGTGCTGCTTTTAATTGCGTCTCAATATATTTTCTAGCAGGTGTTGATTTTATCTGACTCTTTAATGATTCAATATTTTTTAATACTTCGGGGAGCTTTTCCACTTGTTTGCTCTTAGCTATTTCAAAAAGATGGGGATTGATTATTAGATCCTTTTCAGGATCACTTATCTGGCCAACAAGTTTGTTGATCAATTTCAAACTGTCTGCTTTTATCTCGTCAGGTGTTTTCGCTTCAGAATCCCAATCAATGCCTTCAGCGACGTATCTTTCTAATCTCCTGAGGACCTTTTTATGGAAAAAATCATTGAGTTGGTAAAAAGCATCCGTCTTGATGACCCCTCCGTCCCTACTTGATACTTCCTTAAAATCAGGTTGATAGCCATTGACTTCAATTCGTCCCATTAATTCCCGATTTGAAAGATATCTTGCGTAACCCTGGCCCTTTCTGGTTTCTAATCCTAACCAATCATCACCTTCATCACCGTAAGGATGGACACGGAACCTGTTCTTATATAGGAAAATCGACCCGTAATTAAATGGCTGCAATCCCATTATTCTAGAAAATGATTGTTTTGCTTCCTTATTTAAGAAAAAGATCTTGATTTTAGTGTTTTTCAATAAGCGATAGTCATTTTTTTCCTCAAGGCTGAAAATGAATTCATTTTTATCACGGAGTTCTGTAAAAATTTTTTCCCCAGATTCATCAATAATGCAGCTGATTTGGGTAGTTTTTATTCCCAATTTTTCAAAAACGATGTTTTTAATTATCCCATTGATGACTTTTACATCCAAATCCCTGTCTTTTTTCTTCGCTTCCTCAATACTTTTTTTATCATCTTCGATGAACTCCTTTGCTTCGAGATCTATTTCAATTTCAGGAGTCTCTCCTATTTCAGAGGGATTGATCAATCTTTGGAGATATCGTTTTAAATTTACCAGTTTTTTATCATCCCACTTATCATTTAAGGAGGAGATTATCAGAATCGTACCATAATCAATCAAATGAGGTATTTTATACTCACTAAGGTCAGTTGGTTTTATTTTTTCATAATTGACTTTTATCTTGTGGAATTCTTTTTTAGCATCTTCTTCGAATTTTTTCCAATTTAATTGAAGTTTGTGATATTCAGTCTCATTCTCTTTTTTTGTCAGTAGGATTAGTTCGCTCCCTAAACGATCACAAGAGAACCTACCGATACCTTTCTGACCAGCAAAAACCCTATGGCCTTGGATTTTCTGTCGATAGTTCGGAGTTTCATTGGATAAGGATTTCTCAAAATCTTTTTTATCGGAGTATCCAACGAAGAGCCATTTATTAATGAGGTCTTCATATGACATTCCCTTGCCATCATCGATAACAAGGATTCTTGATCCTTTTTGTTTATTTTCATCCTTAACATTTTCAAAAACAATCCGGACTTTATTAGCATCGGCATCATAGGAATTCTTCACGAGTTCAAAAATAGCCATTAAGTCGTTGGTAATCAATTCACGACCAATGATATTTTTTAAACCAGAACTGATCTTGAAATCTAATTCTTGACCCATCTATCCCATCGCCTTCAGTATAGTACCAACTTGTTCAACAAATAACGGTGGAATTGCATTCCCAACTTGCGTATACCGGGGAACTTCCGATACCCTGAATTTCCCCCCCGTTGTATATTTTTCCCGGAACTCAAACCAATCATTAAATGATTGGAGGCGGGCAAATTCCCTAACAGTAAGAACCCTAGGTTCACAATAATGGATGTAATCATCAGTTAATGTTGTAAGTGTTGGACTTGGTTGATCAGGATCGAGAAGGGTAATGCAATTTTTCCTTACATTGAATTGTTTTCTTGTGACTGCAGGTAAGTTTTTATTTTTTGGGGATGTCTCAATGAAATATTTGAATCTCTCGATGGTTTTAGTTTTATGATTGACGAACCGGTGACTATCCGGGTATTGTTCTTGATATGATTTCCTCATGTATGTCTGGTAACTCCCTTCAGGTAAACCATAAACACCCGCCATGAAATTCTTGGAATCCGGGGAATTAATGTCTCCATGACGCCGCTCAAGATCCGATATTGCATCACTTGCGGTAACATTATACGGCAATTTTTTCTTTTTTAGGAACGATCTCTTATTGTGATCGAGTCTCTCAAAAAAGATTTTTGCATCACTCTCTTGCATTCCAACAAGAATAAATCGTTTTCTTCGTTGTGGTATCCCGTAATTGGAAAAATCTATAATATTAGGTTTAACGTCATAACCCAATTCGGCAAGCCGTCCTATCACAATGTCAGAATATTTTTTACCTTCTGTTGGTTTCTGAATAAATTTAGATGTAAATCCCCGGACATTTTCAAAAAATACCATCCGTGGTTTAACTAATCTAACGAATTCTATATAGGAACTAACGAGCTGGTTCCTGTGATCCCGTTCATCACGTTTGCCCGCATATGAAAATCCCTGGCAGGGTGGTCCCCCAGCAACGAGATCCACTTTTCCTTTAAGGGCTTTAAGATCACTACGGTTGTTTATGAGAATTTTATTGATGTCATGAGCACTTTGGGGTAACCATTCTGGCCAGTCAAAATGATGCTTATTATCAATTAAGTTGTGTTTAAGAGTGGCAAAGGCCATCTCATTTTTTTCGATTGCAAAGAGACCTTTCCATCCTGCATTATACAACCCAAGGGAGAGCCCGCCACATCCCGCAAATATGTCGATGTAATTTAATTCCGGGCTATTTACCATGTCAAAGTATTCCATTTACAACATTTAATATATTACTTATCCATAGGGAGTGTGAATGTGCCCGAGCGGAACCTGCCAATTCGTTTCGGAATCCTAATATTCTTAATGCCCGTTTCCCTCCGTCCTTGTTGCTTAAACCGAGTCATTCTTCACAAATATTATCAGGAAGGGCTCCATTGCAAGCGCTGAACAAATTTTCAAAATAGTCGTGAATGAGAGATTGCGTTTGCCGTTCTCGATGAGACTGATGAAGGTCCGGTCGAGACCGGTGAGCTTGGCGAGTTTTTCCTGAGATACGTTTTTGGCTTTTCTTTCTTCCTGGAGGATTTTGCCAAAGATCTCTTCTTTCTCTGATGTCACTGGAAGAATTGTTGAGAGGAAAGAGGGATGTGGTTATCGCAGACAAGTGTCGTCAAGAAAATTTGAGAGGTTGTCGATACAAACGGAGGTTTGACGCTCAATGGGGCTTCGCCCCAGCCGCGTGGGCTTGCCCCAAGAGACGGGAATTTCCAATTATTTGAGTATTTTAATTTGTCAATCTTTTGAACAGTTTTTGTTATTTAAAACGACACAAATATCGGGGCATAACATTAATTTAGATTAATGGATACCGATGAGCAATTAAAAGTTAAATTAAAAGAGATTTGGGCAAAATCTCAAGATTGGGATGAAAGTCCCACAAGTGAAGAGGGCATATTTATCGTAAAGTATCCTTCGTCAGGCATAAATCAGGCCTATATCGGAATAAAATTTAAACGGAATCCCTATTCAAAAAAAGGAATATTCGTAAAATCCAGAAAAGAAATCGTAATGTTTCAAAATTTGCTAAATCTAAAAGAATTGGCTTTTTTTATCGATAATATGTCTAACGACAAACAGCTGAAAAAAAGCATTGAATTGTTGAATGATTGGGATCAAATTACAACACCTATTCTTGGTGTCTCGTACACAAAAATGCCAGATCAAAATAACCCTTCTGGCGTCCCGGCACTCGCAATAAATCCTGTTGATGATCTCGGAAAAAAAATAAAGAGAAAAAATCTATTCCTTCGAGATTGCGAAGATCTTGAAAAGTATCAACTTTTATTTAATAATCAAAAAGTGGACAGGCTCTCACGAATCATTGAAGAAGCAAATGACGAATTATCTCTCGAAATGAGGCTGGCTCAATCAAAAGTTATGGGGAAATACAAATAATGTATGAAGATGATGAAAAGTTAAAATCAATAATTCATAATGCAAAAATTCTAAATTTGAATGTCAATGAGATCAAGGTTCTCTATTGCATCCACAAAGCCGGGGAAATCAGCCAGCGAGATATTGAAAGACGGGCTGATTTGAGACAGTCGGAAGTGAGTTTGGCAATCAAGCATCTGTCTTTGATGGAGATGCTTAACTGTGACAGTATTCAAAATGCTGTTAAAGGACGTCCACAGAAATATTATTCTTTGAAAAAATCGATGATGGATTATTTTTCTGCTATAAACAAACAGAAAGAAAATGAGTGGATAATGGTGAAACTCGCACTCGATGATATGGGGCAGCAATTCGCAGATTAGTTCCTGACACTGTTGATATCAACAAATCCCAGTCTCTCTGGATTTTCTAATATTGTAGAATGTCTGAAAGAATATTAAAGAGTTATTTCTGCTCTTCAAGTAATTCCTTTAATTCTGCTTCAAGAGATTTTGGATAATTGATCCCATATTTCTCAACGCGGGAAATGAGAATCTTGAGACCTTCATGTGCATACTCTTCGGCTTTTGAATATAATGGCGATTCATCCTGCAGACATAACAGGGTTTTAGTTTCAGATATTCCGATTGACAACAGAGCCCACTTCTGTTTCTCGGTCATTGCATCGACCCGGACATTTCCTAATTTAGGGGGATTCAATGGAGTGTTTTTCCCGCGATGTTTTCCGATTGCCATTGCAAAAATGAAAAGGTCTTTCTGGAATTTACCGGCAAAGATCGACTTAGACTCCTTGTTCAGCCAGCCTCCTTTTTTATCGGTATAAATTTCCAGATGTTCTTTGGTATATGCCGCATCCCGAGGTTCGTTATTATGATTAGTTGCCATCGTATCGACCTACCGTTGATTCTGTCTGCTCTTTGTTTTCAGATATCCGATAGAAATTTTCATTAATCAAATACTTACTGAGATTTGCCTGCACATTATGATCATATTCCGTCGGAGTCACGAGAAGAATAAGCTGTGTTCCTGCTAGGAATCTGGGAAGTTCCGTCGTGATATATTCCCGATGTTCGTCATCGATTTTTCCTAAAGGTGTATCGATAATGACCGGTGCCTGGAAGCCGGAGATTGTCATAAGAGCACTCATAAATGACAGCCCCAGAATCAGATATTCGCCAGCCGATAAATCATTAATAACATTATACCCGTCAATATGGTGGACTTTTACATCGTAATTTTCATCGATGGTTATTGAACTGAATGCTGTTTTTTTCCGAATTAGTGTCTTGAAATTTTCATTAAGGCTTTTTTCAACCTGATACCGTATTTTTGTTTTAATTATTTTTTCAGTATTGGCAAGAACCTTCAATGACGATTGGACCAGGGTCAGTCTCTCTTTTAATGAATCATTTTTCTTGTTCTTCGATAATTCTCTCTCATATTCATCTTTTAAATCTTTTAATGTAGTATTGAGAATGGTCAGATCACTGTTTTGTAATATCAGGACCTGTTCATTTTTCGCTATCAGCCGGTTGAGTTCTTCCCTTCGTTCTTCATAGCGCCGGACATCCGCTACATCGTATTCCTTGACTTCTTCCGAAATATGCTCCAGCCTTCGTTCTTTTTTCTCCAGTTGATCTTTAAAATCTTCGATCTCCTCATTAATTGCATCAATCTTCGCAGGAAATTCTTTAATGCTGGAAAAAATATCTTCAATAGTAGTTTTTCCGACGATAGAGATTTCACTTAATTCGGACAGAGATACTTTTTTACTGTATTCTTCAAGGGCTTTTCGTGATTCTCCTACAAGATCATTACCACAAATACAACGGCCTTTTTCAAGGAGTTCCTTGATAAAGATCTCTCTAATCCGTGGGGGTAATTCTCCTTTCTCTACCTTTTCTTCAATTATTCCATAGGTCTGCTCGATCTCCTTCTTTAAATAAATGAAAGGGGCGATCTCAATGAGATAGGAATTCCTCTGATACTCTTTTTTTCGAAGTTGTTCATTGAGTTTGCGAATGTCTGTTTCTAGCGACTGTCGTTCTTTTTCAAGGGAGGCAATTTGGGTACTGTTATGGGTTTTTAAAAATTCCCTGACCTTTGCTATCTCTTCATGATCCTTTTCTTTTTGTTTTTCTATGGTTTTTATCGTCGTTTTTAATTCTTCGATCTTTTTCTCTGTTAATTCAATATTTCTTTGAACCCGCTCCAATTGCGGAGTTGAATTTTTGACACTTTTTCTCAGATTTGTTTCAACTTTCGACAGATGATCCGATGCTTTGTATACGAGTTCCAACTGAGAGACAATGTCAATAGCTTTTGAAATATTCTCTGGTGTGCTGACTTTGAAAAATTCCCTGAGTTGTTCACCATCAATGAAAAAGAAATTCTTCAACGCTTCCGGTAAAAGATTGTTGATTAATATCTGAGTATCATCGCCATGATCAATTTTGTCCTGCCCATAGACTGGGTGAACCACGCTCAATTTACTGGCGTCATCAAAATACAAATCACCGAGTCCGCTTTTTCCACCTTCAAGTGTCCTCTTGATTATCCAGGGGCCGCTATCAGTCTTGAGATGGATTGTTACTTCAGCAGTAATGCTTTCGTTTACTTTGAGTTTTTTTAATGCAGAGGTATTGATAACCGGCATTCCGCTGATATCATGATGATCTTTGCTTTTATGGATCTCAATTCCATACAGACACCACGTGATCGCATTCAGCAAATTGGATTTCCCGGCACCATTTTTTCCAAGGATCAGTGAGACGTTTTTTGTTTTATCAAAGGTAAAATCAAGAACCTGTGTACCCAGATATTGCCGGTAATTTGTTATGCTGATGGAGGAAATTGCATATTTCATTGTTTTCTCCCTTTCAGAACATCCTCAACCATTTGTTCGTATTCATCCTCAATATCTGAAGGTCGGATATGCCTGTTCCAGATATCCAGCTCATATCGCAATGATTTCTGGATCAGGTTTTTCACATTCGGATCATCACAATGTTCGTCAATCGTCTCCAAAATCAGCTTATTAAATTCTGAACCTTCGATCATAATCTACCTCATAAAACTCCATATTTTTTCTTTTCCTCAAAAATCTGCCGAAGAACTTCTGATTCATTCATGGCATCCTTTGCAAATTCTCCAAGCCGCTTCATCTGGGAATCAAAAATTTTTTGTTCAATTTCAGGATTTAATCTTGAATCCGTAATATTCGGAACAGCGGTAAAATCATAGATATTCGCTTTCACTTTTCCTGGAAATCTCCTGAGAACACGGCCCCGTCTCTGAATGTATTCCTTGGGATTTCCCGAACTGCACATCAGGATTGCATTTCTTGTTGAGGGTACATCCACTCCTTCGTCTAGGCATTTTATTGCAACAAGGACATGGTAATTGCCTTTATCGAAATTGTCGAGGAGATATTCCCGTTCAGTCATATCAGCATACTTGACCTGATGGCGCGTTGCATCTTCTCCGCTCGTGAATTTATGCTGGATAATTGTACCTGACTGTCGGATGATATCCTGAACAGGTTCGATCTGTTGGGGGGAACAATAGACGAGAGTGTGCGATATTGTATCTTCGGTTTTCAATTGATTGACTAGCATCTCAAACAATGGGTATTTTCCAGTTGCATTCTTCAAAATGTCCTGTCGGTCCCGTAATCTTTTTTCAAGCAGGAGTTCTTCTTCATGAGTTCTGTGCTTTTTTGAAAATAAAATCGCGATCTGCCGGCTGATAATCGCATATTTGTCCATCTCTTCTGCATTCAACTCTGCAAAGAGCGGATGGTATTCATACGGGACAAGGTAGGATTCGTTTGTCGCAGGATTGATCTCATTTATTGCCCTGTACAGGTTGAATTCATACACCGTTTTATCAAAATACTTCAGGAGTTTTTTTGTTCCAAGTTCGTCAAAATACCTGTGGGGTGTTGCACTTAATCCCAGCCGGTACTGGTATTTATCGATCAGACCATTGACCCGTTCTACCGATCCCATTCCATGAACTTCGTCGGCGATAAGGAGAGCTGGTGACTTGAGATCCTCCATAATTTCAATAAATTTTCCTGAGGATATGGTATCGTGGGTTGCGAGAATGATGAGGTGTGGTAATTTTCCCAGCCGGTTATCGAGTATTTTTCCGGTGCATTTTTCCTTCCACTTGGGGTCCATACTGCTCGCATGAACGATTGGTAACTCAACCCCCATCTCGCGGATATTTTGCTCCCATTGTGTCGTAAGATGCAGGAACGGTGCACAAATAATTGTGACCAGTTTTTTCTCTTGTTTTAGTAATTTCTGTAAAGCACCGATTGCGGTATAGGTCTTCCCTGTACCTGTTGCCATTTCGAAAATTCCCCGACAATTATTAGCAAACCAGGCATCAATAGCATCGTTCTGGTACTGACGAAGAACAATCGGAGAACGTTTTTTCCCGTATCCATTTGTACGATCTGTCTCGCGTATTCCATCGATCGTATTAAGGAGATCTTCAAGAGGATAGAATTCTTTTTTGTATACATTGATGAGATTTTGTTTTACGGCTTCCGGGAATGGGACAACCCGGGTTTTTTTTGCACGGTTATACCAGAGATCTTCAAATTCTTCGATATCGTCCCTGATCGAATCCTTAAAATTTTCTTCCCAGCTGAAAAATACTTTGAATTTTTCAGAATTATGAAGCCAGCCGGATTTACTTTCATTATTCGATCCGACGAAAGTGAGGATGTTGTGTTCAGAATCTTCGAGAATCCCTAATTTCTGATGCAGTATTTCATGCCCGATAACTTTTCTCTCGATAAATCCTACCTTGATCTCCATCAGGTTATTGGAAATCAGCCATCCGATCACTTTTGCATGATTTTTTACACATTCGTCTTCGAGATCTGACAGATCTGACAGGAACCGGCTCTGGATAATTTCTTCAGGTGTTTTTATCCCTTTCTCAATCTCTTCATAATCTTCATCAGACAACTGAACATTGAGGATAAACTGGAAATGGCCTCCCTTTTTGATAAACTCAGAAAAACCCCGGGCTGCAATGAAGAGTGAACTTGAGGAAAAATAACCTGTAATTCTCTGGTAGGTTTGTGCTTCCTTTAGCACCGGTATGTAAAAATCATCGACCAGATTGTCTTTTTCTGACGAATAGGAATGTTTCAGTTGAAGGTTCTGGAAAGACATGACAACACACTATTTCCTCATGAGTGCATTCAGTCTCGCTTCTTTCAACCGGCGATCAAGGAGGTCTACAAAATTTTCTTCGTCATCGTTTTTTGTTCCGATAGAATACTTATGATCAATTTTTGCCAGTTCGATTAACCTGTTGATCTCATCAGACTCCCCGGATTCTTGGAGCATGTTTTTGATCTGCTCGACTGTGGTGGGTTTAAGTTTTTTATTTTGTAGTTTATTGAGGAGGAAAACAACGATTCCCAGTAACTCTCTTTTCTCGGATGCGATTTTTGAGAGTTTTTGAGGATAGCTGCCGGAGTATTCTTCAAGGTCGAGGGATCGGAATTTGTGCAAACCTACCTTTCTTAATATCTCATACGTAAGGTCTCCGAGAATTTCCGACGTCTGAAGATAGACATCTTCAATCGTTACAAAAATATCTTCTTCGTAAAGCCAGTTTTCATCGATCAATTCTGGAGAATTATCTTTGATCTCCTTCAGGACAAAACTTGTAATAAACAAGTCATCGATATACCCGTTTTCTTTGTGATCCGGTATTACATCTTCTTCCAGAACGAAGTAGGCAATCGCCGAGCTGATCATCATTTTTGTATACCAGTCGGTAAATTTGTCGTTGAGAATATCACAGAGAAGTTTGAAGAAAATAGGGCAGTTCATCTGCAATTTTTTATTCGGCCCTTCGTAGTTTTTCAGGTTCTGAATCAGAACATCGTAATATTCGAAATTGTGTTTGTTTTGATATTCGTGTATAAATGAGGTCTTTTCTTCGACAAGAGTGTCCTCTTCGATAGTGATTATTTGATGATTTGCTATGGGATGCGTTCTGACTCTGCCCGATTTCGAGCGCTTTTTATCCACTTTTAATTTAAAAAACTGATCGGTGACAATTAATAGAACCCGGTTATCAATCGTTTTATGTGAGAATGCCTTCTCATGATGCAGTTTTTTGATGGCATCCAGAATCTGACTCTCATCTTTCTTTTCCAATGGGTTACAATGCCAGTGCTGGTTAGTCCATTTCATGAGGGCCCGAGCACCGACTTCATCACCGGTATTTTTCAAAAAGGGATTTGAGAGTATCAGATCAATGAGTTCATCGATTTCAGGATCGCATTCTGAAACTTCGTCGATTTCTTCGGGATAATTGTTTTTTGATATCGTAATTCTCTATCGAAAGGGTAGGGATAAAAATGTGTTGATTTTTATTCCAACCATTGAAACTCAGAATATCGGAGTATCCAAAAAGGGAAAAAAATATTCATTCGGTACGGTATTTCAATTCACGTTTGATTGCAATTATTAATCTTTCCCTCCTTGAAATAATATCATTCACAGTCCAATGATCTTCATCTTCTGGCCAATTGTCAAAATCTTTATTCAGAAATATTCTCTGGTTTTTTAATCCCTTTTCATTTCCTTCAATATCACCATAATTTAATTTATATAAGAATGGATTATTTGAATAACTACCATTATACGCTGTTATTGTTAGGTTTCCAAGGGAATGAACCCACATTTTATGAATTTCAGATGCATTCTCACCAGGAAGTACATGGAGGGTATTAATCCAACTTTCAGTTAATTTTTGAGGTAAAATATGCTCTAAGGTCCAGGTAAAAGCATCGTCGTCGTCACGTTCAAAAAAAGGTTTTGGATTTTGAATATGTCTATAACGTTCTTCAATTATTGAAAAAATCGATCTAATAAAATTAGAGTTTGATGAAGAATATTTTAATTCGCGTAAACCATTTTCAAAATTATCTAATGATTCACTATTCGTTGGAGATTTTAAATAATCTTCAATCATATTTACAGTTAAATCGTCGGTGTTTTTACATAGGACAATTAAATTTTGAAATATTTTGTTTAAATTTCGGTTATCCGGAAATTTTGTAATATGTTGTCTAATAAAATATTTTATTAACACCTTTAAAATTTCTTTTTTAAAGAGTTCATCCGTTTCATATTTTGTAAAAATATACAGTAAAAAGATTCTCGAAGGGATAGCCGAGATATATTTTAATAAAATTAATTCATTTTTCAATACATTATTTGCACCAAGTTTTTCGGGATTAAGAAACATAGAATAGTAATCAGATTTTTTTGAGAATACTTTTAGAAATTGTTCGGGATTCTTAACAACAAATTTTTCATAAATATCAATCAATTGTTCATTAGAATTTCTTCCTTCGATTTGTGCCCCTCTTGATGCTAATCGTTCTTTTAATAAAAATGTCGTCGAGTAATGTTTTAAGAAATCAATTTGATTATTTTTAGCAATTTTATTATCTTTAGTCGACAAATTTTTGATAATATTATCCCAATACGTTAATGCATTTTCATCAGAAAAATTAGGATGCTCAATGCGATCAAAGTCCCGGAAAAATTTGTTTTTAATTAAATCTATTGGACCAAGTTCTTCACCAGTATTATTCAGGCTCTCAAAAATATTATATGCAGATGATGTTGTATCTGCCATTATTTGTATTACATGAGCATCCCTTAAATTTTTGAAAATTTTTAATAGAGGTACGGGATCCATCTCTGATATTTTATCATATAAAAAAGAATACGAACGATAAATCATACTATTTTGATATGACAACTCACGATTTGGTGCATCGATTATTTTTACCTCCCGTAATAATGCTTCAAAATTTTTCTTATCGTCATTAATAATTGCTAATGTTAACTTTACCTGATGTTCACGAAGAATTCTTTGACCTAAGTTTTTCCGTGCTAAAATAAATCTTTCAAAATCCGGATTATCTTCAAACTTTGATCTATCTGCTTCAAGTTCTAACATTCTTCGATAAATTGCAGCAAAAAAAAGTGTAATAGTTGTAATTCTTTGTTGACCATCAACAATTTCATATGCAGATATTGCCCCTGGCTTCCGATTTATACAAATAATCGCTCCTAAAAAATGGGATTCATCTCCGTTAATATCTTCATAAAGACGACTCCAATGCTCTTCATCCCAAGAATAAGATCTTTGGTATTTTGGAATGAAATAATCGAATCTACTATCAATACTAAATAAATCGGAAATAAAATTGGGTTTGGGTTCAGTTATCATAAAAACTAAAATGAGTCGTTTGGATTTAAGGATTATTTAAATTTTAAAATACAGTTTATCGCCTTTTTGATAAATTCAATAGCAATTACGAAATCTTTTTCTGTATTATTCTTTCCCAACCCAAACCGCACCGCCGAGTGTGACTCCTCAACCGTCCGCCCAATCGCTAACAAAACATGCGACGGCTCAACGCTCGTTGTAGTACACGCAGACCCAGCAGAGATCGATAGATCATCTCTTAATAAATGAAGCAGCGCTTTACTCTCGATGCCAGGGAAACAGACATTCAGATTATGAGCAAGCCGTTTGGTTGGATGCCCGTTCAACATAACCGAAGGATACTCATCTTTGAACGCATCAAACATCTGTGTTGTCCACTGCCGGTACTGTTTCTCGGCCTTCCCCATCTCCTTCCCGGCAATCTCAAGTGCCTTTCCAAGCCCGACAATCCCCGGTACATTCAGAGTACCCGAGCGAATCCCCTTCTCCTGCCCTCCGCCAAACATAATCGGTGATAATTTCACGCGGGGATTGCTACTTCGGACGTAGAGTCCGCCGATGCCTTTCGGCCCGTAGATTTTGTGGCCCGAGAATGAGAGCAGATCGATATTCATATTCTTCACATCCATGGGGATGTGACCGACAGCCTGAGCAGCGTCGGTGTGGAAGATTACGCCGTGTTTGTGAGCAATCTTTCCGATCTCTTTGATTGGAGCAATTGTCCCGATCTCGTTGTTGGCGGTCATAATTGAGATCAACACAGTCTTGTCAGTAATGGCATCTTCAACAGCACCGGGATCCACAAGCCCATATTGATCAACGGGAAGGAATGTCACAGACTTGCCGATCTTTTGGAGATGTTTACATGTATCGAGAACGGCCTTGTGTTCAGTGACACAGGTGATGATGTGATCCCCCTTGGAAGCGTACTGGTCCGCAACACCAAGGATCGCGATGTTATCGGACTCGGTTGCCCCGCTCGTGAAATAGATCTCTTCTGAATTGGCATTTAGGGTATGAGCACATTGTTCCCGGGCTTTCTTCACGGCTTCAGCTGCGACTGCCCCATACGCATGATCGATACTCCCGGCGTTCCCAAAAGTCTCGGAAAAATAGGGAAGCATTGCTTCAAGCACACGGGGATCCACCGGTGTTGTCGCATGCGAATCCATGTACATCGGACGCTTAATTTCCATGCGAACGCTCCTCGGATAACATGCCGGACTTGATCCCTGCAGCCTGATGAGTGAGGAGAATATGGAAATCTCCTAACCCTTTGATTTGCGGGAAGATCCCAAAGACGCCCCGGTTCAGATGAGCACGAAGCTGATCATAGAGTTCTTTTTCCGGATCAAGTCCATCTTGAATACAACGTTCTTTCACGAGCGCAATGAAGAAAGTATCCCATTCACCGGTCAGCGTGTAGCGGTTCAGCTCCTGGCCCTTCTCATCGTACTCAGCAGGATTGGGAATCGAGGGATCGTTAAGTGAGTAGCAGATTGCTATCCGGCAAAGAATATTCGGAGTCAAACCGGTCTTTCCTTTCAGTTGACTCAACCGGAATGTGGCCTTCTCGCTGATCCGAAGACGATAGAAACCACTGCTCATGATTCCGCCTCCTGCCAGAAATATCCCGGAGATATCGAAGTATGCCGTTCCTTCTTGTCAAAATCGAGATGATATGCTCGGGCTATCTGGGGTTGAAGGGTTCGGAAATATTCCTTATCGATCTCGGTGTCGGTCGAGAAGATGATCATCTGGTCGCCGGCATTCTGGAAGAAATCCATAACGAGATTTCCCCGGTGTTCACTATCCAGCCGACCCAATGGAGTATCAATAATAAAGGGGAGCTGACGGCCGGATGTGAGTGTGAGCCCCCAAAGTAATGAGACTGCGAAGATCTCTTTCTCTCCAGCAGAAAGCAGTTCCTTGGGAATCGCATGTCCATCCGGTTCATACAGTGTAATGTTGTAATTTTCATCGATCAGAATATTCCGGACATAATCGTCTTTCCGGATCAAGCGATTGAAACAGGAGAGGATGTTGTCACCGAGCTCGGAAATTTTCTGCTGCTGAAGTTCTTTGGCATACTCTTTCAGGACTGTGGAGACCTGCTGGGCAAGCTCCGTCTTCCGTGATCCACCTTTTACACCCTGAATCTCCTCTTCCTGTTTATCTAGCTGACGTTTCAGTTCATTCAGCCGATTATCCAACTGCCGGATTGATTCATCAAAGGCCCGGAGCTGTTCGGCATACTGGCCAAGATTCTGGTTCAATTCATTAAGTTTCGTGATGTGCGGTGCAATGACTTCATCCGATGGTGCCTGTTCGATTTTCTTGGCAACTTTCTGGCGCTGACTCGTTAATTTTTCCAGTTGTTCTGAAAGAGCTTGCATCTTCTCTGGCGTTGTGTTTGTGGCCTCATCGATCCACTGAAGCAGTTGGTGATATTCATAATTTGAGAGGTGGTGAACCAGGGGCTTCTTCTTCACATCAATATCCGTTGCCAGATGTTTGTGCATGATGTTGATCAGTTTTTCCCGCACCTTTTCTTTCTGCGCAATCGGGATGGTGACGTCCGTCCAGAATGCCGGAGACTGGATGATCTTATTTAGTTCCCCAATATTGGCATGAATAATCTCCTGAGAACGTACTCGTGCCTGTACAGTATCTTCTTGGATGAGATGATGTTTGAGGAGTGAACAATAGTGTGGTGAAATTGAGAACGGGAATAATCCTGCACACAACTCGCGAATCTCATTCTCAGTTTTGAGTACCTCATGATCCAGCCGTAACTTCTCGGCTTTCAGATCTTCACGCTTACGAGCAAAACTGCCTCCTTCACTTGCAACGATCTGCTCTTGTTGTTCCATCTCGCCCTGCACCCGATCATTACGGCTCTGAACCTGAGCACGCTCCTGCTCGATATGCTCTTTCTCTCCCTCGATTTTTACGATTTCGGATTCTATCTCTTCTATTTTTTTACCAATCGCATTTAGTTCCGAACCTTTCAGATAGCGACTCAGGTAAATCCCCAGATCCGCTTTGAGCCGGTCCACGAGATCCAGACCTAAAAGAGATTTGAATGAATCACGGAGATAGATATTCTCCGTATTATCTTCCACCAGGTTTTGGATCTTCTCGCCATCGAAGAGGAAGAGTCGTGCGAACCGTGGGGGGATCAATTCATTCAGGAGATCCTGCCACTGATCCATTTCGAGATCCGAGAGGATCTCCCCATTGCGCCGGATTATCAGTTTCTCGGAAAATTTCGGGGATATCGTCCACTCACGCCGTACACCGTACGTGTGACGCACGCTGGAATGAGTAAAATCAAAGACTACCTCAATGGCAGGGATCAGATCGGGCTCGGCCTTCTTACTGCGGGGAACCATCTGCCGGATGTACTGCTCATATTTTGTATTGGACATCCGGTTGCCGGGTGCATTCTGTCCATAGAGGCAGAGGAGGATCGATTCGAAGAGCGTGGTCTTGCCGGCCCCGTTCTTACCCCCAATCAGGATGATCGGTTTATGGGCATCTGATGTGTTAACCGGAGTAAAGTCCAGGACATTTTTGCCTTTAAAGATCCGGACATTTTCCAGAATTAATGAATGGAGTAACATCGACAGACCTCACAGATGCCGGAGACTCCGGCGTTTCGTATCAACAGCATCGGGTGTTGCCATCTGCTTCTTTGTTTCCTCTTCACTCAGCCAGTCCTCGGAAAGAACATCGCCAATCTTATTATAGATCGAGGAACGGCGGGTCATACCCTGCATCTGCTGCTCGACATCCATCAATTTCGTAACGAGACGGAGCGGGAGTTTTTGTTTGTCACAGATCTTCTTGAGGAGTTCCTGTTCATTTTTGGAGAATGTGCCCAGATCATCCTTGGTCCAATCGAGTGTTTCTCCAGTAACCTTCTTGTAGATTTTAGCAACGGAATCATCCCAGTCACTCCTTTGGGTCATCCAGATTCTTCGGATCTCAAAGAGTTCTTCTGGTAGGATGAGGGTGTAATTCGGATTCGGACCGTTTTTTCGGACACTTTGCTGTGCTTCAAGAAGTTTCTCAAGGAATTCTTTTGAGTATTCAAATTTGTATGGGCCTCGGATGATCTCCCAGTTCTCACCCTTCTTCATACCTTTTATCTTACCATTCATCCGCCGGTGATCGCGATAGATGTGCTTTTTTTCTGGGATCTGTGTCTCGGCCAACTCATTTCGGAAATCAAGTAGGGGTTCAAGCCAGTCCTCTCCATTCTCGATGAGTGCCTCCATACTTCTGTCTTTCTGAACGACAGTACAGACCCAGCAACCGAACCGGCTGTTCCCGCAGGACGCAGTCTGGGTATCGACTACGAGAGGACATTCCCCATCCTGAGCGTTTTTGTATAGTGCGAGAAGATCCCGGTTGTTGTTTCCCCACGGGGATGGTTTCTGCAATAAGTAGGTCCAGACATCGTCAACGGAGAATTCCTCGATGGGTGTGTAGACATAGGATTGTGCAAACCGTGAATGATGAGAGAGTTTTGATCCCTCAATCTTGTATAGATTCATGACTTGATCTCGCGTGGCACTCTCACCTTTCCGCACACCGAGGATCATCACGACTTCTCCGTACTTTGTGACACTCTCCAAAATAAACCGGTCCGCAGTACGAATCTTCAGCCGTTCAGTGCACCATCGGAATTGTGTGCTTGGTGCCGGATACCCCTTACCAATGAGATTGACCCAGAACGAATCAGGAATGCGAGGAGTAAGTTTGAATGCCTTGATTGGCATCTTTTTCTCGGCCGCTGCCTTGTTGATCCGGTCATGAGTGGTTGTGATAAAATCGACAATCACCGGAGTTTCCACAAGGGTATCTGAAGAAATGACAAAAATAGGTTTTGTCCTTTTTTCTTCCGGTAATTCTTCGAGCGCATACCAGACAAGTTGAAGTGCAGTTGTTGAATCTTTCCCGCCGCTGTACCCAATAACCCATGGCCGATTATCACTCAGATATACTCCCTGAATCTCTCGATGCAGACTGGCAAGTCCTTTCTTATCAAAGATGGAATGCTTTTTCTCGTTGATTTTTTTCCCATTGAGGGTCTGTTGAGGACTCATCGTACCGTTCCATGGAATTGTTTTAGGAATCGTTTCTCAATCTTTTCTTCTTCAGATGAGAGGGGAATCTTCATCTTTTGTTTCAGATAATTTACAGTCAGAGCAAGGTTCATCTGATTTTTTGATATCCTGCCATTGATCATCGCTCTGCCTTCCCAGATTTTCTCATTCGAACGCGCCCAATCAATCTCATGTAGAATTTTTAATTGATCTTCCCACGTATCCGGGTATTCTTCGATGAGTGCGTGACCCACGATACCGAGTGCGTGGAGAGCGATTCCATGTGCATGAATAAAATCGTATCGAAGTGAACTGCTTGCAACGTTACCTCGGATTAAAAGTTGCCAGTCTGGAATATTTTTTGCGACGGCGTTCCAATATTCGCATGCAAGTTTTTCTTCATCTTTGGTAATTTTCTTGACTTTAGTTTTCTTGCCAAGGAGTGCTGCCGTTCCCTGATATATCGTAGAGAGTGTAAACATCTTTCTCGATCGATTTGAGATAGATGTTTTTTCCATCTCCGTGAGATCTTTGAAAATGGGAAGTGAATTTGCCATGTCACGTACTGATTGGGCAAATGTCTCCCGAGAATCGTAAAGAATAGTGATAGATTTTGTCGGCCGCACTGCATGGCGATTCAAATCGGAGAACATCTGCTGGCTGCGTTTTAAACCGGCATCAATAAAGAAAACAACGGATAGTGTTTCATTGCCCAGCTCAGGTCGTTCTTTGAGAGCTGCTTCAATTGCAGCTCTGCGGTGTTGTCCATCATTGATGAGCACACGGGCATCCATGGGAATAACAATTTTTCCAACTTTACTTTTCGAATTGTTGGGATCCGCTGTAATGAATTTTACCGGCGCGTCACTAATCGAGGCGGCTATTGATGAAAAAACATAATCCCGGGGATTGTTAATAATATAATTTGCAATTTCAGGAATCCGTGCCATGTTTAGTACTCGTTGTGCTCTGACCTGGGCCGGAACTTCAGATTCGTTAAAACGGAAAATTGCCGGGATCAGTTTGAGCTGAACCATGGCCGAATAATATTCTCTGCCCGCCTGAATACCACGAATTGCAGGAAAGGAATAAACAGCGGTATTCAGTTCGTCGATCTCTTCTAACGCCGCAGCCTTCATAAATTTTAATATGTGGAAGTTTATATTTATATTTTTGGAAGTTTACTTTTTGAAAATGGAAGTGAACTTTCTCACATTTTTATTTTCAACGTTGGGGCCAGCCCACGCGGCTGGGTCCGAGACCTTTTTCAAAAGGTCGAGGAAGAGAAGAGACCTTCAGGTTTCTTCGAATGCACAAGCCCCAATGAGCGTCAGATCTCCGTATCCCCAGCAAATCCGGTCCTGATAAGGGAAGGTTTTCCCACACACATTCATTTCACAAAACCTATTTCCCCACCGGATAATCCTCAACCAATGGCCCACATCTACGGGATCTCCGGCAGCACGCGATATCTGCTGAACGGGACCCGGCCGGTAAACGGGAAAAAACCGGCAAATCTGGAAGAGATAGAACACTTCCTCAGCCATTATGATGAAATCCTCGATGAGACCGAAAAAATCCTGCACCGCAAACAAAATGAGATGATCCTCAAACTGATTGAGAATGAAGTCCGGCTCGATCTGAAGATTCAGGGTGATATTGCCAGAAGAACGCAGGAAGTAAACACCCGCATTTTAGAGATTAATGCAAAAATAGAGACAAGTGAATCCTTTTTGTGGAGATCTGGTTATATGGTTCAATTCTGGTGGGAAAAATTTCTGAGATCGTACAGGATAAACGGCCCCTCACATAATGACAGGGTGACCCTTCACTCGCTACGCCAGCAGAAAAAGAGGGCTGTTGATAATAAACCGGCAGTCGTAAAAGCTGGATGCAGGATAATCTATGAGAATAAAAAATTCCTCAATGCCAATGAATCATTTCTGATTGGTGCAAAAGGTGAGGAAGAAGTAATCAATGTCTTATCGGCGCTCCCGGATAGTTATCATATCCTCAACGATGTGAATCTCCGCTTCCAGGATTACATCTACTGGAAAAAGTACCGGGAATATATCCGGACCTGCCAGATCGATCACATTGTTATTGGCCCAACCGGCCTCTGGTTACTCGAAACAAAGAACTGGACGCGATCATCTTTCAAAGACAAGTCATATGATCTGGTCCATCAGGTTAACCGGGCAAATTATGCACTCTGGTATTACCTGAAGGATAATTATTGGAAAAACGAGATGCCTTCCATCCGCAAGGTTGTAGTATCCATGCATGGTTATTCCCGGGGCCAGAGAGCGGATCCCTATATCTCGATATTATCGCCAGAACGGTTATGCGATTACATAACAAGACCAAATCCACATTTATCTGAATCTGATATTCACAAACTAATCCGGATCATTCCGTGTCGCGTAGTGTGTTGATTTTTCCGCACATTCAACAACCCCGGCAGGATCTCCGCATTTTTCACATATACACATCAGGAATACAGAACATGCCGATTCAAAAAATGAACCCTGTATCCAGGCTGCCGATTTCATTGCAGGTGCATTGCATTATTTTTACCGGACCGATGATAGTACATTCTCCGGTATCATTGAAGAAAAGGTAACCTTGGCATTCGATTATTTCAAAGGTCCGCAGAAATGAATAGTGAACCCTTCCCTACTTTGTCCCATCCACCTCAGGGTGGCATCATCCGTTTCGGGAAGGACTTACTCACTGATGTATACATATATCACTCAATATTAATAAATTTCCATACGTTACCAGTCCCGGATTTTACGAAGATGTGCGCCCCCCTTTGAGCGTACCCCCCGGTTCCAATTGTCCCACAGGCTGTGGGACAAACCAGCTGCCTGCTGCCTGAAGCAATCCTGCATATTCCATGGGAAACCTATCGGGGTATCAGAATGGCGTACTCGTAGTGCAGCATCGCTTCCGGAGGAGTTGCGGGGAAGTCTGCCTGCCATTGAAGAACTGGAACAGGAAATTAAAAAAAAAATATCCCGGGCAAGCATGATCATTCCTGAAACCGGGATTTCACTTTTCCTGGCCCCGTAAGAAGTTGCCAGCAATCTCATTGTTGTCAACCAGCCGGGGGACCGGTAGACGGTTGCGTTAGAATCGTTATATCTCCCGTAATGAAATCCCCGCTTGGACAGTCGGGGGTTGTCTAAAAAAAGAGAGACCGGGCCCACCCTCGTGACGAACTATACCGGGCCCGGTCCCGCCCAAGGGCATGAGAATACTACCTTCCGATCCTGCGAAGGTATTCCCATACCGTCGGGCAAAGCGCAGGGAAACCTGCGGGGAGCAAAGAAAAATGAACCTACCGAAAACATGGTTTGTCCTGCTGGCGCTGATGCTGGCAGCGATGGCGATGGTGCCGATGGCAAGCGCGTGTGATGGATCTGATGGATGCGAATCCAATACATCATCACAAACGTACCAGACTCCGGATGTGGACCTGTTCGCCGAGCTGGGTGTTGAAAAACCCATGCCAGCGGCCGGGCCGGCCTGGCAGACATATGATTCCTCGAAAAATGCTGTTGACAACATTATCAGCAAATCGGGAGAACAAAACGATGTCGGGAGAGTCATCGGTTACCTGAAAGGAAAATCGGAACAAGCCGTTTTATTCAAAGGCCTTGACGGAAACCATTATGTCCTGCTGGAAAAAGACGGGAAGATCGTAACGAAGCCGGTGAAAGCAACTGAACTCGGCTCGACAGAGAAAAAGGACATAAAAGTTGCCTCATCCGGTGATGCATTCAATGCGATTGATACCATCACTCCGACGACCCGTTACGATCTTCGCAAGATCTCACTATCTGAAACCGGATCATCCGAATTTGGCATGAAAACGATCTATGAAACGCATATCCTGAGGACAGACAGCTGGGTATCTGCGTTTGACCCGAACAAACGTGCGGATCTTATTACCGAGGGAACGTTCTTGTACGACGGGAGCCAGATCCTCGATATTGGAGACAACACCAATGCAATCCAGGATTTTGGGATTGACCGTTGTGAGTTCACCCACTCAACCCGGACAACCTCCCTCAGGGGGTACATTGATTCGCATGTCATCTGGGCGCTTCTGCTGTTCAATCCGCCAAAACATTCAGTAGATGCGTGGATAAGCTGCAGTGTAACGGGAGTTCCCGGGGGCGGCCGGGCAATATCTGAATGGGTTTCATCCGGCTTTGGATGCTTTGGAACCCCCTGATTTTTTTTGGTGTGTGCCTCATGAAAATAACAACCACGTTCGCATCACGTTTTACCGGATGCCTGGAAAAAATAAAGGACCAGCCACTAAAGACAGATTGTTATCTGTTTGTTGCCATCGTCCTCATCGGTTCAATTTTGTATCACTTCTCGTATCTTAGCCAGGTGGTACATCATGCCCCGGTGGATTTCCTGAATCCGGGGAGTATGATCGTTCTGGCACTAATGACCGGTTTCCTGTTCCTATGCAATGGTATCATTTTCCTTTTCATCCTCAGTCTTATCGAGCATTTCTTCGTTTTATTTATCAAACGAAAACCGGATTTTGAAAAAACCATGAAATCGGTAATCTACGCATCGGCCCTGCCAGTGTTGTTCCTCTGGATTCCCTCGGTTTTTCAGATTCCCTTTTCCGTACTGGCACTCATCGGTGCATTCATGATTATTACCTTCTATGAAATTCGCCTGTTTCACGAAGTGACGGTTGACCGGGCTGCCTTTGTTGCGCTTTTCATGTCGGGTTGCATCATCATCGTGCTCCACGCTGCCCATGTGACCCTGCTCGGATAATGATTACCCAAATTTTCTCCGGAATGGAGAGCAGCCTTTATCGGAGATACCGGCCCGTGATGGCAGCACAACCTCATACAGGTTCACCAGTAATTTCTCACCAAGTTTCGTGGATGTATAGTAATTCCTGTTGGTATCACCGGCATCGACAAGCTGCTTAACCTTCCGGTCAACAAGGCCGCTTGCAACAAGTGATTTGAGAACATCGGTCAGGGTTTTCGGGTTCGCCGCAAACTCCTTTTTCAGCTGGTTGAAATATCTGTCACCGTCAACCGTGAGAGCGATATAGACCGCCCATTTGTACGGGGTATCAAGTTCCATGATCGCTTCGCGGATCTCAACCGGGACTTTGTCCAGGTACTGCCGGACAACCTGTTCATCCATAGTTACTACCACTTAACTAGTTACCATTTAGTAACTCATAATCCTTCTGATGATACTTTCACCCCGCCAACCGGGCTCCTTATCCGCACTCTTACCAACTCTCCGGATACAAAGAAGAGGACACGAAATCAGGAGGATTATGTGAAAGTCTATCTCGATGTATGCTGCCTGTGCCGGCCATTTGACGACCAGAGTGTAAACCGCATCCATCTGGAATCGGAAGCCATCAAGGAGATCCTGATGCGGTGCACCCGGGACTGGATACTTGTTACAAGCGACGCAATCAGTTTTGAAATTTCGCGCATTCCTGACAGGACCCGGATGAAAAAAGCGCAGAACTTCACGGATCTGGCAAAAGAACATGTTGTGATTACCAGACCCGTTTCCCGGCGATATCATGAAATTGTGGCGCTGGGTATTGATCCGGCAGATGCATTGCACCTTGCATGCGCAGAATCAGCCGGCGCGGTTTTGCTGACGACAGATGATGCGATCATCAAAATTATTAAGAGGCACGCTCATCAGATAACTATTGAAGTTATAAATCCCGTTGATTGGCTCATGGAGGTGAACGAACATGGAAGCAAAGACACTGAATGAAATTCACAAACAGGGTATCGAGGCACTGGTGAAAGTACTTGGACCGGTCGATGCAGTCCGGTTCCTCCAGATATATGACCAGGGAAGCGGCGACTACACAAAGATGAGAAAACAGTGGCTGGAAAAAGATCCTGAAAAATATCTTGCGGCTGTTATTGCACACGGGAAGAAAAAGACCCGTGCGTAATTTTTTCTGAAGTTGTACCGGGAATGCCCGGGCCCCTTATCCTTACGCATCCCGACTATCAGGATACAGGAACGCGGGTTTTCAAAGAGAAATCTTGAGAATATACGTCGGTTTTATCTCGAATACCGCAACGTGACTCCACAAATTGCGCAAACACTGTCTGCGCAATTGCCGGCCAAAACCCCGACGGAAACACCAATTATGCAGACACTGTCTGTAAAATCCACCCCCCGCCCCTCCCCGTGTGTTCAGGGAATTATCCTCCTCTTCACTCCCCCGCCTCCTCCCCGGCCGCAGCCCTCCCTCGCACCATCCCGGTACCCTGCTCGCGTAACCGTTTGAAAATATTCACCCCGGCAGGGCAGAGTGTATATCGGATACCTCTCCCTTTTCTCATGGTCGTGATGATCCCGTCACCAGCCAACTGCTTCGTGTGCCATGTGATCGAAGGGCCGGCAATGCCCACGACCCCGGCAATATCCTTCCGGGAGACTTCCGGGGAAGAGGCAAGGACCTCGAGGATCCTGCGGGTCGTCGGGTTCTGCAGATGCAAAAACACCTTCTTCTCCATCTCGCTGTACCGGCCGTTGTTCTCGAAATATCTCACGGACTTTCCGCTGTCGTAGGAACTAATCCTCCTCCTCATTTCGAGGACCAGCATGTGGTACTTCAGGGTTCCCTCTTTCACTCTTGTCAGCCGTTCCAGTTCATTGAACTTCACGCCCGGGTTTGCCGCTATGCACTCGTAGATCTTCCGGCGGTTCCGGTTCCACAGGATGGCATTCCGCTCAACTCTCCGGTACCCGAGGGCCGCCATCAGCTTCAGGAAGAAGAAGAATTCAACCAGGGACACGAGCACCGGACAAAAAGACAGGAATACTGCGATGACCATCTCCCGCACCGTGAGGTCCCAGAACGATATCGGCTCGGGGTCCTGGTGCTGGCCCGGCACTGCGCCGGTAATGCCCGGGACCACGCCATATCCTCCGGTATCTGCTGAGGCAAACGGCACGGCAACCAGAAAAATGGAAATGAAGAGGGCGACAGCCCTCTCCGGAGAGGGTCTCATCAATGAATATTTCTCATGATAAGATATCATATTTATGATTTTGTTTTAATACGTAACAAAATTGTAACTCTGTACCCCCTGAACACTCACTCCATACACCTTGAACTTCCATATCCCGGGAGCAATCCCGCCGGTCCTGCTGATCGTAAGGAAAATCCTCCCGTCCGTTGCCCCGTCAGCTGCATCATAATACGGGCCTACGGTCCCGTCCGGGGCGATGGCCGAAAGCGAAAGCGAATCGGTGGCATCTCCCCAGTTCAGGTCCGTGGTCAGGGATGCTGTTCCCGGAGAGACCTGGACTGTATACCAGTCCGTTTCTCCCTGCGTGATAGTACCGGCGGTCATGGGTGACATGACCGCAGGCAGGAACAGGTCCCCGGCCGGGGTCACGGTATACCCGTTATTCGTGTCGACATCCTGTGCAGATACTCCTGATATGAGCATGATGGCGCAGACCAGGATTGCCATACTGGTTCCGGATACTTTCATAGTATACCGGTGAGCGGGTTTCGGTATCCGGCACTTAATGTTTCTAACGCATTTGTCTACCGGTCAGGGATCCGGTAGATGAATGCGTTAGAATCGTTATATCTCCCGTAATGAAATCCTCGCGTGGACAGTCGGGGGTTGTCCAAAAGAAAGGCCGGGTTCACCCTCGTGACGAACTAAGCCGGGCCCGGTTTTGCCCGCAGGCATGATCCCAGTTCCTGATGCACACACACCTTTGATTTTTGGACCATGCCTTCACGGGCATAACGTATGAAAAGGAGGAAAAAACCATGAAACCTATGAAACTTGGTGTCATCCTGCTGGCACTGCTGCTGGCAGCGATGGCGATGGCGCCGGTAACGAGCGCTGAAAGCAGCGAATCCGGCGTGACTACGCAATACCTGTCCCCGCAAGAGGGTGCGAAGTTTACAGGCGCCAATCCTGAAAAGGATATCGGGGTTGGTGGGATGCTGAAGACAAGGACCGCAGTCCAGTCTGTGAAATCGGCATTTGCAGCTACTGCTGATGCCCCGCAATGGAGTGCATATACGGACCTTTGGAGAAACTGGTGGTCGGCAAGTCCTGTATATTGCGATGCATATTCCCGGTCAAGAACCAGTTCCGGCTCAGCATATGATATCAATAAAATTGCCCTGCGGGAACGTGTCTGGAGGGATGGTACACTCTACAATGACCAGCCCGATACGCGATATAATTCTGCAGATGCACAAGTGAATTACCAGTATTCGGCTGTGTATACGGGTGGTACCTGGACCGCTCAATCCGATCACATCTTCGAGCTTTCAGGATATTCATCCTGGTATCCGACTACAGTCGATACCTTAACCTAACCTTTTTTTTATTCCCGGTGAAAAACATGAATAATCCTATGTATAATATGAAAGTATTTTTCTATATCGCTCTTTTTGGTTTTTCTTTCATCCTTATTGCCATAGGTATTACGGGTATTCCCCACGCAGAACAATCGCCCCTCTGGTCAATGTCCCTGAATCACTCAGATAATGGTACGACCTATTCGACAACTTATGATAAGAATAAGGTAACGGAAAGTTTCGGTGTCAGTATTTACCCGGGGCCGGAAAGGCAACATGAATCGAATCAGACCGCGTTAAGGAGAATTGATCCGGATGAGCCATTTGAAGGATACCTATGGGTGAATAACCAGATGACGAAGGACAGCGATTTTCTCGTTTTTGGTCTCCTTGATTACCAGCAGATCCCCTTTGTATTCAATAATTCAGGCTCAGGAATTCACCACACCATTCATATGGCCCCGTTCAGGGAATCATTCTTCCCCTTCAGGCTCCCTCCCATGACGGAAGGAAGCCATGATTTTGAAATCTTCCTTGTCATGAAGCCGGATATGCATTCCCTCAACGAATCATTCAGGCTCAGTACGGATCAGGCACTTCTCGGGAGCCGCCGGGTGAATATTATTGTGGGAAATGCTTCAGTGTTTTCTGCACCGTCCCTGAACGAATATGACGGCCCTGCAATATCCTGCGGTTCCGATTATGTTCTCAACGACGGATTACTTGTCACAGCAAAACCCTGTGACACCAGAGCATTGCTGTCGGCCAACGTAACGCCGGACGGGCTGTTTGATTATTCCATCAATGTTGCAGCGGATAACCACTACCCGATCTCCATCGCAATCGTTCCCCTGCTCGATTATTACCAGGTTCCCTTAGCGAAAAATACGAACGACCGGGTGGCCTTCTTAAATCTCAATTCCGGAGAGAAATCGGCGATCCCGGCAAACGTTGTTGTCCCGAAAGACGAGGGCGTTCATGAACTCATGGTACTCTGGATACCCCGGCCGTATCATTCAATCGATGATGATGCCCGGAGTGTCGCGCAATATCATCAGTGGCCCTGGTCTGAACCAAGTATCCGGGTCGGCCTTGATGTGAGATCCGGTTTTCCGGCACCAGACCGTGCAACTTCAGGTGTATATCCCCCGCTGGTTTCTGCCGGAAATGACACAATCTCCATTAGTCCCGTAAACAACCACACTGCCGGAGAGATTTTCGCTATCAATGGAACAACCACCCTGCCCACGGGAAAAACTCTTGTTATCGATATTGAAGCGGTCCGCCTGCACCCGGCCCCTTCCCATGAACCCCCGCAGAACACGACAGCTCTTACCGGGCAGACAACAACGGAAAAATACCCCGATGGAATTACCCGGTGGTCGTTTGTTGTGGCCTCCGCTTCATTGATACCGGACGATTACACGATCCGTGTCACTTCCTTTGAACCGCCAATCATTGAATCGTCAGCTGATTTCACGTTACAATCCCGAAACGGGACTACGCCCGGTATATGCCAGACTGCGGATGAAACCGGCCACCCGCCCACACCATCATCCCCCCAACCTGCTGTGCCTGCACCATTCCCGGTTATTGTTACGGTTACTGCACTGTGCATTTTGGGAGTATACAGCAGAGTATTCCGGAAATGAAGGACATTTTCAAATCCCTCATCAGTGAAATTACATACAGCGAACTAAACAACTGGAGAATCCGTGATGAAAAACCAAAAATTTTCTCTTTTTTTACTTCTGCTGATGATTATTATCAGTTTTTCAGGTTGTGTTTACCAGAACACTTATGAAAAAAACCCGGGACCTTCTCCGGTTCTGTCAATTCCTGCAACGCCTTCACATGTCGGTTTGGTAAGCCCGGCAATACCGGGCACGACCTGTGTACCAAATCTTGTCGTGAATTACACAGCAATCCGGTTCATCGGCCAGGCCGATATCTCACATCCGATGGATGACGCCCGGAAAAATGCTATCGCGGAAGTCGCCCTCGCTGATGATCGTGCCCGTTCTCTTCTTATTGACGGGGGCATGATCGAAGGAGTCCTGTATCAATGTCACCCGACACCGAAGAATTTCTCAGGCCCTGCATGCGCACCGGCGCTCCGGGTATTCCATAACGGCACCAACTGGGATTTTCTCGTTGATGAGGAAAGCCGGAATGTGATATTCGTCCAGCATGACACTCCGACGGGAGCACTTACATGATGTCCAATCTTAAACCAGAACATCAGGTGGAATGAATAAAACGAAAAACTGGCATTGGGCAATTGGGACGATTGGCGTAATAATCGTCATCCTTACCATCACCCGTTTTATTTTACCCGGGGCGAAAAAAGGATCGGTCTGAGACCTCAATATTATTCCGGCAGGGATCTCCCGCATTCGTTTATCGAATTAATTTTCCGGCAGATGATTGCGCTGGAAACAGTATCCATCTCCCGTCCAGTAGAGAGTTGCGCTAGAATCGTTATATATCGCGTAACGAAATCCCAATTCGTGGACAGCCGGGGGTTGTCCCGAAGAGAAAGGACCGGGTTCACCCCTGTGACGAACTACGCCGGACCCGGTCCGCCCGGAGGCACGCGATAATTACCATAATTTTTTATGAGAATTTTCCCATGCCCGGGCAGATAATAAAGGATGTGTTAGCATCGAATCCACACACAGAAGGAACGAAGCCGGTATTTCCGGCAGGAAAAGAGACGACCATTCTGAAGAACACATCTTCCCGGGTCGAACGATACCCGCTGTAAGGGAAAAGCCCGGGACCCGGGATAAGGCCGCAGACATCCTGTCCACATCCGCTCTCGCCGAGAAAAACATTGGTGAGCTGGTTGCCTGGTTCAGCGATAACCTGGAGCGGGACGCGGCCTATATCACCAGGAAGCTCAACCGGCTCGAACAGAGGATATGCCGGCTCGAAGGTGAGAAAAGGAAGTAACATGCCCCGCAGGGCTGCGGTCGTGATGCCCGATGTCCCTCTCTTTCTCATCCCGCACGTGATCCAGAACGGGATCCGTGTGCATGGCGACGAGCTGGAGCGGGTGACGATCAAGAAAATCTTCATGCATGTATATGCCGTGACCATCCGGACGCGGAGCGTGAAACGTGAGCTGCGGCCGACAATCCCGCACGCAAAATATCCGGCGGCGCCGTCAAAGGGCCGGGGGAGTGGAGTATGAGCCGGGGTCTGCCGCCGAAAAAAGCGCTTGAGGCCGCTCTCCTGCTTGCACGGTTGCGGGGGCAGGTGATCATGTTTCGGCAGGACGCAGAAGCCCCCGGTGATTTCATGATCATCGGCCCGGAAGGAATTATCGTTGTCCGGGTCCGGCGCACCCGTCATCTCCGTGTAACGCTTAAGGCAGTTGAATTCCAGCAGCAGGAGGCACTCGCCCTGCTCCACTCGGCGGACCTTGTCCCGGAGATTCTCAGGGAACTCTGGCTCTGGTGCCCGTTCGGCTCGATGCGGTTCTTCCGGCTGGAGGATCAGGGACTTGTCGAGCTGGACCGGCACGGGGAAGATATCCTGAGGTTTGGCAGGAAAACAGTATCACAGAACTGCACGGGAAGAGGGGCCGGGGAGACAGTACACCCAAAATCACCTTACGGGGATCTCACATCAGCACCGTCAGAAACACCCTCCTCTCCGGGGTAATATCTCACTCTTGGGGAGATCCTCCCAAATCTCCCCTGTACGGGCTCCGTTTACCTGATCCGGGAGGTTTTACGTGTCTCATTCGCGAAATCGCGTGTCTCTTTTTTCCGGAATCGGCGGATTCATGCCCGGATTGGCATATCTCCGGTCATTCCGGGCCCGGATACGTGTCTCTTTATGTCTCTTTGGACAGGCAAAACGGGGGTGGGATGAAGTCTATGAGGTGGGGGGAGGTCGGGTTAGTCCCGGCATGCTGTATATCACTGATACTCTCCCGGTCGTATCACGCCCTTGTGATATATATCAGTGATAACTTTAAATAGTTATCACATATAAGTGATAACTATGGGTTGGTCTGAGATCCCGGAAGATGTAGAAGATGTCATCCGCAACGAGTTGGGGCTCTCACGG
>Ga0153915_10000094_pt1 | contig 78059 bp, 51 predicted proteins | sample Opewatmetagenome_2_FD_107003 | JGI IMG/M metagenome (GOLD analysis project Ga0153915, IMG submission 107003) | Freshwater wetland microbial communities from Ohio, USA - Open water 3 Core 3 Depth 3 metaG | ecosystem: Environmental > Aquatic > Freshwater > Wetlands | place: USA: Ohio, Lake Erie...
CGGATCTCCCAGCCGGCCTCCTCGGAGGCCCAGCTGATGTGGGGGGTCAGGATGGCGTTGGGGAGGCTCGCGAGCGGGTGGGTGGCGGGCGGGGGCTCGACGTCAAAGACATCGATGGCCGCGCCGGCCAGGCGCCCCTCTTTGAGCGCCGCCGCGAGGGCCTCGACGTCGACGAGGGGGCCGCGCGCGGTGTTCACCAGGTACGCCGTGGGCTTCATGAGCCGCAGCGTCTCGGCATTGACCAGGTGGCGGGTCTCGGGATTGAGCGGGGTGTGCAGGGTGACGTAGTCGGCGTTCCGGAAAAGGGTCTGCGTATCCACGAATTCGATGCCGGCCTCCTTCTTGCGCTTCTCGCTCAGGTAGGGATCGGTGGCGATGATGCGCATGCCGAAGTGCCGCAGCTTGCGGCACACGCGGCTGCCGATGCGCCCCATGCCGACGATGCCCAGGGTCTTGCCGTCCATGCGGTGGATCGGGAAAAGGCCCGTGAAGTCCCACTGGCCCCTGGCGCTCGAGCGGTCGAGCACCGGCCGGCTCCAGACCACCTTGCGCGCGCACGCGAAAAGCAGCGCGATGGCGTGCTCGGCGACGTCCTCCTTGCAGTAGTCGGGCTGGTAGGCGAACGAGATGCCCTGCCGCGTGCAGGCGGCGACGTCGACGTTGTCGTAGCCGATCCCGTGTCGCACGAGCAGCCGGCAGCGGGTGAGCTTCGAGACGAGCGAGGCGTCGAAGCGCACCATGTTCACGACGATGACGTCGGCATCGGCGATCTTCGAGAGCACCTCCGCCTCGGGCTTGAATTTGAGCTGGTAGGCGGCGAATTCGATGCCGGCCTTGCGGCACTCCTGCGCCTCCCAGTCGAGGTTCTCCTCGATGTAATCCGTAACGACGACTTTCATGATTCGACTTTCGTCCAGCGCTTCCGGGCGGCCGCGCGGTAGATCGCCTCCACGACACGAAGGGCGGCCACGCCGTCCTCGCCCGTGATCGGAGGCTGTGCCCCCGTCCGGACCGCTTCCACGAAACTGCGCACGTACTCCCTGCCCATGTAGCCCGAGTAGCCCTTCACGGGCTCCAGGCGAAATTCGATCTGGCGCACGGGAGCGCCGGAGAGCGCGGTGTCGTCGCTGCAGAGGCTGACGATGTCGGATTCGCCTTCGTAGGCCGGCGCCCAGCTGATGACGCCCCGGGTGCCCCGCAGCGCGATGTAGAGATCCCGGCCGTGGGGAAAGCTGTCCGGCACGGTGTAGCTGATGTCGAGGCCGACCACGGCTCCGCGCCCGAACTGGAGATGGGCGAAGCAATTGTCCTCGATGTCGAAGCGCGGGCTCACCTTGACCGTGCGGCCCGACGCCTCGGCCACCTCGTCCTGGAGGATCCACCGGAACAGGTCGATCCAATGGACGCCCAGGTTGAAGAGGGGGCCGCCTCCGGACCGGGCCCGCTCGAGCATCCAGGAGGAGTGCCCTTCGATGTAGCGGCCGAGCCTGCCCGCCGCGCAGCGGCCCTCCCCGCCGATGATCTCGCCGATCGCGCCCCCGGCCACGAGGCGCTTGATCTCGCGGGCCGCCGGGTGGAACCGCCAGCAGTAGCCCGTGGTGAGCCGGCGCCGCGCGCGGTGCGCGGCGGCAACGGCGGCGGCCGCCCCGGCAGCCGTCGCCGCCATCGGTTTCTCGACCATGACGTGGGCGCCCGCCTCGGCGCAGCGGATCGCGGCGGCGGGGCAGTCGGCGTGGGGCAGGAAGATGGCGGCGATATCCGGCTTCTCCCCGGCGAGCATCTCGTCCAGTCCCGCGTAGGCCCTGAGCGAATGCTCGCTGGCGAACGCCTCCCGCAGGGCCGGCTCGGGCTCGACCACCGAGCCCACGCGCACCCCCTCGATCCCGGCGAACAGCGGCAGGTAGTGCCCCGGGTGCAGGTGCTGCAGGCCCACGATGGCCGCAGAGAGCGGCCGGGGGGCTCGGGGATGATTTCTCATGTAACGAACTAGTTACATACCGAAGCATCCACCGCAACCAAAAAATCAGAGCCGGGGCACGGGCACCTCGGCGCCTCGGCGCTCGGCGGAGAGGTAGGCGGCGTAGACCGCGGCGGTGGTGTCGAGGGCGAGGTCGAGGCCGGACTGTGGGGCGGCGCCGGCCGCCGCGCACGCGGCGAAGTCCTGGATCTCGCCCTGGTAGCCCATGGTGAGGTTCTCGTCGGGGGCGGCGGGGGCCCAGCCCTCCTTCGTGCTCGCCTTCTCGAGCAGGTAGACGTCGCGGTACTGCTCGGCGCGGGGGTTGTAGGTGTCGACGAGGCCCGTGGGGCTGATGCGGCAGCGGGTGCGGTGGTTGTTGGCGAAGACCTCGAGGTAGTCGTAGATCCCTCCGAGGGTGACTTCGCCGGTCGTGACGTCGGCGACGGTGCCGTCCTCGAAGGTGAGGTGCATGAAGCCGCAGTCCTCGACGTCGTGGTAGTCGGTGCGGATGAGCCCGAGGTCGCGGTAGGCCGGCAGGCGGGTGAGGGCGTGGGTGCGGGCGCTCACGGTGGCGGGGCGGATCGGCCGGCCGTCGCGGGCGAGGCCCTCGACCCTCTTGAGATAGAGGATGCCGCCGAGGGGATGGCAGCCCTTGCCGATGAGCGAGCCGCCCCCGGAGAACCGCCAGATGCCGTAGACCGGCGAGGCCGACCCGTTGTGGGATTCCTCGCCGGCCATGCGCAGGATCTGGGCGCCGGTCTTCTCGACGATCTCGCGCTCCTTCTGGACGCTGGGCGCGTAGACGAAGTTCTCGGCGTAGCCGAAGAAGACCCCGGCGCGGCGCACCGCCTCGGCGATGCGCCGCAGGCGCTCGACGGCGGCCTCGAGCATCGGCAGCTTCGGGGCGTCGTCGCCCCGGAAGCCCTCCCCGGCCCCCGGAGGGCCGAAGCACCCCGTCAGCGGCTTCTCGCAGATGACCCCCCGGCCCGCCGCGGCCGCCGCGAGGATCGCCTCCTCATGGGCGTACGGCGGCGAGCAGACGTCGAGCACATCCACCTCCCCGAGCAGCGAGGCGGCGTCCGCGAAGACGCGGATCCCGTGCCGCCGCCCGAAGTCCTCGCGGCTCCCCGCCCGCAGCGAGGTCACGCCGGCCACTTCGACCGCGACGCCGTAGACGCGCCGCAGGCACCGGAGGTGAAAGGCCCCCGCCATGCCTGTCCCTACGATTCCAATACGGAGTGTGCGCACGATTTTACCCTCAGGATGATTTTGGGCTTGCAGGGGGTGGTTAATTCAATAACCGTATAGTTACTAAGGTGGATGTCAACCCCGGCCCGGGCGCCATTCCGAATGCAGGGCGCTCTCGCGCCACGCGGCGCCGCCCTGCGGCAGGGCCGGGATGCCTCCCGCCATGCTGAAATGACGACGACGAACCGAAAAACGCCCACCGCTGGAGCGGTCCTCCCGTGCAAGCCCGCCGAGGCCGACGATTTCCTGAGCCGGCCCTCGGCCGAGGTGCGGGAGGCCCTGAAGCGGACCCAGGGGCCGATCCTGGTGCTGGGCGCCGGGGGGAAAATCGGGCTCCACCTGAGCGTCATGCTCCGCCGGGCCCTCGACGGCCTGGGGCGCAAGGACGAGGTGGTCGCGGTTTCCCGCTTCCGTTCCCTGCGCGATTGCGGCGACTTTGAGCGGCGCGGCGTGACCGCAAGGCCCTGCGACCTCACCGACCGGCGCGCCCTGGCCGGGCTGCCGGATGCGTCGACCCTCTTCTTCCTGGCGGGGGCGAAGTTCGGCACGGCTGATTCGCCCGAGCTTCTCCGCCGGACCAACGTCGAGATGCCGAAGCTGGTGCTGGAGCGTTATCCCAGTTCCCGGTTCGTGGTCTTCTCCACGGGTTGCGTCTATCCGTTCGTCAGGCCGGAGTCGGGCGGTGCGACGGAGCAGATCCCGCCCGCGCCCGTCGGCGGCTACGCCAGCTCATGCGTCGAGCGCGAGCAGGTGTTTGCACGGGCCTCCGAGGAACGCGGGAACCCGGTCGTCCTGATCCGCCTCAATTACTCCGTCGAGTTCCGTTATGGCGTGCTCGTCGACATTGCCCAGAAGGTCGCGCGCGGGGAACCGGTCGACGTCGCCATGGGGCACGTCAACGTCATCTGGCAGTCGGATGCGATCTCCTACGCGATCCGCGCCCTCGAGATCGCGGGCAGCCCGGCGGTCCCGATCAACGTCACCGGCCCCGACACGCTCTCGGTGAGAGCGCTGGCGAACCGCTTTGGCGAACTCATGGGCAGGCCCGCCCGGATCTCGGGCGCCGAGGCGGAGACGGCGTGGCTTTCATCGGCCGCGAAGGCTTTCAAGCTTTTCGGCAAGCCGGAGACGCCTCCCGAAACGATGATGTCGTGGATCGTCGCCTGGCTGTCGCAGGGAGGAAAGACCTGGGGCAAGCCGACCGGCTTCGAGCGCCGCGACGGAAGATTTTGACCCGCGAAGGGAGCTTCCGGACAGGAAAACGGACGCCATCCCCGGATGGCATCCGCTTTTTTATTGTGCGGGGAATGGCCGGTTGTACCATGTCGGTTACTTGGAAGGCTGTCCGAAACTCCTATTGATACGATGCCTACAAAGCAGAAGATGCCCAGAAATGCAGCGCGCACACGCCAGCGGCTGCTGAACGCCGCCATCAGGCTTTTCTCCGAGCACGGTTTCAACGGCGTCGCCGTTGACCAGATCGTGCTGGCGGCAAAGGTGAACAAACGGATGGTCTACCACTACTTCGGGAGCAAACGCGGCTTGTACCAGGCGGCGTTTCGCGATGTCTACGACCGGCTGGGCTCGGTGGAACTCTATGCCATTGAGCGGGGAAGCAGCCCGCGCGAGAAGCTGACCCGGGTGGTGGAGAGCTACTTTCAGTTTCTCGATGACGACCCGGTGTACACCCGGTTCCTGCTCTGGGCCAACGTGGAAAAGGGAAGGTACATCGGCAGGGAGGAGAAGGTGCTGACGAAGGCGCCCTTCTTTGAGCAGTTTCGGATGATCGTTGAGGACGGCATCAAGATGGGCGAATTCGAGCCCGACCTCAATGTCACCCAGCTGCTGATCCACATGATCGGGCTCTGCTTCATTTATCATTCGAATCGGTATTCGCTGAGCGAGTCGCTGGGGATCGATCTCGGCAGCCGCGAGGTGAAGGCCGCGGGCTTGAATCAGGTCATCCGGATTCTTTTCGAAGGGATCTGCCTGCCGCGCGCCGCCGCGAAGGAAAGCGCTCCGGCGGGTGAGCCCCAGGAGTAGGAGTCCCTGTCTTTCAGCTCCCGGGAGAGGGGGGCTCCTCCAGCTTACCGCTGCGGCTGCCGCCCCGGCGAGAGGGTGCGACCGATCAGATTGCCCACCTTGCCGGCGATGACATCCTCGACCGGGGCGCCCCACGGGCCGGGCCGGCCGAAATAGACCATTGCGTCGGCCCCCTCGTATCCGCCTTCCTGGAGAACGCGGGATGAGGGGATGTAGGCCATGACGTCGTTGGAGTAGGCGGCCACCCACGTCGTGTCGAAGCCGTACTCCCGCTTGAAGCGAAGCGCGTAGTCGACGACGGCCTCGCCCCCGAGGGCGATGAATGTCAACCCCCGCCCGAACGTCCAGACCTGGACCGGATAGGGGTAGCTGGCCGGCAGCCGGCCGTCGCGGTCGAGGGCGGCCAGCAGGTAGCGGGCGCTGCGGCGTCGGTATTCGTCGGGGCCGCCGAGCTCCCGTCCGAGCTCCTCACGAGAGGGCAGGGTGCCGAACGGGATGTCGACCCGGGCGAAGGACGCTTCGAGCGGGCCGGCCAAAGGGGTCATCCTGCCGCCCAGGACCTCCTCGACGGCGGCGGCAAGGATCGTGCCGCGCTCCCTCGCGAGCTCCGCGCCCTGGCGAGGAAAGACGCCGGAGTCGCCGCCGCACCCCTGGACGAAAAGGGAGACGGCCCCGGGATGATTTCTGTCGAGTTCCTCGAGTGCGTAGCCCGGCCAGTCGTTGCTGATCTGGTAGTCCCTGAGGGCCGAGGCGTGGCAGGCATAACCAACCACGACGGCGATCGGCCGCCCGTCCACGCCCCGCGCCGCGAGCACCGGCACGTCATGGTCGACGGGTCCGCCGGGCAGTCCGCGAAAGAAGGAGAGCCGCCTGCGGTTCACCGCGATGCCCGCAAGGCTCTGGCCGAATTCAACGGAGGCGGGAGCCAGGCCGCGCACCGCTCCTTCCACGGCCGAGACGGTCTTGTCGATCACCGTCTCCGTATAACGGGCCACCGCCTTCGCCTCGGAGGGGGTGAGCTTGTAGCAGGGCATGAGCGCACGGCCGGCGATCGGCCCGCTGTGGGAATGGGAGACATTGACCACCAGGCGCGCCCGCTCGATCCCCTGCCCGGCGCGGCATCGGTCGGCGATGGCCTCCGCCATCTCGCGGTCGATCGTCGCCAGATCCAGCGTCGCGATCACCGCGAGTCTCCCCCGCTCGTCCTTGAGGGCCAGCGCCCGGGCGAAGATGGGCTGCCTCACCCCCTGAGAAAGCTTGTCCCTCGCCGGGAACCCGGCCATGCGGATGGGCTCGGACGGCGTGATGTCGACCTTTGCCGCCCCCGCTTCCCATCGGGCGCCCGGGGTTCCGGCGGTGTCCGCCGCCGGAACCTGGGCCGCTCCGGAAAGGGCGGCGAGAAGGGCGATCGCGGTCCGGAATCTCACGGGATCTTCTTGTCGGTGCGTTTCACAATATCGGAGATCCCCTCGAAAAGGGTTTCCTCCATGCCGGCGCTCCAGGGAATCAACTGGCCGGATCCCATGCCGGGATCGCCAGCCTCATAGCCGCCTTCCTTGAGCACGCGCAGCGAAGGGATGTAGCTCATGACGTCGTTACTGTAGCCCGCGACCCAGGTGGTGTCGAAGCCGTATTGCCTTTTTAGCCGCAGGCCGATGTCGGCGACAGGCTCGCCCCCGAGGGCGATGAACCGCAGCGACCGGCCGAACTCCCAGACCTGCACAGGATAGGAATAGGACGTCGGAAGCTTGCCCCCGCGATCGAGGATGCCGAGCACCCGCTGCCCGTGGCGGCGGGCAAGCTCGTTGTCGCTCTTGAGCTCGGCCTGGAGATCCTCACGGGTCGGGGCCGTGCGATAGGGCAGGTCGATGTGATCGAACGTTGCCGCCAGCGGGCCGGCAAGCGGGGTCATCTTGGCGCGCAGGACGTCCTCGACGGCGGCCGCAAGCATCTCGCCGTGCTTGCGCGCGAGCTCCTCGCCGAGGCGGGGGTAGGCGACGGAGTCGCCTCCGCACCCCTGGATGAAGAGGGCGGTCGCTCCGGGGTGGGCCTTGTCGATTTCCTGGAGGGCATAACCCGGCCAGTCGTTGCTGATAAGATAATCCCGCATCGCGGAGGAGTGGCATGCGTAGCCAACGACGATGGCGATGAGCCTGCCGTCGGGGGTCTTCGCCGTGACGACCGGCACGTCGTGGTCGACGGGCCCGCCGGGGACGCCGGCGAAGACCGTGGAGCGGCGCCGGTTCACCGCGATGCCCGCGAGGCTTTGCCCGAACTCGAGCGCGGCCGGCTGGAGGTGGTGCATCGCCTCGCCGATCGTGGCGACCACCTTGTCGACCATCGGGCCGGTGTACTTTGTGATCGCCTCCATCTCCTCGCGCTGCGGCGCGCCCGGGCCTCCCGGCCCCGCCGGAGGCTGCCCGGCGGCGGGGGCTCCCGTGGGGGCAGGGGCCGGAGGAGGCAGCCCCTGGGGGCCGCCCTTATCACCGGCCATCCGCGTGGAGGGCCCGCTGTGGGTGTGCGAAACGTTGATGATCAGCCTGTCCCTCTCGAGGCCGAACTGGCTCCTGCACCGCTCGGCGATGACCTCGGCCATCTCCCGGCTGATCCCCGAGATGTCCAGCGTCGCGATCACCGCGACCGCCCCGGAGGAATCCTGCAGCGCGAGGGCTCGGGTGTAGATCGGCATCCGGACGCCCTCGGAGGGATGCGTCCGAAAGCCGAACCCGGCCATCCGGATCGAGCCGACCGGGGTGATGTCCGCCTTGGCGACGCCGACCTTCCACGGGGCGGGGTCGCCTGGCGCGGCGGCGGGGGCCGTCGCGCCGCCTGCCGCCAGCGCGCCGGTGATGGCGGCGATGCCGATGATCTTCAGGGTTTTCATGGTTTCCTTGTTCTCCTGTCTGTGTTGCCGGTTCGTGGATCCTTGGAACGAAGGGGCCTCCGGGAGGGAGGATGGAAAAGGGGTGCGGAAAGAAGTAACGGTACAGTTACAACAGTGAGTCAAGGAGAATCGCCCCTCCCGCTCCCTCCTCCCGCGGTTTGGGCTTGCCACGGCTGAAATTGTAACCTTCTAGTTACCGAAGTCCCGTCCCGGCACTCCAAACCTCGCCTTGGGACGCCCCGGCGCGGGCCGCCGGCCGGCGCCCCGCCTGCCATGAACCACGATCCCCTCTTCTACGCGATCATCGGCGTCTATTTCGTGATCATGATCGCCGTCGGCGTCGTCCTCAAGCGGCTCAACCGGAACTCGAGCGACTACTTCCGGAGCGGATGCCGCGCCACCTGGTGGCTGACCGGCGTGGCGGGTTTCATGTCGTCCTTCTCGGTGTGGACGTTCACCGGCATGGCGGACCTCACCTACAACCACGGCGGGAGCGCGCTCCTGATCTCGAGCGGGCTGCTCGCCGCGCTGGTCGCCAACGCGCTGGTGCTCGGCCCCTGGTTCCGGCAGCTGAGGGCCGTGACCTTCGCCGAGGTGCTCGAGCAGCGGTTTGGGACGGCCACGCAGCAGTACTACGCGTGGCTGAGCGTGCTGAACCAGACGGTTTTCTGCGCGGTGAGGCTCTACAGCATGGCGGTCTTCATGATCGTGGTGTTCAAGCTGAACCTGATGCCGACAGTCGTGGCTGTCGGCGTGATCACGGTCGTCTACGCGGCGATCGGCGGCTCGTGGGCGGTGATGTCGAACAGCTTCCTGCAGGGGATGATCCTTGTGCCCGTGACGATCGCGGTGGCGATCCTGAGCCTCGCGGAGATCGGGGGCGTCGGGCCGCTTTTCGTGGCGATCCGGGAGCACGGGCTGCAGGCGGACTACGCGCTGATCAAGCCGGGAGGGTTCGATGCCGAGTTGGGCTGGGGCTGGGCCCTGGCCCTCTTCCTGCAGGCCTTTGTCGGGGGGACGAGCCTCTTCAGTGCCGTGAATTACTTCAAGGTGAAGGACGGCCGTGAGGCGCGGCGGCTGGCGGTCCTGCAGGCGGTGCTCACGGTGGCGGGTGCCGTGCTCTTCATGATACCTCCGCTGGTGGCGCGGTTCCTCCACGCCGACGCGGTGGAGGCGGCCGGCCTGTCGCGCCCGGGCGAGGCGGCCTACGCGGTTGCCGGGATGAGCGTCCTGCCGTCCAGCATGTTCGCGCTGGTCGTCGTGACGATGATCGCGGTCACGATGAGCTCGCTCAACAACCAGCTCAACGCGAATGCCGCCGTGCTGGTGCGCGACATCGTGCCGCTGCTGCGCAGGAAGCTCGGCTGGAAGCCGTTTTCCGAGAGGGGGGAGCTGGTTGTCAGCCAGATCGCGACGGCCGTGATGGGGGCGAGCTTCGTCGGGCTCGCCTGCTTCTTCGCCCGGGAGGGCGGGCCGAGCCTGTTCGCCGCGATGTTCGACGTGATTGCCCTGGTCGCCGTACCGCTCTACGTGCCCCTGTGCCTGATGACCTTCATTCGAAAGGTGCCCTCGTGGACGGCAATGGCGAGTGTCGGCGCCGGACTGGCCGGCTCGCTCTGCGGGTTCTTCAGCAGGGAGCTGTTCGGTGCGCCCTGGTCCTATCAGGTCAAGGTGGTTGTGAACCTGGGGGCGGGGATCGCCGCCTACCTGCTCTGCGCGCTGTTCTGGCGGCTGGGCGACCCCGCCTACCGGTCGCGGGTCGCCGCCTTCTATGAGCGGATGCTCCGCCCGGTCGACTTCGCGGCCGAGGTCGGCCCGGGGAACGACCGCACGCAGTTCAGGACGATCGGCGTGTTCTCGGTCCTGATCGGCGGGCTGATCTGCCTGCTGGCATTCGTCTCCGGCTCGGCGCGGGAGCGCTGGGTCACCGGCGCCATCGGCGGCTTCAACCTCCTTTTCGGCTGGCTTTTCCTCGCGCTGAGCCGGCGCCGGCTCCCGGAGGAGGGGCGGGCCGGGGAGCCTTTCAATTCATGCACAACACAAAAGTGAATGTCACCGGCCGGAGCGTGGCCGGACTGACCGCGCCCAGGCTCGACGTCGTCCGGTGGGGATTCGTCGGCATCGGCCACCGCGGTCTGAACACGCTGACGGAGACCCTCCTCCTCGAGGGGGCCGAAGTGACCGCCCTGTTCGATCCCGATCCGGCCGCTGTCGCCAGGGCGGCCGCGGCCGTCGCCGAGGCCGGCAGGGCCCGGCCGGCCTGCTACGGCGCCGGCAGGGAGGACCTGCGCGCGATGCTGGACCGGCCGGACGTCGACGCGGTGATCATCTGCACGCCCTGGCGCTCGCGAGTGCCGGCCGCCGTGGCGGCGATGCGCGCCGGGAAGCACGCGTTCCTCGAGGTGCCGGCCGCGATCACCCTCGAGGAGTGCTGGCAGCTGGTGGACACGGCCGAGGAGACCCGGCGCCATTGCATGATGCTCGAGAACTGCTGCTACGGGCGGGACGAGCTCATGGTGCTCAACCTGTGCCGCCAGGGCCTCTTCGGCGAGCTGCTCCACGGCGAGGGCTCCTACCTGCACGACCTGCGGTCGTGGATGGCCGATCCCCGCCGGGGGCTCCACCGGTGGCGCACTTGGGAGCACACCGTCAGGAACGGAAACTTGTATCCGACCCACGGGTTCGGCCCCATCGCCCAGTACATGGACATCAACCGGGGAGACCGGCTCGACTACCTCGTGTCGGTGAGCAGCCCGTCGCGCGGCCTCACCGACTACGCCGAGCGGGTCCTCGCCCCGGATCACCCCCAACGCACCATGCGGTTCATCTGCGGGGACATGAACACCTCCCTCATCCAGACCGCGAAGGGCCGCTCGATCGTCGTGAAGCACGACATCGTCAACCCCCAGCCCTACTCGAGGACGAGCCTGATCCTCGGCACCCGCGGCATTTTCGAGGGCTTCCCCAGCAGGATTTCCATCGAGGGGAGGGGCGAGCCCGCGCGGCCCGACCCCGAGCAGGTCGACCACGGGCATTGGGACATGGACATGGAGAAATGGTACGCCGAGTTCGACCATCCCCTCTGGACCAAGTGCGGCCGGGTGGCCGCCGCGATCGACGGTCGCACGGGCGGCATGGGCCACGGAGGGATGGATTTCGTGATGAAGTGGCGGATCATGCAGTGCCTCCGCGAGGGGCTGCCGCTCGACCAGGACGTCTACGATGCGGCCACCTGGAGCGCGATCGGGCCCCTCAGCGAGCAGTCGGTCGCCCGCAGGGGCGAGCCGGTCGAGGTGCCCGACTTCACCCGCGGCGGCTGGCGGACGACCCCCCCGCTGGGGATCGTTTCGTAGGGCGGCCCCGGGAAAAATGGATTGACATGGCAGGACCCGGCAGAGTAACCAAAAAGTTACTAAAAACATGAAGAGCCCCCAAAATCCCCCCCCGCCGGCCGCGCCGGCGTTCCCGCCTCCGCGCCCGCGCCCCGTCATGGGCCTCGGGCGCCTGTGGACGGGCGCGGAAGAGCTGGCGAACGTGAAGTGCGTCCTCGAGCGGAAGCTCCTCAACCGCTTCGTGGTCCCCGAGCCCGAGTCGTTCGCGGCCCGGCTCGAAGCCGAGCTCGCCGGGATGGTCGGCGCGAAGTACGCGCTGGCGGTCACCAGCGGGACGGGGGCCCTCGAGGTGGCGATGGGCGCGCTGGGCCTCGGCCCGGGCGACGACGTCATGGTCCCCGCGTGGAGCTGGACGTCGTGCTTCACCTCGATCGTGCGCGTGGGCGCCCGCCCCGTCCTGGTCGAGGTCGACCGCTCGCTGTGCTTCGACCCGGCGGAGATCCGCCGCCGGATGACGCCCAGGACGAAGGCGCTCATCGTGATCCATTTCCAGGGCGCGCCGGCCAACATGGACGCGATCATGGCCGAGGCCGACCGCGCCGGCCTGGCGGTGATCGAGGACTGCGCCCAGAGCCCCGGCGCCTGCTACCGGGGCAAGCGGGTGGGGTCGATGGGCCGCATCGGCACCTTCAGCTTCCAGCACTGGAAGACGATCTCCTCGGGGGAGGGCGGCGCCGTCGTCACCTCCGACCCGGTCCTCTTCGAGAGGGCGATCCGGATGCACGATATCGGAAACTACCGCCCGGTCTTCGAGAATCGCCTCAAGCCCTCGGGGAAGCCGTTTTGCGGAAGCCAGTTCCGCATGTCGGAGCTGACGGCCGCAGTCGCGCTCGCCCAGCTGCAAAAGCTCGAGCGCGTACGCGGGCATTGCCAGGCCCTCCAGAAGGTATTCTTCGAGAGGCTCGGCAAGCTCAAGGGCGTCGAGCCGAGGCTCTGCCACGATCCTGCGGGCGATTCCGGGATCGAGTGCTACCTGCACTTCGACCCGGCCATCAACCGCGACGCATTCCGCGACGAGCTCGAGAGCCACAACGTCAACTGCTTGGCGATGACGAGCACCTACTGCCACTACCTCCGCCCGTATTGCGCGGAGGGGCTGGCCCATGCGCCGGGAGCGTCGCCGTTCCGCGACATCGGCCCGATGCCGGCGAAGGGATACCGAGCCGAGGATTTCCCGGTCACGGAGTCGCTCTACCGGCACATGATCTCGGTGCCCTTCGGCGTGGCCTACGACAAGGATGACGCCGTCTACATGGCGGACGTTCTCCGGGCCGCCCACGGCAAGCTGGCGCGCTGACGGTCAACAACCCCAAAAGGAGTCCGCATGAGATCCCACGGTTTTCATCCCGGGCATCTCGCCCCGGTTTTTTGCCTTCTCGCCGCGATGTCGGCGCTGGCAGCATTCGCCGCCCCCGCGGCTCCGGCGAGCGCGCGGCTGGAAGTGCTGGCCCTGCCCACTTATCTCGAAAATGCGCCGGACCCCAATCCGCAGTTTGACCAGCTTCGCGCCGGGTTGCGGCTGTTCTACCCGTACCCCTTTCGCGACAGGCTCTCTGCGCAAAAGGCGACAGTGCCCTGGCGCGCGGTCGTGCTGGAGAACGTGCACCTCCGGTGCACGGTGCTGCCCGACCTCGGGGGGCATATCTACAGCTGCGTGGACAAGCTCAGCGGCCAGTCGCTGTTCTACGCGAACCGTTCGATCAAGAAGGCGCTGGTCGGCTACCGCGGGGCCTGGTCGGCCTTCGGCGTCGAGTTCAACTTCCCGGTCAGCCATAACCCGATGTCGATGGCACCCGTGGATTTCGCCTTCGGTGAACGGGCCGACGGATCGGCGTCGGTGACGGTGGGCAACATCGACCGGGTGAGCGGCATGCAATGGTTCGTCGAGCTCGTGCTGCGCCCGGGCCGCGCGGTGCTCGAGCAGCAGGTCACCCTCGTCAACCGGAGCAGCGTACGGCATCGCTACTACTGGTGGACGAACGCGGCCGTCGAGGTCTGGGATGACTCGCGGATCCAGTATCCGATGCGGTTCACCGAGGGGCACGGTTTGTCGGACATCGACACCTGGCCCGTGAACTCCGCGGGCGTCGACCTGAGTCTCATCGCGAACCAGCAGCACGGCTCGGTGTCGCGCTTCGTCCACGGGAGCCGGGAGGCTTTCTGCGGCGTCTACCACCCGCGAACGGACACCGGAGTGGTGCATTATGCCGCCTATGCGGAACTGCCCGGGAAAAAGATCTGGTCGTGGGGCTGCGATGCCCGGGGCCTCCGCTGGCGCACCGCGCTCTCCGACGACGACAGCGCCTACGTCGAAGTCCAAGCGGGGCTCATGAGGAACCAGGAGACCTATGCGTTCCTTGAGCCCGGGCAGATGATCCGCTTCGCCGAGCACTGGATGCCCGTGCGGGGCACCGGGGGCATCACCCGCGCAAACCTGAACGGCATCCTCTCCCTCGCGCGCGGCCCGGGTGACGGCGGAAGGATTTCCCTGACCGCCTCCCTCAACGTGAACCAGCGGGAGGAGGGCGCCTCCCTGCTCCTCCTGGACGGCGGCCGGGTCATCGAGGAGGCCAGGATCTCGCTCGATCCTGCCGCGCTGTGGACGCGGACGTGGAAGGATCTGCCTGCCGACCGCCGCTACACGCTGCGGTGGACTGATGCCTCGGGGGGCGTGAAGCTTGAGCATACGGAGGAAGCCTTTGACTGGACTCCGCGGGACCCGGTGAAGGTAGGCTCGGTCCGCGATCCCAATGCGCCGCGGGCGCCGAGCCGGACCGCGCCGGAATTCCTGGATGAAGGGACCGATCGCGAACTGAACGGGGCGCTGCTGCAGGCGTTCGAGTGCTACGAGAACGGTCTGCGCCGGTTTCCCGGGGATCGGGCCCTGTTGAAGGCTTCCGGCAGGCTCGCCGTGTCGCTGCTCCGGAACGAGCTGGCGGTGGAGCGCCTCGGCGCCGCCGGGGCGCCCGCCGACGCCGAGATCCGCTATTACCTCGGGCTGGCCTGCGCGGCGCTCGGCCGGCCCTCCGCCGCGACCGACCATTTCAGCGCCGCGCTCTCATCGCCCGCCTTTCGCCAGGCCTCATGCCTCCGCCTTGCGGAGATCGCCGCCAGTGGAAAAGATCTCCCGGGAGCGATCGGCTGGATACGCAGGGCGGAGGACGCTGGCGGGCTCGAACCCCGGGCGGCGGCCGGACAGGTGACCCTGCTCCGGCTCAACCGAGACCTAGCGGCTGCCCGGGCCGCCGCCGCGAGGTGGCTCGGGCGCTATCCGACCGACAACGCGCTGCGGTACGAACTGGCGAAGCTCGGCGGACCCGATGAGGGGCTGTGGCGCCTGCTCGGGGCCGATGCGGACCGCATCCTGGACGTTGCCGAGGGCTACATGGCCCTGGGCGACTGGGAGGATTGCGCGGAGTTGCTCGCGCGCGATTATCCCCGGGGGGCGCCGGAGCAGTCCGACCTCGGGATGCCTGCCCCCGCGGCGGATCCGCGGATCCACTACTACCTGGCCTTTGCCCTGGCGAAGCTGGGGCGCGATCCCTCCGCCGCCCTCAGAACCGCGGCGGGCCTGTCGCCGGAGTACGTTTTTCCCAATCGCGTCCGGTCCCTCGAGATTTTCGCGGCGGCCCTGGAACGGAATCCCGGCGATGCCAACGCGCACCTGCTCATGGGGGAGCTCCTCTTCTCGCGCGGTCTTTCGGAAGCGGCCGTCAATCACTGGCGCAAGGCCATGGAGGCCAACCCGCGGCTGCCGGGCATCGCCTACTGCCTGGGGCAGGCGCTGTTCGTCGCGCTGGGCCAGCCGGCCGCCGCCTGCGCTGTATTCGAGGAGGGGATTCGCAACGATCCCGGAAACGCCGGCCTCCACATGGCCCTCGACGCCGCGCTGGAGGCCCAGAAGATCCCTGCCGCGGAGCGGGCCGCAAAGCTGGAACGCTATCCGGCCGACCGGATCATGCCGGACAAGCTCGCCGAGCTGCGGATCGACACCCTGAGGAAGGCTGGCCGCGACGCCGATGCCGACCGCCTCAAGGCGAGCCACCATTTCTTCGCAGTGGAGCGTTGAGCAACGATGAAAGCGTGCGTCATCCGAAAAGCCCGCGAACTGGTCCTCACCGAGGCGCCCGACCCGATTCCGGGTCCGCACGAGGTGCTCATCCGGCTCGAGGCCGGCGGCATCTGCGGCTCCGACCTTCACTATTTCTTCGACGGAGGCGCGGGGGATTTCAGGCTGCGCGAGCCCATGATCCTCGGGCACGAGGTCGCGGGCACGGTGCTGGACGTGGGCTCGGAAGTTCTGCGGGTCGCCCCGGGGGACCGCGTCGCGGTGGATCCGAACCAGCCATGCGGGACGTGCCGGCAGTGCCGGGCGGGGCGGCGGAATCTCTGCGACAACGTCCGCTTCTACGGGAGCGCCGCGCATTTCCCCCACGTCCAGGGCGTCTTCTCCGAACGGTTTGTCGCGCCCGCCGGGAACTGCCATGCGATTCCGCCGAGCCTCTCGTTCCGGGAGGCGGCCTGTGCGGAGCCTCTTGCGGTCGCCTTCCATGCGGTGGCCCGGCTGGGCTCTGTGTGGAACGCCAGCGTGCTGATCGTGGGATCCGGCCCCATCGGCGTGCTCATCGCCGCGGCGGCGAGGATGGCCGGTGCCGCGCGGATCATGGTCACCGACCTGATCGACGAGCCCCTGCGCATCGCGCTCGCCATGGGGGCGACCGAGGCGGTGAATGTGCAGGCCGAGCCGGAGCGGCTGGCCGCGCACCGGGAGGGCCGCGGGGTGTTCGACATCGCGGTCGAGGCGAGCGGCAGCGCCGCCGGTCTGGCGGCGGCAATCGAGTCGACGCGGCCCGGCGGCACCGTCCTCCAGGTCGGGACGCTGCCTGGCGGACAGGTCGCGGCACCCCTGAGCCGTGTCGTTCCCAAGGAACTCCGCTTTGCCGGGACCTTCCGCTTCGACGGAGAATATGGGCACGCGGTCGCGGCGCTGGCCTCGCGCCGCATCGACGTGGCCCCGCTACTGACCCACGAGTTCACTTTTGGAGATCTGGAGCAGGCGTTCCTGACCGCGGCGGACAAGCGCAGGTCGATGAAGGTGTCGCTTCGTCCCTCATAACCCTGGAGGAGACCATCATGAATGGCAGAATGATCGAGGACTGGCTTGTGCGGCGCGGTGCGATCGCCGCGGCGCTGCTGCTGTGCGGAGGGGGGCCATTTGCCGGGGTCGCGTCGGCGCAGGTATCGGAGGTCGCCGCCTTCCCGGTCGGCGACGACTGGGCCCAGGTGAGCTGGACCACGAGGCAGGACGCGGACTCCAGCGTCGACTACGGGGCCACGGACGCCTACGGCGCGACCGCCAGCGACGCCAGCCGCTACGTCCGGCACCGCGTGACGCTTTTCGGCCTCAAGCCGGGAACCACGTACCACTTCCGGGTCCGCAGCGCCGATGCCGCCGGGAAGGCGTTTGCCGGCGAGGATCGCACCTTCACCACCGGGGTCGCAGCCGTCGGCTGCGAGGGCAATCCCACGGGCGAGCCGTTGGGCGGCGGCGCCGGCTACAGCCGGATCGTCGACCGGGCGAACGCCACCGTCGTGGTCGGGACTGCCGACGCGCTGCTGGAGGCGCTGAAATCGGCGAAGCCGGGCGACATCATCTACGTCGATGACAAGGCGAGGATCGACCTGTCGGGCTTGATCGACATCCCGATCCCCGGAGGGATCACGCTCGCCAGCGGCCGCGGGCGCAACGGCTCGGCCGGCGCCCTGGTCTACACGGCCGAATTCGCGAAGGCGTCGAGCCGGCCGCTGTTCCGGACGAACGGCACGGGCATCAGGATCACGGGACTGCGCCTGGCGGGGCCGAACAACTCGACCGGGCGCACGGGCCCGATGTATCACGGCATCTATGTCGCCAGCTACTGGACCGAAATCGACAACGTCGAGATGTGGGGATTCAACTACGCCGCCATCGAGACAACCGCGGGGACGAAGGGGCTCTACGTCCACCACTCCTATTTCCACCACAACACGCGCACCGGCGTCGGATACGGGGTCTGCCCAAGTCAGGGCGTGGCGCTGATCGAGGGGAACCTGTTCGACTTTCACCGTCATTCCATCGCCAGCTCAGGGCAGTCGCCCAGCGGCTACGAGGCCCGCTACAACCTCGTGATGGAGCATTCCGTCAGCCATGTCTTCGACATGCACGGCGCCGCCGACTTCGAGAAGGCCATCTGCGTTGGCATCTGGAGGTTCGACGAGGGCGCGGGGGTGAAGACGTCCGATACTTCTGAATACGGGCGCAATGACCCCGCCATGTTTGGCTTCGACGGGAAGACCTGCTGGGTCGAGGGGAAGCTCAACGCGGCGCTCCGGTTCGACGGCGCCGGCACCTACGTCGACTGCACCGCGCACACCAATCTCGCGGGGAAGGCGTTCACGGTGATGGGGTGGATCAAGCCGGACGCGCTCGAGGGCGTGCAGGCGGTCTTCAGCAAGGGATCGAGCGCGAAGACAGGGGAAGGCTATAGCCTGCGCCTTGTCGGCCCCGTTCCCGAGGTCGCCGTCTATGATGCGACCGGGGAGAGGATGTCGACGGCGGCCGGCCAGATCCCGGCCGGCGCTTGGACCCACGTCGCCGTCAGCTTCGACGGCTCGACAACGTGCCTCTACATCAACGGATCGCCTGTGGCGTCATTCGCATGCAAGGGCGTGAAACAGTCCGCCGGTCTCGACTTCCTGATCGGACGCGACTCCTCTGCGGCGACTTCATTCTTCAAGGGGGCGATCGACGAGGTCCGGGCCTACAGCGTCGCCCTGCCTGCCGCCGACATCCTGCGAAACTACAACGGCAACGGCGACATCGCCGGCGACATCGCCCGGGTGCACCACAACACCTCCCGGGTCGCCGACCGGTCGCAGGTGGTAGTCCGCGGCCGCCCCTCGGTCGGTTTCTGGGTCAACGACAACTGGTTCTACGGGACGGGCAGCGAGACGATCCGGCAGCTCAACGCCACTGGCAACCTGTTCGTCGCCGACAACCGCTTCGGCCCGGCGACGGTCGCGCCGGGCGGCCGCGCGCCCGCGCTCACTTGGACGGGAGAGCCGGGCTGCGCCGACGGCGGAGTCGCCCAGAATGAGGGGGGATCGGGCCTGTGCACGTTCCGGGTGAAGTATACGGACGCCGACAACGACCCGCCGCTGCCCGGTTATCCCAAGCTCCACCTTTCCCGCAACGGCGAGGAGCTGACCTATTTCACCCCGCTCGCCATGATGCCGGCCGACACGAGCGCATGTGCCTCGGGCCGGGTTTACTTCTGCCAGCTCCGTCTGCCGCGCGGGGCGGACTACACCTATTTCTTCGAAGCGTACGACACGGCGGGCAACCGGGCGACGGGAGCGGCCGTCGCCGCCAGGCCGGGCCCGGTGATCACCGCCGGGAACGAACCCCCCTTCCTCTATCCTGTGCTGAACCATCCGAACTATGTCGAAAACCCTGTGTATCCCGCCAGCGGCACGGTGGACACGCGCTTCGATTTCAGGGCCGTGTACCAGGACATCGACGACGATCCGCCCCAGGACGGCTCGCCGAAGGTGAGGATCGTCGACGCGGGCGGCGCCGAGATCGCCGGAAGCCCGTTCCCGATGGCCGAACTGACAAGGAGGGCCTTCGCCAACGGGCGGGAGTTCCAGCTTCTGACGAAGCTTCCTGTCGGGGTCTACCGGTGCCAGATCGTCGCCCGGGACGCCCGGGGCGCGGCTGCAGTTTCGATTCCCGAGCGGTCGTATCCGGTCGCGGTTAAGCCTGCGGGCTCGGCGGATGGCGGTTCGACGCCGATGACTCCGTTCGATCCTGTGCGCTGAAGGAAGTTGGGCGGGCCGGCCGCGGCCCTCATCTGGCCGCGGGCGCAAGCCTGAGCGTGGCGAACTCTCCGGTGAGGTGAAAGTTGACCTGTGAGATCTCGGGCATCGTCGACAGCTCGGTGCTGTCGAGGGCGACGGAGAAATTGTACCTTCCGACCAGCACTTTCCATGCGGTCTCCGGGCCGAAGCGGCATCCGCGCTCCGCCAGCATCTCCAGGGGGACCGCCATCTCGGCTGTCCATCCGCGGTCCCTGTCGCGTGGGTCGTTCAACGTTCCCTCGACCTGGGCGGCCGCCGTGAGGCGGTGGACAGTCAGCTTGCAGCCGGGGAGCCGCCGGCCGCTGCTGGGGAAGAAGTAGGAGGTCTGGCATCCTCGCGGCGTCACATGGAGCTCGAAGTACCACGGGCGGTCCGCCGGCTTCAGGAAAACCTCGCCGACATCGCCGAGGCGGATCTGATCGAGTCCGTTCGCCTCGCCCTCGGCCACCACGTCCGTGTCGGTGAAGTCCAGGGCGATGTAGAAGAACCTGTCGTCCCAGGCGAAGCGCGCGGTTCCCTTCTCGTGGAGGGGCAGGCGCCTGCCGTCGGCCATCATGGCTGCGAGCGGGAAGGCGCGGGCTTCCGCCCACACCCTTTCCTCGAGCCGGCCGTCGACGACCACCGGCTCCGCGACCCGCTGCGCCTCGACCGTGGGAGGGCGGCGTTCGGGCTCCGCGCGGCATTCGCCGACGAGCGCGGCGCCGCAGGAAAGAAGGAGCAGTGAAGGACCGAGGACGGCCGCCGATGAGGCGAGGCCCCGGTGAATGCCTGTGAGCGGTTTCATGGTGCCGTCCCAGCCGTGCGCTCCACCAGCGCCGCGACCTTGCCGACGATGATCTCCTCGACGGAGTCGTCGTAGCGTCCCGGCCGTCCGTAGTAGATCATCGACGCGTCGCTTTCGTAGCCGCCCTCGTCCAGGATGCGGCGCGAGGGGATGTACGACATGACCTCGTTGGAGTAGCCGGCCACCCAGGTGCGGTCGAAGCCGTACTGCCGTTTCAGCCGCAGGGCGTAGTCGACGACGACCTCGCCGCCAAGTGCGACCAAGGTGAACTCGCCCCCGAACCTCCAGACGAGGATCGGGTACGGATAGCTCGCCTCCGTGCGGTCCGCGCGGCCCAGCCGGCTGAGCATGTGCTTCGCGAAGACCCGGACGTGCACATCGGGATCGGAGAGCCGCTGCTGCAGTTCCTCGCGCGTCAGCGGGTGCTTGAAGGGGATCTCGACACGGTCGAAGGCGGAGCGGAGTGCGCCGGCGACCGGGGCCATCTTGCCATTGAGCACCTCCTCGACCGCGGCGGCGAGCACCTTGCCGTGGTCGCGGGCGAGCGCCTCGCCGCGCCGGGGAAACGCGTTGCAGTCGCCGCCGCAGCCCTGGAGGAAGAAGGAGACGACGCCGGGATGGGCCCGGTCGATCTCGTCGAGGGCGTATCCCTGCCAATCGTTGCTGATCAGATAATCGTTCAGGGCGGAGGCGTGGCAGGCGTAGCCGACGACGACAGCGAGAATCTTTCCGCCCGGATTGCGGACGCAGAGCACCGGGACGTCGGAGTCGACCGGGCCGCCGGGCACGCCCGCGAAGATCGGCGAGCGCCGCCGGTTCACGGCGATCCCGGCGAGGCTTTGGCCGAAGGAGGCGGTCGCCGGTTTCATCGCGCGAATCGCCGTTCCCACCGCCTCGACCGCCCTGTCGATCGCGTTCTCCGTGTACTGCCGGACAATTTCCGACTGCGAGGCGTCGAGATCGTACATCGTCATCAGCACCCGTCCCGCCACCGGTCCGCTGTGGGTGTGGGAGACGTTGAGCAGAAGCCGGTCCCTGCCCAGGCCGAAGCGCTCGCGGCACCGGTCGGCGATCGCATCGGCCATCCCCCGGTCGATCATCAGGAGGTCGAAGGTGACGATCGCGGCGCTGCTGCCGGTCCCATCCTCGAGAGCGAGCGCGCGCACGTAGATGGGCTGCCGGACCCCCTCGAACGGCTTGTTCCTCGAGGCGAAGCCTCCCATCCACATCGGGACCTTCGGTGTGATCTCGAGCTTCGCGACTCCGGCCTTCCAGCCGTCGGCGCCGGCCGCCGGGGCCTGGACGATCGCGGCGGCCGACAAGATCAGGACGATGGCGTTTTGTATCCAGTTCATAGAATTCACTCCGAGGTCCGGCGGACGAGCTCTCCCGCCTCTCCGACGATGGTCTCCTCGACAGACTCCGCGAAGGGCGCCGGCAGACCCTTGAACACCATCGCGTCGCGGCCCTCGTAACCTCCCTCCCGGAGCACGCGCAGCGAGGGAATATAGGCGAATGTGTCGTTGGAGTAGCCCGCCACCCAGGTCGTATCCCAGCCATATTGCGCCTTGAGCCGCCTCGAGTAGTCGACCACGACTTCGCCGCCCAGGGCGATGAGGGTCAGGCCATGGCCGAACCGCCAGACCTGGACCGGATAGGGATAGCGGTCCGGTAGCCGGCCCGCGCCGTCGAGCTGCCGGAGCAGAAGTGCGGCGTGCCTGCGGGCGATGCGATCGGGGCCGTCCCGCCCCTTCTCGAGTTCCTGCCGGCTCGGCGGAGCCTGAAAGGGAACGTCGACGCAGGCGAACGCGGTCCGGAGGGGACCCGAGAGCGGAACCATCTCCGATCCGAGCGTCTGCTCGACTGCCGCGGCAAGCTTCCTGCCGTAGATGGCGGCCAGTTCGGCGGACTTCCGCGGGAAGGCGAACGAGTCGCCGCCGCACCCCTGGACGAACAGGGCCACGGCGCCGGGGTGGGCGGCCTCGATCTGCTCCTGCGCGCACCCGGGCCAGTCGCCGCCGATCTGGTAATCCATGAAGACGGTGGCGTGGCAGGCGTAGCCTGCAACGATGGCGACGAGCCCGCCGCGGGAATCTCTCACACTCAGGACCGGGACGTCGTGGTCCACGGGACCTCCGGGCACAGGCCCGAAGGACGGGAGCCGGCGCCGGTTGACGGCGATGCCGGCCAGACCATGGCCGTAGGCCAGGGCGGCAGGCGCCAGCCGGCCGAGCGCCAGGCCGACCGCCTCGACGGCCTTGTCTACGAATCCGGCGGTGTACCGCCGCACGACTGCCTCCTGATCCGGGGTCAGCTCGTAAGGCGGCGGGAACGCTCCCATCCCCACGAGCGGTCCGCTGTGGCTGTGCGATTCATTGAGGAGGATGCCGTCGCGCTCGATGCCGAACTGCTTCCGGCAACGCTCCGCCACGGCGTCCCAGACGTCCCGTTTGACGATGGCCAGGTCGGCCGTGACGAGGGCGGCGGTCTTTCCTGTCGCATCCCGGAGCGCCAAGGCCTTGACGTGGAGGGCCTGGCGGACGCCCTCCGACGGGCGTGTGCGGAAGCTGAAGCCCGCGAGGCGGATCGGCTCGGCCGGGGTGATCTCAACCGAGGCGGCACCGGCTTTCCAGGGGGCGGGGGCCGCCTCGGCGTCGGCGGCCGGCGCGGCCGCCGCGAGCGACGCCGCGAACAGGGCGAGCCGCATCCCCGATCCCCCAAAGTCGGGAATATGGATGCCGGTTCGCATGAGGTGCGGCGCCGGCTGCGGCTTGCGGGGCGGCCTCCGCCGCCCGGATCCGCCCGGCGGAAGATTTCAGGTGTCCTTGAGAAAGGCGTGCCGGCCCAGCAGGAACATCACCGCCGCCGGAGCCAGCATCGTGACCGCCGAGGCGACGTACGGCAGTGTGTAGGCGCCCGAGACGTCGCGGAGGTAACCGAACAGGGGGCTGGAGATCGCGATCCCAAATCCATTCGCGATCAGGAGCATTCCCGAGATCTCGCTGTAGGACTTCACCCCGAAGTAGCGCGCCGTCGAATAGTCGAGGCAGTTGGCCACGACGCCGAGCATGAGCCCGAGCACGATGACGGGGACCAGCGCGAACGTCGCGCCGCAGAAGCCCATTGTCCCGAAGGCGGCGGCGTGGGCGAGGAAAGCGAAGCCGCAGATGATCGGCGCCGAGAAGCGCGCGATGACGAAGCCGTTGGCCACGCGGCCTAGGAGCGAGGCGATGCCGAACACCCCGGCGTAGGTGGCCGCCTGTGTCCGGCTTGTCCCGTGTTCGGTGAGGAAGGGCACGATGAAGTTGGTGCCACCGACGCTGAGGCCCCACAGGAGCTCGCCGGCGGCCATGAGCCAGAAGGTCGGAAGCCGGAACGCTTCGCGGCGGCTGTGCCCCGTCTCGACGGGAGCCGCCGCGCCGGGAGCCTCGACATCGCGGCGCTCGCGCAGCCAGAGAAAAAGGAAGACGAATCCCAGCAGGGTGGCCGCCCCGAGGACGAGGAACCCTGCGCGCCAGCCGTGCGCGTCCATGACGCCCTGGGCCAGACGGGGGCCGACGATCGAGCTGAGGCCGATCCCGGCCGACATGATGCCCAGCGCGATGCCGCGGCCTTTTCTGAACCATGTGTTGACCACGCGGCCGTAGATGAGGGTGCTGGCACCCGGGCTGGTCGCGCCGATGAGGAGGGCGCCCAGGTAGAGCGTCCAGATGCTCCCCGTCGCGGCGGCGCAGACGGCGAGGGAGAAGGCCAGGAGGGGATTGAAGACTAGGGCGACGCGGCGGCCGCCGTAGCGGTCGGCGAGGCGGCCGACCAGCGGCGCCACGAGGATCGTGGCGGCCACCCAGATCGTGTTCCACGCCCCCACCGAGGCGAGCGAGACGCCGAACGCCTTGGCGAGGGGCTCGGCGAAGACGCCAAACGTATAGCCGGCCATGGAGCCGAAGGCCGTGCCGAGCGCGGCGGCGACGATGATTCTCCAGTACTGCCGGAATTCCTCCCCCGCGGTGAGCGCCGGGGGCTGCTGGGCGGAAAGGGTCGGGGCGGGGGCGGAGCTCATAAAGTAACCATATCGTTACCGGCGGCGCCGCGCGGCGGCAAGCAAAAATCCCGATCAGCGTCCGAGGCCGCGCCAGTCGGGTCCCGCGGTGGCCCGCGGCCCCCCGGGGGCGATCTCCGTCCACGCACCGGGGGCGAGGCTCGCGCGCTGCGGGAACGGCCGGACCAGGGCCACCTCGACGGGCCGGCGCTCCCCGTTGAAGATCAGGGGGAGGCCGCCGCGCATGGCGACGACCACGGCGGCAGGCGCGTCCAGGGAGAACGCGACCTCGGCGTCGCGGTATGCGGCTAGCCGCCATCCGCCCCGGGCCCGTTCGCCGCGCAACGGCGCGCGGAGCACAAGGCCCGCAGCCTCCGCCGCGACCTCCCCGAACGGATCGGACCGGAGCTCCAGGCGGCGTGCGGTTCCGTCGGGCGAGAGGAGGATCTCGGCGGTCTCGAGCGGAGTCCTCAGGCGCGCGCCCCAGAGCGGGCCCTGCTCGCCGGCCAGCGGTTCGACGCCGACCGCGGGTTCGCGGCCCCGGAAGGGATAGAGGAGGGTGGCGAAGGTCGCGGGCATCTCGCGGACCTTGCGGAACCTCGCGGTGGGGACGGGCCGATGCTCCTGGGGAAGCCAACCGAGCAGGGGCTCGCGCTGCCCCTGCACCACGTCCGCCGCGAGATCCCCGCGTGCAAGCGGGTAGAGGCCGATCTGCACGCCGTCCGGATTCCTGCTGAACACGGCCTGCGTCGCGGCGTCGACCGCCGCTGCCGGAGAGGCCAGGTGGAACAGGGCGTCCGCGGTGTGGAGGCCCGCGCCCTGCAGGGAATCGAGCACCAGGGCGTAAGCCGGACGGAGCAGGATCACCCAGCGGGTGTGGGACACCGAGCGGTCGGGGGTGCCGATCCAGTCCTGGGGGCGCGGCGATTTCGCGGGGTTGTGAAGGCTGCCCTGGTATCCGGCGTCGTACGTGCCTGCGGTGCAGTCGAAGAGCGGGGTCGCGATCCACGGGCTTGGCGCGGGCTGCGCGACCGGCACCGCGCTGGCTCCGCGATGCTGCCACCTGCCGTCGACGATGACGGTGTTGTGAGACGCCGTTCCCACCGTGTAGCGGCGCCAGTCGGAGTGGTCGTAGGAGTAGAGGCCGGCGTCGAAGAGAAGGTTCCTTCCCTGGGCGCTCATCGCCACCTCCAGCATGTCCTCATGTTCGTGGGAGAGCCCTGTCGGCCCGGCCCGGAAGAAGAGGAAGAGGTCCCCGGGATCCCATCCGCTCCTCAGCGCGTAGAAGCCGGCGTAGGGCAGGAAGGTCGAATCGGGAGGGGGCCGGCCCGAGCGGCCGCCGCTTGCGGCCCATTCGAGCAGGGGATCGTCACCGAGTTCGAGCCCGCGGCGCGCCTGCTCGATGGCGCTCACCTGCGGGTTGCTGTCGTTCGTCGGGACGACCGCCCCGCCCTGGTCCATGACCAGGACGAGAGCCTTATACATGTCCAGGATCCGCGCCCGGAGCGCGTCGGGCGTGGGAAGCCGGTTCATGCGCGCGAGTTCCAGGACTCCCCGGAATCCGTTGATCGCGATGACATGGTAGCTGGGGGAAAGCTCGGCCTCCATGCCGTCGGGAAGCACCATGCGGTCGACCTCCCTCATCATCCGATCGAGGGCCAGGCCGCGCCACGCGGGGGCCTCTCGGAGTTCGGGGAAAAGCGTGCCGATCGTGTACAGGCCGAGGCACTCGGAGGAGACCCAGTTGCCGGATCTCTCGGGGCGGCCGAGACCGGCGACCAGGCAGGTGGCGTGGTCGTAGGCGAGCTTCAGGAAGAGCCACTGCGCCTCGGGCGTGAACTCGGGACTCCGCAGAAACCGATAGTAGGCGTACGGCCACGATTTCGCGATCCGCTTCGAGGCCTCGAGCGTCCGCCAAAGGCTGGCCCTGCCTTCGCGCCCGGCCTGGTCGCACCGATTCTTGGCGGCGAAATCGGCGAGCTGCGCGACCCATTCGCGCGCATACTTCTCGTTCCCGGTCCTGACGTAGGCGTCGGCGAGCTTCGCCCAGAACTCGGTGCGGCCGACGACGCACCAGGTCCACTCGTCGGTGAAGTCGGGGCTGCTTCGCGGCGTGGGGTTGAAGTCCCAGTCGAAGTCGCGGCCCATGTCGGCGGAGGCGGGAGGGAAGTTGTAGTAGTAGTTGCGGATGATGTGGGCGCAGACCAGTTCCCCGTCGGGGTCCGTGCGGGCGCCGGGCCCCGCGGGAGGCGGAGGCGCGGCGCGCGCTGACGCATCGAACTCGGGAGAGGGCATGCGCCAGGCTGGCTGACCGGCGCCCCGGCGAAAATCGAGGTAGGCCCGCTTCACGGCGGCGAGGTCGCCGGCCGCGGCGGCGGCCCTGAGGGCCGAGAGCCCCGGCCGGCCGGTATCGATCGCGGCGAGCATTGCGGCGTCGGTGACCACTGGGCCGGGGAGCGCGCTTCGCGCGAGCGCGGCCGGGGCGAACAGGAGAAGGAGACCCAGCGCGACCGCCCCCGTCCGTGACGCCGGACGGCGCTGGCGGGGGGGCTGGATCTGCGGGCGGGGCATCGCGGGAGGGGCGGCGGGGAGGGGCGCCCCTCCCCGGGTGTCGGAAGCTACGCCGGCGGGCCACGGTTGACAAGGGCATACATAAGTAAATAAACAGTGAGTGAAATCTAACCCCATGAACATCCCCCCAAGACAGCATCTCCACCTCGCCCTGGCCGCCACCGTGCTGGGGCTTGTCGTCCCGGCAGGCTGCGTTTCGACCCCCGAGGCCGGTCCCCAGGCCGCCGCGCCCGCCGGCCGGGCGGCCGCGGCTCCGTCCGGGATCAGCAAGGACACGCCCACCTGGGTCGTCTTCCCCGACCGCAAGGACCTTCCCCGGAGCGACGCGATCATCCGCGATCCGACGTTCCGCCTGGCTGTGCCGGTCAAGCAGACGAAGCCGGATGTCTCCGCCGCGTGCCCCGCCGGGAAATACACCGCCTGGGTGATGTTCGTCGTGGAGGCCGACGGCTCGGTCGGCGACGCCGTTGTTGTTGAAAGTTCCGGACAGCGGGCGGTCGACAACGCGTGCATCGAGTGCGTCAGAAAGTGGCGCTTCCGCCCGGGCATGTTCCGCGGCGAGCCGATCCCGACAGCGACGGAGGTGCCCTTCGACGTCCTGGTCGCGGTGAACTACCGCAGCGAACCGGGCATCGAGTGACGGCCCGCGGATTCTTCAGCGCCCGGGGTCGCCTCCCGGGCGCGCGATTCGCGTCCGGAGCAGGAGGAGGGCCTTTCTGGCTTCGGGAAAGTCGGGCTTCAGGCGGAGGGCCTCCTCGAGGCGGCCGACGGCGTCGGCGGGCCTGCCCTGCTCCGCGAGCGCCGAGGCCCAGTTGAAATAGGCCTCGGGAAAATCCGGCCGCAGCCGGATTGCCTGCTCATAGCGGCGGCAGGCCTCGTCGAGAACCTTGGAGTCGGCGAGGGCATTGCCCCAGTTGTAATAGGCTTCGGGAAAATCGGGTTTGAGCCTCACGGCCTCGCGGAAGCAATCCAGAGCCTCGGCGGGCTCCCCGGTGCGGCTCAGGACCACGGCCAGGTCGTTGTGCGCCTCGGCGAAGCGGGGGTCGAGGCGGATCGCCTCGCGGTAGCAGGCTTCCGCCTCCGGGGCGCCTCCGGAGCGAAGGAGGAGGTTGCCGAGGTTGCAGCGGATGGGGGCCGACCCGGGATCGAGGCGCGCCGCTTCGCGGGCATGGGCGAGGGCCTCCGGCCCCCGGCCGAGGCGCGCGAGCACCAGCGCCAGATTGTCGTGGGCGAGGGCGAACCCAGGCCGCAGGCGGACCGCCTCGAGGTACTGGGCGGCGGCCTCCCCCGGACGGCCCTGCTGGGCCAGGAGCCGGGCGAGATTGTACCGGGCGTCGGCGTTCCCGGGGCGCTTCGCCACGGTGTCGTCCCAGAGGGACAGCGCGCTGCGATAGTCGGCGTTGCGCGCGGCGGTCGCCGCGCCGAGGGCCGCCGCCGCGGCGAGGCTGCAGGCAAGGCACCAGCGGAGTGGATGTTTGGATACGCGGGAGAGGAGGGCGTGGAGGCCGCACCCCGCGGCGGCGATCACGGCGGCGAGCGGAAGGTACATGCGGTGCTCGGCGGCCGTCTGGGTCGCCACCGGCACGATGCTGGAGGTGGGCGCCAGGATGGCAAAGAAGCAGAGGCCGGCGAAGCCGAGGGCGCGCGGGCCGGGCTCCGGCGACCGGAAGGCCAGGAGCGCCACGAACAGGAGAGACGCCACGGCGAGAAACGCCGGCACGATCACCGCGGGCGGGGCCGCGAGGTCGACGCCGTAGTCGAAGACGAGCGGGAACGGCAGCAGCGACAGCCTCAGGTAGCGGAGGACGGCGGGGGCCTGGACGAGGGCGTAGCGCCACCACGGCACCGCCGTGCCGAAACCCGCCGTGCCGCCGCGGCTGTCCGTGGAGGCAATCAGGGCCGCGAGGAGCAGCCAGGTCGCGGCCAGGGAGACATAGGTGCCCCGGTGGCGGCGCCAGGCGGCCCGGAAGCCGCCCGAAAGAAAGGTCCGGTCGTACAGGAGCACGACGACCGGCGCGGCGGCCATCACCTCCTTCGCGGCCATCCCGAGCGCGCAGGCCGCGACACTGAGAACCTTCCATCGCGCGGCGCAGCCGGGAGGGAGCCCCGGCTCGGCGGAGCGGGCGAACGCGTACAGCGTCAGGAGGAAAAGGAGCGCCATGAGCGACTCCGCCCGCTGCACGACGTAGGTCACCGCCCCTGTCTGCAGCGGATGCACGGCCCAGAGCAGCGCGGCGCAGAATGCGAGGGCAGCCGCCTCCGGCGGCTCGCGGCCGAGACCCTCAAGCGTGCGGCGCGTCAGGCCGTAAAGAAGCAGCGCGGCGAGCACGTGGATGAGTAGGTTGGCGGCATGATAGCCCCACACCGCGGTGCCCCCGAACGCAAAGTTCAACGCGAAGGAGGCCGTCACCAGGGGGCGCCCGCTCGTCGTGAGGCCCGGGACGGCTCCAGGCGCCAGGAGCGGCCACGGGGGCCAGAGGCTCCGGAGGGCGGGGTTGTCGACGATCGAGGGGACGTCGTCAAAGACAAAGGGCCCACCGAGGCTGTTCGCGTAGGCGAGCAGCGCAGCCGCGGCGATCGCCAGGCCGGGCGCGACGGCTCGCGGCGGGCGCCCTGCAGGCGGGATTTCCATGCGGCGCAGCATGGCCCGGGCCCCCGGCGCGGCAAGGAATTTGGAGGGGCGGGACCGGATAACCACAGGCGGTCCCGGCGGTGCGGGCGGAGTCATGAAGGAACGTACTAGTTAGTTACTTTTGTGTTGACAGGACCGGTGCCAGGGCGGATTTTCCGCCCAAGGTACATCACAGGCTGCGCATGCCCATCGCCGCCGAAAGCAAACCCCCAAAACACTAGCAAAATGAAAACCGTCGGAAAAATCTCCCTCCTGTTCGGAAGGCTCCGCCAAGGGATGGCGTTCGGCCTCCTCGTCCTGGCTTGCATAGCCGCGCCGGCGGCGCTGCAGGCGGCAGGCGACTCCGGAATCATCTCCGGGCGCGTGACCAACAAGGCGACCGGCGACGCGCTTGCCAACGTCGTTGTCACGGTCCTCAACGAGAACATCAGCGTCGTCACCCAGCGCGACGGCTCCTATGCGATATCCGTGCCCGCCGGCGTGCACACGCTGGAGTTCAGCTACACCGGCCTCGACACCACCAAGGTCAACCTCAAGGTCGAGGCGGGCGAGTCGGCGGTCAAGGACTTGGCGATGAGCGCCGAGGTCTACAAGATGGAGAAGTACGTCGTGAAGGGCGTGCGCGAAGGCAACGCCGCCGCGATCCAGGAGCAGCGCTTCTCGACAAATCCCAAGGTCGTCGCCGCCGCGGATGCGTGGGGCATGGCCGCCGCCAACCCGGGCGAGCTTGTCCAGCGCCTCCCGTCGATCTCGGTCGACACCGAGGGCTCCGAGGTCCGCACGATCTATGTGCGCGGTCTTGATCCGAACTTCATTTCCGTCCAGGTCGACGGCAACTCGATCGCGACCTCGGGCGGTTCCGGCAACGCGACCCGCAAGCTCCAGATGGAGATGATGGGCATGGGCAACGTCGAGACCGTCGAGGTGATCAAGGCTCCGACCCCGGATCGCGACGCGAACGCGGTGGGCGGCTACGTCAACCTCGTCACCCGGCGCGGCTATGACGTGCGCGACCGGCGCATCGAGATCACCGGCGGCATCATGGGCCGCTTCAGGAACTCCGACGAGTTCCCCTCCAAGGACCAGCTCTTCCGGAATCTTGACGTCGTCGGCTTCCGCTATGTCGACTCGCTGAGCGTCTTCGGCGGCAAGCACAACCTCGGCATCGCGGTCAACGCCGACAGCCGGCGCAACGCCACCACCCAGGACGAGGCGGGCGGCAACGCGGTGTTCAGCACGGCGATGAACATCACTAAGTTCGGCGTCGACAATGCCTTCCCGACCGGCTACGGCGCGGGCTACTACTGGTACAAGCAGATCTCCCAGAACATGGGGCTCGCCCTCGACTACAAGCTCAACCCGAACGGCAGCTTCCTCTATTTCCGGTCGACCTACAACCACGCGACGTTCGACCAGCGCTACGAGCGATGGGGCATCTACTCCCCGACGACCAACACGCTGTTCACGTCGAACACGACCCCGCAGTATATCGAGACCGTTTCGACGGGAGTGAGCGGCTCCTACGCGTATTCGATGACCGGCCAGATGCCGAAAAAGTCTGTCAACTACAACATCAACACCGGCACCTCGCTGAAGCTCTTCAACAACACGGCGCAGCTCGACATCGACTACAACCATTCCTACGCCCTGATCTGGTATCCGGGCAGCGACCAGATCACCTCCCGCGATTCCACGATCGGCTTCAACATCGACTACCGCGGCCAGGACAAGTACTGGCCGGTGCTGACGCAGACCTACGGAGCCGACTGGACCAAGGCCTCGAGCTACACGCCCTATCAGGAGATCCGCAGCTCGTACTACACGCCGAATTGCCTGAGTGCACTGAAGATCGACTTCAAGAAGAACCTGGGCCTGCGGTATCCGACCTACCTGAAGGTGGGCATGAAATACAGCGTGGATAACCGTTCTCAGAATCCGCAGAGCTGGACGGCCTCGAGCTGGACCGGAACCAGCGCCGGCATCACCGGCATCGGCAACTGGACCACGTCCAGCACCAAGATCGGCATGGGCCACTACGGCCCGGTTCCGTTCACCGGCGTCCCGGGAACAGGCAGGAGCGACGATATCGGCGCCTCGGGCTACATGGCGATGACCGCATCCGACGCCTACAACGCTATCGTCAACTCGACCGCCAACGACGCGAGCATGAAGGAGCGGATCTACGCCACCTATCTGATGGGCAATTCGAAGATCAAGAAGCTGACCGTCATCGGCGGCGCCCGCATCGAGCGGACCGACACCTACGCCACGGCCTGGGTCAACCAGCTCACCTCGAGCAACGCCTACAGCTCCTCGCTCTCGATCGCGGAAAACATCGCCCGGGCCAAGTCGCGGTTCACCGAGCAGACGAACTCGAAGGGCCGCTATACCCGCGTGCATCCTTCCCTGCAGGCCACCTATGAGGTGCTCCCCGGCCTCTTGGTCCGCGGCAGCTACACGACCTCGATCTCGCGTCCGGCCGTGGCCAGCCAGCTGCCGATCACGACGGTCAGCGATACGGCGGAGACTGTTGTCCAGGGCAATCCCGAGCTGAAGCCGTACACCTCACGGAATCTCGACCTCGGAATTGAGAAATACTTCGAGCCGGTCGGCCAGTTCTCCGTGGGCTTCTTCCACAAGAAGATCAACAACTACATCGCCAGCACGTCGCTCGGCGAAATCGGCTCGGGGACAGACAACGGCTTCGGCGGCCTCTACGAAGGCTACAGCCTGACCAAGCCGATGAACATCGGCACGGCTTACATCGAGGGCTGGGAGTTTGCCTACCAGCAGCAGTTCACCTTCCTGCCCGGCTTCTGGAAGGGGTTCGGCGTCCAGGCCAACGAGACGATACTCAAGTCGGAAGGCGACTTCGGCAACATCTACGGCGTCGCGAAAAAGGGCCCGCTGACCGGCCTCAGCCCCCATCAGTACAACCTGGGACTGTTCTACACCCGGAACGGCTGGGATTTCCGCCTCATGTGCAACATCCGCGGGCGCTATCCCACCAACTACAGCTACACCAACTGGATCAACACCCGGTACCGGGCGCGGTGGACCCGAGTCGACTTCAAGGCCCAGTATTCATTCAAGCAGCACTACACCGTTTTCCTGAGCATCGACAATCTCACGAACTCCGCGAACTGGACCTACCAGATCTGCGGGCGCGACACACTGTCCTACTTCCAGGGGATTGGCGTGGCAACGGGTATCACGATCAAGCTATAGCAGCCAGGTCAGCCCGCTGCGCCTCCTCCTGAGGGGGTCTCTGAGGGGGGGCGCAGCGCAACCCTGGTCTTGGTGTCTGGTTGCGAGTCGGATCGGCCCATCGGGCCGATCCGACTCGTTTTTGGCCGGGACCTCGCCAGTTGGAGAAAGACCCACCCCTGCCGCCCATGAAGAACCCATCCCTGTTCGCGCTGTTCGCTATCGTCATCCCCCTCGGCGGCGCTTGTGCCGCCCGGGCGGCGGAGGCGGCTCCCCAGCCCTGGGCCGCCGATTCCGCTAGGCTCACGGAACTCAGGCAGAAGGGGGACGCCGCAGCGAAGGCCGGAAGCTTGAAGGGGATGGACGCATGGAGGGAGTACATTACGGCCATGGATGCCGCCGCCGCCGCGCATCCCTCGGAGGATATGGTTTCCTGCGCGGCGGGCTATCTGGCGCGTGTGAGGGGCAGCGATCCGGCACGCGAGAAGGATGTGCTTCAGCACTTCGCGCAGAGCCCGAACCGTTCGATCCGGGAGATGGCCGCTTCTTGGCTGGAACGGCTGGCGAGACCGCTCGATCTCGTTTTTACCGCGGCCGACGGCCGACTCGTGGACCTGAAGACCTTGCGCGGCAGGGTGGTGCTGCTCGACTTCTGGGCCACTTGGTGCGGGCCCTGCAAGGCCGAGCTTCCGAACGTCATCGCCAACTATCGGAAGTATCACGACATGGGCTTCGAAATCGTGGGCATCTCCCTCGATCGGGCCGATGCGCGGCAGCAGCTTGTCGATTTCGTGCAATCCCACGGGATGCCCTGGCCGCAGTATTACGACGGCAAGGGATGGAAGAACGACATCGCAACCGCCTTTGCGATCCAGGTCATCCCCGCCATGTTCCTGATCGACCAACGGGGGATGATCGCCTCGACCAGCGTTGCCGGGGACCGGCTCGAGCCGGAGATCCGCCGACTTCTCAAGCTGTAGCGTCCCCGCGCCGCGCCATGCCGGATCGGAAAAAACCATGAACAAGCCGTCGCTCGGTTCGCTTCTGGTGGGGCTCATCCCCTTTATTGGGATGTGCTTCTCGGTGCCGCTTTGGGACCGGGCGACGCCCGTGATTCTGGGCCTGCCCTTCAATATGTTCTGGCTTCTGGCATGGATCGTGGCGACGCCGGCGCTGATGGCCATCGCCTACAGGCTGGAGAAACGCCGATGACTCCCGCCGGCGCAGCCATCGCAGTCATCCTCGGGATCGTCGGGATAGGATCCCTGATCGGCTTCAACGCGGGATGGAGGCACCGGCTGAACCTGGAGGAATGGGTCGTCGCGGGCAGGGGTTTCGGGCTGATCCTCGTGTGGATCCTGACGGCGGGCGAGGTCTTCACGGCCTTCGCCGTCCTCGGGCTCAGCGGGTGGACCTACTCCCGCGGCGCGCCGGTGCTCTACGTGTTGGCCTACATGACGCTCGGTCCGGTCCTGAGCTTCTACCTCCTTCCGCCGATCTGGGAACTCGGGCGGAAGTACGGGCTCCAGACCGAGACGGATTTCTTCGCGCAGCGATACGGCAGCCGGCTGCTCGCAGCCTGCGTGACGCTGGTGGGCGTCTTCTCACTGATCCTCTACCTGCAGCTCCAGCTTGCCGGGTTGGGAATCATTGTCAGCGTTTGCAGCTTCGGGCAGATCGGACGCATGCCGGCGATGCTCGTCTCGGCGGCCCTCGTGGCGGGCTTTGTATTCACAAGTGGCGTGCGCGGGATCGCCGCGGTGAGCGTCCTGAAGGACCTCCTCCTGGTCGTCGCCGCCTGCGTGATCGGCTTCGGGCTCCCCTATATCCATTTCGGAGGGATCGGCCCGATGATGGCGGCGGTCGCCCAGGCGAAGCCGGGGCATCTCGTCATGCCGGGTTCCACGGCCACTCTGGGGCATTCCTGGTACATTTCGGCAGTGCTGCTGAGCATGCTCAGTTTTGCCTGGCCGCACATGTTCGGGAGCATTTTCACGGCGAAGAGCGGCGACACCCTGCGCCGGAACGCGGTGATCATGCCGCTCTACGTCGTGCCGCTGATGCTGATCATCTTCGCCGGCTGTGCCGCGATCCTCGTGGCGCCGGGCCTCGCCAACGGCGACCTCGCGCTGCTGACGGCGGTCAGGAAGACCTTTCCCCCGTGGTTCCTCGGGGTGATCGGCGGCGCGGGCGCGCTCACCGCGATGGTGCCCGCCGCCATCCAGATCCTCACCGCATCCGCACTCCTGGCCAAGAATCTCTACCGCCCGATCCTCTCGCCCGGCATGACTGACCAGCAGGTGGCGCGCGTCGCGCAGATCGCCGTCGTGGTGTTCACCATCCTCGCGCTCGGGCTTGCGGCAAGCAGCTCGAAGACGCTCGTGGCAATGCTGCTCATGGCCTACGCCGGGATCGGGCAGTTCGTGCCGGGCATCGTCTTCGGGATCTACTGGAAGCGGGTCACGAGCACCGGCGTGATCTCCGGGCTCGCCGCGGGAATCGGGATCGCGGCGCTCCTGATCCTCACCGACCACGATCCCTTCCATGGCCTGAACGCCGGGTTCATCGCCCTCGCCGCGAACTTTGCGGTGACGGTGGCGGTCAGCCTCCTCACCCCGCCGCAGCGCAGCGGGTTTGCAGAAGCCGAGTAGGCCTCCTCGATCCCGCGCATCTCCTCCGGCTTCACGCGGCGCGGATGGCGCGGGGGCGGCACAACCGGCTCAGCGGCCCGAAAGGATACGGGAGCAGAGACCGAGCTTCCCGCGGACGTCGTCCAGATCGCGGAGTTCGCGGCCGAAGAACGGCGCGGCGCCCGCGTTTTCGACGAGGGCTGCGGCGGCCGTGACGTCGATCGAAAGGGAGGCCAGGGCCTCGGGCGTCGGAGAGGCTCCGCAGGCGTCCAGCCTTGCGGCGAGCGCGGAGATTCGCTGATCGTAGTCCCCGCCGATGGCGGCGGCTTTCCCGGCTGCGGGATCCGACTCCTCGAATCCGCCGCTGGCAATCAAGTTGCGCGCGGAATCGCCCTGCGTCAGGACGACATCGTCGAACCAGGCGGCGCCCTTGGGCTGCTGGAATTCAATCACGACCTGGGCGGTCTTCACGGGGCGCCGGGGCGTGATGGCGATCGACGCCTCTTCCCATCCGTGGGTGCCAGGGGCGAATGTCGCGGTGTGAACCTCGGGCCACTGGCCGTCCTGATAGTCCAGGTAGAGGTGCACGCAATAAGTGTTGGCTTGGCGCGCGTCGAAATGGGCGCGGCGCTTCGCCAGGTCGCCAAGATCGACGGGGGCGGAGGACGGAACGTCCTTGGCCATGCTCGAGACCTTGAGAACAATTCGCTCAGGTGCGGATTGGCCGAGATTCACGAGCTGGGCGGCTCCCTTGCGTTCAAAGAGCTGGTTCTTGGAGCGCCGGATCAGGATGACACCTCCCTCCGTCTTCAGGCTGCCCGACCCGGACCGGGCGACCGTCCGGTCCAGCGACCAGCCGTGGCAGAAGTCCTCCCACGCTTTCTGGGGTTGGCGCAGGGCGCCCTCGCGGTCGAGGGCGCGTTGGATGAGCTGGGTCTGGAGGCAGGCGCGGCTGCGCTCGAGAAGGTTGCGGACGATCGTGGCCCCGTTCGCGAGCTGGATGAGGGCGGGGCCCTCCGCCGTGGCGAAGACCAGCCGCCCATCCGCCAGAATGGAGGACAGCACGGTCTCGTTGAATTCGTCAAAGACGATCGTGTCCCTCGCGATCCCGAGTTCGGCCGCGGGGCAGGTCACGGACTCCCGCCTGCCCGAGTCGACGAAAAAGTAGATTCCTTCCCTGGCGCTCGCGCCATACCTGACAATCCGGGGGGCTGTGCTGGCGGAGCGGCCGGTGATCGTCTCCACCGTGGCGATGGGGCGCCGGAATTCCTTCAGCTTGCCCCCCCGCCCGAGCTCATGCACCACGTAATCGGAGTCCTCGGAGACGGGGGCCGGAGAGGGGGCCGAGGCGAGCGTCGCGAGCGTCGCCTCGGCGCGCCCAGCCTTGATCATCGCCTTCACGAGCGGAATGTATTTCCTGAAGACCCAACGTTGATGGTCGTAGACATCCGGGCGGTGGTCGTAACGGGAATACTCGCCCATGAGCCAGCTGGTGCTGCTGATGTAGCCGAAGAAGACGATTCCGTTGAACTGCTTGTTCTTCAGGTAGGCCGCAGTCTCGCCCGGCGACAGGTGCTGCATGGTGAACTCGCCGAGAATCCCCCGAAGACCCTTGCGACGGGCCGTCCTGGCGAAGTCGATGGAGAAGGGGAACCCCTCGTAGCCGAAGAAGTCGATCAGGGGCAGGAATTCGTCGGGAGCGCCGTTGGTGGCGATGCCCAGGCCCTGCGGATTGAAGCTCCGGCTCAGCGACTCCATGAAGGCCTTGGGGACCCGGTAGGCATTGTCCAGGGCGATGCCGCCCCGGGAGATGCCACTGGTCTTGAACCAGCCGATGTAGGAATCCTCGACCGCCTTGACCAGCGGGTTGTCGGAGGAAAGGTCCATGGTGCCGCCGACCTTGTAGATGGAGTCGGGCCGGTAGACGATTTTGGCGTACGTCGAGAGGCCCTTCACCCCGTAGAGCTTCTCGAACATGGCGTCAAAGGCCAGATGGGAGGCGCGCTCCTTGTCGGGCATCTGGCTGAAATCCCAGTCGCCCTCGGTGCCCGAAGGGCTGTCCTTGCCGTTGAGGTTGGTCTCGACGATCGTATTCCAGTACTTGAAGACTGTGAGGTCGAGGCGCCTGACGGCGCGCAGGTTGTCCCACGTCCAGCAGATGTCGTAGCCCAGCTCGCTGACATCGCGGATGTAGTCCGATGGGTTTTCGCAGGCCATGCCGATGCCCCCCCGCCAGCCGGAGAAGTTCCGCGGCGGGGCGGGGGAATCCGGGGCCCCGGCGAAGGCCAGGGCGCAGGCGAATGCGGCCGCGAGGACGGCGGCCGGCGCCCGGCTCGGGCGGGCGCTCGTGCGGATCGTGAGGGGGGGCGTCTTCGTTCTCATGGATTCTGGCCCTCGGCCCCCCGGGGGCAAGAGTCCGGGGCGGGCGGAGCAATATCGAAGTAACTAAAAGGATACTAAATCCCCGATCCGGTGCAATCCCAAAATCGGCGCCGCGCGCCGCGCCCGGCGGCTGCGGAGGATCCTCTCCGCCCGCCAGATGAACCAAATGGTTACCCAGTGTTGACAGCGCGGCGGTGAAGGGCTTGTGTTCCCGGTGTGGCGGCGCCGCCGCACCGCTCCCCGCATCCCCCATGCACCGACAAGCAACCCCCCTTCGCTTCATCCTCGCGTTCTCGGCCGCCCAGCTCGCCGGCGCCTCCCGCGCCGCGCTGGCGGTCGCGCCGGTTCCCTCCGTCGCCGGCGCCTCCCGCGTCGCGACGGTGCAGGTGCGCGTCGCGCCCGACCATCCCGACTGGACCTACGCCCTGGGCGAGCGGGTGAAGTTCACCGTCAAGGTCGTCGCGGACAACGAGCCCCTCCCCGGCGCGGTGGTCCACTTCTCGGTCGGGCCTGAGGCGTATCCGGCGAGGGAGGCCGACGCCGAGGTGCCGGCCGGGGGCCTCGTCGTCGAGGCCGCCGGGTTGACCGTGCCCGGCTTTATCCGCTGCAGCGTCTCCTGCGAGGTGGCAGGGCGGCGCTACCGCGGCCTGGCGACCGCGGGCTATGTGCCTGGCGAGATCAGGCCCACCCAGACGGAGCCCGCCGATTTCGACGCCTTCTGGCAGGCCGGCAAGGAGGCGCTGGCGGCAATCCCGATGGAGCCCCAGCTCACTCTCTGGCCCGAGCAGTGCACGCCCCTGCTGGACGTTTACCACGTGCGGTTCCAGAACATCGGCGCCGGTTCCGCAAAGGTCTCGAAGCTCTATGGAGTCCTCTGCGTTCCCAAGGGCCGCGGCCCCTTCCCGGCGGTCCTCCGGATCCCGGGCGCCGGCGTCCGCCCGTATTTCGGCGAGAAGGAGATCGCGGCGCGCGGGATCATCACGCTCGTCATCGGCATCCATGGGATTCCGGTCAACCTGCCCCAGGAGATGTATGATCAGCTGGCAGTGGCCGGTCTCTCCGGATACCCGTTCTTCAATCTCGCCGACCGCGGGGCGTACTACTACCGCCGCGTCGTGCTCGGGTGCCTGCGCGCGAACGACTTTCTTTGCTCGCTTTCCCAGTTCGACGGCAGGAACCTCATCGTGGTGGGCAGCAGCCAGGGGGGCTTCCTCGCGCTTGCCACCGCGGCGCTCGATCCCCGCGTCAGGGCGGCGGATGTCTTGCATCCCGCTTTCTGCGACGTCACCGGCTACCTCCACGGCCGCGCCGGCGGATGGCCCCATATGTTCAGGCCGGACAGGGACGGCGGGCCGAACCCGCATGCGACGCCGCAGGAGATCGCCGTCACGGGCTACTACGACGGTGTCAATTTCGCCCGCCGCGTGAAGATCCCCTGCCACTTCGACTTCGGCTACAACGACGAGACTTGTCCCCCGACGTCGATGTTCGCCGCCTACAACGTCATCACCGCCCCGAAAACCCTGACACTCGCCCTCGAACTCGGCCACGGAATCAGCCCCGAACAGACCGAGGCGACCGCGAACTGGGTCGTGGAGACGGCTGGCGCCAAGGGCAGGCCGTGAGTCCTGCCGCCGGGGATCATCATGCCTTGCGGCATGTGTGGTCCCGGAGCGCCCGGGGCCGGCGCGTTTCCGGGAGAGGCTCCGGAGAGACTGCCGTGCCCGCCCGCCTGCTGCCGCGACGACTCTCATGAATACCACCGACATCCGCCGGCTTCTCCTTCCTCTTGGAGGATCCCTGTTGCTTGCCATGCAGATCGCCGCGGCGGAGTCCCCGGCGCTGCCTCCGCCTCCCGCCGGCCCGGAGGAGGTCGCAAGGCTGCTCCGATCGACCGAATTCGTGCGCAATCTCGACGAGCGCGCCCTGGTGAGGCTCGTGCCGGCCCAGTCCGGGCTGTCATTCGTCGGCTGCCCGAACTGCGCCCAGGGCTCCCAGGAGGGGCAGCTCATCTGGGATACGAAAGCCCCCGATGAATTGCACTGCAGATACTGCGGGCACCGCTACCCGAGCGCCCAGTACCCGATGAACGCGGTTGAGACCGTGCACACGCCCGCGGGAGGCGTAGCCCGGTATCCGTACTGGGCCAATGCGCAGGGCTACCGCCACTATTTTCAGGCGAAGCGCGACTCTGCCGTGAGCATCTACCTCGCCGAGCGCATTCCGGAGCTTGCGCGGCTCTACCTGGCGACGGGCGATGAGTCCTGCGCCCGTCGCGCGGTGGCGCTGATCGACCGCTTTGCCCAAGTCTTCCCGGGCTGGTGCTACCACTACGACTTTCCTTTCCAGCAGAAACAGATCTACGACGGCGTCGTCGCCCCGAAGGATTTCCGCCCGGGCTACCGGACCTCGCGCTGGAGCCGGTGGGCGTTCGGCGACGTCCCCCTGCCGCTGGTGCAGGCCTACGACTGGACCCGGGGCAGCCCGGCGTACCGGGATCTCTCCCGCGCGGAAGGCGTCGACGTCGCGGCGCGGATCGAGAGGAACCTCTTCCGCCCCGCCAGCGAGCAGGTGCTCGCCAACCCGGAGATCTTCTCCAACATGAGCCCGATCGCCTGGCGCTCGCTGGTCATCACCGGACGCGTGATCGGGGAGCCGCGCTACGTGCACGAGGTGGTGCGCCGGCTCCGCCGATTCATGGAAATCGAGTTCTTCTACGACGGATCGTGGCACGAGAGCGCAGCCTACGGGCAGATGACCGTTTCCGGGGTCGAGGAGGTGCTGGCCGTGCTGAACGGGTACAGCGATCCCGAGGGATATCGGGATCCGGAGGGCGGCGGGCGCTTCGACCGCCTCGACCTGGCCCGGGAGTTTCCCTCGCTCAGGCGGGCTCGGGCGGCGGTCACGAAGATGCGGTTCCCCGACGGCCGGCTGATCCCGATCGGCGACACCAAAGGCGGAACCGGAGGCGCCCACGATTCCTTTGCCCCGTTCATCCTGCCCGGGCACGGGATCGCCTGCCTCGGAGGCGGGAGCGGCGCGGGCCAGATCCAGCTGGCGGTGACCTGGGGCGGCGGTTATGGGCACAGCCATGCGGACGTCCTCGGCGTCCTCCTCCTGGCTCACGGGCGCGAGATGCTGTCGGACCTCGGCTATACGCACACGGCCTACAGAGGGTGGACGCAGTCGACGGTGGCGCACAACACCGTGGTGATCGACAGGAGGAACCAGCGCTCAAACAACATGGCCCGCGTGCCGTCCGATGGAAGCCTCCGCCGCTTCGACACGAAGGACCCCCGCGTCCAGGTTATCAGCGTGGACGCGCCCCGCGCCTATCCGGACCTGGCGAAGACCTACCGCCGCACGATTGTCCTCGTGGAGGCGGGCGCCGGCGAGCGGTACGCGGTGGACCTGTTTGAGGTCGAGGGCGGCCGCACCCACGATTACTTCCTCCACGGGGAGACCGGAGGCGCGGATCTGTCGGTCCCGCTCGACTTGAAGCCGCTCGCCACGCTGCTTCCCGACGACTACAAATGGAGGAAGCCTCGGAACGAGGGCGAGCTCGAGCGGTCGGCGGAGACGAATTTCGCCTATGGATTTCTCCGGAACCTGCAGACGGCGGACCTGAGGGCGGGCGCACCTCTCCTGCTCGTGTTCCGCCCCCGCGGAGGAGCGGGGCCGGGGCTCCGCGTCGCGGTGCTCCCCGAGGAGGGAAGCCGGCTGATCGCCGGCGAGGATCCCTCGGTCCGCGAGGCCGGAGAGGACGACGCCAAACTCGAAAAGCACCTGCGCCCGTTCTTCGCGATCCGCCACGAGGCGGGAGATGGGCGCAGCGTCTTCGCCGCGGTGGTCGAGCCGTTCGCCTCGTCGCCGTTCCTGTCGTCGGTGGAAAGGCTCCCCGCGACGGGGGCCTCCCTGGCGCTTCGCGTCAGGATCGGGGATCGGGAAGATCTGGTCGTGATCGGGGCCGCCTCGCCGGCGGCCATCGAGGCCGGCGGTCTGCGCGCGGCCTACCGGGGAGAGATCGGCGTCCTCTCGGTCCGCAACGGGGCGGTGGAGCACGCCTATTCGCTGGGCGAGGGGGGCTGGGCTTGCGGCGCGTTCAGGCTGGATTCGAAGGGGCCTTGCAGCCGGCCGCTCAGCGCTGCCGAACCGGGTGCGTTGATCGTCGGGGGCGGCCCGGCGCCGGCGCCCGAGGCCGGATCGATCGTGCGGGTGGTCACGGCCGACGGCTGGGTCTATCCCTACACGGTCGACGCTGCCGAGGCTGCCGCGGCCGGGCTGCGGATCCGGGTGGTGGAGCCCACGGGTTTTATGTTCGACGCGGCAGGACAGATCTTGCGACAGACCGCCTTCCCGCAGCGCGATCATGCGGGGCCTGTCTCGGTCGACTGGATCCCGCGGTGACCCGGGATTTGGGCGGGGCTGCGCTCAACCCGCCGTGGCGAGCCGTACGATGGTCTCGTAGTTGGCCATCGTCCGGGAGGTGATTTCGCGGCCGAACGGGGAGGAGGAGGGGAGCAGGACGAAGCCGCGGCCGGGGCCGGCGGTGCCGTCGCGAAGCGACTGGGCAACCACCTTCTCGAAGGCGCCGGGCTCCATGTTTTCGATGTCGGCGATCTCGAGGTTGCCGAAGAGAACCATGCGTTCGCCGTACAGGCGCTTCACCTCGGCCAGTGCCATGTCGCCCTGCGGCGGAGGCTCGATCGGGTCGAGGGCGTCCACGCCCATCGACTGGATGTGGGGCAGGATCCTGCGCAGGCGGCCGTGGGAGTGGAGGCGGGCGAAGCCGCCGTGCTGCTGGATCATCCGCACCATGGGCAGGGTGTAACGCACCTCGTATTCGGCGTACAGCGCCGGCCGCAGGAAAGGCTCGCTGGCGTACTCCGATCCCACGATCCGCCAGAGGCGCCCCGGAAACTCCCTCGCCGTCTTCTCGGCGACGGCGTAAAGGTGGCGGGCGCATTTCTCGAGGAGCCGGTGGAAGAGGTCCGGCTCGGTCGTGGCGATGATCGTGTAGTCCTCCATGCTGAAGAGCGAGGCGGCCGCGCACAGGGGGTCCTCCATGTTCACCATGACGATGCCCCGGTCCCCAAGGGCCTCGTCCTCAGCCTTCAAGGAGGCGACATCGACCGACTCGGCGAACACCTCGTCGGGCAGGTCGAGGAAGGCTGCCAGATCGTCGGTGTCCTTCAGGAGGTGCTCGATCTCCCAGACCGTGTCGACGCCCGGTTCGCGCTTGGTCAGCGAGGTCAGCATCCGGTGCGGCGCGGCCACCCGGGTGCTCGTCATCCGGCATCCGCCCTCGATCCAGGTGCGGGTCTGGAAGACCTGTCCGCGGGCGGCGGAGGGCGAGCGAGGCGGCTTGCGCATCCGGATCAGGTCGGTGCGCTCCTCGGCGAGCTGGAGCAGCGGCCGCCATGACGGGTCGTTGTAGACGTTGAAGGGGTCGGGATCGCTGGGGTCGGCCTTGAAGCCCCCCACCTCGTAGAGGCTGACGGGAGGCCGGTCCACCGGCTCGCCGCGGAGGGTGGCCATCAGGCGTTCGCGTCGGGTCATGCTCATGGGGAAAAAAAGGGGGCGCCCGCGGAGGCGCGGCGGAATAGAAGTAACTGTTAGGTTACATAATGACGAACCGGCCAGGGCCGTCAAGGATTATGTCGTGCGAGATCTGGGGTTGCCTCCGGCGGGAAAATAGTAACCATATCGTTATATGCCATACGCCCGAGCCTTCTCGACCCTGGGGTGCCCGGAGGCCTCGCCGCAGGAGGCGGCGGCGCTCGCGGAGCGCTTCGGCCTCGATGGCGTGGAGCTGCGGGCTCTGGGCGGGTCGCTCGACCTCCCGGAGTATTTCGCGCGGACGTGGAAGGCGACGGAGGGCCCCATCGGCATCGGCGCCCCGGTGTTGGCGATCGACACGGGCTGGAGGCTGGCCGACGGGTCCGGCGCCGACCGGGCCCGGTTCCTGGATTTCCTCCCGTGGGCGGAGCGCCTCGGGGCGCGCTGGTTGCGCGTCTTCGATGGCGGCAGGGGTATGGGCGGCGAGGGGCTGGACCGGGCGGCCGCCGCCGTGGCCTGGTGGAGGGAGGCGCGCGCGGCCAACGGATGGAAGGCGGACATCATGATCGAGACCCACGATTCGATGCTGGATGCGGCGGCCGTCTGCCGTTTTGCGGCAAAGGCGCCCGGCACCGCTGTCCTCTGGGACGCCTTCAACACCTGGGTGAAGTCGGGCGAGGACCCGGTGGCCACCTGGGCCGCGCTGCGCCGCGAAGGAATCGCCGTGCCCCACCTCCATGTGAAGGACGGCGTCCGCACGCCCCGCGGTGAATACCCGTTCACAATGACGCTGCCCGGGAACGGAGAGTTTCCGATGGGGAGGCTGAAGCCCGCGCTCGAGTCGGATTTCGACGGCGTGCTGAGCCTCGAGTGGGAGGCCGTGTGGCATCCCTATCTTCCTCCGGTCGCGGAGGCGCTGCGGGAGGCGGCGGAAAAGGCCTGGTGGTAGGGCCGTCCTGCCCGAACAGGATTTCAAACCATGAAGAGAATCCGTTGGGCCGATCTGTTTGCCGGATCCGGGATCCAGCGGATGCGCTGAGTCGACCGACTGCCAAAACAGAGGGGAACATGAACAACCGCGCTTCCAAACTCATCGGGATCGGGGCGAGGCATCTCGCCGTGTGCGCCGGCTTCCTTTCGGGGGCGATCTTCGGGTCGCCGTCCGCACCGCCGGATCCGGCGCCGGCAAGCGCCGGCGCGGCGCTCCTCGCCGATTCGCTCCGTCCGCGGCAGGCGGACGTGATTGCGCTGGCCCCGGATGGGAGGCACCTGGCGTACTCGTCGCACGAGGACAACAAGGCGCTCGTGATCATCATGGACCTGGACAAGCCCGGGAAACGGGTTGCCGCGGTGGTGGGGCACGACTGGGGCAGCGGGGCGGAGAAGATCCTTGGGCGGGTGGACCAGCTTCAGTGGGCGGACGGCACTCGATTGGTGGTGAATTCCGGGGGAATCATCTCGGCCGTCGATGCGGACGGCCGGAACGGGAAGACCCTTGTGGATGACCCCGAGTTCGGGGCGCCGCGGCTGATGCCGGAAATCGAAGGGGCTGCGGGCCGCGCCTGGGTGGAGGGGTTCGTGAGGAATGAGATCGAACCGCAAGCGGTCCTTTGTGAGGTGGACGCCCGGTCCGGGGCGAGGTTGTCGACAGTCAAGGCGGACGTCGGGATGCTTCCAGGAGACTGTGTGTTCGACCGTCAGGGGAGGCTGAGACTGCAGCGGCGCCTCAAAGATCCAATGGCGGCGTCGGCAGGGATCCTCTATCGCGGACCGGATGGTTCCGGGCGATGGGCGGACTTCGACGCATGGATCGGCGAGGGGTCGCCGGGATTCCGCGTGACCCAGGAGAACTACAGCGGCCGGCGATCGGTGCCGCTGGGGTTCGACGAGGATCCCGAGATCCTGTATTTCGCATCGAACGCGGTCCGCGACACGTTTGGGATCTACGCGCTGGATCTCAGGAAAAAGAAGATGACAGGGTTCAAGGTGGAAGGACCGGAAGCAGACGTCTGCCTGCCGACGTTCGGGAAGTCGCCGCTCGTGTTTGACCAATCCCGGAAGAAACTGGTCGGCATCCGCGTGCGGACGCTGGAGCTGGGAACCCGGTGGATCGATCCGGAGCTCGGCCGCGTCCAGGAACTGCTCGCAGGGCAGTTCACAAATCGCCAGGTGAGCATCGAGGGATGGGACGATTCGCGGGAGAGGTACCTGGTGAAGGTATCCGGCCGGACGGATCCCGGCCGGTATTTCGTTTATTTCAGCAAAGGCGACCGGCTGCTGGAGTGCGTGAGATGCGCGCCGTGGCTGGAGGGAAGGGAAGTGAGCCGGAAAGAGCCTTTTGCCTTCGTGGGGGCCAACGGCGTGCGGCTGACCGGATGGCTGACGATTCCGCGTGCGCCCAAGGTGGTGCCCCCGCCGCTGCTCGTCGAACTCAAGGACGGCCCTGCAGGGCTGGGCGTGGGGACAACGCCGCTGAACGCCGACATGATGGCGGACATGGGCTTTGTGGTGATCCAGGTGAACTACCGCGGCACTGCGGGCTTCGGCTTGAATCACCAGAATGCGGCCAGGGATGGGGTGGATCGGATCCCCGTGGAAGACGTCCTCTCAACCATCGAGTGGGCGACGAGCCATCACTGGATCGATCCGAAGCGCGTGGCACTCCTTGGGACGGGTTTCGGCGGCTTTGTGGCGCTGCGGGCGCTGGAGATGCACCCGGACCGATTCCGGGCCGTGATCGCCGTCAATCCGCCGGCGGATCTCTCTGTGTGGCTGTCCCAAGATGACAAGGGCGGGCAGAAGACCGACCTGCGCAGCGCAGCGGGCAACTTCGACAAGATGGTTTTGACCCCTGACATGTCCTCCGGAGTCGGCCTTGAGGAGCTGCAGGGGAATCAGGACGCACGAGGGTCCGACCACGCGGACAAACTCGAACTCGAGGCGAGGGATTCGGTGGTCTCATCGGCGATGCTGATGCTCCCGGAGCGGCAGCAGTTCTTCGGCTTCAGGGGGCGGGGGGATATCAAGCGCTTCAAGTCGATCTCGCCGCTGCAGAACGCCGGGTCGGTCACCAAGCCGGTGATGCTCATCGGTCGCCCGACGTTCTTCCTGGGATCGTCGACGGAGATGACCAGAGGCCTCATCGACCTTCGCGGCATTCTGGTGCGGCGTGGTATGGAGGTGGACTACCTGCTCTCCAGGGATGACGGGGCGACTCCGGTTCTCGCGGCGCTGCGCGATGCGCTCACGCGGAGGGAACTCGCGGCCGCGTACGTTCTCGACATGCCTCCGGCCGCGTTCGATTCGTCGAACAGCCTGGTCGCCCTCCGCGGGAGGCTCCTCCGGCGCGGGATCGCAATCGAGGGGCTCTTCGGCGTGCCCGACGCGCAACCCGACAGCATCGGCGGCCTGGCAAGCGCGCTCGAGCGCAGGCACGCCGACGTGGAGTATCTCGAGCTCCCCTTCGAATTCGGGCGCTCTCCGCCGGTCACCGCGCGGATGTGCTCCAAGATCGAGTCCTTCCTGAATGCGAGCGTCTACGACTACGGCGTGCAGATCGGCCGCCCCAAGGTGCTGAAGATGCCGGCCGATGAAGCCGCCCCGAAAGGGGATAATCGTCCCTAGCTGGGGGAATGCGGAGAAAAGCCCCCGCCGCGTCGTTCGGCGTGGGGGGATGCCCGCTCTGCGCCATCGGGACAATGGCGCGCCGTCACGATCTGGCGGCGCGGCCACGCCGGTAGGCGAGGGGCGATAGGCCATAGGCGGTGTGGAACGCGCGGCTGAAGCTGTAGATCGAGGAGAAGCCGCAGATCTCGGCGATCTCGGAGACGCGCTGCGCGCCCAGCCGCAGCAGCCCGCACGCCTTTTCAAGGCGGATCCGCCTGAGGTGGCGGCCGAGGCTCGTGCCGCAGGATTCGCGGAAGCGCTGGCGGAGATGGCTGGGGCTGATGCCCAGCGTGCGCGCGAGCTCCTTGATCCCGAGCGAATCGCGGCTGCGCTGCGCGATCTGGTTCACGCGCATGACCAGGCCCGGCTCAGGGGCGGCGGGATGCGCCCGGACCTCCAGGCGGCGCATCCGCGCGAGGAGCAGCGCGAGCAGGAGGACGGGAAGCTCCGCCCTGCGCTCGGCCTCGTACGCGAGGAGGAGGCTCCGCAGGAGCGAGAGAAGCGGAGGGGTGAGGGAAAAAGGGCGCCCGCGGAGCCCCTCGAGCGCCTCCGAATCGGCCAGCTCGAAGGTGATGAACAGCCAGTGGAGCGCCTCGCGCTCGGGGGCGACGTAGTGATGGAACTGGAACGGGAAGACCAGCAGCCCCGCCCCGGGGGGGAGCCGGATCGCCTTGTCGTCCACGCAGACCGTGACGGCGGTCCGGAGGGGGCAGATGAGGACGAAGCGATGGTGCAGCGCGCGGCCGCGCCGCGGCCGGTTCAGCTCGCCCGCCGCGGTGCGCTGGAAGCACACGACGTTGTCCGGGAGCGGGAGCGGCGCCGCGCGTCGCCCGAAGAGCTGGTGGGGAGGCTGGGGGAGCCGCGAGGCGAGGGCGCGGAGTGACCGGGGTGGAATTGTCATTTATGTTAAAAACTCAATCAATTCTGCCATTTATTGTCGAAACAGCCAGCCTTATTATGGCGCCGGAGAAAGAGGCCGTTCCACGAAAACCCATTCCCTAGATGGTTACCAACCACCTCCTTGAACGCTGCGGATTCGAACATGCGCCCGTCGCCGTCTTCCGGGACAGCGTCGAGGCGTCCTGCGCCGTCGCCGCGGAGATCGCGGCGCTCATCCGCGCGCGCCGCGCCGAGGGGCGCCGGGTCGTCCTGGGCCTGGCCACCGGCTCCACGCCCGTGAGCGTCTACGCCGAGCTCGTGCGCCTCCACCGCGAGGAGGGCCTGAGCTTTGCGAACGTGATCACGTTCAACCTCGACGAGTACTACCCGATGCTCCGGGAGAGCGCGCAGAGCTACCACCAGTTCATGCGCACGCACCTGTTCGACCACGTCGACATCCCCGCGGGCAACTGGCACCTGCCGAGCGGCACGGTGCCGAAGTCGGGAGTCGACGCCCATTGCGCCGCCTACGAGGAGGAGATCCGCGAGGCCGGGGGGATCGACTTCCAGATCCTGGGCATCGGGCGCACCGGGCACATCGGCTTCAACGAGCCCGGCAGCCCGCGCCGGTCGCTTACGCGCCTCGTGACCCTCGACCCGCTGACCCGCCGCGATGCGGCGGGCGACTTCGGCGGCGATGAGCACACGCCCCACCATGCGCTGACCATGGGGGTCCGCACCATCCTCGGTGCGCGCCGCGTCGTGCTCATGGCCTGGGGGCAGCACAAGGCCGACATCATCCGGGCGGCCGTCGAGGGCCAGCCCGACACGCAGGTCACCGCTTCCTTCCTTCAGGAGCACGACAACGCGCTCTTCGTTCTCGACCAGGCCGGCGCGAGCGCCCTCACCCGCTACCGGACGCCTTGGCTGCTCGGTCCGCTCGGCGAGCAGGGACTCCCCTGGGACGAGCGCATGACCCGCCGCGCCATCCTGTGGCTGTCACAGAAACGAGGGAAGCCGATCCTCAAGCTCACCGACGACGACTATAACGAGGCCGGGCTGCAGGACCTGCTCCGGGAATATGGCTCGGCCTACGAGGCCAACCTCGTCGGCTTCTACCAGATGCAGCACACGATCACCGGGAATCCCGGAGGCCGCGACCCGGCCCGCACGCGGCCCGGCGACGCCCCCGTGCGGCCGCTGCGCGCGCCGTCTGCCGCGGTCTTCCCCAAGCGCATCCTGGTCTTCTCGCCCCATGCCGACGACGTCGTTCTCTCGATGGGCGGCACGCTGTGCCGCCTTGTCGACCACGGTCACGAGGTGCACATCGCGAGCGAGGTGACGGGCGCCGGCGCGGTATCGGACGAGGCGCTCTGGCGGGCGCTCGCGTTCGCCTGCGAGGCCGGCCAGATGCCCGGCGAACTTCGCGCGATCTGCGCGGCGCACGAGGAGGGGAGCCCGCTGCCGGCGGCCGGGACGGTGCTCCGCTGGAAGGCGCTCATCCGCCGGATCGAGGCGGTGTCGGCCGCCCGCGTGGCCGGCGTGGGCTCGCAGCGGCTGCATTTCCTGGATCTTCCCTTCTACGAGGCTCCGCAGCGCAAGCGCCGCTACGGCGAGAAGGACGTCGCCCTCGTCCGGGAGCTGCTCGGCAGGGTGCGTCCCCACCTGATCTATGCCGCCGGCGATCTCGACGATCCCCACGGCACTCACCGGCTCTGCCTGCGCGTGCTCCGCGACGCGCTCGCGGCCGCCGCGGAGGCGGGCGAGCCATGGGTGGCCGAGGCCGAGCTCTGGCTCTACCGCGGCGTCTGGGCCGAATGGCCGCTCGACGAGATCGACATGGCCGTGCCGCTCAGCCCGCAGGAGGTGCTGCGCCGCCGCCGCGCCATCTTCAGGCACGAGACGCAGAAGGACCAGGCGCTCCAGCTCGGCAGCGACCGGCGCGATTTCTGGCAGCGCACCGAGGACCGCGGCCGCCGCCTGGCGCAGGCTTACAACGCCCTCGGGCTCGCCGAGTACGAGGCGGTCGAGGCCTTCCGGCGCTGCGCGCCCGCGGAATTCATCCGCTCCGCCGTTTGCTAACCCCGCCCGCTTTCAGAAGCCCCATGAAACTCCACGCCATCGACTGGATCATCGCCAGCGCCTCGCTGCTCATCTGCTTCGTGCCCGCCCTTTTCTTCGGGAGGCGGGCCGGCAAAAACACCGCGGAGTTCTTCGCCTCCGGGAGATCCGTGCCGTGGTGGCTGGCGGGGCTTTCGATGGTGGCGACCACCTTCTCGAGCGACACCCCGAATTGGGTGACCCAGCAGGTGCGCCAGTACGGCGTCGCCGGCAACTGGCAGTGGTGGGCGTTCGTGCTGACGGGCGTGTCGACGGTGTTCTTCTTCGCCAGGCTCTGGCGGCGGTCCGGCGTGATGACCGACCTTGAATTCTACGAGCTTCGTTATTCCGGCAAGGCGGCGTCGGTGGTGCGCGGCTTCCGCGCGATCTACCTGGGGCTTTTCTTCAACTGCTTCATCATGGGCATGGTGACCCTGGCGGCCTGCAAGATCGCCAATATCCTCTTCGGGATGGCCCCGTGGCAGACGATTCTTGTCTGCGGCGTGCTCAACGTCGTCTTCGCGGCGCATTCGGGCCTCTGGGGCGTGCTGGTCATCGACATGGTCCAGTTCTTCATCAAGATGACCGCGGTCGTCGCTGCCGCCTACTTCGGCCTCGTCGAGGTGGCGCGGCGGACCGGGGCGGGGGACAGCGCGGTCGCCGGCCTGCACCGTCTGGTGGGGCTGCTCGGCGGGCAGCAGGTGAGCCTGGGCGCCGGCGGCCAGCCGGTGATGAGCCCGATCGACGGCACCGGCCAGCCGGTCCTCGACATCCTCCCGAACTTCGCGATGGGCGATCTCGCCCTCATGATCTTCATCGTGCCGATCGCGATCGGCTGGTGGGCGAACTGGTACCCCGGCGCAGAGCCGGGCGGCGGCAGCTACATCGCCCAGCGCATGCTCGCCTCCAAGTCCGAGAAGGACTCCCTGGGCGGCACGCTTTTCTTCAACCTGGCCCACTACGTCCTGCGCCCTTGGCCATGGATCATCACGGCGCTCTGCTCGATCATCATCTTCCCCGAACTGAAGGACATCCAGGCGGCGTTCCCGCAGGCCGACCCGAAGCTGATCGGGCACGACAGCGCGTTCCCGGCGATGCTCATGTTCCTGCCCGCGGGATTCGTCGGCCTGATGGTGGGCGGCCTGATCGCGGCCAACTCCTCCACGATCCTGACCCATCTCAACTGGGGGTCGTCGTATCTCGTGCATGACTTCTACCGGCGTTTCATCGCGCCGAACGCCGACGAGCGGCATTGCGTCTGGGTCGGCCGCCTCTGCACCGTCGGGCTTTACCTCGTGGCTGCGCTCCTCAGCACGGTCCTCAACTCCGCCCAGGACGCCTTTGAGGTGCTCATCTCGATCGGCGCGGGCACCGGCCTGCTCTACCTGCTCCGCTGGTTCTGGTGGCGCGTGAACGCCTGGTGCGAGGTCGTTGCGATGGTCAGCTCGTTCGTGGTGAGTGTTGCCTTCCTGATCCTGAGGAGAATGGGCCACCCGCTGCCCTTCGCGCACACCGTGATCGCCTCCGTGGCGTTCACGACAGTCTGCTGGCTGCTCACCGCATTCCTGGCGGCTCCGACCAGCCGCGAGCGCCTGATCGCGTTCTACCGCAAGGTGCATCCGGCCGGTCCGGGCTGGGAGAAGATCCGCCGGGAGGCCGGCGTGACCGAGGCCGAGGCGGCGCTCCATGGCGACCACATGGGCCAGGCGGCTCTCGGATGGGTGGCGGGCTGTGCGACGATCTGGTCCTCCCTCTTCGCGATCGGCAATTTCCTCTACGGGCGCACCGCGAACGGCATCGTCCTCGCGGCGGTCTTCATCGTGAGCGGCACGATGCTGCTCCGCGTGATCAACCGGCTATGGGACAAGCCCGGCGCTGCGCACTCCTGACCTTCCGATGAAGCTGGAAATCCCTCCTCATCTCACGCCCCGGCTCGACCCCGACTTTATCCCCGCCGCGCTCTGGCACCGGGCCTACGACAGGCTCGTCGCCGCCGACCGGCGGTCGCGGCCGTTCGCCCTCGTGCTCGCCCGGGCCGACGGCGGAATCTGCCGCTACGATGGGCGCATGCTTGCCCCGGACCATCCCCAGGCGGCCCTCAACCTGCGCTGTGCCGAGCGCACGCTGAAGTTCCTCCTGTGGCAGAAGGGGGGCTGCCGCGTCCTGGTCGGCGGCGCCGACGAGATCGCCGCGGCGCTCGCCCGGATCTATGCGCCCGAGGGGGCGCGCGCCTTCGACCACGGCTTCATGGGGGAGAAGGTCTTCGGCCGCCCCTTCAGCCTCGAAGCCGCCCCGCTGGACGGGCTCCCCGCCGAGACGACCCAGGGCCTCGCCATCGGGCGCCATCTCCAGGGCTGCCGCATTGGCTTCGACCTCGGGGGCAGCGACCGCAAAGCCGCGGCCGTGATTGACGGGAAGGTCGTCTTCTCCGAGGAGGTGCGGTGGGATCCCTATTTTCAGGGGGACCCTTCGTACCACATCGAGGGAGTGCAGGCCTCGCTCGCGAGCGCGGCGGCGCACCTGCCGCGCGTCGACGCGATCGGCGGGAGCGCCGCCGGGATCTACGTCAACAACGAGGTCCGCGTGGGCTCGCTCTTCCGCGGGGTGCCGCCCGAACTCTTCGAGAAGCATATCCGTCGGATGTTCTTCACGCTCCAGAAACGCTGGGGCGGACTGCCGTTCGAGGTGGCCAACGACGGCGAGGTGACGGCGCTCGCCGGCTCGATGTCGCTCGGCGACCATTCCGTGCTCGGCCTCTCGATGGGCACCAGCCAAGCGGGCGGCTACGTGACGCCCCAGGGTGCAATCACCCCCTGGCTCAACGAGCTCGCCTTCGCCCCGGTGGACTACCGGGAGGGCGCGCCGCGCGACGAATGGTCGGGCGACGCAGGCTGCGGAGTCCAGTATTTCTCCCAGCAGGCGGTGGCCCGGCTCGCGCCGTCAGCGGGCTTCAATTTCCCCGATGCCATGCCGCTTCCCGAGCGACTGGTCGCGGTGCAGCAGGCGATGGCGGCGGGCGATCCCCTCGCCGCGGGCGTCTACGAGACGATCGGCGCCTACCTCGGTTATGCGGTGGCTCACTACGCGCGGTATTACGCGATCCGGCATGTGCTCGTGCTCGGGCGCGTTGCCTCGGGGGCCGGCGGAGAGCTCATCCTGGCGCGCGCGCGCGACGTCCTGGCGGCGGAATTTCCGGAGCTTGTCGGCGCGGTGCGCCTGAGCATGCCTGACGAGAAGAACAAGCGTCATGGCCAGGCCATCGCCGCCGCAAGCCTGCCCGCGCCCCTCCGCGGGCGCTGATCCGAAACCTCCCTTCATCATGAAATTCTCCCAAGCCCAAGCTGACGTCTATCTGCACGCCGGTGCCGCTTCCGCGGAGGCGGCCCTGACGCGCGTCACCCACCTCTGCGTGTCGGCCCACCAAGACGACATCGAGATCATGGCCTATCACGGGATCGCCGAGTGCTTCGGTCGCGTCGACCGCCGCTTCGGCGCGGTCGTCGTCACCAACGGCGCCGGCAGCCCTCGCACGGGCTTGTACGAGAGCATGACCGACGCCGGGATGCAGCTGGTGCGCCGCGACGAGCAGCGCAAGGCCGCCGCGCTTGGCGACTACGAGGTCTGCCTCCAGCTCGCGCACCCGAGCGCCGCTGTGAAGGATCCCCGCAACGAGGCGGTGCGCGGCGACCTCGAAGCCATCTTCACCGCCTGCCGCCCGCAGGTCGTCTACCTGCACAATCCCGCGGACAAGCACGATACCCATGTCGCGGTCATGCTGCGCGCACTCCGGGCGCTGCGCGCGCTCCCGGCCGACCGCCGGCCGGCCAGGGTTCTCGGTTGCGAAGTGTGGCGCGACCTCGACTGGCTCAACGACGACGAAAAACAGGTGCTGGACACAAGCGCCCGGCCCAACCTCGCCGCCTCGCTGCTCGGCGTCTTCGACTCCCAGATCAGCGGCGGCAAGCGCTACGACCTGGCGGCGGTCGCCCGTCGCGTCGCGAACGCGACCTTCCAGGCATCGCATGCCGTCGACAAGGTGACGGCGGCAAACTGGGCCATCGACCTGACCCCGCTGGCAAACGATTCGGACATCCCGGTCGAGAACTTTGTCCTTGGGGCGATCGATCGCTTCCGCGCCGAGGTCCAGGCGCGCCTCCGCCGATTCGCCTGATCCTGCTCCCGCTGAGGCTCCGTTCTCGGGGCGGGCCGCAGCCGCCATTCATCGCTAGGACGATCGCCATGAAAACTGTCCGCCTCCTCCTCGGGGCCGCGCTCGCCGGGCTGTCGGCCGCCGCGGCCTTGTTCGCCGCCGACGCGGCCAAATCCGATGCGGGCCGCAACTACGGCACTGCCTCCTCCGGCGAGGACCAGCAGTTTCTCTACCCGCCGAGCTATGACGAATGCCTCGCAGCCGGCCAGCCCGTCATCCGGCGCAAGGACATCTATCACGGCGCGTGGATCGACCTGAATAAGAACGGACGTCTGGACGTCTACGAGGATCCGTCTCAACCGGTCGAGCGCCGGCTCGACGATCTCATCGCGCAGATGACGGTCGAGGAGAAGACCTGCCAGCTCGCGACGCTCTATGGCTACACCCGCGTCTGCAGGGAATACCTCCCGGCGCCGTCTTGGAGGCAGGCGCTCTGGAAGGACGGGATAGCGAACATCGACGAGCATCTAAACGGGTTTTACTATTTCAGGAAGCAATTGCCCGGGGCCGCATATCTCTGGCCCGCCTCGAAGCACGCATGGGCGCTCAACGAGGTGCAGCGGTTTTTCATCGAGGAGACGCGGCTGGGGATCCCCGTCGATTTCACCGACGAGGGCGTGCGCGGCATCGAGCACGTCCGCTCGACGGACTTCCCCACGCAGCTGGCCCTCGGCGCCACCTGGGATCGCGACCTCGTGCGCGAGATGGGAAGGGTGGCGGGCCGCGAGACGCTTGCGCTCGGCTACACCAACATGTACGGCCCGATCATGGACGTCATGCGCGACGCCCGCTGGGGGCGCTGCGAGGAGTCGTTTGGCGAGTGCCCGTTCCTCGCATCCGAACTCGGCATCCAGCTCTCGCTGGGGGTCCAGGAGAGCCGGGTGGTTTCAACGCTGAAGCATTTCTGCATCTATGCCGACAACAAGGGCGCTCGGGAGAACTTCGCCCGCGCCGATCCGCAATGCGGATGGAGGGAGGCCGAGAGCATCCACCTGTGGGCGTTCGAACGCGTCATCCGCGCCGCCCATCCGCTCGGCGTCATGAGCTCCTACAACGACTTCAACGGCGAACCGGTCCAGTCCAACGCCTACTTCCTGACCGACGTCCTGCGCGGGCGCATGGGCTTCACGGGGTATGTGGTCAGCGACAGTCTCGCCGTCGAGTGGCTTGCCCAGAAGCATCATACCGCGAGGGACCAGAAGGAGGCCGTGCGCCAGGCGATCCTGGCCGGCCTGAACGTGCACACCAACTTCGCACCGCCCGACGAATACATCCTCCCGCTCCGCGAACTCGTCCGCGAGGGCGCGGTGCCCATGGGCGTGCTCGACGCGCGGGTGCGCGACGTGCTGCGGGTCAAGTTCTGGCAGGGCCGCTTCGACGATCCCTACCGGCCGCTTCGCGAGGCCGACGAGGTCGTGCTCAACCCGAAGCATGTCGCCGTCGCGCGCCGGGCGGCGCTCGAATCGGTCGTGCTCATGAAGAACGACAAGGCCCTTCTTCCGCTGGATCCCGCGAAGATCCGGACGATCGCCGTCTGCGGTCCCAACGCCGACGATCCCGGCTACGCCCTCGGCCACTACGGCGCGCTCGACGTTCCGGTCTCCACCGTGCTTGGCGCCCTCAGGGAATACGGGGCGGCGCACGGCATCCGCGTGCTCTACGCCCAGGGCTGCGCGCGGCTCATTCCCGACGAGCTCTCGCAAGAGCTCATGTGGGAGCCCCCGACAGGGGAGCAACGGCAGGAGATCGATGCCGCCGCCGCGCTTGCCCGGGGGGCCGACGTCGCTGTCGTTGTCGTCGGCGACAAGAGTTTCGGTGGCGAGGTCGACGCAACTTCGGGCGAAAACCGGTCGCGCACCTCGCTCAATCTCACCGGACGCCAGGACGACCTGATCCGGGCGGTCGCGGCCACCGGCACGCCGGTGGTGGTCGTCCACATCAGCGGGAGACCGAATGCGCTCAACTGGGCTGCGCGCGTGGCGCCGGCCATCCTCCAGTGCTTTGAGCCCGGGATGGAGGGAGGAAGGGCGGTGGCTGATGTGCTCTTCGGCGGCTACAACCCCGGCGGGAAGCTCTCCTGTACCATGCCCAAGTCGGCGGGCCAGATGAAGCTCAACTTCCCGGCGCTCCCGAGCGCACATGCCGACACGACGCCTCTCTACGAGGCGGCGCCGCTATGGGGCTTCGGGTTTGGCTTGAGCTACACCGATTTCGATTTCTCCGACCTGAGGATCGACTGGCGGGGGAAGACGGAGGGCCGCCGGGCCACGACGGCCGATCTGATCACGGTCTCGTGCCGCGTGCGCAACACCGGCCGGTGCGCGGGCGACGAAGTCGTCCAGCTCTACACTCGCGATGTGGTCAGCTCGGTGATGACCTACGACAAGAACCTCCGCGGATTCGCCCGAGTGCGGCTCGAGCCCGGCGAGAGCCGGGAGGTGTCGTTCACCATCGAGCCCGAGTTCCTCTCCCTGTGGAACGCCAGACACGAACGCGTCGTCGAGCCCGGCCTGTTCCAGGTCATGGTCGGCAACGCCTCCGACGACATCCGGCGCGACGAGCACGGGGCGGCGCTCGATCCGCACCAACGGGGCCTATGGCTCGGCGGCGAGTTCGAGCTGAACTGACGCCCCGTTTCGGCGGGGCGGGAGAAATCCTTCAATGAATATCCTAGTCACAGGCGGATCCGGCTACATCGGGACCCATGCCATCGTCGCCCTGCTTGGCGCGGGACACCAGGTGGTGTGCGCCGACAACCACTGCAACAGCAAACCCGAGGCCCTTCGCAGGGTGGGGGAGATCACCGGAAGGACTTTCCCCTCCTACAAGATCGATCTTTGCGTGCGCCCGGCCCTCGATCGCGTGCTCGATGCCCATCCGGTTGACGCCGCAATCCATTTCGCGGGACTTAAGGCCGTCGGCGAGTCGGTCTCAAAGCCCCTCGCGTATTATGAGAACAACCTGATCTCGACGCTCAACCTCGTCGAGTCTCTCGCTGCGCACGGGTGTTTCCATCTTGTCTTCAGTTCCTCGGCCACGGTTTACGGCGATCCGCGGCCCGAGGATCTTCCTCTAAAGGAATCCGCGCCGCTCTCGGCGACGAATCCCTACGGCCGGACAAAGCTTTTCATCGAGGAGATCCTGCGCGACGTGGCCCGGGCGGAGCCCCGGTGGAAGATCGCGCTGCTGCGCTATTTCAACCCTGTCGGCGCGCATCCCTCCGGCCGGATCGGGGAGGATCCGAACGGGATTCCAAACAACCTGTTTCCGTATATTGCCCAGGTGGCGGTCGGGCGCCTCGCCGAGCTCAAGGTTTTGGGCGGTGATTACCCAACTCCCGACGGCACGGGAGTCCGTGACTTTATCCACGTATGCGACTTGGCCGAAGGGCACGTCCGCGCCGTCGAGTGCATCGGGAAATTGACTGGCGCGGAGCCGGTGAACCTCGGGACCGGGAGGGGATACAGCGTGCTCGAGGCCCTGGGGGCATTCGAGCGGGCTGTCGGGCGGAAGCTGCCCCACAGGATCGTTGACCGCCGTCCCGGGGACGTCCCGGCTTGTTATGCGGATCCCTCAAAAGCGAGGAATCTCCTAAGCTGGTCAGCGCAGCTCGATCTGGACGACATGTGCCGGGACGCATGGCGATGGCAGTCCGCCAATCCCGGCGGATTCGCCTGAACTGCCCACGCGCGCGGACTGGCGCGCCTCAGCGGACGTTGATTTCAGCCAGGGGCGGGCGCTCGCCACGAGGCCCGTGCCCGGGACCGCCGCGGCGGTTCAGGCCAAGGATCACCAGGCTGATTCCGAGGACGACGGCCACCGTCAGCGAGACGAGGCCGCGGCTCACGCGGAGATAGGCGACCAGCGGACGCCAGTTCAGAAGAAGATGGACCGCGCCTGCAACGGTGAAGGCCCAGCCAAACCACTCATGAAGCATCATGATCGGGCCGTTCTTTACGTGGAAGAACAGGAGCACTCCCGTGGCGGCGATCACCCCGAAGGCGATCGCAACAAAAGGGGACAAAATGGTTTTCAAGGAGAACGGATTCTTCATAGGCGAGCCTGGAATGCAAGGGGGCGCATCCGCCTGCGGGCGGTGCCCATTGCGGTGACGCGGGATCGGCCACGAGGTTACGCCGAGATTCCTGGCAGCGGGGGGCATGGAAGCAATGCGGCGGGAAGTCGCTGGTGCATCGGGAAAATGGGCGGATGCCTGTGGCGAAATGAGCCGGCAGGAATTCGGAAGGCTTGCCATCGCGCGTGGAGGGAAGACATGGTTCAGCACAAAGAAAGCCGGCGTCTGCCGGTGGTGCCTCCATCCCATGAAATCCCGTTGTTCCATTCTTGGTCTCGTCCTGGTGGCAGCCGCCGGATGCTCGGTGGCGGCGCTCTCTGGCGCGGCGGCGGATCCGGCGCCGTCGTCTGATATTTTCGTGACGTGTGCGTCCGGCGCAGCGATCTACCATCCCGGCTGGATCGACCTGAACAAAAACGGAGTAAAGGATCCGTACGAGGATCAGGCGCTCGGCGCGGAGGCCCGCATCAACGACCTGATTGCGCGGATGACGATGGAGGAGAAGACGGCGCAGATGGTGACGCTCTACGGGTTCCCCCGCGTGCTCAAGGACGAGCTGCCGACCGAGGCCTGGAAGAGCCGGGAGTGGAAGGATGGCATCGGGAACATCGACGAGCACATGAACGGCAACGCCGGCTTCGACGGGAAGCTGCCGTATCCGAAACACGCCATGCCGTACGACCTCCACGTGCGGGCGATGAATGAGGTGCAGCGGTTCTTCGTCGAGCAGACGCGGCTGGGCATACCCGCCGACATGACCAACGAGGGGATCCGCGGGTTGCTTCACGTCAAGGCGACCAGCTTCCCGGCGGAACTCGGCGTCGCGGCGGCGTTCGACCGCGAGCTGGTGCGCTCGATCGGACGCATCACGGGCCGCGAGGGGCGCGCTCTCGGGTACACGAACGTTTATTCGCCGGTGCTGGACCTGCCGCGCGACCCGCGCTGGGGGCGGACGGTGGAATGCTATTCGGAGGATCCCTATCTGACCTCGGAGCTCGGCGTGGAGGAGGTAAAGGGGATTCAGGAGGAGCGCGTCGTGTCGACCCTGAAGCATTTCGCAGTGTACAGCATCCCCAAGGGCGGGCGCGACGGCGAGGCGCGGACCGATCCCCAGACGACCTGGCGCGAGGTGCAGACGATCTTCCTGGCGCCGTTCCGCAAGGCGGTGAAGGAGGGTGGGGCGCTGGGCGTGATGGCGTCCTACAACGACTACAACGGGATCCCGATCGAGGGGAACCGTCTGTTTCTCACGGATATTCTGCGGAACGAATACGGTTTCAGGGGTTATGTGGTCTCGGACAGTCGTGCCGTCGAGTTCATCCACTCCAAGCATCGAGTGGCGCCGGATTTTGCGGAGGCTGCGCGGCAGGCAGTCGACGCGGGGCTGAATATCCGCACGAATTTCACGATGCCCGAGGTCTATCTTGAGAATCTGCGCACGGTGGTGCGCGACGGGCGGCTGCCGATGTCGACGATGGACGAGCGGGTGAGGGAGATCCTGCGAGTGAAGTATTGGCTGGGGCTGTTCGACCATCCGTACGTCGAGGATCCCGCTGCGGCCGGGCGCATCGTTCGCGCGCCGGAGCATCTGGCGGTGGCGGCGCGGGCGGCGCGGGAGTCAATCGTGCTTTTGAAGAATGACGGCGGGCTTCTGCCGCTGAAGAAGGGGCTGCGCACGGTGCTTGTGACCGGACCGCTGGCGGACGATCCGAATGCGTGGGCCAGCCGCTACGGGCCCCAACAGCTCGATTTTGTCACGCCGCTGATGGGCCTCCAGAGGAAGTTGGGGGCACAGTGTGAGGTCCGCTACGTGAAGGGATGCGACGTGGTCGACGAGCATTTTCCTGAGAGCGATGTGTACAAGGAGCCTCCCTCAGAGAGGGTCAGGGAGGGCATCGCTGCCGCGGTGGCTGCGGCAAAGGGCGCCGATGTCGCTATCGTGGTGGTCGGGGAGAACGACGCGATCTGCCGCGAGTCCGCCAGCCGGATCAGCCTGAATCTTGCGGGGTATCAGGAGGAACTGGTGGAAGCGGTTGCGGCGACTGGGACGCCGGTCGTTCTGGTGGTGGCGAGCGGAAGGCCGCAGAGCATCAGCTGGGCGACGGCTCATGTTCCCGCGATCCTAGAGATGTGGTTCCCGGGGGAAGAGGGCGGGGCGGCGTTGGCCGACATCCTGGTCGGCGACTGCAATCCATCGGGACGCTTGCCGATCACGTTCCCGCGGAGTGTCGGGCAAATTCCGCTGAATTTCCCGACGCATCCCGGGGCACAGGCGCGGGATCCCGGGCAGGTCTATGGGCCGCTGTTTCCTTTTGGGCACGGCCTCAGCTACACGACGTTCGGCTATGGCAAGCTGGCTATCGCGCCCGAGAGGCAGAAGTCCGACGGTAATATCGAGGTGACGTGCGAGGTGAAGAACACGGGCGCTTGTTCAGGCGACGAGGTGATGCAGCTCTACCTCCGCGACGACTACAGCAGCGTCATCACCTTCGAGAAAGAGCTGCGAGGATTTGCCCGCGTCCATCTGGAACCTGGGGAGTCCCGCACAATAAAGTTCACACTGAAGCCTGAAGATCTCGCGCTGTATGATCGCAGCGAGCATTGGACGGTCGAGCCCGGGCGTTTCACGGTGATGGTGGGCGCCTCTTCGGAGGACATCCGCCTGCGCGGCGATTTCATAATTACCCGTCCAGATGGCACAGCCCCAGAAGAGACGCCCATCAAGGAAGACCGCACCGATCCCCGGTGACCCATCCTGCCCGAGGGACAGGTTATAGTGGCGTACGTTTTATGTGGAAGCAGAAGGGTTGACCCTGGGTTGCGCTTGGTAATGAACCTTGGGAGCATGCGTCAGCCACGCATCAAGGTTTCGCCGGAGAGCGGGCAGGCCGTCTACCACTGCATGAGCCGGGTGGTTGCCGGAGAGCACCTGCTCGACGATCAGGCCAAGGAGGTGCTGCGCATCATGATCCGCAAGGTCGCTGCCTTTTGCGGGGTCTCTGTACTCACTTATACGGTCCTCTCCAATCATCTCCATGTCCAGGTGCAGGTGCCCAGGAAGGAGCCCATCGGGGATGAGGAGCTTCTGCAACGCTATGCGATCCTGCATCCGGCCAAGGGACCTGGTGCTGCCGGGCATTTGGTGAAGCTGGGCAAGCTCTTGAAACAGAACTCTGCGCAGGCCATCCAGTTCAGGACGGGCCTGTTGGCCCTGATGGGAGACCTCTCCCAGTACATGAAGCTGCTCAAACAGCGCTTCTGCATCTGGTTCAACAAGCACCACAGCCGTTATGGCACTCTCTGGGCCGAGCGCTTCAAGTCGGTGCTCCTGGAGCCCATCGGCTGGGTACTCTCTGCGGTAGCTGCATACATAGATTTGAACTGTGTGAGGGCGGGTCTAGCCAAGGATCCGAAGGACTACCGCTTCTGCGGGTATGCGGAGGCGGTGGCCGGATTGGAACCGGCCCGATGCGGTCTGAGCATCGTCATAGGGCGCGAGGCTTGGGAAGAGGCCCAGGGGGCGTACCGGCAAAGGCTCTTCGGAACGGGTGCCGGGCCCAGAGAACATGGGGCGGTGATCACGATGGAGGATTTTGAGAGGGTGCTTGGTGCCGGGGGGAAGCTCTCCATGCCGGAGGTACTGCGGTGTAGGCTGCGGTTCCTGAGCGATGGCGCGGTCCTGGGAGGGCAGGCCTTCGTGCAGGCGCAGCTTGCCCGGTACCGGCAGGGCAGGCACGCGACGGTGGGGCTTCTGCCAGAGATCGCTGACTGGGGGGATCTGGTGATCATGCACAAGCTCAGGGGAGCGGCTTGGGAGCTGCGCAAGAAGTGACGGGAAGTCGCGCCTCGATGGAAGGGGCTTTTTGATCAAGCGACTCGGGGAGGATTGCTGCCCCAAGGCAGCCTCAACCTGTCTCCAAGGGACTGCCCTGTTTCGGAAACCGCCGCTGGACACAACAACCTGTCCCTGCAGCAGGCTGGCGGACCCATAGCCTGTCCCTCGGAAGAGAGGGATGGGCCATGTTCACAGTTGGCAGGACGCCTGAAAGATCTCACGGTCTATGCTTATGACAATGAATACCCTGAAACCGCGACATTCGTTCTGTATCATTGCATTTTTGGCTTTTACCTATTCATGCGTCAGTGTCGTTGCCCAAGCTTCGGAGCCTCCGAGAAGATATGAAGTGAAGGGGTTCGGGGCCATCGGCGATAGCAAGGTGCTTGATACCGATGCCATCAATAGGGCAATCGAGGCCGCCGCCGCTGCAGGCGGAGGCACGGTGCATTTCTCGGCAGGCACCTACGCGAGTTATTCGATCCACCTAAGGAGCAACGTTGCGCTCTATCTGGATCAGGGGGCAACCATCCTCGCTGCTGATCCGCCAGCCGAAGGTCTTCCGGGCGGCTACGATGCGCCGGAGCCCAACCCATTCGATTTCTACGAAGACTTCGGACACTGCCATTGGCACAACAGCCTCATATGGGGGGAGAATCTTGAGAATATCGCGATCCTCGGCCCCGGGCGGATCTATGGGCGAGGGCTGAGCGCAGGATTTGGCCGGATGGACGTCCTGCCTGGAGAACAGCGCCGCAGACATTTTGAGAAACCGCCGGAAATCCCGGGCATCAAGCCCGGGCCGTTCGGCTATCCCAACTCCCGCGATACCCTGCCAGCAGGTGTGGGCAACAAAGCCATCGCCCTCAAAGGCTGCCGCAATGTCATCCTCCGTGATTTCACGATCTTCCATGGCGGTCATTTCGGAATTCTGGCCATCGCGACCGACAATTTCACGATCGACAACCTGAAGATCGACACCAACCGCGACGGCATGGATATCGACTGCTGTTGGAATGTCCGTGTCTCCAACTGCACAGTCAATTCTCCTTGGGATGACGGCATCTGCCTAAAGGCATGCTTCGGACTCGGATACGCCCGTTCCACCCAGAATGTAACGATCACGAACTGCCAAGTGAGTGGCTATGACGAGGGGACCTTCCTCGACGGGACCTACAAACGGAAATCGTTGGGCAATGCGAGGCCTACCGGCCGCATCAAACTCGGTACTGAGGCCAACGGGGGGTTTAAGAATATCACGGTCTCAAACTGTATCTTCGATTATTGCGGGGGCCTTGCGCTCGAAGAAGTCGACGGTGGATGGATGGAGGACATCGCGGTATCCAACCTGACAATGCGCGACATTGTAAATGCTCCGATCTTCATCCGGTTGGGCGCGCGCTTGCGCGGTCCAAACAACCCGCCGGTGGGAGCTGCCCGGAGGATCAAAATTGATAACGTCGTCGCTTCAGAAGTCTCCGCTGACCACGGTATTCTGATCGCCGGACTCCCAGACCATCGGATAGAGGATGTAAGCCTCAGTCATATCCTCATCCTATATCGCGGAGGAGGGACTGCCGAGCAGGCGGCCCGAGTCGTGCCGGAGTTCGAGAAGGACTATCCAGAGCCCAGTCGCTTTGGAATCATTCCGTCTTGGGGCATGTTCGCCCGGCACGTGAAGAACCTGTCCCTCGATCACGTCGAACTGCGGACGATCAAAGAGGATCTGCGTCCAGCATTAACCCTGGACGATGTTGCGGGCGTGAGTCTCAGCCAGGTGAAAGTCGTTCCTGCGGCGAGAGTTCCAACCGTCGTGCTCAGAAAGGTGGAAGGGCTCACCATTCGCGACTGCCCTGGGTTGGACGATGTCCGCCGCGCCGGAATGATCGCCGACGAAAAGCTCTAGGAAGCTCTAAGCAACTCGAGCATTTTGCGATCGAGCTTGTGGCCGTGGAAGCGCTCATAACGCACGTCCGCGCGCTCGCTGTCGATCGGGCCGAACGGACCGCGCAGATTCCACATAGACCACCCCCAGCCCGCCTCCTTCCAGAGAGCGAGCAGATCGGTCATCCATGCCAGCGTCACCTCGTGGGGCGTGCGGTTGAAGCAACCCCATTCGCCGACATGGATGGGAACGCCTTTTTCCACCAAGGGCTGCCACTTGACGATCAGTTCCTCGCGCAAAAGGGCGCGATCCCACTTGCGTCCCTGCTTGTCGACGAACGGCCATGAGGGTTTCTCAAACGATTCGAATTCGGCCTCCGGAACCCAGGTTGCCGTGTAGTGGCTGACCGCTTTGGGAATGTATCCGCGGGTACTTTGCACCAGCCCGAGATCTGCAATCCCAAGCACCGGCGTCTGGCCGATATCCGCACCATCGGCTACGATCAAGCGTCCCGGATCCTCGGCCCGGATAGCAGCCACGAGCGTACGGACGATCTCGACGTAGCGCGACTGGTCCTGCATCCACGGCGGTTCGTTGATCAGATCAAAGCTGAGACGATTGTTGGAAATCCCCCGGTATCGTGCAGCGAAGAAGCGCCAGTGATGGACTGCCGCCGCCAAGGCTTTCTCCATCGATTCCCGCGGGCTCTCGAAGAGAAGGAAAGGCTCCAATTCGCGCCCGTTGACGCAGTAACCGGGAATCCGGTGAAAGTTCAAGTTGATGTGGATTCCGTAGCGGCGCCCAAATTCGATGGCTTCATCGATCGGGCGCAGCGCGCGCTCGTCGATCTTGGTCCAGTCATTGCGGTCACTCCAAACCCAATAGGACAGCGGAAGCCGGGCAAAATCGAAGTTCCAATCGGCCATCCATTCAAAGTCCGACTCCTGGTAACGCTTGCCATCGGTCCCGGCAAATTCCGGCAGGTTGAACCCCCGTCGCCGGGGAATCCGCGGCTGAACGCTGGGGACAGGTTCTTCGTCCCGGGCGGCAGACACATGCGAACCGATGAGAATGCTGGTGGCGGCCGAGGCTGAGAAATTGAGGAAGTCGCGCCGATTCATGCTGTTGCCCCAATATCTGTGCCGGTCAGGGCCTTCCTGGCTGTTCGGGAGGGACAAGAGGGCTCAGCCGATCAACGAGTTCCATGCACGCGCGACCATTGTGATAGGGACATTTCCAGAGCCCCACCTTGGGCAGCCTCGGAATAACCTGTCCCTCGCGCGTGACGGACCAGAACCATTCGCCCTTCTTCTTATCGACGATGCGTTGGGTGATGAAATCCCATGTGTGCATCGATGCTGCGAGGAACTTGGGATTGTTGGAGATCTGAAAGGCGTTGAAGAAGCCGACAAGCGCCTCTGCCTGGGGCCACCAGTCCTTGTTGGTGTTAGTGAGGCCTGCAGGACCCGCTTCGTTGAAGAGGCCGCCATCGGAGTCGACTCCTTCCGCCAACACAGCACCGGCTATTTCAATCGAAACCTTGCGCGCCCGCTCCCGAAGGGCGGGGACGCCGGTTGCGTCAGCAGCTTCGCATACCAGCCAGCTGAACTCGATGTCGTGGCCGAAGGAGATCCCGTCGGATTGGGGAGTCCAGTCGTTGTCCATGAACAGCCGTAGATGATGGGTGCCAGGGTCGAGCACCCGAGTCAGCATAAGCTCGGTGAGGACGGCGAGATCGCGCTTGAGAACGGGATCCGGCGATGTCCGGAGGAGGCTGGTGTAGGCCTCCATCACATGGAGATGGACGTTCTGGGACTTCAGTCCTCTCGAGCCGAGGAGGCTGCGCCTGAGATCAGTCTGCAGCCGCCAATCGCGGGAGTACTCCTCGCCGTAGCCGCCATTCACCCTATCCCGAGCCCGCTTTTCGATGAGATCGCGCAGCGATCGGGCCATTCCCAATGCCATGGGATCCCCCGCCGCCAGGTAATACTCGCTCAGACCGTGGATACCAAATGCCTGGAGGTAGACCGCTTTTCGCACATCCCTGGGAGTGCCGTCGGGGTTGACCGACCAGATGAGCCCGCCGTTGTCGGAATCGAGAAACCGAGCTGTCAGATCAGCGTAGGCCCGGCGCGCGATCTCAAGACATGCGGGGTCGTGGTGGCGGCGGTAGGCGGCGGAAAAGGTCCACAGGATCCTGGCCGTGAGCAGAGCACCGCGCTGAGCCGCTGGATTCACCGCAAGGTCGTTGGCAATCTCGCCGACAAAGCCGCCGCTCTTCCGATCCGGAACACGCCGCCTCCAGAAGGGGAGGATGTCCCCGTTCAATTCCGACTGCACGCCGGCCAGGAAGGCCCTCAGGGCTACAGGATCCGGCTGAAGGATCGGGCCCGCTGCGGCGGAAGGCGCCGTCGCGGGTCCGGAGGCGGCTGACGCCGCGCGCACTGTGCCGCCTCCCGATATTACGGCGAGCGCGAAGAACAGCAAAGCCCGGTAGCTGCGTCTGCCGTGGGGCGATCCCCATTGTCTGCAAATCGAGCCGAAGATCATTGGGGCGTTGTGAAGCGGTACGTGTAGACTCCGGAAACGAGTGCTCCGTTTTCCACGCCGGGGACGATGACGATGCTGCGCAGCGCTTCGGCAAGAGGCGCGGCCATCGCCTCGGGGTACTTGCCGTCGGGCTGGAGGGTCACGCTCGTCACCTTGCCATCGGCATCGAATGCGACCACAGCCGTGAAGTTCAGGACACCGCGCTGGCGCAGGCCGTCGGCGCGGAACGGATCGCCCACCAGAAGGGGATCGGCGCGTCCGGTGCGATGCGTGGTCTGCTGGACAGCGCGCAAGTAGTGTGCGCGATCCGGCCACGAGCGCGGGTTATCGGGCCGCAGCGCGTTGAGGAGCACCGTGATGTCGGCAAACACCTTCTTGATCGCCTCCTCGTTGTCTCCGGGTTGCGCGGAGAGGAGAGGGATCCCGTTCCGGGTGAGAACCGTCATCCCGGCTCCCTCAATGGGGGCAAACGCCGAAATGGTCTCCATCGACGATTGCCCGTTGAGGCTGGTGACCAACCAGGGCACGTTCATGCCGACCGCCATCTTGGAGTGATCCGCCCATGAATCCTCCCCAATGCCGAAGAACACCGCCTCAATCATGTTGGGGAAAGCTTTCTGCAGCTTCTGATAATGGGCCTCGGATCTCCCCATCATCCCCCACGATTCGCCGATCCCGTGGCTTGCGTAAAATACGATGAAGATCTCGGGCTCCGGCCTGCCCTTCAGATCCACTGATTCGAGTTTCTCCTTTTCGACGCGGAAAACGCTGCCGAGGAGTTCCCTGCTGACGGTGCTCCCGGCCTTCGACCAATCTAAGGCGCGCGCGGGAGTCCTGGACACAGCCTCATGAAAGCGGACGCAGTCGGCCGGAGCGAGATTGCGAAGCTGGACCCGGCGTGCAGCGACAGGCCCCGTGCGGAATAGCGCGAGCGGACCAAGAACCTCAACGGGCTCACCCCTAAAGCTGTTGCCCTGGGTGTCCTGCCAATCCTCGGGTTTTGCAGAAGCTGACGAAACGAGGGCGAGGCTGGCCGCAAGAGCCAGCCCGACGGTGAGCACGACAAGATCGCGGCGCATGAGAAGCAGGGGTTTAGGCGGCAGGTGAAGGTCTGGAGCGGGGAGGGCGACGATTGGGGTCACAACAAGCGTCATCCCTGATTCTCTGAGAAAGCGCTGGCGAGGGCGGATTGCAGTTCCTCGACGGTGAATGGTTTCAGGATGATTGTACGTACCCCAAGGCGGGTCAATTCCGCGCGGTCTTCCTCGGTCACCCGACCGCTCACAGCCGCAATCGGCTTGTTGAAGCCGATTGCGCGGGCCCGATCCAGGAGCTGGATTCCATTCAGACCGGGCATGTTGAGGTCCAAGATCACGGCGTCGAAGTCCCCGGGCGCCGAGGAGACGAGGTTCCAACCTTGAAGCCCATCAGTGGCGATGGTGAGCATGTGGCCCTGGCGCTTGAGGAGGGTGGAGATCAGATTGGCGACAGGCTCCTCGTCTTCGACGAGAAGCAGGCGCAGCCCGCCGGATTCCGACGCGGCCGCCGGAACCGCCGCGAATGGAGGATTCGAGGACGACTTCCCTTCAGGGGGCTGGCGCACGGGGAGGAAGACGTCAAAGGAGGAGCCTTCGCCGAAGGTGGAGGACACCTCGATGTGTCCGCCGCAGGAGTTCACAAGATGCCAGGTGGTCGCCAAGCCCAGGCCGGTGCCCTGGCCGACCTGCTTGGTGGTGTAGAATGGCTCGAAGATCCGCTCGAGGACGGCCGGAGGCATCCCCCTGCCGTTGTCGATCACCGAAACGCGGACCCAGCACTGGGGGGGAGGATGCTTCCCGTCCTCGAAAGGAATGGGAACGGCGGAGTCAGCCGGCACGACTTTTGCGGAGATCTGGATGCATGGCGTCCAGCCCGGCTGCGGGGGACGCGCGAGCTTGTCCATAAGCGTGTCGCGCGCGTTCAGAAGCAGGTTGAGGAAGATCTGGTTGAGGTCGGCAGCGTTGAGGAAGAGCTGGGGGAGGTCGGGGGCCATCGCAAGATCGATGCGGATGCGCCGGTCGAACGTGTGCCGAATGAGGGCGGTGCTAGCCTCAACGAGTGCCGGCAGGGCGATGACCTCGGAGCGCTGCTCGCTCTTGCGTCCGAATGCGAGCAGGCGGCGGGTTAGCTCGGCCGAGCGCCGGGCGGCGTTGGCGATAAGCTTGAGCTCGCCGTGAAGCTCGGGCACGTGGGCCCACTCCGCCTGGAGCAGATCGGCGTTGAGCAGGATCGGTGTCAACAGGTTGTTGAACTCATGGGCGATGCCTCCGACGAGTTCGCCGATGGCGCGCAGACGGCGGCTCTGCGAGATCTCGGTATCCTTCTGCTTGCGCTCGGTGATGTCGTCCACGAGGAAGCAGCAGCGGGCCGGGGTCGGGTCGGCGGCGAGGGGCACCAGGGTGATCGCGAAATCCCCGGGCTGGTCCTCGCGGGAGAGCTCGGTCTGGAGCGGCTCGGTCGAGGCGACGCACCGGTCGAACAGCCGGGACCAGTACTGCACCCACTCGGCCGGAAGCCCGAGGCTGTTGAGGGCCTGGCCCGCCGCGGGGGCGGCGGGGAGGGAGAACTGGCGGACCGCCTCGGGGTTGAGTGAGACGACGCGCCATTCGCCTCTCACGCGCTCGACAACCCCCAGAGCCAGGGGGAGGTTCTCATAGAGGGCGCGAAGCAACTGCTCGGACCTTCGGAGGGCCTCCTCGACGGCACGGGGAATGGTGACGTCCTGAACGGTGCCGAACGACCCGATCAGCTTGCCCTCCTCATTGTACAGAGGCCGTCCGCGCAGATGGAGAACCTTGCTGGTGCCCGGGCGCGGCTCGGCGGTAATGTCCAGCTCGAAAGAACGACCGACGGAATGCAACCCCTCTAAGGCGCCCTGCCACCGAGAGCGATCGGCCGGCAAGACCATGGCGACCAGTTCGTCGAAGGAGGGAACCCCCAGGGAGGGGGATCTTTCGAAGATCCGGTAGGTCTGTTCCGACCAAGTGGCCCGGTCGGGGTCGCCGAAGATGCGCTCCCAATGGCCCAAGCCGGCAAACAGCTGAGCCTCGTTGAGGATTCGCCGGCTGGCCGCGAGCTCGGACGCCTGTGTGGAGAGGTCGGCACGGAGCTGGCGCTGGCGGGCCAGGGCCCAGAGGGCGACAAGCAGGGAGATGGCGAGGGCGCCAGCGACCGAGACGACAAACTGCTCCCGGGTGAACCGGGCGGGCTCGAAGCGCTGGAACCACCGCTGGTAGATACGATCGTATTCCCCAGTCTGGAAAAGGAGAGCGAGTCCCTCGTTGAGTTGGGCGATGAGGGCGGAATTGCCCTCGTGCGCCGCTATGCAGTAGCGGACGGTGAATCCCTCAAGAGAGGGGCCGACCGTCTCGACGTTGACGATCCCGAGGTGCTGGGTCTGCGACAGGCCGGTGAGCCGGGCTGCGAGCACCGCGTCGACCTTGCCATCGGAGAGGAGCTGGAGACATTCGGGGCTCGAGGCCGTCAGCACGTGGGAATTGGGGATTCCCTGGGCGACGGCGAACGCCGACCCCTGAGGCGGCGAGGCGATAAGGACCTGTTCGCGCTTCAGGTCGGCCATCGAAGTGAAGCGCCGGTCGCCCTTTCTCACGAAGATGGCGCCCTGTACCACGAGAACGGGAGCCGAGTACTCGGTGTTGCGCCCGCCGGTCCCGAAATTGGGATGCCACTGGCCGATGTCGAACTCGCCGGCGCTGAACCGGCGGAGATCCTCCATCGCGGTCATGGGGACACGGCGTATGCGCAGGTGCATCTGGACGGCGATGGCGTCAAGCACATCGACGGCGAAGCCCTGGAGGCGTCCCGAGGAGTCGGTGAAGCTGTAGGGGTAATTGTCAGTGGCTGCGCCGGTGCTCAGCACGTGCATGGCGGGCGGGGGCGATCCGGCTGCGGCGCAGACCGCGGGGAGGAGGAGCCATGCCAGAGACACCCGCAGCCACCGGCCGCCCGACGGGAACACACAGGCGGGGAAGTGACTGCAAAGGAACTCGGATGGCTGACACAGCATCACGTCGAGGAAATGACGTTAAAAATGGGCGGCAGGAACGCAAGCGCGGCGCTTGCCGCCCGGCGTGCAATCGCAGATTGCCATGGCGGGAGGCGCCTTCATCGTGGAGGCGGCCCATGAAGCCGCCTCCGCAGGAACATCCCGACTGGCGCCCCGAGGATGCGGGGCCCGAATTTGCCGTGCGCATCGTACGCGCAGGCACCCAGGCACCCGCAGCCGGGGCGCCCCGTCATCCGCGCCGCCGCCAGCCCTCGGCCGACGAGCTGGCGGAAGGAGTGCTGCGCGGGGAGCGGGCGCTGCTGGCGCAGGCGATCACCCTGATCGAAAGCGACGCGCCGCATCGCATTGCCGAGGCGCAGGCGGTGCTGGCGAGGCTGCTGCCCCGCACGGGCAACTCGGTGAGGATCGGAATCACGGGGGTGCCCGGGGCTGGCAAGAGCTCGCTGATCGAGGCCTTCGGCACCTGGCTGTGCCGGCAGGCAAGGAGGGTCGCGGTGCTCGCCGTCGATCCGAGCAGCAGCGTGAGCCGCGGGAGCATCCTTGGCGACAAGACGCGCATGGAGCAGCTTGCGCGCGAGCCCGGCGCGTTCATCCGGCCGTCGCCCTCGGGTGGCGCCCTCGGGGGGGTGGCCCGCAAGACGCGGGAGACGCTCCTTGTCTGCGAGGCCGCCGGCTACGATGTCATCCTGGTCGAAACCGTCGGTGTCGGCCAGAGCGAGATCGCGGTGCGATCGATGGTCGATTTCCTTCTCCTGCTGACGATCACCGGAGGCGGCGACGATCTCCAGGGCATGAAGCGGGGGTCGCTCGAGCTCGCCGACGCGGTGTGCGTGACGAAAGCCGACGGGCAGAACGCCGTCCGCGCGCAGGTGACCCAGCGGATGCTGGCCGATTCGCTCCATTATCTGGCCCCGCCGACGCCCGGATGGCCGTCGCGAGCGCTCACGTGTTCCGCGCGCACGGGCGCGGGCGTCCCGGGACTTTGGAGCGTGGTGGAGGAGTTTCTCGAGGCGACAAAGGCCAACGGCGCCCTGATCGAGCGCCGGCGCCGCCAGAACCTGTCCTGGGCGCAGGCGATGCTCGAGGAGACCCTGCGCGACCAGTTCTACCGCCGCCCGAAGGTGGCGGCGCGCCGCGCGGCGTGGGAGAAGGCGATCCTCGAAGGGGCGGTGCCCGTGACGGCCGCGGTGAGGGAACTGCTGGCGCTGGGAGAGGCCCCCCCGCGCTGAGGCACTGCGACGCTAGGGCACCAGCACGACGGTGCAGGGAGCCTTCTGCTCGATGGCTGCGGTGACGGGGTTCGCCTCCCTGGAGACCGCGGCGGCGTGGCCGTGCCGCCCCATGATGATGCAGTCGGCCTGGATGGCGCCTCCGAACTCGACGATCTCCCTCGCGGGCTCCCCCTCGCGCAAGGCGGAGGAGACCTGGAAGCCCTCTTCGCGGAGGTATTTCTCGAGACGGGCGAGCTTGTCGGCGGCGTCGAGATCCTCTTCGCGGCCGCCGGCGCCAGGAGCCACATGCATGAGGACCAGCTCGCTGCGGTTCCGGCGCGCCACCATCGCGGCGCACTCGATCACTTCGGGGGTCTCGGAGGAAAAGTCGACCGGAACGAGGATCCTGCTCATGGGGGCACTCTAGCAGGGAGAAGCGGCTCCGGCTGCGCAGATCTTGCCAAAAACCGGGCGCGGCCGGCCGGCGGCTGCGCATGGATTGTCCCCGGGCGGCGGCGGGAAACCCGGTTTTCATTTGCGCCGCCGCGTTTTCGGTGGATGGTGGCTGACGCGAACCGCCCATGGAGAATGAGTCTGCATCACCGCAAGCCCGGAGCAAAGGTGTCGTCGAGCACCTGAGGGCATCGCAGATCTGGCGCGACTACGAGAAGGCGTTCTCGGAGGCGACCGGGCTCCCCCTCGGCCTGCGGCCGGTGGAGACGTTCCAGCTGCCTCTGGACGGGCACCGGAACGAGAGCCCCTTCTGCGCGCTGCTGGCCCGGACAAACAAGTCGTGCTCGGCGTGCCTCCAGATGCAGCAGCAGATCGCCGAGACGGCGCGCGTCGAGGCGCACACGCTTCGCTGTTTCGCCGGGCTGTGCGACACAGCCATCCCCGTGCGGGTGGGCGACAACCTGATCGCCTTCCTGCAGACGGGGCAGGTGCTGCTCCACCAGCCGAGCCGGCGCGCCTTCAAGCGCGTCACCCAGCAGCTGCTCGACTGGGGGAGGGAGACCGACATCAAGCAGATCGAGGAGGCGTATTTTCAGACGAGGGTCGTCTCAAGGCGGCAGTACGAATCGATCATCCGCCTGCTGACGATCTTCGCGCAGCATCTGGCGGTGCTGAGCAACCAGCTCATGGTGCGCGAGGAGAAGGCGGAGGCCCCGATGATCGCGCGGGCGCGCAGCTACATCGCCGAGCACCAGAGCGAGGAGATCTCGCTGAAGGAGGTCGCGCGGGCGGTCAACACGAGCGCGTTCTATTTCTGCAAGATGTTCAAACAGTCCATCGGGCTGACGTTCACCGACTACCTGGCGCGGGTGCGCGTCGAGAAGGTCAAGGACCTGCTCTGCAATCCGCACAAGCGCGTGAGCGAGGCGGCCTTCGAGGCCGGCTTCCAGTCGCTGTCGCAGTTCAACCGCGTGTTCAAGAAGATCGAGGGCATGTCGCCGAGCGAGTTCCGGGAGCGGCTGCATGCGCCGGGCGTCGCCGTCGGCGGCTGACCTCAGTTGCGTCCCAGATCGGCGGGCGTCAGCGGGCACACCGACTTGCCGTCGATGCCGGCCGCGCGGGCGTTCATCGGCGAGTACTGGCAGATCTCGCAGAACGCCCGGATCTCCCTGTGGGCGAGCAGGCGGAAGACCACGATGAGCTCATCGATGCAGGCCGTGGTCGTGACGTCGTCGAGGCGGAGCTCCGAGCGCGGGATCTCCTGGGCGGCGAAACCGAGCGCCGTCTGGCCTGAGATGAAGTAGTTGATCAGTGGATTCAGCCGGCAGTGGCAGTCGGTGCCGAGGCCCTTGGCGGCCAGGTGGGCCCGCGAGCAGGGGTGGGAGGTCCGGCCGTGGAAAAGGGTGAAGAGCTGGTCGAGGGACTCGTCCATCAGGTAGACCAGGGCGTCGGGATTGCCGAGAGGGGTCGTGGCGGGGGCCGCGCGCAGGAGAAGCTCCCACTTGCGCTTGATCTCCCCACGGCGGCCTTCAATGGCCTCCATGAACCCTTTTTTCATGGCGCCAGTGTGACAGGGAACCGATCGTGGGGCAGCGCACGCCTTGGCGAGATTTGCGCATTTCTTGCAGGAAGGGCGCGACGACACGTGTCCGAGTGGCGGACCTCCCGACGGCGGCGGCCGCAGGCCCGGCGGACGCCCGAGCGATCAGCCTCCGAAGAATCGGGCGGCGCGCGCGATGACCTCGACGAGCCGGTCGACCTCCTCGGGCGTGTTGTAGAGATAGAAGCTGGCGCGCGTGGTGGCCGGCGCGCCGAGCTTGCGCAGGAGCGGCTGTGTGCAGTGGTGGCCGCCGCGGAGGGCGACGCCCTCCTGGTCGGCGAACGTCACGACGTCGTGCGCATGGGCGCCGGCGAGGAGGAAGCTGACGAGCCCGCCGCGGGCTCCCCGCGGCCCGAACAGGCGGATGCCGGGGATGGCCGCGAGGCGCTCGAAGGCGGAGGCGGCGAGCGCATCGTCGTGCGCGGCGATGGCGGGCCGGCCGACCGAGTCGAGGAAGTCCATGGCGGCGTGGAGGCCGACGGCGCCGGCGATGTCGGGCGTGCCGGCCTCGAACTTGTGGGGCGCCTTGTTCCAGGTGCTGCGCTCGAACTCGACGGAGGCTATCATCTCGCCGCCGCCCTGGAACGGGGCGAGCGCGTCGAGCTGCTCGCGGCGGCCGTAGAGGACGCCGATGCCGGTGGGGCCGGCCATCTTGTGCCCGGAGAGGGCGAGGAAGTCGCAGCCGAGCGCCTGGACGTCGACGGGCATGTGGCCTGCGCTCTGGGCGGCGTCGACGAGGGTGAGGGCGCCATGCAGGCGCGCCCGGGCGCAGAGCTCGGCGGCGGGGTTGATCGTGCCGAGGGAGTTCGAGACGTGGGTGAACGCGAAGAGCTTCACGCCATCAGCCAGGAGCGCGTCGAGCTGATCGAGCCGGAGGAGGCCGTCATCGCCGGTGACGGGGACGAAGAGGAGGCGGGCGCCGGTGCGCTGGGCCAGCAGCTGCCACGGCACGAGGTTGCTGTGGTGTTCCATCTCGGTGACGAGGATGGCGTCGCCCGGGCGCAGGCGGCCGGTGAGGGAGTAAGCGACGAGGTTGATGCCCTCGGTGGTGCCCCGGGTGAAGACGATCTCTTCGGGGGAGCGCGCGTTGATGAACCGGGCGGCGCGGGCGCGGGCAGCCTCGTACGCGGTCGTGGCCCGGTAGCTGAGCTCGTGGATGGCGCGGTGGACGTTGGCGTTGTCGCGCTCGTAATAGCGGGTCAGCGCCTCGATGACCGTGCGCGGTTTCTGCGTGGTCGCGCCGTTGTCGAGGTAGACGAGCGGATGGCCGTGGACGACCTGATTGAGGATGGGAAACTCGGCGCGCAGGGCGGCCCAGTCGGGAGCGGTGAGGGGAGCGTTCATTCGGTCGAGGCGGTGGCGGGCTCGCCATGGATGGCGTTGAGCGCGGCGTGCCAGCCGAGGGTCGCGCACTTGATGCGCGCCGGGAACTGGTGCACGCCCGCGAAAGCCGAAAGGTCGAGGTCCTCCTCGTCCGGAGTCCCCCGGGTGACGATGTCTATGAACCGGGCGGCCATCGCCTCGGCCTCGGCGACGGTGAGGCCCTTGATCCGCTGGGTCATCACCGAGGCGGAGGCCTGGGAGATGGCGCAGCCTGCGCCCTGGAAGCCGACCTCGGCGACGCGGCCGTCCTTGAGCTGGAGATAGACCGTGATCGCATCGCCGCACACCGGGTTGTTGCCTGCGGCCACGCGGTTGGCTTCGGGGAGCTTGCGGTAGTTGCGGGGGCGCCGGTTGTGTTCGAGGATGACGCTCTGGTAGAGTTCGGTCAGGTCCATGCAGTCCGGAACCTTAGCCGGATTTTCCCTGATCGCTAGTCCTCATTTGATCGAAAAACCGCGGGCCCGATCTGACGTGGGGCATCTGACGCCGCGACGGGAGTGCCGCGGCCCAAACGGCCTCAGCCGGCAAATGCTGCTGCGGCGTGCCCCCGCCTCAGGGGAACAGCCACTGTTCCGTCCAGCCGTCGGGACCGCGCGTGCAGAGGACGCGCTCGTGGCGGCGGAACGGTTTCTGCTTCCAGAACTCGATGCGCTCGGGGACGACGCGGAAACCCGACCAGAAGGGGGGGCGGGGGACGGCGCTGAGCGGGTATCGGAGCGCGACGCGGGCGCACGCCTGCTCGAGTTCGAAGTAGCCCTGCATGGGGCGCGACTGCTTCGAGGCCCAGGCGCCGATCTGGCTCAGGCGCGGGCGGGAGGCGAAGTAGGCGTCGGCCTCGGCGTCGGTGGTGGGCTCGACCCGGCCGCTGATGCGCACCTGGCGCCCGAGCGGATTCCAGTAGAAGCAGAGCTCGGCGCGCGGGTTGGCTCGGAGGTCGGCCGACTTGTTGCTTTCGAGATTGGTGTAGAAGACGAAGCCCGATTCATCGGCGTGCTTGAGGAGCACCATGCGCACCGAGGGGCGCCCCTCGCGGTCGGCCGTGGCGAGCGCCATCGCGGTGGGCTCGTCCAGGCCGCTGTTCCGCGCGTCCTCGAGCCAGGCGTTGAACTGCGCGATCGGGTCGATCATGGGAGTGTTTTCCGAGGAATAGGCGGCTGCCCTTAACCGCGGCGGCCGCGCCGGGAGGGCGCGGCCGCCGGGTCAGCAGGGGGAAGCCTTGGGATCAGGAGCCCGCGGCGGGTTTGGCGGCGGCCGGAGCCGCGGCGGTCGCCGAGGCGGCGAGCTTCTGGTACAGGGAGAAGCGCTGCGTCACGCCGGCCTGGGCGATCTTCTCGAGTTCGGCGGCGCGCTCAGGGTTCTTCTTGGCGATCATCCTGAAACGGTTCTCGGACTGCATGAACTTCGAGAGCTCCGTCTTCGGGGCCGCCGAGTCGAGTTGCAGCGGATTCTCGCCGCGGTCGGCGCGGCGGGGATCGTAGCGGAAGAGCGGCCAGTAGCCGGTTTCGACCGCGGTCTTCTGGTGCTCGATGCCGTCGAGCAGCGAGAAGCCGTGCGAGATGCAGGGCGCGTACGCGATGATGAGCGAGGGACCGTCGTAGGCGTCGGCCTCGCGGAAGGCGGCGAGCGTCTGGTTGTCGCGGGCGCCGATGGCGACGCGGGCTACGTAGATGCTGCCGTAGGTCATGGCGAGCATGCCGAGATCCTTCTTGCCGGTCGCCTTGCCGCCCATGGCGAAGCGCGCCGCGGCGCCGATGGGCGTCGACTTGGAGCACTGGCCACCGGTGTTGGAATAAACCTCAGTGTCGAGAACGAGCACGTTGACCTTGCGGCCGGAGGCGAGGACGTGGTCGAGGCCTCCGTAGCCGATGTCGTACGCCCAGCCGTCGCCGCCTAGGATCCAGACGCTCTTCTTGACGAAGTAGTCGGCGAGCTCGTTGAGCTCCCCGGCCACTGGATCGGCGCCGAGGGGGGCCAGCTTGCCGCGGAGTTCGACGATGCGGGCGCGCAGGGCTGCGATCTCGGCCTCAGTTGTCTGGGGGGCCTTGAGGATGCTCTCGACGAGATCGGGGCCGACCTGGGCGGCGAGCTTGAGGAGGGCCGCCTTGGCGATGGTCGCTTTGTGGTCGATGCCGAGCCGCAGGCCGAGGCCGAATTCGGCGTTGTCCTCGAAGAGCGAGTTGGACCACGCGGGGCCGCGCCCGTCGGCGTTCTGGGCGTAGGGAGTGGTGGGCAGGTTGCCGCCGTAGATCGAGGAGCAGCCGGTCGCATTGCCGATGACCGCGCGGTCGCCGAAGAGCTGGGTGAGCAGCTTGACGTAGGGCGTCTCGCCGCAGCCCGAGCAGGCGCCGGAGAATTCGAACAGCGGCTCGAGGAACTGGGCGCTCTTGACCTGGTCGAGCTTGAGCGTCGTGCGGTCGGGCGGCGTGATCTTGCGGAAGAACTCGAAGTTGGATGCCTCGACGGTGCGCAGGGGCGCCTGCGGCTCCATGTTGATGGCCTTGTGCTTCGGGTCGGTCTTGCTCTTGGTTGGGCAGAACTGGACGCAGAGCTCGCAGCCGGTGCAGTCCTCGACAGCGACCTGGAGCGTGTAGCGCATGCCCTTGAAGTCAGGCGAGCGGAAGTCAGTCGAGTGGAAGCCCGCGGGGGCGCCGGCCAGCGCCGCCGGCGGGTAGAACTTCGCGCGGATGGCGGCGTGCGGGCAGATCTCGACGCACTTGTTGCACTGGATGCAGAGCGCGGAGTCCCAGACCGGCACGCGGTCGGCGAGATTGCGCTTTTCCCAATGGGAGGTGGCGGTCGGCCAGGTGCCGTCGGGCGAGAACGCGCTGACGGGAAGGTCGTCGCCGCGGCCGGAGAGCATGACGCCGGTGACGTTGCGGATGAAGTCGGGGGCGTGGGTGGGCACCGGGGGCGGGCGGC